>ENA-ORRX01000523-ORRX01000523.1-human-gut-metagenome-genome-assembly--contig:-NODE-523-length-12918-cov-48.5859_pt1 | contig 12918 bp, 9 predicted proteins | sample MGYA00242186_ERZ509153 | MGnify/ENA primary metagenome ERZ509153 (study PRJEB26280, sample SAMEA2338643) | human gut metagenome | biome: human gut; feature: human-associated habitat; material: faeces... | reverse complement strand
ATTTTATCTAAGTATAAATGTTTCTTTTCTTAGTTGAAAGAACTGTTTTAGTAGGTTAAAATAGGCTAGGATACCATATGAGTGCAAAGGTACAAAATCAAATCGAATACACAACTTCTAGAACATAAAATATTGGATATTAATAACTTATATAATAATCGTCCAGACTAAACGGGACACTAGTGCAGATTTGAGTGAAGCTAAGAATCAAGAAATCCACAGCTGGCATGTTAGCCTGCTGTGGACTCTCTGTTATTTTACCCTGAAATTATAATAAAAGTGTAAGCATCCTTATAATATTGTCTTAGTTATCAATTATTTTCTTACTTATCAATCGTAATGGCATCGCTTTGTAGCGGCCTGTGTTATTACCATTACTGCCACTCACGAAACTGATGTAGGTATGGTTTTTTCCCTTCACCTTCACAACACCATAATAGAACAGGCCTTTCACCTTCAGGCTTTCATCTCCACCCTCTGCTAATTCGTATTTGTTTGCCATATCTATCGTTGAATTCTCTTGTTTGTTTTACAACACGAAGATAAGTGAATTCTTCGACATGACAAAAATCCTGGGCAACTTTTTGTTGCCCAGGATATTATAAAAGTTAAAATTTATAGTGTTGCGGAATGAAGGAAATATAATTATTCGAAATATGTGTCGTAAACGGTAAATTCTCGTTTGCCTTCCACTAGTATCTCTTTGCCTATCTTTTCGCCAATCCATCCATTGTCCTGTCGGAAACTGATGTACAACTGTTTGCCAATCGATTCCAATATCCGTTCAGGGTCGATCATATCGTAGTAGATGGTAGTCTCAGAGCCATCCGATATCATCTCACCGTTAGGTTTGTTCCTGTATTCATCTTTATCTGTATGTATGTAGATATACAGTGGACCCTTGCTATTTCTTTTGTCGTGTATCGTTAGTCGGTTTTTGTCGAGCACGGCACTGCTCGATTTCACGCATCGGGTGTTCAAGTATTTATACACACCGATATTCATTAAGTTGCTGCCCCCTACATACCTAACGCTTATCATGCTTTTGCTACCACTCGACAGGCGCGCCACATTGTACCAATAGCCATATTCGCGGCTGTTGAAATCGAAGCCTTGGTTGCCCGAAACGATGGTAGCCGACCAATAGTAGCCTATCGATGGGTTGGTCACCTCATATCCGTTGTTCATGCCTCCACGGGGGAACCGTATGCTTTTGCTTTGGGCGGTGGTGGCAGCCGGCAGTTCGACAGACTGGTAGGTGGTGCCGTTGCTAGTGGTGCGTGTCACCAGAGTCATTTCAGGTGTCAGTTGCTTCCACAGTGAGGCGGTAGGTATAGAGAAGCCCGGAGGACAGATGTCGGCCATATCCGAGGTCTTGTCTCCCTTTTTTATGCGATAGTAGCCTCCGGGGTCGTTCACAGAAGCTGCCCCTAGGTTTCGGTCGAGCATCTTCACACCTTTTTCACTCTCTATCAGCTCATAGTAGTACCATCCCGTTGTGTTGGTTCGGTTGCTTGCCGGCTGATAGGTGTTCTTTTCCTCCCAGAATATGCCCGTATGGTAGATGTCGTATATTATTTTGTGCCCATCTTTGGTTGTTATGGTGAATCGTCCGGTCCATACGCTTTCGTCGTTCGGGTCTTTGGCCTTGATGGTGTAGACACCACCATCGGCTTTTACCTCGGCTTTTTCCTCGACTGCCTTGTCGACCTCGTAAGAGTCTCCGGTTTTCTTCTCAATGGTATAATGGTAGTTGTTTTCTCTACCTATGCCCAGTTGCAATCCATTGTTGCGCTCTGAGGTTCCGCCCATGGCTGTGCGTGATGTACCATTCACCTCGTTGGAAATGAAATTGATGTAGTCTCGTCCGTCTTTACCGTCGCCTTGCAGTCCGTAGATTTTTGTTACTCGGTCTTTTTTTAAGTTGCTACCTTTCTGCACTATCACGATGTTGCGTTTCAGTACGCCGAAAGTCACGGTAAGTTTGGTTTGCCTTATTTCCTCACTGGGATTCTTGGCGCAGGTGAAGGTCAGTTTGTAGCCTTTGCCTGCCGAAGAATAGCTGGGTGAAGAGATGGCTGTTCCTTTATCTGTGCTGACGTCTGTCAGCCAGCTGTCTGTGGGTGTGCTGAGCTTAGGCGTAATTTTTTCAGCATTTACACCGGCGCCCCACATAGTGACGAAGTAAGCCTCTCCGCCACTGTATGTCTTCGCATCGGCCTCTACCCACACGGTATCGCAAGTGCCTAGTTCGTAAGCCCCGTTGGATATGAGGTTGGTCACCTTGAAATTGTAGTCTTTTATCTCTACCTTGATGTTGCCTGCCGGGGCATTCAGAGCTTCTTCTTTAGAGCCGTAGCCTTCACCTGTGGCGGTCACGGTCATCTTGTAGTGGTGGTTGCGCAGCAGGGGCAGTTTGCTGCCCGTCCCATCAGTCCCATCAAGAAAGTTGGCCGTGTAGTATTTCCCGTTTGCTTTGATTACTATGCGCGAGTCGACCGTTGCAGGGGTTTCGAAGAGATAAAGCTCGGCGGGGTTGGATTTGTCGCAATCGCCTATCGTTTTGTTCAGCTCGTCTCCGGCCGGTTCGTTCGTGTTTCCGTCAGTATAGTCCTTGGGAGCGATACTGCCTTGGTTGGCCGTTTGGGTGATTTCCCAACCCGATATCACGAACTTATCTTTTATCGAATCTGCTTTGTTCAGAGTGGCCATCGCCACATTGCGCAATAAGCTGACCGTGTTGCTCGTTCCGCTTTTCAGTTCACTCATTTTGATATGTCCCCAAAGTACGAGGGGCGATGGTATCTTATCGCAGTACACACCGTCAAGTTTTGCCATGTTGCCTATGTTTTTCGAGGCAAGGATGGCTTTGCCATTGGCGACAATGTGGATGTCGGTCGTCTTGGGATTGACATCATTAATGGTCAGGGTGTAGCCGTTGATATTGCTAGGGTCGACTTTGATATTGCTAGGATCGACTTGTCCCATTGCCACACAGCTGCCTTGGTCATCGTATTCGATGACATATAAATCATTGCCACTGATTGTCTCATCGGTATTGGCTCTTGTGTTCACTACGGTAGTGGCGGGAACGACCAACCGTAGTGTCACCTTGCCGTTGTCGAAATAGTCTGATCCGCTGAAAATGTCGTCTGAACAGGCCGACATCAACAGACATATCGTCAGAGCCAGTAAAATCTTTGTGTATTTGCTGTTCATCTTCTAGTTCTCCTTTTTTGTTTTGTGTTTGTGGTAGTCGGGGGAGTGCCCTCATGCCAACTTCCATCCTTGTAATATCCGGTGTAGTCCTTGAAGCGTTTGCCACCGAAGAGAATACCGTATTCTTGTCCATTTTCCTTTTTCACAAAGACATATTTGTATTCTCGCCCTTTGACACACCAGAATGTCAAGGTGGAGAGTTTCCAACCAGCGTATCCGCTATGAACGTCTTGGCTGAATCCTTGACTATTGGCCTTACCGTATAGGGATTTACTACCAGTATTTATGTACCAGTTGTCTATGATATTACCTTGATAGTACATATTAAATGTTACCAGATGGATGTCGGGTTTGCTCTCGAAAAATTCGTGTAGGTTGGAAGTAGGGTCGTAGACAAACCATCCTTCGCGGTTCTTGAAATCGAAGAGCTGCACTCCCGGTTCCATATGGTACGGATATCGCTGGTAGTCATTGTTTTCACCACTATTGAACATTATCAGTGTTTCGCCGGGTTTGGGATATTTGGGTTTCGCTCCTGTGATGCTGCACCATCCTGGTTTATCTGTGGATAGTTCGAAAAGCTTCCACCCCTCGTTTTCCGGATCCTCACTCATGCTTACTCCCGGCCAAGAAGGCTTAGCTTGACCTTCTGTGTTGAAGAAATACCACACGCTTTGGGGGATATTGTTATCTGAGGTCATGCCATACTGGGTGTATAGGTATATGTTACAGTTTGGCCATTTGTTGTCGGTGGTAAGGTTGCCGGTGTTGATTTGTGCTCCATTTTCCCCAGTTCGGCTATCGTTGAGGGCAATGAAATGTATTCTATAGTCGTTCAGAGAAGGAATGACCGTAACCTTCACTTGCTTCTTCAAATCGTCGTATTTCGAAATGCTTGGGGAGACGGTGAAAGATGATGTCCATGTGTTTGTGGCATTTCCGTCTGATTGGAGCATTATTTTTCCCTTTGATGAAGTTCCCGTCGGATACGTTATCGTCACCTTGTCTTTGTTGGCGCTGTTGGCGCTGGTGAGACTCTCTTTATCAATCTTTATTCCGCCAAGGTTGGTCTCGTACAAGACGGCATACGTACTTTGCTTACCTTCCTCCGTGTTTATCTCCACTTCGAGCGGTGTGACGTTGAGGAAAGGCGTTACATTGTATTGCACGTCGATGTATTTCACGAGATTGTTGGCGCGGATGGCTACCACTGCCGTACCTTTAGTTTGCCCATTATAATCGTCCATCAGTATCGCAGGATTGACGGTGAAGAGGATTTGTCCGCTCTGGACTGTTGCCAGAACAAGAGGTTTCTTGCCGATTTTACTCACGCATTCCACCGTTACCTCTTTGGCGTTTGTTTTATATCCGATAGAGTCGTTGTATTGTGAGGTGACGAGTATCTGTTGGCCGGTTTTATTGTCGTGGTCAAATTTGCTGTCGTCGTTGCTGTCGACGAGCTTTCCTGTGCGCGACACCCATAGCGATGTTTGGCTGAAGTCGGCATAGACATCCTGCAATGTCCAGTCAAAGACACTCATATTGATATCCATATCCATTTTACCCTTGCCGGTGATGCTGGCAGTCATATCGTAGAACGTACCTCGTTCCAAGTCGCCTCCCGATTTATTCCCTGCTTCGCCTCCCAAGGGCAGTATGTAGGTGTGGGTGATTGTGGTCTCGTCTCCTTTGGAAGTAAGTTCTGTACCTTTAATCTCAAGATAGGTGTTTTTACCCTTATTATAGTTCTCCGGAAGATAGAGAAAGTCGGTGTAGGTCCATTGGTCATTGTTGAAGTCAAAATCATTGACCGTGAGCATCTTCTCTTGTGTTCCATTGTTTCCATGTCCGTCAAACAGTCCCCCTTTGGTTACAATGTCTTTCACCGTGATTGATGTAATCTTCAACCGGTTGGATCCGAAAGAGTTTTTGGAGAAACCAGTGTCAGTGTTGTCGAAACGCAACGAGAACTTCACCTTGGAGCAAACAAAGGTCATGTTGGCTGTTATGGTAGCCGAGGTGGATGGGCTCACATTCAGCTTATTGTTATCTTCGTTATTTTTGTATTCGTATAGTAGTGGCAGCTTACCTTGCACCGGCAAATTGCCGTTGCTGAAGTCGAGCGTTTTTGCCTTGAGTTGATCTTCTGTTGTGTATATGCTTATGCCCGGAATGTTGGCCGTCAGATATATTTTGTATTCCCCCTGCTTGAGGTCGCAGTAGAACACTCGATAGTTGTTGTCGGATGAGAGTTGGTTGATGTCTATTCTGCGCACCACGGCCTCGCCATTTCCTTTTATAGGATAGGCGAAGAACCAAAGGTCGGTTATGACTCCTTCCTTGCCCGAAATGTCAGCTTCTTTGTCCGAAATATCGTCACCGTCGGAAGTGCCTTCTCGTGTGACATTGCTGTAGGGGATATATACAGTCACGGAATGTGTCGGGCCGTCAGGTCCAAACCCGCAGTCCGAACATCCTGTTGTCATCAGTAGGATGGCTATGTTGAATAATAACAAAATATACTTTCTCATGATGGCAATTGTCGTTTTTACAAGTCGTTGTTGTTAAATACTATTCGCCAAGCGTTGATTTGCAGCGACAGCACCACTTCGGCGTTGTTGCTGTCACGACCGATGAGCAGTATAATTTGATAGTTGTTCTCACGGTCGAGATACTCCTGTAGAGACATGTCCTTGTATTTGTCTAGGCGCATCATCTCCAGGTATTTCACCAAGTCGATGTTGAACACATCCCGGTTGGTCTTTTGGTTGTGTACGACGAACCGCGACGCTTTGTCGGTGGTTAGTCTGAGGGTGGCCATCTCTGCCAATAGGGCGGTATTGGTGGGAGCGGTCTGATTGTCTATAACGGCCTCTTTCATGCTGTAGGGGCGATATTCCAGCGCCGGGCAGTCTGTGAGGTTGTTGCGGTAGTCGTAGGTATGATTGGCCGCTTTTATGGCCAGTGAATAGTCGTTGGCCGTAAGAGGCTTGTCGTCCGCCGACTGTATCAACACCTTGAATCGGTTGACATCTTTTACCAGTGGGACTACAGCCCGGCTGGGTGCTGTCTCGCTGACGGTGAAATGTTCAGTGATACCGTGCCACAAGTCTTCGGGCGACTTGTCGTAGACGGTCTGTGTATCGCCGAGCTTCAGATTGAGCTGCAGCTGGTCGATGCTGTTTTCTGTGGTGGGTTGTTGGGGTGAGATGTTGTAGCACGAAGGCGTGTTGTCTGTTCCTGCCCATGCCACCAGTGTGTACTGTCCAGCTTGCAACTGGAGTGGTAGACTATAATTCCCATCGTGTTGTGTGATGTGGTCTTCAACGGATGAAACGAACCGCCCACGGTCATCATAGATGAACAGCTTCACCCAGTTCACCTGCGAAGGAAAGGCATCGGCGAACTCCATGTTGTAGTTATAGACGAAGCGCACCTCGCACGGACATGGCTTCTCATCCTCGTATACGCAGGAGGAGAGCAGGGCAGTCAGTGCAAGACACAACACTATCATCGGATAATAAAAGCGGTTGTTATGCATAATGTAAATATTGGTGGAAAGCTTGTTCCATTGTGGGGTATCTCCTTCTTGTTGCCAGGAAGGAGATACCGAGCTTTTGTTTATATTCGTATTCTGTATTTATTGGCGGCTTATTCCAAATCTAAGTTTTGTTTAACCACACGCCATTTCTTGATGTTGACTTTCACCTGTATGGATGCTTCTGCCTTGTCGTCAGGATCTGTAGGGTTCTTATAGGTTGGCTTGCTGTAGCCCAGCTTCTTGATGTTGTCTACTGTCAGTTCATACCAGAAGTTGCGCACCACTCCATACTTGTCTTGCCCCATAGTTACTGTGCTTGTTGGGTTGTGCTTAATCCATGCGGTGTAGTAGCAGTAACCCTTTTTGTAGGTCTGAATATCGTCATCGCTTTCATTAGCTTTGAAAGCTGCGTTGACATCTGATGCATCACCGACCGTGGTTGCAATGGCCTTGTACAAGCGTGCAGCTGCCTTACTTTTGAAGACATAGCCGTTGTATGAATAGAATGTTCCGTCTGCCTTGTCTGCTGTAGTGGCTTCAGTGAATATTTTATCCGTGATGGCTTCGTCTTTATCTGCAAGGTTCAGTACTTTTGCAAACATCTGGCTGTAGTTATCTGTTCCATCTTTAGCCAGTTCTGTATAATACTTGCCTTCAGGTTTGTAATTCACTTTATAGACAACGCCAGTGGTCTGACCGTTTAACTGGGCTTCGGCTTTCATCGTATTTTCCGGACAATAGAATGTGGCTGTGCTTGGAGCAGGGAAATCCGTTGCGCTTGTTTGCTCGAAGTTTGCTGTACAGTAAACTGCGTCTATCGAAGTTTGGTCATAGTTCGGATCCATAGGGTAAGGCCATTCGCCAGCAACAGGTTTGTTCGTTGCCTTCTGCCCATCCTTTACAAGATACATCTTTTTATTCAAGTTAATCAGGCTGACACCTTTCAACGTGGCCGTGGCTATGGTGTTGTCTCCTACTTTTATTTCAAAGTCTTGTTTGGCTTGGTTGAATGTAACCTTTGAAACGGCACGTTCAACGTCTACTTTCAAGAGATTCAAGTCGGTTTTTCCACCTATTGCATCTTTTCCGGCGTCATCTACTTCTTTTCCGTTCGCAACCTTTTTAATTTCTTGCGCTGTTGGGGCAGAAGTATTGGTCATGAAGAAGTTGTCCGTTGTGGAGAGTTTGGCTATGTCGGTTATACCGAATTCCGCCTTCATATCTGTAGACCCTTTGATGATAGGGGTTAATGCGTCTTGGCTGTTCTTGTAGTTGGCCAAGACGTATACCTTATACTTGCCGGGAGTACATTTGAATGGTTCTGTGACACGAACGAGTTTGTCAGCATCGTCTGCGTTCGTTGCTGTTTTCAGTTTTGGAGTAATGACCTGCATAGCAATGCCATTCTCATTGGCCAACACCACAGTAAGGTCTTTGACGGTGTATTCTGCATCGTCACCATAAGCTTCGTCACCGGTATTCATACCATCGAGGGGGTTGGCACGCGTGGTAGCACTGTTTGCTACAGAAATGGCAATCTGTGCGTAGGTTTTGCCTTCGCTAGTGGTTCCATCACCACCGTTTAAAGCTTCATCGTTCGATGAGCAACTGGTAGCCAACAGGGCTAGCCCCGTCATGCCACAAAAGAAAAGTTGTTTTGTTTTCATGTGTTAAATAATTAATTAATTGATTATATATCAGAATTACTCTTTCTCACTTCTTCCAGATTCATAGCCGCTTTCGGGTCGTTGGCCTCTGCAGCCTTTTTCCACCATACCACGGCCTCTTCTTCCTTGCCTTCTTTCCAAAGCAGACAGGCACGCGTGTTCCATGTAAACGGTTCGTTCGCCGTGTGCTGCAGGTATTTCTCAGCCTTGGTGGTGTCGTTTCGTTGCAGTGCGATTATCGCGGCGTTGAGGTTGGCTATGGAGTGGGTGGGGTGGCTGTCGGCAGCAATCATCAATGTGCGGTCTCTTTGCGCTTTGTCGTTGCCATAGAATGTGTCGGCCACGGTGTAAAACTCGTAGACGTTGAGTTCTTCGGGATGGGTCTCAACCATCTTTCGTGCTTCTTCCGGTGTTCTTTCCCGGCTGTAGTATTCCACTCTGAATATATTCTTCCTCAGCATGGGATAAACTGTGGTCAGCAGGATTCTGTAAGGTTCGCCACTGCCTATCGACTTTATGGACTCTTCCCTTTTGTCCAAATCGTTTTCTCTCTTTATGACTTCCATGATAGAACTTTTGTATGGTATCTCCATCTTGGACAGAATTTCCTTCAGTCCATCCCAGTTCTCACCCCTAGGTGTTACTGTCAACAGCGAGTTGGCAAATGAATATCTTTTGCTCACGTAGCTTTTCAATGCCTGGGCGCGGCCTTCTGCCAACCACTTGTTGTGGTTCAGCGTGCCTTCGGGCGATGCATAGCCTGCGATGTCAATTCGGTTGATGACATAGACAGGGTTGTTCTCGACAGCTGTCAACACCGAATCTATCTTGTTTAGTTCTTGGCGGTTGCCATAGCGATTGGGTAGCAGGATGGTCTTGTTGACAGGGTATATCAGAAAGGCATCGCAACTCTTCGTCCTGATATCGTATTCTTTAGGACATTTCATCTCGTCCGACAGTGCCAGTTGCGGTGCATACAGCAGGTCGCCTACGGTCTGTTCGTTGTCGAGCAGCCCGCCACAGGCACACCCCACCACCTCTTCTCTAAGTATCAATCGAGCCTTGTCCATCCATGGCTGTCGGTCGATGTTGGCTTTGTATTCCACAAATCGGGTCTTATTGCCTTCCAGTGTGATGTAGGGCTTGTCGGTTGGCGCGTATGAATTACCGGAACGACGGTCTTTCAAGGCTCGTGTGCGTCCGCTTACCACCACAGGAGCCAGCTCTACCGAGTGGCTGTTGTCATCGGTGCGTATGATGGGTATGATGGTACGACGGTGCTGGCTCTTGACGGTCTGTTTTCCTAGGTCGAGTGTGAACGTCAAGGCTATCTGTCCGGCTTTGATACGTATGGTCTCGTTGTTCACCCCACAGAAGTAGCCATGGTTGTTGTCTGCCATGGTAGTGGCAGGCTGTATGTATAGGAGGACGGCTCCCAAGAGGCATTTATTTATAATGTTCATTTTCATATTTGTTTATGAGTTAACGTTACAGACAGTATATCAGACTTATAGCGGCCTTGGTTGGACCGATGTAGTTGTAGTGTGACTTTTCAACGGGCTTGCCACACTCCAGGCAGTCGTACTTCTTGTAGTCGACATAGAGATAGCCCACGCCCACCGACAGCTCAAAGTTCCATCGGGGTGACATGACCCATTGGTAGCCATAAGACAAGCCTCCACCGGCGGCCCAGCCTTGATAACGGTTGTCGCGCAACGATGGGAACAACCCGAAAGGCAGCTTTATGCCTCCTGCATTGAATTGTCCTCCCAACGCATGGATGCCGAAGAAGTGTCCGTTGAAGGTTTCGCACGTCCAGTATCGCAGTTCGGGTTGCACGAGCCAATGTTTCAACTTCTTGGTATCTGAGAATTGCCAAGGCTGCCACCCTCCACCTATAGAAAATGAGTGCTTGTCACCCGTTGCGACTTCTATCGCCAAGTTGGGGGTTGATGTGGCAAGATAGGGTATATTTGTCTTTATGGCTACTTTCTGCGCTCTGCTAGAGAAAACAGCCAATACAAGTAAGACAGACACTATAAGTAATTTTTTTTGTTTCATCATCCGAATCAATTTCATTTTTTGCACTTCTATTGAGAACTTGCCGGCTTATCCTTGTAACATGGTGGATGTCACCGGGTTTCCTTTTCGGCTGCAAATTTAAGAAAAAATCCAATACGAAGCAAGAAAAAGTTTCAAAAAGGTTACATTTTTTGTGCAAACGTTTGCACACTTTATGCAACCTGTTTACGCACACACATCATCAAGCACATGATTGATGGCTGCCTTTGGATACAACAAAGTTAACAAGAGAAGAGGCTCTACGCCGTTGGAATGCTTCTAAGGAAAACAAACGTAAAATGGTGGAGAAACTGGAGAACTTGGTTCACAAAAGCTGTCTGGAACGTACTGGTAAAGAACCAATAGGGGTAGAAGTATGGTAGTAACTGTTAAAATTTGGAAAAACGGACAAAAAGATGCGTAAATACCTTGGAAAAACGGACAAATTATCGTATATTTGCCATGGAAAAGCGGACAAAATACGTTCGTTTAATATTAGAAAAGGGGACAAGAATATGATTAAACGTAAGATAGACAGATATTTAGCTGATTTCTTCGAAGCGAATAAGAAAGCTTTGATGTTGACAGGAGCAAGACAGATAGGAAAAACATATTCTATCCGTCGTTTCGGTCATGAACATTTTGAAAGATTCATAGAAATCAACTTCATCGAAAATCCAGGCTTGGTAAAGGTCTTCAGCAAGGCGAAGAATAGTCAAGACATCTTGTTGCGTCTCTCCACTGTGACCAGCCAGGATTTAATCAAGGGCAGTACCCTTGTGTTCTTTGATGAAGTGCAGGAATGCCCGGAAATCGTAACTGCCATCAAATTTCTGGTGGAAGAGGGGAGCTATCGCTATGTTTTAAGCGGTAGCCTATTGGGCGTGGAGATCAAGAATCTCCGTTCTGCACCAGTGGGATATATGGATGTGAAAGATATGTATCCTCTTGATTTGGAGGAGTTTGCTACAGCAGTTGGTATCAACGATAGAATTATAGATGCTTTGAGGAAACATTTTACGGAAGGGACTGCTGTAGATGAATTCATCCATGAAAAGATGATGGAGGTATTCCGCCTTTATCTTATAGTAGGTGGAATGCCTGCAGCTGTTGATAAATATCTGGCTACCAATAATCTGCAAGATGTAATGGCAGAGCAGCAGGCTATCATACGTCTCTATAAGCAGGATATAGCGAAATATGACCCTGAACATAAATTGTATATTCAGGAAATCTTTGACAGGATCCCTGCTGAGCTTGATGCCAAGAACAAACGTTTCATATTGAAGAACCTGAATGAAAACATCAAGTTTGCACGTTATCAGAACAGTTTCTTGTGGTTGAAGGATGCCGGTGTAGCTTTGCCGGTATATAATGTTGAGGAGCCTACTGTGCCGTTGATTTTGTCGAGCAGCAGAAACTTATTCAAGCTGTTTATGGCAGACATTGGTCTTTTGGCAAGTCTTTATGCGGATGGCATTCAGCTGAAGATTTTGGATAACGAACCGTCCATCAACTTTGGTTCGGTATATGAGAATGCCGTAGCACAAGAGCTCTGGGCGCACGGTTTCCAGTTGTATTATTATAACAACAAGCGCCAGGGTGAACTGGATTTTGTGATAGAGCAAAATGGTGAGGTGTTGCCGATAGAGGTTAAATCGGGCAAGGATTATGAGCGTCATAAAGCGCTTACGAATGTGGTGAACTCAACAACTTATCAGATTTCTAAAGCCTATGTGCTGTGTAATGATAATGTGAAGAAGGTAGGAAAAATCACTTATCTCCCTATTTACATGCTGATGTTTATCAAGAAGGAGCAGAAACTTCCTACCAAATATTCCATTGATTTAAGCGGACTGGTTTAAAGGAGCTCAGTATTAAAAGAGAGTCCGGTTTTTTACAGACTCTCTTTCATTATATTATGGGTTATTCTGCAGTCTCTATCATGTCGATGATGGTATAGATTGGCAAGACATCCAATGCAAGTTGGGTATTGAATTGTTCTCTTGTAGGAAGGCTATGTCTAAGATGTGGTTCTGACAGGATTCACAGGTGGGATATGCATACTTGCCCAAAATGCGGGGGCAAGATGCAACCCACTGGCGAAGAAGAGTTTTAGACATGAAAATTCTAGCCTTTATAGGAAAAAGAAATTCCTTTTTAAACCTGTTTTTCAATCCATGCCATCAGTACTGCTACAGCATACTGCTGTTCTTCTCCTGGCATGCTTTTATGTTTTGAAACTGTGAGAGCCTGTTTGGATAGGTGTCAGATAGGCAACCGGTATTTGTTTTTAGATAAATGCTTCCAAATATCCTCTTGCCCCGTAGAGTGGTACATTTGTGATGCCGTCCTGCTCCCGATAGTCGCTCATGGAAAAGCGCAAGCCTTTCATGCCGGGATATTTGGCTATAGTCGCTTTCAAAGACT
>ENA-ORRX01000520-ORRX01000520.1-human-gut-metagenome-genome-assembly--contig:-NODE-520-length-12962-cov-23.5041_pt1 | contig 12962 bp, 10 predicted proteins | sample MGYA00242186_ERZ509153 | MGnify/ENA primary metagenome ERZ509153 (study PRJEB26280, sample SAMEA2338643) | human gut metagenome | biome: human gut; feature: human-associated habitat; material: faeces... | reverse complement strand
GTAGCCGGCTTCCTGAAGGTAGCTAAGGCTATGATGGCTCAGGGCATTGTATAAGACAATAAATTTTTTTAAAAAATTAATATGATAGGAAATAGCGGGTCTGTGACAGATCCGCTATTTTTGTGTCTACTCCTTCCCCCACTCCTTCTTTACATCAAAGCAGGGACAGGCTTTGTTGGCAAATTCATTATGCCCATGAATCGTGGCTAATGGATATTCCTCCTTCAGCTGCTCGATGAGCGAGCGCATTGCCGCTTTCTGTTCTCGGGTTCTTGTATCCTTCGGCTTACCTTTCTTTGATAAGCCGCCGATGTAGCAAATGCCTATACTGATGGAATTATGGCCCTTGCAATGGGCGCCGACCTCCTCTATCGCACGGCCTACATGAATGCTGCCGTCACGATAAATCACGAAATGATAACCTATGCAGCGCATTCCGCGCTCCCGGTGCCAGCGGTCAATATCCGCTACGGTGAAGTTGCGACCTTCCTTGGTCGCACTGCAATGAATGATGATTTCCTTTATCTTACGCATGATATTGAATATTAATTATTGAAAAATAAGCAGATAATTGAAGGGGATTTCGTCAACACCCAAATCCCTGATAAACAGATTGATTCTGCACGGTAGATGCTTTTTCTTCATCCTCTTGAATTCTTCATCCAACAACTGGCAAAATTCATTATAGCATTCTTCTGATTGCGTAACGATTCCGGTATAATGAGACTTGCCCAGAATGATACTCTTGTTTCTCAGACGTAGCGGACCGTTGCCAGGCACGAAGCGAGCTCTGCGCCTAACAGTACGAGGCACGTAATTGGATCTTAACAGAATAACAGGCTTGATAACAATTTCATATTTTCCTCTTTCATACTTATTTTTCTTCTTTGTCTCCGACACCTTCTTTTGCTTGGTAGGAATGAGAGAAATCTTATAACGTCCTGCTGGCAAATGACGGTTAGGACGTTCTAAGGTGTCGCAGAAAATCTTGCCACCTATAACCATTGTGCCATCCACACTCCATGGAGTGAAGCGACGGCGGAAAATATTGATGTTCATGATAATTTACAATTAATAATTGATAATGAATAATTGGGTCAAAGCCGGCCATTAAGGCTGATTTAAGAACCGAAAAACTTAATGACCCTTAATGACCTTGCCCCTTAATGACACCCTCTTTAGACTGTAGGAGAAACTTTCTGATAGCGCATGTCAGGTAATACACAGATTAAACCCTGACGTTTCCAGTTCTTTAGCATCTGTTTTACCGTCTCATGGGTGGCTGTTGCTCCCTTAACTGCAATGCTCTGCTGCTCTGCCTGCTCAAAGGTGAAGGTTACGTCCAGCCGCTCAAAGATGGAATCATTCTTACCTCTGCGACTTCTGTCGTAAGCAGACTGACTGCAATAATTCTTGGATGAGAACGCATCCTCTATGCGACTACGGAAGAAGTAGAGTGCATTATCCAACTGATAATCTGCCAGGATATTGAAGGTTTCGAGCATGGTTGGTGTCTGCGTCTTTACGAGCATTCCCTTCCACAAATCAGGTGACTCCTTCAGCTGTTTCTCGGCTCCATTGAATCCATGCTTCTGAATCAGCGTTTCCAGAACCTTACAGAGCATGATGCAGGTCATCATTCTCATGGTGGTTGGACAGATACGGAAACGCTGGCGGGCTTTCACCTTGTCGTCATTTTTCATCGTTTCCAGTCTGATCTGTTCCAGCCATTCCCTACCCTTATCCTCCAGCTTGGGCAGAACCACCTCACCCGACATCAGCGGCAGCAGATGAGCTATCTGAATAATGCGGTCGCGCTGACGTTCGTTCATTACATACATGTTGTCAGAAAGTGGAGTGAAGGTATTATCGGGCGTTTTTGCCACGATGATACGGCTTTGGAAACCATCCGTATAATTGCTTACCACTCGATAGAGCGCATCAGGCGTTCCACACATCACCACGTTCCATAACAGTCTGTCTATATGAACATTCACTGCATCCGCACTTCTTGCTTCACGCTCATAGCTTGTTCCGTCGTAAGCCTGTCTTAACATAACTGAAAAGTCGCTCATTGCCGATTTCCACTTCTGCGCTACGGTGTCAGCTTCCGGAGTAAACGAGAAGGCATGCTTGCCTTCCGTGTTCGCCAGTCGTTCAGCCAGATTCGCCACCGTATTGTTCAGTGTCAAGCATCTTACAGGCAGTTTCGGCTCTTCCGGCTGCTCCTTCTTGTTCTTGGCTGCACGTTTCTTGGCTCGCCATTCATCCTCCTTCTGCTGATACATTTTGTCCATTTCCTTCACTTCCGAAGTCCATGCATCAATCACGGGGTCAATACTACCCTTGCCAGATGCAAAATCACCGGCGATGTAGGAGATGAGGTTCAGCGAGTTCATCTTCCCGTGAACGGAAACCTTCACGCCCGTTGCGAGCATTCCGATGGCAGGACAGATGGCTGTGATTACAGGCAGTGCCAGTGCCGGACCCACTGCGCTGATGGAATCCCGAATGCCTTGCGGCAACTTAGGCAGCGCATTATAATAGAACAGATTGTCCTTGGCGTTAGCCTCGTCCAGCGCATTTACCAGCGCCTCATTGTCAGCCGCCGAACCACCACCCGCATTTCCCTGCTTCATTCGTTCCTGACGGATGGCAGAGAGCACAACCTTCAGTCGCTTAGGCATTTGCGTGATTTTCTCGTTCAATGCCGAGTTGATGCAAGCCATCTTTTCCTGTTCGGGAAACCCATCGTAGCAGGGAATAATCTGAGCCAGCAGATTGCGGTCAAAACCACAGATGTGGCGCAGATTCACAGCCAGCTCAAAGGTCAGCGTATTGCGGTTGGAGCGCATCGGCTCCTGCCCATCATTATACAGTTGCCACCACTTCTTAATGATTTCTCCATAAGGAATCCCGAGATAATTGTCCTGAGCAGCAGAAGTAGTTGAAGCAGCAGTAGTTGACGCAGTAGAAGAAGTTGAAGCAGCAGAGGCTGAAGTAGCAGAAGTAGAATTTCTCGAATTCTTAAATTCCTGCCCCTTAAAAACCCCTTGAGAATCCTTCTTGAATTCTTCCTTCCAAGGCTCATAATGCTTGTTTGCCTTGTGCGCTCCTTCCGGCAGTTCCTCCTGTCCGTATCTTTCACGCTCTTCCAGGACCTTCCCTTCAGCAGCCACGGCAGCCTCATCGTATTCATCCTTGAAGAGCCGTGGCGAAAGGAAGAGCAAATCTTCGTCATCCGATGTGGTCGTGAAATAAACCCGGTTAATGTCGTGAGCCGAAGTATCCATTTCGCACTTGAGCATCGTAGCAATTCGTACCTGATTCTCCAGAACCGTCTTGCCCTTTTCACGTTCAAACACCGCATGACCGCCTTGTCTTGCACTGCGTTCCAGCATCAGCAATCCGTACTTGTCCGGTTCCTTCAGCAGCAGTTTGGCAGCCTTGGCAAAAGCCTCCGGCTCATCCATATCAAATCCGAAAGCACCGCTTGGCAGTTTCATTCCCTTCACCACGCCTTGCGGATAATGGCCGGAGTAATTAAACTGCACCAGTCTCCGTTTCGCAGCATCGTTTCCGGCACGAGCCAGACGAAGATTCGCCTTCTGCTCATTGCTTCCACGCAGCTGCTTATACTCCTCTTCCGAAGTGATGGAGCGGGCAACCTTGTGCCCATTCTCCACCTTAATTAAATAACAACTCATCTATCTTATTACTTATCGTTTTAATTGATAATCCACTAAAGCATCAGCCCCTTCTGCTGACTCAACAGTCAGCGTTTGGGCGATGTTGAGTCCTTCATGGCAGAACACCTTCAGCGTGAGCTGAATAGCCCCATCCTTGGTCTTGCTCAACCGACCATGCGCCAGTTTCTTAATCAGTTCCGACTGGCTTTTCGGCTTTGAAACTGCTACGAAATCAAATGTTCCGTCTTGCATTTGCTGAGCCACACCATGACGGCGAAAAGCTTCTACAACCCCCTGATTTACAGAATCAGGACTGAAGAGGAAATACTGCTTATCATCATAGTAAGCCACACCACCGAGCTGCACATGCTGGCAGCCGTTATTATTCACCTGCTGGTTCTGAACATTGTTCTGAGCATTGTTCTGAACCTTGTTTACTTTCTTAACCATAATCTGAATTGAATTTTAGGAGAAGAAACATCCGGATTGTTGCGCGCTTTACCATGGAAAATCCTCCTCAGTTTCAACTCAGTTTTTTACTTTTTTGCCTCCTTTTAGCCTTTAACGGGGAAACGGGGGCGGAAAGGGGTTAAGGTTCTTTTTACCTTTTTACCCTTTTACCTTTTTACCTTTAAAAAAGCCTTTTTACTTTTTTACCCTTTTACTTTTTCAATGTCCGTAACCAGGATATCCTGATAAACCTGACCATTGTGCTCATGGGTAGTGAATCGGAGCGTAACAGCCACCAGCTCGCCCGGAGCGTACTTACATTGCGCCATATTGCCCAACATTGCCGCAGCGTACTGGTTCTCATACTTACCGCCCATCTCCTGGAGAACGATGTTGCATTTCATCATCTGTCCGTTCTCACTTTTCTGACTCTGCACAGCGAAGGTCTCACCCTGCTGCACCACTCTCATAATCTGAGTATACATATTATATAATTGTACGAAGAGGTTTCAAGAGCACCAAACCATTTCAGCGTTGTCTTGTTTCTTCGACGCTGCAAAGATATAATGATTTCCAAACGTAAAAGCAAAAAAAATCCTCCACGAATCCGTTTGGGGGATGTGGGGGATATAGTTTATATTTTTAGGGGATACTATTGGGGGATACTATCTGAACTTTTCCACTCTTTTTGTATTTATCACCGTTCCCGGCTTAGCATACTTGGCGTCTTGAAATTCATCATCCAACTTGTCAGCAATCTCTCTGTAAATGTCACAACATTGTGGCGCATCACAATCAGCAAGTGTCCATTCATTATAGTCATTTTGCTTGAAATAAGAATTTATCTCATGAAAATCGGCCGTAGAACATTTTAGTAAGGTACTGAATGCAGAATTGATCTGGTCAATGAAAAGACGCTGAGTTGACTTCTTCAGCCAATTCTTGTTGAAGAAAACCTTATAAACAATAAACCAATGTTTCTGGGCGTTGAGCGTTTTGTCTTCAATTAAGTCTTTAAGTTTAAGCATCAGCTTGTCTACATCCACATTCTCCTTGAATGCGATGTTCTTGAATACGGCTTCAACCTTCATTCTGCTATGCTCCTTGGCAATCTGATAAGAAAGATACTTATCGAGAAAATCGTAAATATCGTTGTAGGTCTGTTCTTTCTGTTCCAGAATATAAGCAACAATCAGTTTGATATTCCTGCCATTGTTGTGAAATACCTGTCCGAATCGGCAAGCGAAAAGAATATTAGCCCGTTCTACGACAATGGTATTCTTCAGCTGGGTAGCATCAGGATAGATAAGCGCTTCATCCTGGCTGTCCTGCATGTAGATTAGCTCCAATCTCTCCTCATTTTCCTCACGATAACGTTTCAGTACCTTCCGGAACAGGTCTTCGTAATAGGTTTCACTGATGAAGGATTGTCTGAAACCATGAAATCCCTCATCAAGCATGAGGATGATGTCATTGATCATTTTGCGCATTTCTTCTCCTTCATAGTCTTTATAGTTGGTAAGCATAGGTTCCAATTCTATCTTAACCTGATAGAATCGCTCTTTCTTATCATCCAGCAAAGACCATGCAATATTTTCTTTCAACAAATTCAGTAAATCGAAAATATCTCTCACATAATTACGCAAGATTAGTTTCCAGGCTGTTATTACTTCCTCTTTGTTTGTTTCCACTTCTTCTTTGCCCAAAAGGCGAAAGCTGAATTTGAATCGGGCGGCTTTATCTTCCAGCAATGTCAGTTGCTCATCTTGTTCCTCTGTCTGCATGTTACTTTCTAGGTTTTGTTTGTTATGTTGTTTAAATAAGCGGCGTGGGGTTCCCTGTAAGTACCAGTATTAAGGTACCTGCAAGAACCTACGACAAGGTACAAACAAGTACTGCCCACGCCGTAGAGGAGTGGACGCCTTGCTGTCACCTTCTTCTTGTCGTTTTGAATTTTGCAGGTTCTAAATACTGTAGAAGTGTCAGATAATCAGCGTCAATATCTATATGTTATTTTCTCTTGTTTACTTTCTGTTTCTTACTTCAAATTTTAAAGGGTTTATACTACGTTTTCTTCATCATCCGCCCAGTGGTCGCATTGGCGCATCACAGTTTCCAGCGCCTTTTCTGCACCCTCTGGTGGATACTTATACTTCTTGAGCAGTCGCTTCACCATCACTCGCATCTTCGCCCTCGCCGATTCCTTCCGGTTCCAGTCGATGGTGCGGTTGCGGTGCAAGACTTCTGTCAGTTCCCGGGTCAGCGCCACAAACTCCTCGTCAGAGTAAGCCTGTCGCACTCCTTCCGGCGTGGAGAGCGCATCATAGAATGCCTTCTCCTCGGGCGAAAGTCCCAGGTCGTTGCCCTCTGCCTCTGCCTGCTTCATCTGCTGAGCCATCTTCAACAGCTCCTCTATCACTTCCTCGTTGGTGAGCAAGCCTTTCAGATAGTTGGAGAGACTCTGGCTGAGCATATCGGAGAAGAGGTCGCTCTGAACCACGTTGGTCTTCTTCTGCTGCTTGATTTTCTCTTTCATCAGTTTGGTGAGCAGTTCCACCGCCAGGTTGCGCTCCTTCATGTTCTTCACCTCCTGGATGAAGGCGTCGTCGAAGAGCGAGAACTCTATCTGGCGGTCGCCGAAGAGATTGATGACTCCGTCGGTCTTCACGCTCTGACGGAGCAGCTCACCGATGCGCTCGTTAATTTCATGTCGGCTGATCTTGCCCTTCTGCGAGAGTTTGAGCATCATCACGCGCAGCGCATCCATATAGCACACCTCAGCCTTCTGCTGCTCATTCAGAAGCGAACGGCAGAGCGTGGTGGCGTTGTGAAGCAGATTGCTGTGCTCCATGAAATTCTTCTTGCGCTGAACCATGGCTGGAGAACTCAGGAAGTTGGCTCCGCTCGTAATGGCGAGTGCCCGCTTCGAGTTGTCCTGTTCGAAGAAGCCGGAATAGTCGAAACCATGAAGCTGGTCTCGGCAGATTTCCATCTCTTCCTTCCATTTCACCAGGGCGGTCTTGGCGATGTCGGGGTCTCCGAAGCGGCGGCGGTCACGGTTGGTGTACTGCTGCATGGCACTCTTCAGCGCCTGCGCAATGCCTACGTAATCCACTATCAGTCCGCCTTCCTTGCCCGGGAACACTCGGTTCACACGGGCTATTGCCTGCATCAGGTTATGACCGCTCATCGGCTTATATACGTACATGGTGGCGAGCGACGGAACATCGAAGCCCGTGAGCCACATATCTCTTACGATGGCGATTTTCATCTCATCATCGTTGTCCTTGAATTTTCTTGCCAGTTCCTTCTTGTAGGCTTCGTTGCCGATAATCGGCTGCCAGTCTTCGGGGTCCTGGTTCGAACCGCTCATCACTACCTTTACCTTCTCCGTCCACTGGGGGCGAAGCTCCAGCATCTTGCGATAGATTTTGATGGCGATGCTTCGGGTCAGCGCCACGATCATTGCCTTGCCGGTGAGTTCCTGCGCACGGTTTTCCTCGTAGTGCTGGATGATGTCCCTTACCAGTGTGTCGATGGTGGCGTCTTCACCCAAGAGCACTTCCAGCCGGCTGTGCTCCTGCTTCGCCTGCCTGATCTGCTCCTCGGTGGCTCCCTCATCGGCTAGGTTGTCGAACTCATCGTTCAGCAGCTTCATCGTGTCTTCGTCGAGGTTCAGGTTCACCACACGGCTCTCGTAATAAACCGGACGGGTGGCTCCATCGTCCACCGCCTGACTCATGTCGTAAACGTCGATGTAGTTGCCGAACACTTCCTCCGTGTCTCTGTCTCGGTCGCTGATAGGCGTTCCGGTGAAGCCGATAAACGAGGCGCCTGGCAGGGCTTCTCTCATCTTCTGGCTGAATCCCTTCTTCATCGTCAGACTCTTGTTGTCCCAGTGCTCCTCGCCGTATTGCGAGCGGTGCGCCTCATCGGTCATCACGATGATGTTGCGGCGGGTGGAGAGTGCCGAGTCGCCTTCTTCAAACTTCTGAATGGTGGTGAAGATGATTCCCCCACTCTTTCGGTTACGGAGCAGATTGCCCAGGTCTTCACGGCTCTGGGCGTTCTGTGGTTCCTGACGAAGGAAGTCCTGGCAGCGGCAGAACTGACCGAAGAGCTGGTTGTCGAGGTCCTTGCGGTCGGTTACCACCACGATGGTTACTTCGGGCAACCGTTGCACCAGCTGGTGGGCGTAGAACACCATGGAGAGGCTCTTGCCCGACCCCTGCGTGTGCCAGAACACGCCGATTTTTCCGTTGCCTTCCACTGCGGTACGGGTGCGCTGCAGGGCTTTGCCCACGGCGTAGTACTGATGGTAGGCGGTAAGAATCTTGGCGTATTTGCCCTGGTTCTTGTCGAAGCAGATGAAGTTCTGCAGAATGTCGAGCAGTCGCTGCTGCTGGAACATGCCGAGAAAGAAGGTGCGATAGTCGGCAAAGAGGGTTGACTCGTATGAGCCGTCCACGGTCTTCCATTCCATGTAGCGTTCCAGCTTGGCGGTGATGGTTCCGGCACGAGTCTCGCTCATGTCGCTGATTACGTTGAAGGCGTTGTAGCTGAAGAGGCTTGGAACGCTCTGCTGATAGTTCTTGATCTGCTTGTAGGCATCTTCTACGGTTGCATCTTCGGAAATGGCGCTTTTCAGCTCCACCACCACGAGGGGCAATCCGTTGACCATCACCACCATATCGCAGCGCTTGTTCTTATACTCTTCTACTCGCCACTGGTTCACCACCTTGAAGAGGTTTCTTTCGGGATGTTCGAAGTCGATAAGCCTCATCAGGGCTGTTCGTTCTTCGCCATCTTGCAGGAATTCCACCTCCAGACCGTTTTGCATCCAGAGGGTAAACTGCTCGTTGTTCTGTTCTAAAGTACCGATGCTGATGTTGGTAATCTGCTTGATTCCTTCATCCATTGCATCGGCTGGCAGTTGAGGATTAAGCCGTCGCATCGAGGCGACCAAATCGGCACGATAGAAAGGCTCCTTATAGTCGCGTTCCACCTCGTAGCCACATTCGTACGCATAGCCGAGTTCGTCCCGGAACAGGGCAATGAGCGTTTGCTCGTATGCGTCTTCGGTGAATTTCTTGTCGTCTGCCATAATGTTATATTTTTAATTTTCTTTCTCGTTATTTTCTTTTCGTTGCTCTTCTTATTCCGGGACTTCCAACTCGCCTGACATTAAGCGAGGGAGAAGGGTGTCGCGGAGAAGGGAGAGGGTGCGAGATTCTTTATCATTCATTTTTCTTTTATTGTAGATTGGACATAATGTCTCATCATACATTTCCAGGACCTCATGGGTTGGTATAAGAATCTGCATCTTATTCAATCTTGCAGCCGTATTGGATGGAACAGAAGTTCCTTCATTCATTTTACTAAAATCGAAACGCTTAATATAATTATAAACGTATTTCATTACATAGTCCATCTTAGGAACACTAAAGAACATAGTATCTACCGTCCAGAATTTCTCGCAGACGTACATAATATTATCCAATGTTCCCTTTCGTGGTATTAAAACGGATTCTCCATTATAGAGCCAAGAATTGACAAATCGCATTAATCCACCAGATCCATAGACGGGAAAAGTTCCATCTTCTAATTTCTTATGATCTTTACCATATTTTATGGTTATTAAATCTTCCAATGTTCCTACTTTCCATCCTTCCGGAATCATTCCCAATTCACTATCCACGAACTTACCATCCTTGAAAGGCTCAAAGTCAATGAACCAATTCTTGAAAATAGCCTGCGCCATCTCCTCCAAATCAGCATTGATCTTGTTGTTCAACTCTATTTTCCGGTCGAGAGAAGAAAGGATGGAGGCTATGCGGCGCTGGTCGTCCAAATTAGCAGGAATCTTTATGTCAAATTTGCTCAAACTATCAATAGTCAAAGCTTTTTGGGTAGATCCTATAGCCTTTGTATTTATCTCATTTTTCCCATAAGGTGATAGAAACCAATAATAAAGATATTCAACATCTAATCCATTAAAATGTCGAAACCATGTCAAATTCCCGTCTTTGAAATAAAATTCTTCTTCCTTTATTACATAAGGAACTCCAAGAGTACCCACAGAAGTAAGCAATAATTCTCGTTGTTGTGGAACTCCATATCTGGCTTTTATCTCTTCATACCGATTTCTTGAGATGAAAAGTTCATTAGAGATTGCATTTCCCTTTTGCTTTGCTATAATTTCCTTACCTCTATAAAAGGGGACTCCATCAGACTGGTATTCCTTTGCAAAGATTCGCTTACTAGAAGATATTTCACACAAATCTCCAAGAGTAACTTCTTTCCACTCCATACTTACACCTCCCATCCAATTTTCTTCAACTGCAATCTGATCTCCTCTTCCTGCTTCTTGCTTTCCTCAAACAGCTGCTTCAGCTCTCCGGTGAGATTCGTCATTTTCTCCTCGAAAGGCACTCCGTCGCCTTCGTCTTCGGCGATTCCTACGTATCTTCCAGGAGTCAGGATGAAGTCCTGAGCAGCTATCTGCTCGGTGGTGCATACGGCACAGAAACCCTTTTCATCCTCCAGCGTTCCCTGCTGGAAAGCATGGAAGGTGTCAGAGATTTTTTTAATATCCGTATCAGGCATCAGCTCACGAAGCTTGCGTGTAACCATCGTGCCCAGATTGCGGGCATCGATAAACACGGTCTTGCCCTTCTGCGCCTTGTTGCGGCTGATAAACCAAAGACTTACAGGAATGCCCGTACTGTAGAACAGCTGCGAAGGCAAAGCCACGATTCCCTCTACCAGGTCGGCTTCGATGATGGCTTGGCGAATTTGTCCCTCGCCGCCACTCTGACTCGAAAGCGCACCATTCGCCAGCACCAAACCAATCTTTCCGTTTGGAGCCAGATGGTGAATCATGTGCTGCATCCACGCAAAGTTGGCGTTGCCAGCGGGTGGCAAACCATACTGCCAGCGCACATCTTCCTGAAGCGCATTCTGTCCCCAGTCGCTGAGGTTGAAAGGAGGATTGGCAAGAATGTAATCTGCCTTCAGCGTAGGGTGCTGGTCATCATAGAAAGTGTCGGCAAAGACATTGCCCAGATTCGCATCCAAGCCACGGATGGCAAGGTTCATGTGCGCCATCTTCCACGTATCAGGGTTTGCCTCCTGACCGTAGATACTAATCTTGCGCAGGTTTCCCTTGTGGCGCTCTATAAACTTGGCGCTCTGCACAAACATACCTCCGCTTCCGCAGCAAGGGTCATAGACTCTGCCCTCGTAAGGCTCCAGAATCTCTACCAGCGTGCGGACAATGCAGGAAGGCGTATAGAACTCGCCACCATTCTTGCCCTCCAAGGAAGCAAACTGCTGCAGACAGTATTCGTAGGTTCTGCCCAGCAGGTCTTTCTCCTCGCCAGCATCGTGCATTTCTATGTTCGTAAAGAGATCTACCACATCACCCAGACGACGCTTATCCAACTCCGGACGGGCAAAATTCTTAGGCAGAATGCCCTTCAGTCTTTCGTTCTCACGCTCAATGGCGGTAAGTGCTTCATCTATCACCACGCCTATTTCCGGTGTGTGGGCAGCAGCACTAATCTTGCTCCATCGGGCTTCAGCAGGCACAAAGAAGATGTTCTCGGCAGTGTATTCGTCCTTATCTTCCGGGTCGGCGTATTCGTCGCCCTGCAGCTCCTGGAACTTCTGTTCGAAGCGGTCGCTGATGTATTTTAGAAAGATGAGTCCGAGCACAACGCCCTCGTATTGCGAAGCGCTGAGGTTGCCTCTCAGAATATCGGCAGCCTTCCATATTTTCTCTTCAAAACCAATGCTGATTGTATCTTGTTTCTTAGCCATAATATGTTTATTTTTCTACGAGCACAAGCTTCCAGTCCTCATTCTGCAGAACGAGGGTCCCGTTGTTGTCCGTAATGGTGAATATCTGATTATCTATTTGTATTTTGTTCTCCTTTATTAAATAGGTGTACTGACCGCAAGCAACGTTTTCGGTGGTAGTTTGGGTTATTTTACCGCCTTCGTCGAAGTGGTTCACTTCCGTCGTTTCGGAGAAAGAAATAGCATCTGAGGTGAAACTGCAGAACAAAGGAGCCTCTTTTACGTCGATAAAGATACTTCCAACGCGCTGATAAAGGGCTGAAATCTGCCATTCGTGGGCTAAAAATTTGGTTTCGTAATGAAAATCCTCTGATTTTTCTGTTTCTTCGTCGCTAGAACAGGCGGTGGAAGAAAGCATAAAAAAAGCGACTATTATCATATAAAAATAAGATAATATTCGCCTGCGGATAAGAACATGATGATATTGGGCTAACTTTGCCTGAGCAAAATTACCCCCCCCCTAAAGCTTTGTACGTCAAGAAGTTACACCTTTTCATCTTAGTACTGTTATTATGTAGTTTCTAGCTTTCCAGACTATTGCTACGTCAATAATTTGTTAATTGCTAGCAAAGATAATAAAAAGTTGGCAAACCCAAGAATTTTATCACGTTATTTAACGGAAAAATGCAAAATATGGAGGTTAGGAAGATGTTTTACCCCCTCTTCTAAGGGTAAAAAATGCCCCTCCTCAGACGTGAATCCGCCTCTAACATGACGCATTTTTGACAAAATACAACAGGAAACAAGGATAAAAATGTAGAATCGAACAACATATCAGCTAACTAAAACGACTTAATATGTAGATAATTATTATACACAAAATATTAGAGTACGAATATAACAAAATACACATAACACACTAACAACCAACACATTCAGACATATATTCAACCTATATCATGTAAAACTCACAAGTTCATCTAGCGTGTCATTAAGGGTCAAGGTCATTAAGGGTCATTTTCA
>ENA-ORRX01000514-ORRX01000514.1-human-gut-metagenome-genome-assembly--contig:-NODE-514-length-13087-cov-4.52601_pt1 | contig 13087 bp, 8 predicted proteins | sample MGYA00242186_ERZ509153 | MGnify/ENA primary metagenome ERZ509153 (study PRJEB26280, sample SAMEA2338643) | human gut metagenome | biome: human gut; feature: human-associated habitat; material: faeces... | reverse complement strand
GTCCCCCGCGGCAGATGGAACGCGAAAATGAGATGATCGTTATTTCACAGCCCCCTTGAATCTTCTGAACCTATAGAACCCGCTCCCCCTCTTTCCCTCGCAATCAAATGGCCCTCCGCATCATGGACTATCCCTTATCGCCAGGAGCCCGCGGCTAAGGAAATATGATGGCAAAAGTATCCATACGATTCGAGTTTCTTCTTCAGCTAAGAGAGGTGCTTTTTTATTGCCCGGATGTATTTTGCGTGATATCATGAAATCAGAATGACAAAAGTGGGGATGAGAGAAGTCTCCATTAAGGGAACACTGATGAAATCTGATCCTGTGATTGAATCCGCGTTTTCTTACATTTCCGATACGATCCAGGAGGATGACATGGTAGATACGAAGAAGGAACAAGAACGCGACGAGCTGCACCGCGCCATATGGGCGATCGCGGATGAACTCCGCGGGGCGGTCGATGGTTGGGATTTCAAGAACTATGTGCTCGGTACAATGTTTTATCGCTATATTTCGGAGAATCTCTCGGACTATATCACGCGTGGAGAAAGAGCGGCGGGGGATACCGGCTTTGACTACGTGACCATGCCCGATGAAGATGCAGAGGGCGCGAGGGAAGGTCTGGTGCAGGAGAAGGGATTCTTCATCCTGCCAAGCGAACTCTTCTGCAACGTCTGCGCCCGCGCGAAAGATGACGAAAACCTCAATGAGACGCTGGAGACGGTTTTTCGTCATATCGAAGAATCGGCGAAGGGCAGCGAGGCGGAGAGTGATTTCGAAGGATTATTTGATGATTTCGATGTGAACAGCAACAAGCTCGGCGCGACTGTCGCGAAGAGGAATGAAAAACTCGTGAAGCTTCTCTCTGGTGTGGCGGAAATGAACCTAGGTGACGTCAAAGGTCATGATATCGATGCATTCGGTGATGCGTACGAGTACCTCATGACCATGTATGCGTCGAATGCAGGGAAATCTGGTGGCGAATTCTTCACACCTGCTGATGTTTCTGAGCTCCTGACCCGCCTGGGGACGGTCGGGAAGACAGAAATCAACAAGGTGTATGATCCTGCATGTGGGAGTGGATCGCTCCTTCTGAAAGCCGAAAAGGTGCTAGGGAAGGACGCTATTCGTAATGGCTTCTACGGGCAGGAAATCAATATCACGACGTACAATCTCTGCCGCATCAATATGTTCCTGCATGATGTCGGCTTCGATAAATTCAACATCGCCTGTGAAGATACGCTGATCAGTCCACAGCATTGGGATGATGAACCCTTCGAACTCATCGTGTCGAATCCACCATACTCGATTAAGTGGGCAGGGGACAGCAATCCGCTCCTCATCAATGACCAGCGCTTTGCCCCGGCCGGAGTCCTTGCCCCAAAGAGCAAAGCGGATATGGCCTTCATCATGCACAGCCTTTCCTGGCTCGCTGCGAATGGCACCGCGGCCATCGTCTGCTTCCCCGGTATCATGTACCGCGGCGGCGCGGAGAAGAAAATCCGCAAGTATCTTGTGGATAACAACTTCATCGACTGCATCATCCAGCTCCCGAGCAATCTGTTCTTCGGCACTTCGATCGCGACCTGCATCATGGTGATGAAGAAGAATAAAACGGATAACCGCACACTCTTCATCGATGCTTCGTCCGAGTGCGTGAAGGTGACGAATAACAACAAGCTCACCGCGGAGAATATCGCGCGTATCGTGGATGTCTTTGCAAAGCATGAAGAAATCCCGCATTTTTCGAGGCTCGCAGAGTATCAGGACATTGTGGATAATGAGTACAATCTCTCGGTCTCGACCTATGTAGAGGCAAAAGACACGAGGGAGAAGGTGGATATCGTGAAGCTGAATGAGGAAATCCGGGAGATCGTAGCGAGGGAGGATCACCTTCGCGCAGAAATCGATCGGATTATCACGGAAATCGAGGTGGGAACGGATGAGTAGACTCGAGGAGCTGATCGCGGAGCTTTGCCCGGAAGGGGTGGAGGTGGTTGAGCTTGGACAGGTTGCGCACTATGCTAAAAATCGAATAGATGCGGATGCTGTCACTGAAAATACATATGTGGGTGTTGAGAATCTATTGCAGAATAAGGCGGGTAAAACCGTTGCTGTTAGTGTACCGACTAAGGGAACGGTAATTGCATTTAATCCTCATGATATACTTATCGGAAATATTCGTCCCTATTTGAAAAAAATATGGCTTTCCGATTGCGCAGGTGGTACAAATGGAGACGTCCTTGTGATTCAGATTGATGAACGAGAACGTCTTTTGCCAAAGTATCTTTTCTATGTATTATCATCAGATCGTTTTTTCCTTTATGATATGCAAAATTCAAAGGGAGCCAAGATGCCTAGAGGAAATAAAGCAGCGATTCTTAAATATCGTATACCTGTCCCGCCGCTCCCCGTACAAGGTGAAATTGTCCGTATTCTGGACAATTTCACCGAGCTTACAGCCGAGCTTACAGCCGAGCTTACAGCCCGGAAGAAGCAGTATGAGTATTATCGGGATCGGCTCTTGCAGTTTACTTGTAATACTAAAAAGTATGTTTTGGGTGATATTGCTACTGTCACTAAGCTGGCTGGATTTGAGTTTACGAAATATGTTAAATACTCAAATGAAGGACAAATTATTGCACTTCGGGGGTTAAATATCAAAAATGGGAAATTACAGCTTGATGATGTCAAATATATAGATCATAGCGATTTGACTAAGCTAAGCAGAAGTAAACTTCACATAGGAGATATGCTTTTTACTTATGTGGGGACAATAGGTCAAGTGGCTCTCATCGATGAAGAAGATAAATATTATTTAGCTCCCAATGTGGCTCTCATCCGCTGCGATAAAAGAGTGTTGCTTCCTGAATATATGCGATATTATTTTCAAAGCAACTTGTTTTGGGATAAACAGATCAATCGATTATTACAATCCTCATCTATGAAAAATATCCCTATGGAAAAGATTCGGAAATTTGAGATAGTAGCACCATCGTTGGAAGTGCAGAAGCGTTTTGTTGACGTTCTCGACCATTTCGACGCGATCTGCAGCGATCTCAAAATCGGTCTTCCGGCGGAGATCGAGGCACGGAAGAAGCAGTACGAATATTATCGCGATCAGCTCTTGACATTCGTAGAGAGCGGCCGCATGCTCGTTGACAGACAGACAGACAGACAGACAGACAGACAGACAGACAGACAGACAGACAGACAGAGCTGAACGCGATTAAGCTCATTCAGTATGTATTCGGCTGGGTTCAAATGCCATTTGGGCTTATTGCTACAATTACTCGTGGTGCTTCACCACGTCCTATAAAGAATTTCATTACAGATACTAAGGACGGAGTGAATTGGATTAAAATTGGAGATGTTGAGCCTGATGCTAAATACATAACAAAAACACAAGAAAAAATTACTTTTAAAGGAGCGGATAAGTCGCGTAGAGTACAGAAAGGCAATTTCATTTTATCGAATTCTATGAGTTTTGGGCGACCGTATATACTAAAAATTGATGGCTGTATACACGATGGTTGGCTTTCTATTGCGGATTTTGAGGAATATGTTTCACCAGATTATTTGTATTACTTGCTGAGTTCTAATGATGTTCAGCAGGAAATGAGAAAGCGAGCTTCATTTGGCGGTGCTGTGCAAAACTTAAATGCTGATATTGTGCGTGCATTAGAATTGCCAATCCCCTCCTTCCACGAACAAGCACGTATCGTCCACATCCTTGATCGCTTCGACGCGCTCACCACCGATATCGCCCACGGTCTTCCGGCGGAGATCGAGGCGCGGAGGAAGCAGTACGAATACTACCGAGACAAGCTGCTTACATTCAAGGAGCGAAAGGGATAGTCCAAAGTTTGCGCTCAAAGGAAGAAAGGAGAACCTCTATGTCACAATTCCAAGTCGTTGCGGAAACGTCTGAGAATACCGTCATCACGGAATATACGCCGGAGAAGCGGCGATCCACGAGCTACCAGAGTGAAGCGGAGCTGGAGAAGGAGTGCATCCGTATGCTCTGCGAAGAGGGCTATGAATACCTCTCTATCCATGAGGAGAAGGATCTTGTCGCAAATCTCCGTAAGCAGCTCGAGGCACTGAATCAGTATCATTTCTCAGATCGGGAATGGGATGATTTCTTCCATCACGTCTTTGCAAACCCGAATGAGCATGCGAAGGAGAATACGGAGAAGATCCAGGAGGACAATGTCCAGGTCTTGAAGCGGGATGACGGGTCGACGAAGAATATCACGCTCATTGATAAAAAGCAGATCCATAATAACCGCCTGCAGGTGATTCATCAGTATGAGAATGGGAAGGAGAATGGGGCTTCCTATGACAATCGCTATGACGTGACGATCCTGGTAAACGGGCTGCCTTTGGTGCATCTGGAGCTGAAGCGGCGCGGGGTGAAGATCCGCGAGGCATTCAATCAGATCAATCGGTATCAGAGGGATTCGTTCTGGGCAGGGGCAGGGCTCTACGAGTATGTACAGATTTTCGTGATTTCCAATGGGACGAATACGAAGTACTATTCGAACAGTACGCGCTTCAATGCGGTGAAGGAGAATGAGAAGCGCGGGGCGAGCCGGACGAAGACGAGCAACAGCTTCGAATTCACCTGTTTCTGGGCGGATGCGAATAATACAGTGATTTCTGACCTCATCGATTTCACGAAGACTTTCCTTGCACGGCATACGATTCTCTCTATTCTGACACGGTACTGTATCTTCACGTCAGAAAAGATGCTGATGGTGATGCGTCCGTATCAGATCACGGCGACAGAGCGGATTCTGAACCGGATCGAGATAGCGAACAATTATAAGAAGTATGGTACGGTCGATGGGGGAGGCTATATCTGGCATACGACGGGGTCAGGGAAGACGTTGACGTCTTTCAAGACGGCGCGCCTCGCCTCGCGTCTGCCGTATATCGACAAGGTGCTTTTTGTTGTGGACCGTAAGGATTTGGATTATCAGACGATGAAGGAGTATGACCGCTTCGAGAAGGGGGCGGCGAACAGCAATACGTCGACGGCGGTCTTAAAAAAGCAGCTGGAAGATCCGTCAGCGCGTATCATCATCACGACGATCCAGAAGCTTTCGACGTTCATCAAGAAGAATCCGGGGCATCCGGTCTATGCTGAGCATGTGGTCATCATTTTCGATGAGTGCCATCGAAGCCAGTTCGGCGATATGCATTCGGCGATTGTGAAAAATTTCAAGAAGTATCATCTCTTCGGCTTCACGGGGACACCGATTTTCTCAGTCAATGCGGGTCGTGGGAAGAATCCGGAATTCTTCACGACGGCGCAGACGTTTGGTGACCAGCTGCACTGCTATACCATCGTGGATGCAATCCGCGACAGAAATGTGCTTCCTTTCCGCGTGGACTACATCAAGACGATGGAGGCGGATGAGGATATCTCCGATGAGATGGTCTGGGATATCAATCGCGAAAAGGTGATGATGGCGCCGGAGCGAATTTCTGTGGTGGTGAAGTACATTCTCACGCATTTCGACCAGAAGACGTATCGCGGAGATAAGACGTATGTCTATCAGGCACTGACGAATATCAGCGAGGTGGCGTCCGGGAAGAACCAGGTCGAGGAAATCAAGCAGAAGCAGCGTCTGTCTGGTTTTAATTCCCTCTTTGCGGTGGCCAGTGTCCCGATGGCGAAGCTCTACTATGAAGAGTTCAAGAAGCAAATGCAGGCCGATCCGACAAAGAAGCTGAAGATCGCGACGATTTTCAGCTATGCGCCCAATGAAGAGGAAGCGGAGGGGCTTCTGGGGGAGGAAAATTCGGAGGATACATCGGCTCTCGACAGGAATTCACGGGATTTTCTGGAGCATGCGATCGAGGACTACAATGCGATGTTTCATACCAGCTACGATACGTCAGCCGATAAATTCCAGAATTATTACAAGGATGTCTCGCTCCGCATGAAGAATAAGGAGCTGGATCTGCTCATCGTGGTGAATATGTTCCTCACTGGCTTCGATGCGACGACGCTGAATACGCTCTGGGTGGATAAGAATCTCAAGATGCATGGGCTCATTCAGGCGTTTTCCCGGACGAACCGCATTCTGAATGCGGTGAAGACGTTTGGAAATATCGTCTGCTTTAGAAATCTTTCGAAACGGGTGGATAGTGCGATTTCTCTCTTCGGGGATAAAAATGCCGGAGGCATCGTGCTTATGCGCCGCTTCAAGGACTACTATGAAGGCTATACGGATACGGATGGCAAGCACAGGGATGGATATGTGGATTTCGTGAAGAGGCTCAAGGATAAGTTTCCTCTGGGCGGAAATATCATCAGCGAAGAAAAGCAGAAGGAATTCATCTTGCTCTTCGGTGTCCTGCTTCGCATGAGAAATCTGCTTTCGTCTTTCGATGAATTCAAAGGGAGGGAAATTCTTTCTGCCCGTGACTGGCAGGATTACCAGGGGCGGTATCTCGATATCAAAGAAGAGTGGGACCGCAGGAAAAAGCATGATAAAAAAGATGTCACGGAGGATGTAGTCTTCGAGACGGAGCTCATCCGCCAAGTGGAGATCAATATCGACTATATCCTGATGCTGGTAAAAAAGTATCATGATACCCATTGTGAGGATAAAGAGGTGCTGATTTCCATTCGTAAGGCTATCGACGCGAGCCCTGAGCTTCGCAGCAAGAAGGATCTCATCGAGAATTTCATAGCCGGTGTCAATGAGTCGGGAGATATCCTGAATGAGTGGAATGGCTATGTCGCAGAAAAGAGAGAAGAGGATCTTTCAGCTATCATTCAGGGGGAACGGCTAAAGGAGGACGATACCCGCCGTTATATGGAAAATGCTTTCCGTGATGGGGAAATCAAGACCGCGGGAACTGATATCGATGCCCTTCTCCCACCGATTTCCCGCTTTGGGTCTGGGACACGTGCCAAAAAGAAACAGAGTGTAATCGACAAGTTCAAAGGTTTCTTTGAACGCTACTTTGGCATTGGCGGTGCTCCGTCTTTCGAGAAACCCAAAGCTGCTATGCCTTATGATGGGAAAGAGAAAATGTCCGTGGCAGCAGAACGTCCGATGACGTATGGCCGGTGAGGGAAAACGTTCATCTTTCAGTCTCTTGACCCGATATCGCGGCATTAGGGAAACACTGATTAAATCGTTGTTAGATTTCATTCTTGGATTTTTATACAGAGCAAGGAATCATCTGACGCGAATAGCGAGCTATTTAAGGAGGATGATGACGAAGCTATGTATAAAAATCCATATGAAATTCGACTCTGCGATTTAATCAGCGTTTCCTTAGGACCCGTAGAACCTGTCAAACCTATCGAACCCGTTATATCATTACTCACACAATCGCATGGCGCACCATTGCCATTTCCACTCAATCGCGGTATGATAGATGCATAAAAATAAAAGGAAGCACCGAGGCTTCAAAGTATCAGGCATCGCCTTGATGCTTTTGGCGCGGTGCTTTTCATTTCTGCCGACGGCAGAAAAGAATGGGAGGAATACAAATGCCGGTTTCTTACATGGAAATCAATCTGAATGCGCTTCGTCACAATCTCAAGGTCATCCGCGCGCATCTGCCGAAGGAAGTGAATGTGCTCGCTGTCGTGAAGGCGAATGCCTATGGACATGGCGCGAAGGAAACGCTGCGCATCGCCCTCGAGGAAGGCTACGTCGCTGCTGCTGTTGCCCGTGTGGAAGAAGGCGCGGAGCTGCGCGACGCCGGATTCACATGCCCGATCTATGTACTGGGACTGCCGCTGCCGGAGGATATGCCTATCGGTGTGAATAAAGACCTCATCATGCCGATCGATGATACCGTCGATCTTGACGCCATGGAAGCCATCGCCGCTGTTTCGAAGAAAACGATCGAAGTCATGCTGCCGATCGATACGGGCATGAACCGCATCGGAACTCATCCGGAGGACGTACCTGCGCTCCTCAAAAAGCTCGAAGCCTATCCGCACATCCACGCACATGGCACCTTCACCCATATGGCGACGGCGGACCACAAAGAAAAAGATGCCGCACTGAAGCAGCTTGACCGTTTCGATGAAGCGATCTCCTACATGCCGGTCGATGAAAACTTCGTGATCTCCTCCGCTAACAGTGCCGGTGTCATTGATATCCCGAGAAGCTGGCATAACCTTGCCCGTCCGGGCATTATCATCTATGGGCCGCAGCCATCGGACGTCATGACGAACAAGCTCGACCTCAAGTATGCGATGAGCGTCGTGAGCCATGTCACCCATGTCCAGATCCTGCATAAGGGCGAAGCCATCGGCTACGGCGGTACCTATGTCGCCAAAGAGGATATGAAGACTGCGACCGTCCCGATCGGTTATGCGGACGGCTGGCACAGAAGCCTCTCCAATAAAGGCGTCGTCCTCATCAATGGCAAGCGTTGCCCGATCGTCGGCCGCATCTGCATGGATCAGTTCATGGTCGCTTGCGATGACGAAGTCCGTCCCGGTGATGAAGTCGTCCTCATGGGCAAGCAGGGTGAGGAAGAGATCACTGTCGATGAAGTGTCTGCTACGGCTGAGACCATCCCGCATGAAATCATGTGCGACCTGAAGCGCATCCCGAGAGTATTTGTAGAAAAATAGTTTTGAAGGATCCGGCACTGGAGGAGAGCGGGATCTGCTTCGTATCCTCCTGTTGGGCAAAAGCGAGACATCTTTTCCCCTTCCTTATTTTCTTTCCATATGCTATAATAACGCTTGTTAAGCGTCTATAGCTCAGTGGATAGAGCACTGGTCTCCGGAACCAGGTGTCGAGAGTTCGAATCCCTCTAGACGCACCAGAATTTATCCGATCATATCGGACAAAATATAATTCGTCCAGTTACACCCATCAAGGTGGGGTAATACATGGGGGAAATCGACCTTTGAGGAGGTCAGAAAGCCGAGGCGGTATGCCCCGGCTTTTTATCGTGCCTTTTTCTTTGTTTTGGCAGCAAATCTCTGATCACAGTCCGATGGCTCGTCGTCGTATATTTCCTTGGCTATGGTGGTTCCAAACCGTCTCTTTCTACTGTATTCTCCATGGTAAACATGCTATAATAATAAGACGTTTCATTTGAATACATCGGACAGAGACAGGGGCTGCGCTTCAGGATGCGCCGCGGATTTTCGCTGTATCTCACAGGTCTTTGACCGTGGGGAGCTCTGTACCGGCCTTTATATATCGTGAGGGTTTACCATGAAAATGTTTCGAGGACTATCGAACTGGATCGGTATGGACATGGGCTCGTCCCAAGTCCGTATCTACCGGGAGAATAAAGTGATCCTTGCTGAAGCGAGTACGGTCGCGGTGGATAACATCGACGGCCATGTACTGGGATTTGGCACGGAGGCGCTCATTCATTACCACAAGGCGCCGGAGAATATTTCTCTGGAGTGGCCGGTACAGAATGGCGTCATCGCTGATTATGATATGACGAAGGCGATGCTTCGTTTTTTTATCCGCAAATCGCTTCATCATGCGGTGTCGCGTCCGACGGTGATGATCTCCATTCCGGGCGAGACGAGCTCGGTCACGCGGCATGCGCTGGTGGATGCTTTGATCCACGCCAGCGCGCAGCATGTGTACCTTCTTCCTTCGCCGGCGGCTGCGGCTATCGGGGCGGGAAAGGATATGCTGGCACCGTCTGTGATCTTTTCTCTTGTCATCGGGCGTGATGTCGCTGATGCGGGGCTTTACAGCTGCGGAGGGATCGTCACGCAGGAGGGGATCCCTTTCGGCGGGCATCATATCGATAAGGGGATCTGCCAGTATCTGCAGGAAAAGTATCAGATCATGATCGGGCTGGATCAGGCGGAGAAGCTGAAGAGTGAAGTGATCTCTCTCAAAGCGGCGGATGGGCAGGCGACATTCACTATCCGCGGGCGCAGGATCCGTGATGGCGTGGAAGTGGTGGTGGAGCTTTCCACGGAGGAATTAAGACCGGTGATGCAGCGTATCCTGCAGCCTGTTCTGAAGCTCATCCGCCGTGTCCTTCGCGAGGCGAAACCGGAGATGGCGGGCGATCTTCTGAAGAATGGTCTGCTTCTTTCCGGCGGCAGTGCGCTTTTAGACGGGCTGAAGGACTGGCTCGCCGGAGAGCTTCATATGCCGGTCTTCGTACCGGCTCTGCCGGGGGAGGTATTGGCTATGGGCTGCTATCAGGCTCTTGGCATGTATAAGGATCTGCCGTTTCTCATCGAGAACGGTGAAAAATATTACGGAGGCGCTTGATCGTGATTTTCTTTGGCAGAAAAAAGATGGCCGCCGCGGTCGCCCTCTTTGTTTTCATGGGCGCATGCGGCTGGTTCTGGCGGCATAGGGAGTACATCCCTTTCATTTCGCAGCCGCTCTCTATCGGTGCAGCTCCTTTCAACTATACCGCGAGTAGGACGGCGCTTTCTTTCACACAGGGCCTTGACTTACTTTCGGGCGTGTGGGAGAACTGGAACGAGCTGGATGCGCTCCGGAAGGAAAATGAAAGTCTTCGCGCGGAGCAGGCTCAGTACAGCGAGATCCTTGCGGAGAATATCCGACTGAAGAGTCTCCTTTCGTTCAAGCAGGGCTATAAACAGTACCACCTGACGGGGGCTTCTGTCATCACCCGCGACTATGGGGGATGGACACAGACGCTGGTCGTGGACCGCGGCAGTGACAGCGGCATCCAGAAGTATATGCCTGTCATCGTCCCGACGGGTCTTGTGGGCTTTGTGAGTGAAGTGTATGAGAATTCCGCACGTGTGCAGCTCCTTCTGGATCCGCGTACATCGGTGGGCGGTATCGTTGCGCGTCCGGCCTCGCGCGTAGTGGCGATGGTTTCCGGAAACAGCAGTGAGCCGGGCAAGCTCTCTTTTGTGAATCTGCCGCGTGAGGCTGATGTCATCAAGGGGGATACCATCGTGGCATCCGGCTATGGCGGGGTGTATCCGAAGGGGATGGTCATCGGTACCGTCGAGCAGGTGGATGTCGACTCCATCGGCGGCACGCAGGTGGCACGCATTGTTCCGGCGGCCGATTTCTCTCATCTGGAAGAGGTCTTCATCATCACGGACCATATCCAGAGGGCGACGCCAGAGAGTATCCTGGTGAAGCCGCCGAAGAAGGAACCGCCGATGAATCCCAATAAACATCAGGCAGGTGAGAAGGAATGAGCGGCTATGAACTGGCTTTTTTGAGCTTTCTCGTTTTTCTTGTGCAGTCCTCAGTGATGCCATTCTTTTTCTCGGGGCTGCATCAGCCGGATCTGTGGCTGGTCGTCATCGTCCTTGCGACATTGATTTTTGACAACAAGACGGCGATGACGCTTGCGCTCGTGGGCGGGCTCCTTACGGATCTTGTGACGGGAAATCTTTTCGGACTGCACCTCCTGCCATACCTGGCGATCGCAGCGCTGTATCTCGCTTTGGGCAGGAAGCGCTACAACCGTCACTGGTATATTTCGCTTTTTGCGATGACGCTGGCCTCGCTCCTTTATGCACTGCTGTCATGGCTGGTGCTTTTGGCAGCCGGCAGCCATGTCTTCTCGATTTCTTATATCCTGTACTTTGTGATGAGCACCACCTTCATGAATGGAGCAGCCGTGCTCTTTCTTCACAGGCCGCTATGGGCCATGAAACGGGAGGGAGAACCGAAGTGGTGAATAAGCATGTGCCCTCGATTCTCAGTGGGCTTTTGAAAAATACGGAGGAGTCCCGCTATGCGCGTATGATCTATGCGGCGATCTTCCTCCTGCTCGTCCTGGGACTGCGTCTTTTCTATATGCAGGTCATTCAGGGCGGGTATTATAAAGAAGAAGCGGATGGGAACCGCATTCGCTATCTTCCCATGCAGGCGATGCGTGGTGTCATGTATGACCGGAACGGCTTGATCCTTGCGGGCTCGCGCTCGGCATACAGCGTCGTCATGCCGGTCGATCGCAAGGGGAATACGCTGTCGGATGAGGCGCTCAGCCGCCTGTCGCAGCTTCTTCATGTGCCGACTGCCGATATCAAGAAAAAGATCGAAGACAATAAGCTGGCCTTCGGAGCGATCTATCTGGCAAACGATGTCGGCATCGATGTCGCGACGCAGATCGAAGAGAAGAAGGATGAATTCCCCGGCATCGAAATAGAAGTGAATCCGCTGCGCGTGTATCCGCTGGGGAATGCGGGGGCGCAGGTCCTTGGCTATGTCGGCGAAGCGGGGCCGGATGACAGGGACGCGGAAGGAAATCCGTACAAGACCACGACATTGATCGGTCGTGCGGGCCTTGAGCGCCGCTATAACAATTATCTCGAAGGCAAGAATGGCTCGAAGACGGTCGAGGTCAATGCATCGGGTCAGCCTGTCCGCTATGTGGGCGGTACGCCGTCTGTCACAGGGAACAGTGTGCGTCTGACGCTGGATGCGAATCTGCAGAAAGCGGCAGAGGACGCGATGGAAGCACAGGTGAAGATGCTCGTCCATGGCGGTGTCATGCCGACGGGGGCTTCCGCGGTGGCTGTCGATCCGAATAGCGGAGCGATCCTCGCAATGGCTAGCTGGCCGAGCTATGATCCGAACCGCTTCAGCAAGGGGATCTCTTCGAAAGACTGGAATGAGATCGTTAATAATAAGAATCATCCGATGCAGAATCGCACGATCCAGTCGATGTATCCGCCCGGATCGCTCTTCAAAGTCATCACGGGCGCGGCAGCACTTGAAGCGAAGGTGACGACACCGGAGGAACGCATTTTTGATAACGGCAAGCACTGGCTTGTCGATAAGAGAAACTCTGAGGGCGAAGCTTTCGGATGGATCAATTTCTATGAAGCGATCGAAAAGTCGGACAATGTCTATTTCTATGAAATGGGACGCCGTGCAGGCATTGACCGCATCTCCCATATGGCGGAGGAATTCGGTCTGGGAAAAACGACAGGCATCGACCTTGCCGGTGAATTGGACGGCAATATCGCAAGCGAAGCCTACAAGAAGAAAGTTTTCAAGCAGGACTGGTACCTCGGGGAGACGATGGATGCCGCGATCGGACAGAGCTTCACACTGACGACGCCGCTGCAGATGGCGATGGTATACTCGGCGATCGCCAATGGCGG
>ENA-ORRX01000513-ORRX01000513.1-human-gut-metagenome-genome-assembly--contig:-NODE-513-length-13120-cov-5.95331_pt1 | contig 13120 bp, 10 predicted proteins | sample MGYA00242186_ERZ509153 | MGnify/ENA primary metagenome ERZ509153 (study PRJEB26280, sample SAMEA2338643) | human gut metagenome | biome: human gut; feature: human-associated habitat; material: faeces... | reverse complement strand
GCGCGCTTCGCGCATTGTTTTGAACATTAATTATCATTAATTGAACATTAATTATCATTAATTGAACATTAATTATCATTAATTGAACATTAATTATTCCATTAATTTTTTCGTTAATTATTCGTTAATGTTCATTCTTGTTAGGCAGACAAATTGCAGCTTATTTTACATATACCTTTTCTATCTCGACAATGTACATGGTGTGGAGCGAGCCGCCAGGTTGGTCATTGTACCAACGTTCGAGAGCAGCTTTGTCGAGAAATTCCTCTGGAGTAAATTCTGAACGGAACATTTTGCGACCCTCAATGGTGAGGCGCGCTTCTTCATAAGTAATAGCACCGTGTTCTGTCTCAATGGGGGTAAGACCAGTCTCTTTTACTTTATCAAAGTCGCGACCAGACTTTGAGCCACAGAAGTTGTACACCTTACGCATCACCTCGTCATGACCTAAGAACGACAGTGTCAAGTGATCATTCTTTTCAATCAAAGGATAAGTGTAGCGTTCGGGGCGTATAAAGATGAAAGCAACAGGTTTGTTCCACAACCAACCAATACCACCCCATGAGGCAGTCATCATGTTAAAGTTGTCTTTTGTTCCACCCGTCACCAACATCCACTCTTTACCTATCAGTTCAAAAGCATTCTCCTGTGCTATTGCTTCAATTGTTACTTCTTTCATGAGATATGAGTTTATGAGTTTAATAAGTTTATAAAGTTTAATGAGTTTACGAATTTAATCAGCTATAAAACTCATTAAACTCATAAACTCATTAAACTTATAATCTTATTACAGACTTAATTCGATTACCTTCTTAACAGCGTCTTCAAGTCCTGTAGCGTCCTTACCACCAGCAGTAGCGAAGTGGGGAGCACCACCGCCACCACCCTTGATGAGTTTGGCGGCCTCACGTACTAACTGACCTGCATTGAGTTTGCGGCTTTCAACCAAATTCTTGCTAATCATCACCGTAAGCAATGGTTTGCCTTCGTGAGTTGAACCTAATACGCAAAGTGTATCATTAGGTAAGATGCTTGCTATCTGGAAGGCGAGGTCCTTCACGGCATTAGGATCGATTGCCGTGGGGATAACGCACTTGATAAGCTTTACACCGTCTACTTCTTCTGCATTCGCTACCAACTTGTCGCGCAAAGCAGTGAGTTTCTCCTTCACGTAGCCTTCTACCTGCTTCTTGAGTCCGTCGTTCTCTTCGATCGTCTTCTGAATAACGGCAGTGAGATCCTTTGCATTGTTAAAGAATGACTTGAGGTTGGTGAGCAAGTCATGTTGTGCATAAACGCTCTCTTCAGCGGCTTCGCCTGTGATAGCCTCGATACGACGCACACCTGCAGCGACACTGCTCTCGCTCACGATGCGGAACAAACCAATGCGACCTGTGCTCTTGGCATGGCAGCCACCACAAAATTCTACGCTTTTGCCAAACTGTACGACACGTACTTTGTCGCCATACTTCTCGCCGAAGAGGGCAATAGCACCTAACTCCTTGGCTTTTTCCATGGGTACGTCGCGGTGATCTTGCAAGGGAATGTCCTCACGAATGCGGCGGTTGACAATGCGTTCAACTTGGCGTAATTCTTCAGGTGTAACCTTTTGGAAGTGTGAGAAGTCGAAACGTAAATAATCGGGCGTACAGAGTGAACCCTTTTGTTCAACATGAGTGCCAAGCACTTCACGCAAAGCTTGGTCGAGCAAGTGAGTAGCGGTATGGTTGGCCTCGCTACCACGACGTGACTTAACGTTTACTTCTGCATGGAAAGTATGTTCGGGGTGTGTAGGCAACTTCTTGGTCAAGTGAATGGGCAGATTGTTCTCGCGCTTAGTATCGAAGATTTCAACTTTTTCATCACCATCTACTAACACGCCTTGGTCGCCTACCTGACCACCCATTTCTGCATAGAAAGGAGTCTGATCGAGTACCAATTCATAGAAGGTCTGCTTCTTCTGTTGTACACGACGGTAACGAAGAATTTGGCAATCACCCTCGGTGAAGTCCCAACCTGTAAATTGAGTTTCGCCTTCTTTCAAGATTACCCAATCGTCCGTCTCAACTGCGGCTGCGTTACGAGCGCGTTCCTTTTGCTTCTGCATCTCGGTGTTGAAGCCAGTCTCGTCTACTTCGAGTCCGTTCTCATGACAGATGAGTTCGGTCAAGTCGAAGGGGAAGCCATAAGTGTCGAACAGGGTAAATGCCTTCTCGCCTTCTACTACGGTCTTGCCCTCTTGCTTTGTCTGAGCAATAACGCCTTCCAACATGTTGATACCTGTTGAGAGCGTGCGGAGGAAGCTCTCCTCCTCTTCTTGCATCACACGACCAATGAGCACTTGTTGTGCTTTGAGTTCGGGATAAGCCTCGCCCATTTCTGCCACAAGTGTTGGCACTAACTTGCAGAGGAAAGCCTCACGCTGCCCTAAGAAAGTGTAGGCATAGCGAACGGCACGACGCAAGATACGACGAATTACGTAACCAGCCTTTGCGTTAGAAGGCAACTGACCGTCTGCAATAGAGAAAGAAATAGCGCGCAAGTGGTCAGCGATAACACGCATAGCCACGTCTATCTTTTCATCTTTGCCATATTCAAAGCCTGAAAGTTCGGCTATCTTCTTAATAATGGGCTGGAAAATATCGGTATCGTAATTAGAGTTCTTACCTTGAATAGCACGAACCAAACGTTCAAATCCCATACCCGTATCGATTACGTTCATGCCTAATGGAACGAGCGAACCATTGGCCTTGCGCTCAAACTGCATGAACACGATGTTCCAGATTTCGATTACCTGAGGGTCGTCCTTATTGACCAACTCGCGGCCAGGCACTTGAGCCTTCTCTTCGGGAGTACGGCTGTCGAGGGGAATTTCAGAGCAAGGACCGCAAGGACCGGTATCACCCATTTCCCAGAAGTTGTCGTGCTTATTACCGTTGATGATATGATCGGCAGGTACGTGCTTTGCCCAATAAGAAGCGGCTTCATCGTCGCGCTTCAGTCCTTCTTCTTCAGAACCCTCAAATATGGTTACGTAGAGATCTTTGGGGTCGAGATGAAGCACATCAACAAGATATTCCCAAGCATAGTCAATAGCTCCTTCCTTAAAGTAGTCGCCAAAGCTCCAGTTACCCAACATCTCGAACATGGTGTGGTGGTAAGTATCATGTCCTACCTCTTCCAAGTCGTTGTGCTTACCGCTTACGCGCAAACACTTTTGAGAGTCGGCACGGCGGCGAGGTTCAGGGTCACGTTGACCAAGGATAATATCTTTCCACTGATTCATACCAGCGTTAGTAAACATCAGCGTGGGGTCATCTTTTATCACCATCGGAGCTGACGGAACGATGGTATGTCCTTTCGACTCAAAGAATTTCTTATATGAGTCGCGGATTTCGTTAGCAGTCATCATTTTATATTTTGTTGTAATATTTTATATTTGGTGCAAAGGTAGTGCAAGGTGAGCGCAATGCAAAATGAAAGTCAAAAAACTTTCATTTTCATTGCAGGGTAGCAGTCTACCTTCGTGAAGCGGTCTGTATAGTTGTTCTTCTGTAAGTGCGGTAAGAAAGAGGGTTGGAAACTGCTTATTACAACTGAAACAAAACTCAATTTTATGCTTGCCTATGAAATCTACGCAATGCGTTGGAGTATAGATATATTCTGCTCTGAAAGCAAACGCTTGTTGGGACTTGCGGATTGCTCCTCACGTGACTTTTTTGACTAATGTCCCACGCTATCCATATCACCACGCTCAAACGTATACTCCAATCTCCTGAACCCGTAGATCTCAAACTATGGACGCGCTCTGATGAAATCCAATGCTGGCACCACTGCATTTCTCTTCGCTATGACTTCTACAAAGGCACGCGAAGAATGAAACTGCTGGATAGCAATGAAATTCGACAGCTGAGAGATGTGTGCGTGTTTGAAATAAATGGTATGGAGGTGTTTTTGTGATTTTTTGATATTTGGTACCAAAATGGTTGCCAATTTAGAAGTGTATTCTTAACTTTGCACCATAACCAATAAAACTTAAAGATATGACGATAGTTAGTGCAAGAGATTTTAGAGCCAATCAAGGCAAATACTTCTCAATGGTAAATTCGGGAGAACATGTAATATTGAAATCACGTGAAGGAAACTTTCGCTTGGTTCCTGTGACTTCTTCTGATCCTATTTCTGATGACTCGCAGAAAATAGCCGCAGAGTTAAGAGGGGTTCTTCGTGAATTGAAGGAGGTTATTGCAAGAAAGAAAAAGCTTAGCACACTTGATAGTCTAATTGATGAATTATAATTGATGAATTATAATATAATCACTTCAAGCTACTTCAATGTAGCTGCAAAAGGTTAGTAATGTTTAAAAAATAACTTCCGCAGAAATTCTACGGCTAAGAGTTTTTGATGAGATGGTTTCACTTAGAGTTTTCTGGTATTTGGCAATTGAGCTAAACATAAACTGCAACAGAAAAATTGCGGAAGTTATTTTTTGAATATTACTTAACTTTGCAGATGAACTTTTGATAGCATCTCTGCAGATTTCCGTATATTGGTTGAGTGGTTCTGATGTCATGTTACTTTAAGCTTAGTACACTATAAAGTTACTGATAATCAGCCACTTAACCAAATTGTATTAGTTGCATTAGGTTAATTAACTCTCTCATTTTCAAACGATTACATTAGAATTAACAGAGTATAGGTAAAGAAGAAAGCAAGTAATATTCTGAACCATTCTACCCCATTTTTACAGGCACACCATGTGTATTCTTCACTTCTTTCATAACGAATACACTATGGAAATAGCCTACGCTATCGATGTTGCCAAGCTTGGTACGCATAAACTCCTGGTATGACTCCATATCGCGAGTTTGTATTTTTAGCGTGAAGTCATATTCACCACTCGTATTATAGCATTCCGTGATTTCTTCGATATCTTGTATTGCTTCCATAAAATCATCCATCAGCATTTGCGAATGGCGCTTAAGACGCATATTACACAACACCGTCATACCATTGTCCGTCTTCTTAGCATCGAGTATGGCATGATAGCCTTTGATAAAGCCCTCACGCTCCAATCGCTTTTGGCGGTCGAAGGTGGGCGAGGTTGAGAGATTAACCCTCATTGCAAGTTCTTTTACTGTAAGCGTACTATTCTCTTGAAGGATGTGCAATATCTTGCGATCTATACTATCAAGTTCCGAGAATTTCATTTATTGTAGAATAATATTCTGTTATTATAAAGTTTTTAAGCACAAAAGTAGCATATTTTCCTTAACTCACCAAATATTCTTTGTCGAAACACGCAACTATCATACCTTTGCAAACGAAATAATGATAACAACAAAACAAACAACAATCATGACAAAGACTATTAATGGTATTCAGGTTCCACAGCGAGCTGATTTCGTAGGCAGTTTTCTTCGTCCTGCTAATCTCAACGATAGCAATCGCGACGAATACGTAGCACAACTGGTAGAGAAGCAGAAGAAATTAGGCTATACCCTCATCACAGATGGAGAATTTAATCGCACATTTTGGCACCTTGATTTCTTTTGGGGCTTTGGTGGTGTTACCCATGAGCCTGGTGGCGATATAGCCTTCAATGGCGAAACTGCACGTCTTGACAAAGTTTATCTCACTGGCAAACTTACTGCACAGCCTCATCCATTCATCGAGGCTTATAAGAAGCTAAAGAAATATGAAGACGATAAGCATATCGCAAAACTCACCATTCCTGCACCAGCACAGCTATTCCAACAGCTCAACCTACCCAAGAACTTCCTAGGCACAAGAGCCATATATACTAATATCAATGACCTTATAAACGATATTGCTGCTGTATACCAGGATTTCATTCGTCAGTTCTATGCCGTAGGAGGTAGATATCTCCAGCTTGATGATTGCTCGTGGGGAGCAATTTTAGGTAGTTCAAATTCTATTTCTTTACAGCGATATAAGGAATTGGGTAGCAACCTCGATGATGTAAAAGAACAGCTACTAACTGTCAACAACCGCGCTATAGAAGGTCGTCCTGCAGATTTGGTAGTGGCAACACACATTTGTCGTGGTAACTATCATTCTACATGGTTTAATAGTGGCGCCTACGACTCTGTAGCCGATTGGGCTTTTGCTCGTGAGAATGTAGATGTGCTATATCTTGAATACGACGATGAGCGCTCTGGCGGCTTTGAGCCATTAGCAAAGGTTAGTCCAGACAAGCATGTGGTACTCGGACTGATAACCACCAAGCGCCCTGAACTTGAAGACGAGGACGGAATTATAGCTCGCATCCACGAGGCTGCCAAATACATACCATTGGAGCGTCTTTCGCTCTCGCCACAATGTGGTTTCGCCTCTTGTGCAATTGGTAATAAGCTTACTGTTGAGCAGCAATGGGCAAAACTACAACTTGTAAAGCGTATCTCGGAGAAAGTATGGGGATAAGGAGGCAATATTGTAAAAACAGCAAATTGATTACTATAGAAATGCAAGTGTCAAATATATGACACTTGCTTCACCTTTATCCAATAGTCTTCCTGCATCTATTTAGCATCGACATTGATTTCTCCTTTGCCAAGTCAGCCCGCTTTTACCCAAACCTTGTGGCTACCTTTTCCTTTTGATTCGGAAGGAACCTCGTCGCCTTCAGACAGCTTTTTCAGTTCGCCAGAGGCGGATGTGCGGCTAAGGTTGTTAAGGGTTGCATATTCTTGCAGGATAATAATCCATGCTTGTCAATCCAGTTGGTGGCACGCTTAGTAATGTTTTAAAAAATAACTTCCGCAATTTTTTCTGTTGCTATTTGTGTTTAACTCATCATCAGATGCTCTTGAACGCATATTTTCTGCGGAAGTTATTTTTTGAACATTACTACCATTGTTTTACTTCGAAAAAGATAATCCCTTTCCGTAAGAAAAAAATAATCATTAGAATTGAAAACCAACCCTCAGTCCAACGTTATGCTCCTCATAATAGGTATTCATGCCCAAGCTAAACCAATGGTCAAAGCATATTCCTTTGCCAAGGGCAAAGCTATGCCTATAGTTGGGCTGAAATAACACCCCATATTAATTGTATCGAAGCCAAGTTTGGCTTCAGCCCATGGATTCACTTTCATTGTTTTCTTTGAGAAATATGCCTTAGTGTCAAAATAGATTGGCAGCATCTCATTTTCATAACCAATACCTCCACCCACAAACCAGGTCTTATTGATTTGGTATCCATGTGTTGTAAATAGGGCTGCGCCACCACATCCACAAGAGAGGTCGGCATTCAACCCAAGAGCAACATCGCCTTTATAGCCTTTGTTGCGATAACTGTTTGCTTGCGCAAAACTCATATATGGTATAAACACCAAAAGAAAGAGTAAAACTATTTTCTTCATATTTGATTTTCATATTTCGTGATTTCTTCCAACTCGCAGAACTGTACATTGTAATCTTTGTCAAACTTAAAGAGTCAACTAGCAAGTGCAATATTACACACAAAGTTTGAAAAGCTCCTCTTTGGGTGTTGAGAATTTGAGTTTTTCTCTTGGTATTGTATTGATTTTCTTTTGCACTTATTATAATAAAGCCATCTGTAAGAAAACTTATATCAGTCCCTTTGGGTATGTATTGTCGTATTAATTTATTTGTGTTTTCAACTGCTCCTTTTTGCCATGAAGAGAAGGAATCAGTGAAACAGACTTGCACATCTAATTGTGCTGTTATCCATTTATGCGCTGCGAATTCACTGCCATTATCCGTTGTTATAGTAAGTGATTTTGCTGTCAGCTAAGAGCGGATACCAATATCCACTCATTCTGTAATAGCTTATGTTTTGAAGCAATTGTTTTGCTCGCATTTCATCATTGAATTGCAAGCCACGACTTTTCAGTATTTCAATTTGTTAATCAAAAGTTTTGATGGTTTTGGTATATGGAAACTGGGACATAAACGTATATAAACAAAAATAACTCACCCTGAGCGCGCTGTTCTAACGGGAAGCGGGGTGAGTATGTTGCCGCGAAAGTACAAAGTATATTTGAATAATACAATTTTAAGAATTGAAATTTTACATAAACAACTCTAACAATATGGTTTGCTTGGAATGCTTACATTCCAACGAGAGGTAGTTGGTTAGAATATGTAATTCTCAAAAAATAAAAGGGAGAAAGCCTGTAAACTTACTCCCTTGTTTCTATGTCAAATGAAAAAAATTAGCGCAGTTTCAGAATGTAGTGTTCTGCAAGTTCGCCTTGATTGACCGTGCCTAAACTATCTGACAGCATATAGCCAGTTTTAACACGCTTATAGTAAGTCTTTTCTCCTGAAGAAGGAGTGACCAGTTGAATCAAGTCTTTGCCAATCAAGTGATAAATTCCGTTTGTCTCAAAGTTTGCATCCTTTTCACCAATGTATTCCTGTTTGTAAGAATACGTACTGTCTGCATTTACAGTCAGTGAAGTACGGATACCTTCAGATGATGCAGCAGGCAAAGTGCCTTCAAAAGTACCTGTCATGACAAGAGTTGTTGTATCGGTAGCTGTTGCGCCTGCGGCAGTAGTTGCAGCCTCTTTCTTAGGGTTGTTTGTGCAAGCTGCCATGCTAATCAGCAAAGCTGCGGACAAGGCTATGTTCATCTTTTTCATGCCTAAAATTCTTTTTTAGTTTATCTTAAACTGATGCTTTTTTAAAACGCGCAAAAGTATATACTATTTCTGAAAATAGAGAACAATATCTTGATTTATTTTCGACTTTAACATTGTTATTTGTACTAGTTGCTAAACAAGGTATTGTTAAACAAAGTATCACTGAGCAGAGGATAGTTAAATAAAAGCTGCTATTCTAGTTTAAAATAAAAGGATGCCGTGAGGACTTCACGGCATCCTTGTTTATTAGTAAATAGAATTTACTTCTTCAAAATGCGAAGTTTGTAAGTTAATGTCTGTTCTGGAACGCAGAAGGTGCGGAGTGTGCCTACATCTTGTCCACATGAAGCGTTGCCCACACCACGCATAGCAGCGTCGAGGTGAAGGACGGTGTAAGGACGAGCCTGCATTTCCCAATAATGGTTGGCATTCATTAGGTCAGCGTCTGTATAGGGAAGGGCTGAGAAGTTTACCTTACCTTCTGTTACTATCTTAACGCCAAAACCTGCCTTATCAGAGAGCGTGAGTTCGCGCAAACCTTCGCGGTTGCCTGTGCTTTGCGGCTTCATATTGGGTTCTACCATGTCGGCCACGGTCGTAGTGTAACGTCCTACCGTAACACCGTCGCAGCGATCGTTGGCATTCTCCCACGGGCCGAGCGCATAATAGTCAACCTTAGAGAGTGAAGAGTCGAGCATGCATACAAGACCTGCGCGACGCAACTCCGTTGTGTGAGGTGTGAAACGTGCCGCTACGTCTACCATTCCTTGTGGATAGATTGTGTAGTCAATTTCAGTGTCGCAGAGCGAACCCTTACGTACAGTCTTCACTACTGTGTTGCCGTTCATCTCTTCTACTTTGATTGTACCCTTCGGTTGCAAGCCATTGCTCGTATTGCCAAAGCGATCGTTCTCTATCCAACGGTGGTTGCTATATTCAAAGCCTTCATTATTGGCGATGATATTGCGACCGTCTAATGCGAGGGCCGTGAGGCGAGCCGTCTCGTTGTCGAACGTTAATTGTACATTGCTATTGCCAATAATCGTCTTATCGAGCGAGAGTGTTTGCAACATTTCGGGAGCTTTAGCATCTTTCTTTACTTCTGCTAAACGACCACGTTGGCTGAGTTGGAATTGCTTCAATGCCACTTCATGTCCTGCAGCAGCATAACGTTGTGCGGCGCGGAAGACCACGTGGAGTGTAAGCATTACCTCCGTACCCATTGCCTCTGCCTTTTCAAGATTAGCCTTGCCTAACTTTAAGGTAAGTTGTGTGCTTTCGCCAGGAGCAACAGAGGGCAATTTAACGCTCTTCGTGCTAACTATATTGCCATTCTTTACCACGTCATAGACGAGTTTCATGTCTTGCAAGTTTTGGAAAGCATACGTATTGCGCAGCGTTATGGTAGCTATATTCTTAAGTTTATCAACCTTATCAAGTGTAAACTTCACAAATTGGTGAGCGGCTTTCACCTCCTTGAGTTTGGCTGTCTCTTGGCGCAAACCATTGATGATACCATTGCAGCAGAAGTTGCCTTGGTGAGGGCCAGGGTAGTCATAACCTGTTGTGAGACGATAAACGCCTTGTTTCATCTGTTGTGGGTCGAAGATAGATTGGTCTACCCAGTCCCAGATGCAACCACCAATCGTTGCATTAGAGTTTTCGATAGCGTCCCAATATAGGTTTAAGTTGCCAATGGCATTACCCATAGCGTGTGCATATTCGCAGATGAACATTGGCTTGTCGAGGTTCGACGTGTTGTCTTTCATCCAAGCCATACCAGGGTACATCTTAGAGTAGAAGTCAGAGTAACGTTCACCACCGTAAGGCAAACTAATGCGTGTACCTTCATAGTGTACGGGACGTGAGTCAAGGCGTTTCGCTGCCTCGTAGCAATCCTTAAAGTTTGCACCTGCGCCAGCCTCGTTACCCAAGCTCCACATCACTACGCAAGCATGGTTGCGATCGCGCAATATCATGCGGTCAATGCGGTCAACGAAGGCAGGTATCCACGACTGACGGTCAGAGATGCTTTGGTTGGCATGGTCCTCAAGGTCAGCTTCATCGACGGTATAAAGACCATAGTAGTCGTACATAGCGTACATGCGTGCATCGTTCGGATAGTGTGAAGTACGAATGGTGTTGATGTTGTTTTGCTTCATCAGCGTTACGTCGCGCAACATCTCGTCTACGGTCACTGCACGGCCGTGCTTAGCAGAAGTGTCGTGACGGTTAACGCCCTTTAAGAACACACGCTTATCGTTTACATAAAGCAGCGAATTCTTTATCTCTACCTTGCGCAAGCCGACCTTGGTAGAGAAAGCCATTTCGTCGTGTCCTTGTTCGTCCTGCTGAATGATACGCAGTGTGTAAAGGTTGGGAAGTTCTGCACTCCAAAGGTCGGCATTGGGAACGTCGAGCGTAATCGTAGCCTTTGTACCATTTGCGCCCTTGAGTTCTACATCGTCTTCTTGTATCTCGATGCCCTTAGGATTGAATATCTTGGCTGTCACCTTCTTGCTACCGCTGAGGTTGTCGCGATTGTCAAGCGTGAGTTCTACTTTTACCTTGGCCATACCAAGACCGGTGTTGTCGTCGATGTCGATGTCTGACGTTACGTAGTGGTCGCGTACGGCCATTTTGGGTGTATTATAGAGGTATACTTCGCGGAAGATACCACTCATGCGGAACATATCTTGACACTCAAGGTAAGAACCGTCGCTCCAACGGAACACTTGTACGGCTAAGCGGTTTTCTTCGCCAGCCTTAAGGTACTTCGTTATGTCGAACTCGCTCACGTTGTTAGAGCCTTGCGTATAACCTACGTACTGGCCGTTCAACCATACGAACGCAGCTGAGTAAATGCCACCGAAGTGTATGAACGTGCGTTGGCCGTTCCAATCTGCTGGAACGCTGAAGGTGTGAACGTATGAGCCTACGGGGTCGATGCCATAGTTTTTGCCGCCGTCGTTAAACCCTGGACGCGCTTTGATAAAGGGTGGTGTGTTGGCGTGAGGATATTCTACGTTGCAATAAAGTGGTTTGTCGTAACCTAACATCTCCCAGTTAGAGGGCACAGGAATGGTGTCCCACTGGCTTACATCGAAGCCGTCCTTCCAGAAGTCGAGGGGACGCTGTGAGGGTTCGGGTACGAAGTGGAACTTCCATGTGCCGTTCAAGGGCAAGTAGCGACTGCTCTTAGGAGCTGTCCATGGAGTGTTGTAGTAAGCCTTGTCGGCTAACATCTCTTGCTCTGAAGCGTAGGGCATGAAAGTAGCAATGCCTGCTTCTTTATTCTCACCAAAGATTGTTTCGTCCTCCCAATAGGGTGACTTGATCTTGGGCTTCTCTACTTGTTCAAATCTCACCCATGCGGCTTGGTCTTTGGCATTATAAGTCACCAACTTGAGTTGTCCGTCCTTGAGTGCATACATCTTCTCAGCCTTAGCCTTGTTGCCAGCCGAACGAATGATGTACGTGCCAATGTGGCCTGCTACGGGTTCGAATACAAATTGTGCATTGTTCCACACGCCGTCTTGTGCTGGCCATTGCAGGATGTAGTCAATAGAGGCATTGGTGCCACCATCGTCAAAGTTTTGGGTATAGAAAGCATTGCCAATGACGCGACGGTTGAGATCGAGCATCTTGACGTTCCAATATTGACCGCGATTTATCTTGTCTACCTTTTCGCCCACGATATGGGCATTGTTCTCACCTGAGTCGCCATTGCCCAACACCCATTCGGGGTGTTGCACCGAACGAATGCGATAGGTCAAGTCGGCATCAAATCCTGAGTGGGCAGCCTCCTTGATAGAGAATTGTGCAGCCTTGTTGCCAGCAGCTTTACTCTTTTCGATGAGTACTAACTTATTGCCTTGTACGGCAGCGGCCATTGTGGGGCGGTTGGTCGGAATGAGGTTGACGTACTGGCCGTCAGCTACGACCTTCCAAAGTTGGGCTTCGTCCGAACCATTATTTTCACCTAAGGCTAAAGCATTGCCTTGTGTGCGAATGGCCTTATTGGCAAAGGGATTAATCATGCGCCACGAACCAGAGAGTTCGGTGAGCGTAAAGTGTTGGTTGGCGTTGTTGTCGTTTTGCTTTGCGAGGTCTAATCGGCCTTCTTTGCCAAAGTCTACGACTTGACCTTTCAAGGCTGACACAATGTGATAGAGTTTGCCTTGCTCAAACTTTTGCGCCTGCAGGCTTGTCATGCTCCAACACAACGTGAGTAGCACGATCAACCAACGACTGATAAAGCGTTTTTGAGTCATTTCGATTGTTTTTTTAGTTGACGAGTTCTTGGGTTAACAAGTTGACGAGTTAACGGGTAAGTTTGTCTTTTTATTAAATGCTTGTTGATATTGTTCATCATTAAAGATTTAAGTAGGGGTTGTCGTTTAATTCTAAGAATTCAATATCTATAGACGAGGGTATGCCTTCCGAGGTTGCCATCGTCTGCTTATTTCCGGAGTTTTATCGTAATT
>ENA-ORRX01000500-ORRX01000500.1-human-gut-metagenome-genome-assembly--contig:-NODE-500-length-13358-cov-5.83011_pt1 | contig 13358 bp, 11 predicted proteins | sample MGYA00242186_ERZ509153 | MGnify/ENA primary metagenome ERZ509153 (study PRJEB26280, sample SAMEA2338643) | human gut metagenome | biome: human gut; feature: human-associated habitat; material: faeces... | reverse complement strand
AAGCTCGAAAAGGAAGACTTTAACTCTATAAACCGCTATTTTATCAGCAGCCTCGGGGACGCGTCGCCCCCAGGTGAGGACGCGTTGCCTTACGCGCGCGTACGTACGCGTACATAATATTTACCTTGAGACGTTTTTTTGTTCCATGTTTCATTTTTATAATGCAATGCATTGATAATCAATACTTTCAAGAGATGAAACATTGGCATTCTATGTTTCATTTTTGATTTCAATGTTTCAGTGGTGTTTCTCCCAATGGGGTTTGATTTCTCTCCCATTGAGGTTTTAAATCGCTCCCATTGGGGTTTGATTTTTCTCCCACTGAGTTTTTTGGAAAGGGGCGTGGTAAATAAAAAATGAAACATTGAAACCTAAAATGAAACATTGAACGCCAATGTTTCATCTCTTGAAACGTTTGATTTTCAATGAGTTGAAACATAAAAATGAAACATGAAACAGATTCTACGAACAGATATAACATGTACACGTGTACACGCGCGTGCGCGCGAATGGAATATTGGTAGAAGAGAATAGGCAAGCATAGCATTTCTCTTATTGAAAGAAGATGCAATGCTTGCCTATAAACAAGAGGGAGGCGTTGGACTAACGCTTATCCCATGTGCGGAAAATCTTATAACCTATAGTGGCAACGAAGATGCTCATTAAGGGGCTGATAAGATTGAAAAAGCAATAGGGCAAATAGGTAAAGGTGGAAACTCCGAGGACGGTGCTTTGTGTCATGCCACATGTGTTCCAAGGAACGAGTACGGAGGTGACGGTCACGCTGTCCTCTGTGGTACGACTCAAGAGGCGACGTTCAAAACCTTGACGATCGTAAATCTTCTTAAACATATTGCCCGTGAGCAGAATGCAGATATATTGGTCGGCCACGGCTAAGTTGAGCATCAATCCGCTGCATACAGTAGAAGCGACTAGGCTGACACGTCCATGAATCATGCGAACAAATATCTGCGTAATGCCACGCACCATGCCACCGGCCTCCATAGCTCCACCAAAACACATGGCACAGATGATAAGCCAAATCGTGTTCATCATGCCCGCCATGCCACGTGTGGCAACCAATGAGGTAAGCATAGGACTATGTGTAGAAACGGAAGTTGAACCGTAGATGCTTTGCATGGCTCCTTTGAAAAGGTTGCCTTCGGCTATCTCGCTTAACACTTCGGGTTGGAATATAAGGGCAAATACTACGGCTATCAGCGTCGACATAAATAGCGTTACGACTGGTGGAAAGCGACGCGCTATCATGATACCCGTAATAATCGGCACGAGTAATAACCACGGAGTGATATTGAAACGCGATGAGAGGGCTGCTGAGAACAGGAACACTTCATTGCCAGTGGTGCTTTCGTGCGTAAAACCAGCTATGGTGAAGATAACCAATGCGATGAGTAAGGAGGGGAAGGTGGTAATCATCATATAGCGTATGTGCTTAAAAAGTGGCACTCCTACCCCACCCGATGCAAGAACAGTGGTGTCGGACAAGGGAGAAATCTTATCACCAAAGTAGGCTCCACTGATAATGGCTCCTGCTATCCAACCATCGTCAAATCCTTGAGCCCGACCGATACCCATGAGGGCGATGCCAATGGTGGCAATAGTGGTCCACGAACTGCCTGTCATGACACTTACTAAAGCGCTGATAAGACAAGTGGACGTGAGGAATACTTCGGGGTGAATGATCTTCATACCATAATATATCAGTGAGGGCACTACCCCACTCACCATCCACGTGCCACTCAATGCGCCGATAAATAGGAGTATGAGTATCGCACTGGTTACGCTTGATACATTGCGCGTAATGGCTTGTTCAAACTCTGCCCATGGCACTTTTAAGAATTGTGTGCCCAACAAGACGCAAAATGCAGACACTACCAATAGCGTTACTTGACTGGCCCCTGCCAATGAGTCACTACCATAAGCTCGAATGGTGGCCACCAACATTAGCACCAATACGAATAAAGGCAAGAGGGATAAGAAGGCAGAAGGCGTTTGTTTAGTTTCGTTCATGTATAGTTATGCGTATTATTTTCTTTTTCGGCTGCAAAATTAATAACAATACGCTGTATCGGCAATTTTATGCATACTATTTTATAAATATTCATTTATGTCAAGCCATAGGATTAGGGGGACACGTTTGATAAACTGCAATTTATCTTCCCCTTACCTTACCCTAATCTTTAGGGATGCTCTGCTCTCATTCCGCTCAAAGTAAGCACGAAATGGAGCTAACTTGCTACCAACTGCTGCCCTTCGGAAGGTGGACGCAGAACGCTGCAACAGATAAATGGCTCGTGTATTAGCCGACACCGTCATCAATTCTCTATTTGGCAAAAGTCCATTAGTCAATGTCTCAACGTTGCTCTTCATTTCGCCCACCAATGAAGTAAGCGTGAGTGTTCGTCCTGCTTCACGATACACCAAATAGCCATGTTCGTTATTTGTTTGCGTGACTTCCTTACACACCAACGTATCGTTTTCTAATTTATCATACACGTATGCCTTTGCCCCTTCACTAAGCGTTGCTGCAAAAGGAAGACTTAACGTTTCCCAGCCCTTATCCGTACAAGAGGCTCGTTTATAAACGACCTGTCCTTCGGCAATACGAATGGGCCGATCGGTATAAAACGGAGTCTTGTCGGTCAAGAGCAATGCAGCATCTAACAATCTATTTTCAGTAGCCGAACAACGCACGACAAAGCGCCAAGTAGAAGGCGTAAGATCACTTGCATTAATAAATAGCGGTATGTTTTTAGACTGCAGCGCGTCCCATGCAAAGCTTTTAACGGGCAAAGATAAAGCCGTCAAATCAAGGCATTTCACGTCGTCTGTGATAGCCAGATTTTGCAATGCATCTGCAGTCCACCCACCCTTTAACAAACAAACTCCTTTGTCACTTATGCTTTGCTGTGGTTCATCAGCCACCTGCCGCCACTGTGAAGGGACAGATAAGGAGGCCGTACCACACAAGTACCAACGACCTGCACTGTAGTTCAAGAAACGAGGAGTCTCCTCGACCGTAGCAAGGCAACCATTTTGCACCTGCCACTCCACCGAACTTGAAGAAATAGTCATATCGTATGATAAATATCCTTCATCGGTCAATAAGCGAAAGGTCGTTGCTGAGGTAAGTTCTACCGTTAGAAGTTGCATTTGCGAAGTTTGCGCTACAGAACCATTATTCAACAACACGTCATTTAGTGGCATTTCATTTTCACCTTTTGCTTGATAAGTTGAACGCGAAGTTAAGCACACACGTTGTCCTTGCGTAGGCATTGTAATGGTGCCTGAAGTTGAAGCATTCGATGGGGCGTACAAAGCGAGTCCTCGCACATCTTTTTCACTATAAGTTGACGAATAGTTGCCAAAATAACTAACGTCTTCATCAGCATTATAGTCCTTATGCGGCACCAGCACGCGGTCGCCTTCATACAAACTTAACCTTCCTTCGTTGGTTACTTTATACGACCATTCTGCCAAATCGTTAGCTTTAGCATTCAGCGCTATGTCAACACTATTCGCCTTCTTTCGCACCAGATACTTTTTCTCTGTTGGCGAATAAAGCAATAGCTTTCCCGCTGGAGTCTTTATTACTTGCCACAACAATTTTTCGTCCGTTATTGTCACTTCATTATCTGTCTTTGATAAAGACACGGCACAAAGTTTTGTTTTATTTTTTGCTTGGACGGATTGTAGAAAGCATTCGTTCTCATTTTCATTTAGTCCACTTAAGACATAATAGCCTTCGGCCACATCATTTACCAGTGATTGTGCTGTAAAAGTTGTAGGCAATTCTGGCTTCTGTGCTTCCTGGGCCATCGTGAAGAGCGAAAGCAGGAAGAGCGCAAATGACAATATTGATTTTTGTTTCATCATACGTAAGATTTATAACTTGAAGATTACTTGGAGCGAGACGTCATTCTTCCACGATGAATGAATCGTCTCTGTTCCTGACGACTGCGTGGAACGATTAAAATATTTCAACGCTCCATAACGAAGTGATAATGTGAGCAACTTACAACACTGCCAATTGACCAACAACACACCTCGCCAGCCTTGATTAAAGAAGGAGCTGAAACTCATGGTATGTAATAACTGCGGTTCGTAAGCATAGACTCGACTGTCGTAATCGTCTGTCATGAATAGGCTTGTAAAAGCCTTGAGTTGAAAAGCGGTTAAAGGTTTCCACCCCACGCGTGTTGACAACATCGCGCCCCACGCACTTTGGCCGCTTTGACGATAAGCATTTACCACGTCAGCTTGCACGTTGCAGTCGAAGTGAGACCACGTCCAAACCAGCGCTGTACGCAACTTTTGCGTTATTCTACGTTCTAACAATCGTTCTTTATTGTAAGTAAAATTGTATTGCTTTTGCTTCGCTTGATAACGACATTGCAGTTTAAATCGATTGCTAAAGCTATACTGCCCTTGCAGTGCGGCTTCAAAGCCGGAAGTTTTATTAAAATAAGCATTAAACGTGGGGCGTGGAAAACGAAACGAATCAACATACCCCATAAGTTCCAACCGTTGTATCGGTAAATAACGTACTCCCAACATCACCCCCTGTTCATTGGCCACACGACTGCCTTGCTGCAAGGCTTGGCCATTGATGCTCACAAAACGATAAGAAAAATGACGCTGCTGCACATTAAAAGTTAATCGCTGCGAAACGCGATAATTCAAACTATTCTCTACAGCCAAATGGCCTTTACCGTCAACAGCCCACTCCCCCACTGCCGATATGCGGCCCAACAATGCGTAATAACTCAACGAACTTCCCACTGCCGTTTGGCCTCGGAAGTAATACTTATTATAGGCGCGCTCTTGCGGACTAACCACGCTCCCATAATGTGTTACAATCGCATTAGCCGACAAGCCCCAACGCTGAGCTACATAATCTACACTTGCGCCCATTGTCAAGCAAGCCAATGTGCGGCGCGCAGCGATTTCGGACATGGTGCGGTGCAACCCTGAGGTTAAAATCGTACGCACTGTGTCGTGCGAAAGATTATCATAACGCCCGTCTAACTTTCGATAAGAGAAATAAGCTACCGCCCGCCAAGCCTTCGCTTGATAAGCCGCAGCTATGCCTCTAAAGTAACGGCTCTCATCAGCCGATGTATGTGCTTTGAATTGCGTCTGTGGGCGCTTTAGAACACGCATTTGCTCTGCTTTTCCACCAAATTGCAATTTTCCTAAGAGCAAGCCTCGTCCGCCATATACATTGTAATCACCCACTACCACACTCCATGGTTTGTTCTTCGGACGCAACATCACATACCCCGACCAATAGTCGTAGGGGTAAAATCCTTGCTTACATACAGGTTCGCCCGCATCTTTTTCGAGCGTAAGTCCGTAAAGCACCTCCTGCTTATAATGATAGCGATAACGAATGATATGGTGTAACGCATTGCCAGCATACCAATTGGTAGTTGTGGGTGTCTCCTTAGGGACATATCCCTCACGCTGATAAAGCGGCCAGTCCAATCTACTTTCGATCGTATGGTTACCCGTGAATAACTTCTTTGTTATTTTATCGTTTTCTTTCCAGCGCTGTAATTGCTCTTTTGTTGGTGGATAAGCTGCTTCACAACGCACGAACAACGATAAATAAACACGCGTGTAATAGTCCATACCCCTTATAAGTTGCAGTTCTCCCAACGACACAAAGCCATGCTTCTTCGCGCGATAGCTCAACAAAGAGTCAGCCTGCTCACCCGTGATAAAGGGCAATTGCAACAAATCATCACGGCCCAACAAATTAATCTGCATCGGGTGTTGCGCCAATACTTCCAATCGTTCCTTTAAGTCAACGTCTGTATCATTATCATTATCCGCCTGATATGGGTCTAAATAACTCTGCACAAAGTCCTCCCAAGTAATATATGGCCCATCAACCATTTGTGCACCCGCCTTTTCGACACATGTACAACATAAAAATAATATGATTAGAATACATTGTTTCAACAAAACGTGGGGTTGATTTAAGGGATTTAAGAATTAAGTTTGCTTCTCTTATCTTAGAAGATTTTCTGCAAAAGTACTATTTTTCGTAAATTTAAATCAAATTAATCGGCAAAATAGCATAAGAACATCGCAAGAACAAACAAACTTTAAAAATATTCCAGCATCTTTGCGACAGAAAATCCATGGATTGTCAAAGCTAATTTTTCTATTGATAAGATAATGGCAAGACAGGTTTTAACAATACATTCTATCAATTAATTTAGGGAGAGGCCAAACAAAACGAAGTAAAGGTCAGAAAAGCATAGATTTCATCTTTTAGATGATCTATATCTTTTCTGACCTTTATTATATGATATAGCGCAAGGCAATTACCGTCCACGCTGATAGGTTATATCATAGAAACAGGGGTAAACGTTCGCCGAAGCATTGGCTTGACCTTGTGAACCTGGCACAATCAAACGCACATGAGCTAAGTTGTCTGTTGCGCGCCCTAAATTGATATAGGTAAGTGGTTTGAGCCATGCAGCAGGAACAGCCGATGAATTATAGGTCTGATACATCTGGCCACTCACAAAGGTGCCTGTGAATGAGCCTAAGGTATTATTGACTATCATCACATCTGGCTTCATCTCCGTACTACTCGTTAGGTTGTTAGTAGACTGAATACTATCCGATGCTATATTGAACTCAATGTAACGACATACGACACGAGCATTTTCGCCATCAGCGAGTTTCTTACCATCTCCTTTCGACTGTATCTGCATATATATGCCTGTACGTTTAAAATAAACGTACTCGTTCTTCGAAACGTCTGTCGTGCTATCATTGCGCTCAAACTCCGACTCTGATATGACCTTGATATTGCCTGCAACGTTGAGCAGATACTCGCCTTCAACATCTTCACTCTTCACTTGCGCGCCAGAGGTTAAGAAGGATCTTATTTGCTTATCCTCACGCTTACGCTTATCAGCGTAAGTCTCGTCGTCATTGCATGACTGAAACAACGCAGCCACAGCTAATAGTAAGAAAGAGAAGAGGTATATCTTACTTTTCATTCTTTTCGTTAAGGGATTATTATATTTTACGTTTGGTTATGAAGTCGTCTAAACTTTTCTGACGAAGATTATATTTAAACTTTTATCTCTTCTAAATTCAATCTTTACCTTTCTTTTTGACCGCTTTTTGACCTTTCATCGGTCGTGTAGCTCGCTACACTCCCTCTTCAATGCCAAAAATCGCTTCAAAAATAAAGGCAAATCTTGAACTTCATAAAAGTTTAGACGACTTCTATAAGTTGCAGCATACACACACTGCATAACTCGTGCAAAAATACTAAAAAGTTGCATTATCATAAAGCACGGAATGATAAAACTATACCAATGACATAATAAAATATACTAAAAAAGGGCATATCGCTACTCAAAGCAATATGCCCTGTATACAAAATATTTAATCCTTAGGTTATCAATAATGTAGCAATGTGTGCTTACTCCTCAGTAGGTTCGGGAGTAATCAACTTGTAGCCCTTACCATGAATGTTGATAATCTCAACACTCTCGTCTGCACGCAAGTGCTTACGCAATTTGGTGATGTAAACGTCCATTGAACGTGCATTGAAGTAATTGTCGTCTATCCAAATTGTCTTCAAAGCGTAGTCACGCTGTAAGATTTCGTTAGCGTGGGCACAAAGCAAACTGAGTAATTCACTCTCTTTCGTTGTAAGCTTCGTCTGTTGATCACCGCGCGATAAGATTTGCTTCTGCGTATCGAATGAGAAAGAACCTATCTTGTAGAAAGTGCAATTACGATTTTTCTTACCACGAACGCGACGCAAAATAGCTTCAATACGGAAGGTAAGTTCCTCCATTGAGAAGGGCTTCGTCAAGTAGTCGTCAGCACCGATACGGAAACCTTCGAGAATGTCCTCCTTCAACGTCTTAGCAGTGAGGAATACGATGGGCACTTCTTCATTCAACTGACGTATGTCGCGTGCAAGGCTGAAGCCGTCCTTCTTAGGCATCATCACGTCAAGCACGCAGAGGTCGAACTTACCCTGCATAAAAGCTCTATAACCAGCCTCACCATCAGGACACAATTCTGTTTCAAAACCCTTTGCTTGCAAATATTCGCGAAGCAACATGCCTAAGTTCTCATCGTCTTCGCAAAGCAAAATGCGTACTTTTTCTTCTGTAGTAATCATAGCTATACTTGTTTTTTGTTTTATCTAATTTGTTTATCCCATTAGGGGAATGTTGATAATAAACTTTGTGCCTTTTCCAAATTCACTCTCAGCGTGAATGGATCCGCCCAAAGCTTTTACGACATTATGTACGTATGCAAGACCTAAGCCAAAGCCTTTAACGTCATGTCGATTGCCCGTATGTACGCGATAGAACTTTTCGAATATCTTCTTCAAGTTATCGCGTCGAATGCCGATGCCATTGTCTTGAATCGTTATCTCTAACTTTTCATCATTCGGATTGTTGGTCGAAACGATGAGGTGAGGTGGTCTGTCCTCAGCCTTATACTTCACGGCATTGTCTAACAGATTGAAGATAACGTTCGTAAAGTGCATTTCGTCTACAAATACTACGTCGTCAATTGCATCTAAATGCGCTTCAATTTGTCCCCCCGAAGCTTCGACCTTCAGTCTGAACGTGTTCACCGTATCGTGTATCAAGGCATTGACCTCTACCTCTTTGCGCTTAAACGTTGCTGCCTTGCGGTCGAACATTGACATCTGCAACACTTTCTCTACTTGAAAGCGAAGTCGCTTCGTTTCGTCTACGATTACGCCTGATATGTGCTTAAACATAGCGTCGCTCTTTGCCACAGCAGGGTCGCGTAGCATTTGCGCTGCTAATGAGATAGACGAGATAGGCGTCTTAAACTCATGCGTCATGTTGTTGATAAAGTCATTCTTTATCTCCGATAAACGCTTCTGTCTAAATATAGTCCATATTGTGAATATGAAGACAATGAGCAGCAGCAGTGTAAAGATAATGGCAGGAATCATAAACTTTACACTCGAGAAGAGGAAACTCTTCATCTCAGGGAAGTGAATGTAAAGCAATCCTTTCTGTGCGGAAGGGTCGTTGGGGTAAAGTACCTGTCGATAAGTATATCGGTCGCCCTCTGTTATATAATCTGGGCAACGATAGACCTCCCGTCCGTCACTCGTCGTTACATAGAAGTGGTAATTCAGATTGATACCATTGCTACGCAACTCTGCTCGCAAGTCGCTGTCAAGACTTCGAAAGTCCACTCGCTCTGCAAGTGGCTGATTGCTGGCTTTATAGAGTATCGAATAAACTACTTCATTCAACAAGGCTCTCTGATAAATGTAGCGCTGCCTTACGGAGTCGCGCAACGATTCATCGTCAGCGTTCGTATTCAAATTATCTAAGAACAGTCCTTTTGGCACATTAGCTGGAATGTTAGCATGTAGTCGGTGGTCGAAAGCTTGTGAAGCCTCGTTCACCTTTGTTGTGTCATCAGCTTGCGCTTTAGGTGTCGTTCTGTTACCTAATTGCACTTCCAATCCGCGTTTGGTCTCATTTAGTTCCAAGTTGCGGGCTGTTTGATACAAGCTACGCGTTACTGATTCATCAAACTGCTCTTTACGCATATTGATGACCTCTTCAAAGTACTTCGCTTGTAAGAAGAGCAACGTGAGAAAGAAAACGCCCATTACGCTGGCTATAATCCATATCGTTGATTTCTTCATGTCGCAAAGGTAGCCACATACGCTCTCGAAATGCAAATAAATTATTCACATTTCAATATATTTCTCATAAAATTAACTATTTAAACTAATTATAGTTGTCAATTTATCAAGTATAACCTTTAGTTCAATTCTTATTCTGTTCTATAGCGGTTTATATTTTTGCATTTTTACCCCCCATATTTCCCACACTCAGATGTCGCTGAAATACACCTAAACGTTGCAGCCCCTCTTGTGATGAGGACGATTACGATGACTTGCATCGCATTTTTATAGAGATTTGCTGCAAAAGAACAACACCACAGAGCGTGGAGCAAAAAGTGGCTCTTCCGCTTTTATCGTTAGTACCCCATATTATTACAGCTCTATTACACCCCTCTGAGGTGATACCCACACGATTCGTAATAAGGCTGTAATAACATGGACTTACCAACGAGAAAAGCGGAAAACCACACACATAAGATATCCCACTCGACCATGGTAAACAAGAAAGGATCTGATGTACACCATTTCCAAGTGGGACATTTTATGTTTCAATCAATTATCAAAGATCGGCCTCTCCTATTCATAAGAGAAACCCTGCATACAAATATTCTTAAGACATCACGACTTGTGCCACATTACGTTTCTACTAATCTGGCTCAGTATATACTAATCGAACAGATATATATCTACTATCAATCGCATTCTTATTACGATAAGCAGTTCCCGATATTTTTGTATTTGATCTTGAATCAAGTTCGTAGCTACTCGGTAGGCAATTGGAAGAGGAATGTTTCCAACTTCCACCACAATCGTAAGCGTCTATGGTATAAATGTCGTCAAAATCACTAGCCACTTCAGCATAATTTCCTAACATGTCGTACAATCCAAGTTCATTGGGTTGCTTCAAAGCAATATCATGTACGTAACCATTTGAATTATCCTTATACCAAGCCACATCATCGATATTATTGCTACCACTATACTTGTAACCCTTACTCTTTTTACCACCCTTGGCAGCATACTGCCATTCAGCCAACGTGGGAAATCTGAAATCAAGGCCTGTTTCCGCCCGTATAGCATCTATAAATTGTCGAAATTCAGATTTTATCACTATGCCATCACCATTTCTATCCAACGGCAATATATTCTCACGATTTCCAAATTTAATCTGACTGTGTATCGGAATTTCTGTCTGCATGATATAGAATGGATGCAATCCTCCACCCTCAACACGAACCAACTTGAAAGTTCTTGTATCACCCACTAAACTATAAGTAACGTTGCGGTAGTCCATTGCAGGTTTTCTGTCTTCACCACTATCTCCACTACTATCCCCGCTGCCGCTTTCTTCTGGCATACCATTTCCAGAAACCAAGGAAGCATCTTCATAGATATTTTTGAATTTTTTCCAACTCCCGTCCGATGCATAAACGGATTTAGAGCCTTTAGGCACATATAGATTCCATTTATATTGCACATTATCTTCCGCAAATATTGCGTCATCTTCAGACAAAGGATTTTCCAATTTCAAAGGAATGCCCAAATTCACATACATATTGCCCCCCGAAGACGAACCTGTAAAAGCAGCTCTTGATAGTTGCTTAAGCCCTGTACCTATAACAATCTTACCATAAGTACCCTCAAAGGCCAAAAAATCTATACTTTCAACCGAATTTGGTATAGTTAGGGTTCCCTTAACTCCAACGAAAGCGCCCTTCCCCACGGTCTTTAATTTGTTATTCAAAGTAAGCGTGCCAGCCTGCCATCCGCTAAAAGCATAATCACCAACTGTTTCCACATTGTCTGGAAGACTCAAATTGTGATATTTAATTGCACAATCTGAGAATGCACCACTTCCCACCGTTACGAGATTATCGCTCAAATAGACAGTCCCCAAATAATTACAATTACAGTATCTATTATCAGTTGATTATCAGTGTTATACACTCTAAACGGTAGGAAAGTGACTGTGTGGATTCTGTTTAGATACGAAAAGGTGAAGATTTAACGTATTTAACTTTCGATTACATTGTATTCTCATTTTGGGACATTTCAAGTGACCACCAAGCAACAAGTATTGGGTACCAATGAATAACATCACTCTTATACAATCCTACCAAGATTGCACATGATTCATTTTCTGCCCCTCACTATCTGCTCAAAATGCAACTGCCCCCATTCTATAACGTAGCTGATTTCTCGCAGAAAGTCCTTGGCTATCGGTGTTAGAGAATACTCCACTCTTGGAGGAACTTCTGAGACTATGCCTGATTTCTTATTGTTTGTATACATCAACCGTATTCTTTAACCACCTGCAAAGCTTGTCCTGTAAGCTCTGTGGTTTTATCACTTTTATCATATTCCCAAAGCTCAATAGTTTCATGTAGAAATCATAGGTTGGACGAAGTGTCAATTCAAAATCGGCATAATCATCACAAGCAAAAATTTCATGTTGGGAATGATGCAGAGGGAGAGTACGCATGTAATGCTGATGAAACTTGTCTGCTCTCAATACGATTCTCTGCAAAGGAACAGCATCATCCAAAACTATGCCGAAATATTCGGAAAAATAATCTTTGGCGCAGAAGTTCTTAGGCAAGACAAATTGCCTGTCGGTGATTTTCATTTCTTCTATCCTGTCAAGAGAGTAAAGGCGTAAGTGGTCTAAGTCAACATTTCGTGCTAACACATACCAACGTTGGGCTGACATTTTCACACAGTATGGCTCAACGAGGAACGTCTTGGCTTTAGGCATCGAAAATGAATGAAACGTAATCTGTAAGGTCTGGTTTGCTTTCATCGCGTCAAGCACAATAGTGAGAAAGTTTTGGCTCGACGGTATACACTCCGTGAGAATACGGTCGTGTATTGAGAGACTGGCTGATAATGTTTCCACTGTACCATAAGTATTGAGAAGCCAAGAGCGTAACTCTCCTTCATCCAAGACTTCTGGATTTGCAATGAAATAATTGTATTTACCTCTCTGCTCGCAATCTATCAAAATACCGAACACATCAAGTATTCCACTTTTCCAACGATCGAAAGTCTGGCGCGACAATTCCAATCCGCCACTCAAATCAACGTTCTCCTTCCAACGTTTGTTCAATTCTTTCAAAGTGATACGCCCCGCACTACGTATCGTCCTCACCACCCATATGTATTTTTGAATAAGCGACATAATATGTTATTTAAAATCCAAAATAAAGTTTATCAAGCATAGAACTAATTGAACATAGTGCCTTCGGATAATAACCACCCAAAAATTTTATGTCTTCTATAGTCAAAGAATTATGATTATTCCTATACATATTAACAAGAGAGTTATATCTTTCGTTGTTTCCCTTGTTATGAGGAAGTTTTGACATATCGTTACTTACAGTCCAAGTGCAACAGTTTAAAGCACCTCCCCATCTTTTAATAAAACTTTTCATCTGTACTTGATATATCCTTCCTTTATATTCAGGATACAGGCTTTCCATCTGTTTCATAGCCTCTTTGTCAAGCTTTTCATTCCCGATACCAGGAACAACGATAACATCGCGGGTCTGCAAGGCATTTATATAGGGGTTGTCGTTTAATTCTAAGAATTCAATATCTATAGACGAGGGTATGCCTTCCGAGGTTGCCATCGTCTGCTTATTTCCGGAGTTTTATCGTAATT
>ENA-ORRX01000497-ORRX01000497.1-human-gut-metagenome-genome-assembly--contig:-NODE-497-length-13373-cov-11.3291_pt1 | contig 13373 bp, 6 predicted proteins | sample MGYA00242186_ERZ509153 | MGnify/ENA primary metagenome ERZ509153 (study PRJEB26280, sample SAMEA2338643) | human gut metagenome | biome: human gut; feature: human-associated habitat; material: faeces... | reverse complement strand
GTTTCATTGTCACTTCTGTTTGTTCCTAAGTGACAACCTTTTTCAGGGAAGTACACAGTTCCTCTGTATTACGTTCATGACAACCGCTTTCCCATCTTATTCATAATGATTGATTGCCTCCACATACTCCCACAGTTTCTTGTAGAAAGGATGCTTCGTCATCGTGTCCTTGTTGCCTAGGATGATGAGCTTCATTCGGGCTCTCGTCATCGCCACGTTCATGCGGCGAAGGTCTTTCAGGAAACCTATCTGGCCTTCATCGTTCGAACGTACCAGCGAGATGAGGATCACGTCTCTTTCCTGACCCTGGAAACCGTCCACCGTGTTTACGCTGATCAGACGGCGGTAAGGCTTGAAGAACTCATACTTCTTGATGAGCTTCTTCAGATACTGCACCTGGGCACGATAAGGCGAAATGATGCCCACGTCGATACTATCGCCCAACACACGTTGCTTGCCTATCTTCGTAAAGTATTCAGCTAAGGTCAGGAGGGTGAGTTCAGCCTCCGCCTTGTTGATGCGGCCGTAACTCTCGCACACAAACTGTTCCTTGAAGTTCAAATCAGAATTCAGATTGGCTGCAGATGAAGAAGATGATGTGGAAGCAGAATCCTCAGGAGCATCTTCTCCTTCTATGGTCATCTGATTCTCCTCGTTTGAAGTATCAATCCACGTAATCGGATGGTCGAAATCGAGAATGCTGCGATATTTGATTTGCGGCGCACTCTCCACCTGACCTCCATAAAACCAGTCGCTGGAGAATCGCATGATTTCCTCGTTCATGCGGTACTGTATCTTCAGCAGGGTCACTACCTCAGGCTTGTTTTCTGCAATACGCTCCATCAAGGTTTTGCCCAGTCCAGCTCTCAACGCAGCGATGCTCTTCACCGTAGGCGGCAACTGACAATGGTCGCCCGCCAGAATCACCCTGCTGGCTCTTCTCATCGGAATCCAGCAAGCTGCCTCCAGCGCCTGTGCTGCCTCATCGATAAAAAGTGTGCCGAACTTCATGCCTTCCAGCAGACGATGAGCGGAACCCACAAGCGTACAGGCGATGACACGAGCCTCGCCAAAGAGTTCTGCATTAATACGGATTTCTATCTCGGCAGCACGGCTTCTCAGTCTGTCCATCTTCTGATGAAAACTCTCGCTTCCTTTCTTGCGGTTGGAGCGCAATTCGCGGATAGCCTTGCGTATCGCCCAGAGTTGCGGATAGTCGGGATGGCTTTCAAAACGACGCTCATAGGTAAAACCGAGCATCTTGTCGTTGACCCTTGTCGGATTGCCGATACGAAGCACGTTGATGCCTCTATCCACGAGTTTCTCTGAAATCCAATCCACCGCCATATTGCTCTGTGCACACACTAATACCTGGCTCTCCCTCATCAGGGTTTCATTAATGGCTTCTACCAGAGTCGTTGTCTTTCCCGTTCCTGGAGGACCATGCACGATGGCCACATCCTTTGCCCAGAGCACCTCGTTCACGGCTCTTTCCTGGGTAGGATTAAGCCAAGGGAACTTCATGGGCTCAAAGGAGAACCTGCCTGCTTTCTGATGAGAATAGAAAAGGTCTCGCAGATAAGCCAGACGGTTATTCTTTGCCTTCATCGTACGGTCGAGCGCTTCAAACATCAGTTTATAACTCGTTTCATCGAAGGACAACTGCACGCCGATGGGCTCTTCTGTCTGCAAGTCAAGCAAGGAAACAGAATCAGGCACATTAATCACCATTCTGTCACCATCCACATAGCTGACCGTACCGGTAAAGGAGAAATATTTAATGCTCTTGGGATTGGAAGCAGAAGCGGAAGACGCTGCACCCTGAGACGAAGACGCTGCGTTTTGAGATGAGGACATTGCACTTGGAGAGGAAGAAGCTGCACTTTTGAATGAAGCATGGGAAGAAATTTCCCCTGGATGATTCTTGACCTGAAAGAACATGACAGGTCGTCCGAACTCAAAATTGTGGTCGATCTCTTCATCGGAGGTACGGAACACCTCTATGGATTTTTGATTGAGCGAATTATAGAAGCTTTTGCCTATACGTAGTGGAAACCAAGCGTCACCACGTTTCACCTTGCGTCGCATGCCGATTTGTTCCGTCAGTTTGCGAAAAGCCTCCTTTTCAGTATAATACTCCAACTGAAGAAGAGTGCGTTGCTGCAATAAAGCCTGTATAGGAGAAGTTTGTTCCATTTTTGATTCTTTACTTTTCAAATAAGTTATATATTTTACTTTTCATATAAGTTATATATAGAAATAAAACGCATTTTTGGGGGAATTATTATTTGGAAGAATCGGATTTTTATAAAATAAACTTTTAAACTTTATAAAATAAGCAATGGATGTCCATGAGATAAAATGGCTTAGCATCAATCGAAACGAATGCGTTAAAGTTGGTTATTTTTATCCCGAGTGTGGCTATTATCAAATCAAAAGTCGTAATTTTGCACTTGAGAGCACAAAAAACGAGAAGGTTATTTCATAAAGTCAAAGAAGCGAGATGAAGAAAACTATCATTCTAAAAAATACAACTATCGGCTATCATTCGAGCGGTCAGAATCGAATAGTAGCCCAAAATATCAACGCCTCTCTGCAAAGTGGCGAACTCACCTGTCTGATAGGTGCGAATGGTACCGGTAAATCAACCTTGCTACGTACACTCTCAGCCTTCCAACCGCCTTTGGAAGGAGACATACTCTTATCGAAAACTTCAGAATCAGACCATCTCCTATCCGTCAGCATGTTTTCCCAAAAACAACTGGCAAAATCCATCAGCGTAGTTCTAACCGCTCAAATGGACGACATCCATCTGAAGGTAGAAGAAATCATCGGCTTGGGGCGCTCTCCTTATTCCAATTTCTGGGGATCACTCTCTCAGGAAGACCAGAAGATAGTGAACGAAGCCATTCATGAAGTAGGAATCCAACACCTCAGAGGTCGCATATTCAATACTTTAAGCGATGGAGAACGCCAGAAAGTAATGATAGCCAAAGCCTTAGCCCAGCAGACCCCCATTATCCTGCTGGACGAACCAACCGCCTTTCTTGATTTTCCAAGCAAGGTGGAAACCCTCCTCATGCTCAAGCGACTGGCCCATCAACTCCAAAAGTCTATCCTCATTTCTACTCATGATGTAGAAATCGCCCTGCAACTGGCAGACAAGATTTGGCTCATGGAGAAACTTTCAGCCAATCAGGAGAAAACAGAAAATCACAACGAAGAAGATCATCATGATAAGATAGAAGCAGGCAATTCCGTCTTATCCGTAGGAACTCCCCAGGAATTGGCAGACAAGGGTGCACTCTCCCACTTCTTAGACACCCCGGAAATCACTTTCGACAAGAGAACCATGAGAATTCATTTTTCTATGAAATCTTAGGTTGGAAGAATTCTCCTTTATCTTGGCAGATGGCAGGATAATGTCTCGATCTATCTGTGCTGCATTCTTGTGACGTTTTTCTGTTGCTCAGCATACTCCTTCGGGAAGACGCCGAACTGTTTCTTGAAGCATTTTGAAAAATACTTTGGCGTGTTGAAGCCCACTTGTATTGCCACATCACTTACCAGAATGTTAGGGTTCGACAGGATGATACGTTGAGCCTCTTTCATTCTAATAGAGTTGATGAAGGCGATAACCGTCTGTCCGGTTGTTGCTTTCATCTTATTATATAATGTTGATTCTCCCATAGCCATATCCTTAGCAAAGGATTCTCTGTCGTAATCAGCATCAGCCAGGTGTTTCATTACCAACTCCGTGGCGCTCGTGATAAACACCTGGTCGGGATTACTAAGATGCACTTTTGGCTGTGCTTCGTTCTCTGTGCTTGCCTGGAGTGAAACCTCAGTCTGAATCTTTTCTATTATTTTCTTGCGGTTGGCAAGAAGGGCGTTGATGCGAACTTCCAGATCTTCAAATTTAAATGGCTTGGTAATGTAGGCATCTGCTCCTACGGCATAAGCCTCCGTCTTGTCCTCTTCCTTGTTCTTGGCGGTGAGCAGGATGATAGGCAACTGCCAGAAACTCTTGTCAGCCTTCAGCTGTCTGGTCAGTTCGATACCATCCATAATCGGCATCATCACGTCGCTCACCACGAGGTCGAGTTTCTCCTTCATGATGATGTTCATCGCCTGCTTTCCGTTCTTTGCCGTAAGTACATGATAGTTTTTGCTCAGAACCTGCAGCATCAGGGCTAACAATTCCTCGTTGTCTTCAACCACCAGAATCCTGTTTACATTTTTACGGATGAAGATACTTTGGCGAACAGATACCAGCTTAGATTTATTCTCAGCTGGTTGAGATTCCTGCTTCGTTTCCTGGCTTACCTGTCTGATGGCTTCCTGATTTACTGCATTTGGTTTGTCTGTGTTGTCTATTTCATCTGGTGCATACGCACTTTTCCTGATAGGCAGGGTGATGGTGAAGGTTGTGCCTTTGCCTTCCTGACTTTCACATTGGATATCGCCATGATGCAGTTTCACCAGATCGTGGGTCAGCGACAGTCCGATACCGGCACCTGACTGGTTCTGCTTGCGGTAGTCGCCATCGAAGAAACGGGTGTAGAGATGCCTCATTTTCTCTTTCGACATACCGATGCCGTTATCCGAGACGCTGATGACAGCCTGCTCCTTGTTGAGACTGAGCGATACATCTATCTTGCCTCCCACCTTATTATATTTAATGGCGTTGGAGAGCAGGTTGTAGATAATCTTATCCATCTTGTCGGCATCAAACCATGCCATGCCTTCAGTATTCGGCTTTTCCAAAGATAGGGTAACCTGCTGGTGTTCAGCCATCGGACGGATATTCTCGCAGGCTTCTTCGATGAATGAAATCAGATTTCGGCGGCTCACGAGCAGATGCAGCTGTCCTGCCTGCGACTTTCTCACTTCCAGGATCTGTCGCAGCAATCGGGTGGTACGGTTGATGTTGTTGTCCATCACCAGATAATCTTCCTCATACTGTGGTGCTCTTTCCTTGAGCTTGTAGATGGTGGCAGAGATGACTGTAAGAGGGGTGAGAAGCTCGTGGGTGATATTGGTAAGGATAACGCCCATCTGCAGGCTGTTTCGGGTCTTCACCCGCTCCTTATGCCAGCGGGCTGCAGCAAAGATACCGCCTATCAGCATCAGGATATAGAGCATGAAGGCGAGGCGTGACGCATACCATGGCGGCAACACCTGGATGGTGATGGTGTAGGGCAGCTCCTGCCACTTATCATAGCCATCCGTAACCTTTACCCGCAGGTGATAGGTTCCGGAAGAAAGGTTCTGGAAAACAGCCTTATGCGTGCCTTTGATGCAATACTCCCAGTCATCATCATAACCTTCCAGCTGGTAGGCATATACGTTTTTCTCTGTATTGCCGTAGCTGAGGAGTGAGAACTCCACGCTGAATTTCTTCACCCTTGCCGGTATCGTGATTTTGCGGGTATAGCCTGGTGTTTCTTTCGAAATCTCTTCCTTGTCGATAGAATCGAGTTGAGTGAAAGGCTGGTCATCGACGAAGATGTCTGTTATCACCAGTTTCGGGTTTCTATTATCGCTTAGTTGAGCCTTCATGGAAGGTATGAACGAGAAGAAGCTGGTTCGGCTTCCGAAGAAGAGCTCCTTGCCATACTTGCATGCGGTATTTGGCGAGAAGAGAACATCGCCTATGCCGTCTTCGCTGGTAAAGTAGGTAATGTCCTGCGGTTTCTCGCAGTCCTTGCCCCAGATGATGTTCACGAGGGCATAGTCGGTGGTGAGCCAGAGATTGCCCCTCTCATCTTCCTTGATGGTGAGCACACGGTCGCCCGGCAGATAATATTCATGGTTCTTCGGTTCAAAACGGTCTTCCACCTTATTATATAGGAAGAGTCCGCCACTGTTGGAGATAGCCCAGAGCCTTCCTCTCGAGTCTTCGAGGCAGGCTGTGGCATCATCAATGGCAAAGTTATGATGGTCAGGATTATACTGCTTGAATTTCAAAGACTTTGTATTTCTGGCATTACCCGATATGCGGATGATTCCTTCATTATCGGTAGCCAGCCAGATGTTTCCTTGCTTATCTTGCGAGATATGGCGGATGTCGCATGAACTAAAATTCTTCTTCCCCTCCTTCATCGTGATCCGATATCCCTGATTGTCAGGAGTTACGATGCTCAAGCCGTTGCGCTGTCCTATCCACATTACTTTATCTCTCGATTCGAACAAGGTGTTGACGAAATTATCCTGTATGATGGACGGATGCTTTTCGTGCGTAATCTGATAGGCTGGCTTACCCAAAGGCTTGACGATGACGCCATAATTGTTGTTGGCTATCCAGATTTCTCCATTGCTTCTCTGGACAATATCCGAGATACTTGTGGTAAAGGCTCTGGATGGGATGTCAGAAAATCCCGGAATTTCCTGGTTGTAGAGTGTTTTACCAGTCTTGCGGTTGTGCAGGGCGATGCCGTATGGATTCAATCCCAGCCAGAAATTCTCGCCATCGGTAGTGAGTATGGAATATACGTAGTTGATGGTGAGATGAGTATGACTGGTATCGAGATTCCAGAGTTTGAACAGCGAAGGCTGGGTGTTGACCTGCAGAATGCCGTTGTTCTGCGTACAGAGCCAGATGTTTCCCTTGCCATCGGTAGCGATATCGTTGTTGAAATTGAGAGGGTTGTTGCCGATGGAGGTAAATCCTTTCCATTCAGCATTAGGCATATCTTCTTCGAGATAGCACGCACCTTCTCTTGTACATGCCCAGAGCGTTTTCGTTACAGGGTCGTGTACTATCTTATAGAAGGTATCAAAATGGCTGGTGCTATACGGGTATTGATGCATTTCCGGCTGTCGTACATTTCCCGGATTGTCCAGGCGCACTACGCCATATCCCCAGGTCCCCACCCACAGATGGTTGTGCTTGTCGAGGAAGAGGGAGTAGGCGGAATTGGTGGCGTTGAGTCGTGGATAGCGATAAAAGGTATTGCCTCCACGGCGGAAGCGCATGAGACCTGACGACCAGGTGCCGATGAGCAGGTCACCGTTTCTGTCTTCTATGATGGCTTTCACGCTATAGCCGGGCATTTTCTTTCTGCTGCCATTCTCATCAATGAGCCACGCATTCTTATTATGATAGGTATAGAACGTCTCCGTCTTGGGATTGAAGTAGGAAAGTCCGCCATCAGTTCCAATCCATAAAGTTCCATCTTTTGATACGAAGAGGGTATAGATGATGCGCTGAGATTCATCTGGCAGGAAGAAAGTCTTGAACTTTCCGGTGCGTTTGTTCATTCTTACCAGACCGTTGCGTGTACCCAGCCAGAGATTATCCTGATGATCTTCAGCTATGGACCGGATGGTATTATTGGGTAGTATGCCTGGCTGGTATGCATTCGTCTTGTAGGTTTTCACATGATAGCCATCGTATGATTTCACTCCGGCATTGGTTCCCACCCACATCATGCCTTCCTTGTCGAAGAACATGCAGCTTGCCTCTTCGGTAGGCGCAATGGTGATAGGAGGGAGATAACGGTATGGAAAATCCTGTGCTTTGACCAGGGAGGCAAAGCATATCAGACAGATAAGGATGTGAAAGATGGTTGTTTTCATGTCTTTTATTAATCGTCGGTTTCTTAAATTTTACTGCAAAGATATAAAGAATTTAGTAAAAAGGGCAAAAATAAGTAGTTTTTTAACGATATGTTCCCTATTATTACCGATTTTTTCTCCTTATATTAACAAAAAAGAACGACTTTTGCACCCAGAACAACGAACATTCTATGGTGAGATTTGTTAAATCCGCAAATGACAAGCGAGAATAAACTGAAAGTATATAACTAACAAAAATGAAAATATATAACTAATAAAAATGTACACCTAATGGAAATTGTAAATCTAAACATCACGTCTAGAAGATTAATGGCGTTAGCTGCTATAACCTCAGGCTTAGCTCTCTCTCCTCAGTCTGTTATGGCTGTTCCTTCTGTACAGATTGTACAGCAGTCAGGTAAGGTACAAGGTACAGTCGTTGATAGCAACGGTGAACCTATTATCGGTGCTACCGTAAAAGTGGGGGGGCAAAAAGGAGGTACAGTTACTGACATTGATGGTAACTTCACTCTGAACGCAGCTCCTGGTTCAAATTTGGAAATCTCCTATATTGGTTTTAAAACACAGACCATTAAGGTAGGTAAAGGACCAGTAAAGGTAACGTTACTGGACGATAACCAGACCCTCAATGAGGTGGTTGTCGTAGGTTATGGTACGATGCGTAAGAAGGACTTGACAGGTTCTGTTGTACAGATTGATACCAAGAAGCTCGCCGACCAGAACCCTGGTTCTGTTCAGGATTTGCTGCGTGGTACTCCTGGTCTTCAGATCGGTTTTGATTCATCTGCCAAGGGTGCCGGTGCATCTATCCAGTTGCGTGGTCAGAACTCACTCTATACAGAAGGCAATCACAACTCACCATTGATTATTCTCGATGGTATGCAGTTTGCCGGTGAACTTTCCGAGATTAATCCAGATGATATTGCTCAGATTGATGTACTGAAGGATGCTTCTTCAGCAGCCATCTATGGTGCCAAGGCTGCCAGCGGTGTTATCATCATCTCTACCAAGAAGGGTAAGAGCGGCAAGCCAACCATCAACGTTAGTGCCAACCTGGCTGCCAACACCAAGGCGCAGTATCGCAAGGTGTTCAGTGCATCAGAGTATATGACCTATCGTGAGGATTGGTTCAAGGCTACCACTTATGGTTATGACAAGAATGGCAAGTGGGGATATTATGGCGTAGACAACAAGATTCCTGCAGGCTATTATGATAATGTGGATAATGCACAGCGATTGTATGGTCTCACTTCAGACCAGTGGTCAACTATGGGTCCTAAGACGCTGGGTGCCGACGAGAGTCTTCTCTCGCTCTATGCCCGCCGTATGGGCTTCGATGCTGATGCCGGCAACGTGATGAAGAACTTCCTGGCAGGTAAGTCATACGATTGGGAGGATGCCACCTTCCGTACTGGTTTCAACCAGGATTACAATGCCAGCATCTCGGGTGCTACCGACAAGGTGAACTATTATCTGAGCTTCGGCTATCTGAACAATCAGGGTGCCATCCAGGGTGATGACTATCATGCTTTCCGTTCTAACATGAAGATCAATGCCCAGATTACCGATTGGCTGGAAGTAGGTGCTAACGTAAACTTCCAGGACCGTTCAGATGAGTCTAGCCCTGTGCCACTGGGAGATAACTATTGGGATGCCAACCAGTTGCGTGAGTCTCCATATTCTTCCCGTTATGACGAGAATGGCAATGAGGTGCAGTATCCACGTAGCGGCAACCCTACCAATGGTGGTTACAACTATCACTTCGACCAGCAGTATATCGACCTGGAGAAGGGACAGACCATTCTGAATACCATCTTCAATGCCAAGGTTTCCCTGCCATTCGGTTTCAGTTATTCGTTCAATATTGCTCCACGCTTCAAGTGGCATTACGACCGTTACTTCTTGTCTGCTGAACTTCCAGACAGCGACCCTGCTACCCGTGGTTCCAACCGCAAGTCGGCCAAGAATTTCGATTACTCTCTGAACAACACCCTTACCTGGGATAAGACATTCAACAAGGAGCATCACTTCACCGTGACCCTGGTTCAGGAGGCAGAGGAATACCGCTACTGGAGCGACAATATCGAGGCTCGCAACATCACTCCTACAGATGTATTGGGCTTCCACTATCTTTCGGGTGCCAACAAGTCTCAGAGTAGTTTCTGGGCTAGCGATACCCACTCTACGGCAGCAGCCTATCTGGGCCGTCTGTTCTATGGATACAAGGACCGCTATATGTTCACAGGTACCGTGCGTCGTGACGGTTACTCAGCCTTCGGTTCCAACAATCCTTGGGCCACATTCTGGTCTCTGGGTGGCAGCTGGGTATTCTCTGAGGAGAGCTTCCTGAAGCAGCCATGGCTGGACTATGGTAAGCTGAGAGTATCTTACGGTACCAATGGTAACCGTTCGCTGTCTGATACCTATCTGGCTCTTTCCAACTTGAGTGATGGCGGCAAGATGGCTTACTATAAGTATGGTTCTTCAAGTCAGGCTATCTTGAATGCGCTCTCTATCAGCCGATTGGCTAACCCTAACCTGGAGTGGGAGAAGACATCAGCCCTCAACATAGGTCTTGATTTCTCCGTTCTCGGTCAGCGCCTCTCAGGTAGCATCGAGTGGTATAACAAGATTACCAAGGATATGATCATGTATCAGCGTCTGCCAAACTTCACCGGTTTCAGCAGCATCGCTACCAACCTGGGTGAGATTACCAACTCGGGTATTGAGATTACCTTGAACTCAAAGAACATTGATACTCCAGACTTCAAGTGGAATACAACTGTAGGTTTCTCTTACAACAAGAACCGCATCAAGCACTTGTATTACGACTATGATGAGAATGGAAACGAGCGCAGCGATACCTCTAACGGATGGTTCATCGACAAGCCTGTGGGCGAAATCTGGAACTACAAGGTAACAGGTATCTGGCAGGCAGACGAGGCAGCTGAGGCAGCCAAGGTAAACCAGAAGCCTGGTGACCCTAAGGTGGCTAACGTCTATACAGCTGATGACAAGATCAACGAAGACGGCACCCGCACTCCAGTATATAATGATAATGATAAGGTGTACCTGGGTACAACCAATCCTCCTATCTATTGGAACATGCGAAATGACTTCACCTTCCTGAAGAACTTCACCTTCTCGTTCTCTATGTATTCTTACATGGGTCATAAGAGCTTGAGCGGTAACTATCTGAATGGTGATAACTCGGGTTCTATGTTCACCAATACCTGCAATACATACAAGAAGGAGTACTGGACACCTCAGAACCCTACTAACGAGTATGGTCGTCTGAACGCTGTGGGTCCTACAGGATGTACCGGTGTACAGAAGCTCTACAACCGCAGCTTCGTTCGTCTGGACAACATCACTTTGGGTTATACCATTCCACAAGAGATTACCCGCAAGGCCAGCATCGAAAGAGTGCACCTGACATTGGGTGTGAACAATGTATGCACATTCGACAGCTGGGAGTATGGTGATCCTGAGACAGGTGGTTTCGCAAACCGTCAGTTCCAGTTCGGTATTAATGTTACACTCTAAAAGATTTATCAAAATGAAAAAGAATATCAAGAATATATATAGAGGAGGACTCCTTATCGCTTTGGCAGGTACCATGGTTTCTTGCGGTGATGATTTCTTGAAGCAGGATCCTCTTTCGTTCTATGAGCCAGGTACTACCTATAGTACTGAGGCGGGTCTGCAGGCTGCCATGACACAGTGCGACAAGCAGCTGAAGACTTATATCATCGATAACAACTGGAATAATGTGGGTCTTGCCACCAACTATCTGATGTCGGATGTGGGCATGTATGCCAAGACCGATATGGGTGGCGGTTTCCAGGACAACTTTGATGCCAAGCTGACTCCTACATCCGGTATGGCAGGTGGTGGCGACGGCAACTATATGCAGCGTTTCTGGGATCAGGGATTCAGCATGGTGAAGTATGCCAACTCCGTGCTCTCTTATGTAGATAAGGTGCAGGGCTTGAAGGATGAAATCCACGATGCCTATAAGGGCCGTGCTTACTTCCATAGAGCTTACGCTTATTACAACCTGACTCTGCAGTTTGGCGATATTCCATTGATTACCAAGTTGCTTACCGTGCCAAAGCAGAACTACAAGTCAACCAGCAAGACTGCCATCTTCCAGATGTTGCAGAAAGACCTGGAGTTTGCCGTAGCACATGTTCCTGCACAGGCTCAGATGTCTTACGTAGGACAGGTGAACCAGGAGGCTTGTATGCAGTTGCTCATCAAGGTTTATCTCGTGAACGGCGAATATGCCAAGGCAGAGAAGCTTGCCACCGATTTGATTAATGATCACGGTCTGCACCTGATGACCCAATCATTCGGTACCTGGCAGCCATCCGGCTGCGAGACGACCTGGAAGGTAACCCGTAATGTGGTTTGGGATTTGCATCGTACTCCTAACATCTGCAACCCAGAGAATAAGGAGACCATCATGGCCATCATCAACTCTAATGATGAGGACCACCTCAACTACAACGTGATGCGTGCCATGTTTGCTCACTGGAGCAATGGTGTAATCAAGGATCCTCACGGACTGGGAGGTCCTGGTCAATGTATTGCACGTAATAATAAGGATTACAATGAGAATCTTGACTGGACACGTGCCATCGGCCGTGGTACCGCCCTGAACCGTACTTCATTCTTCTACAACAAGACCATCTGGTATCAGGATGGTGAGACAGACTGGCAGGACCTCCGTCACAACCGTGAGGTAGGAAACTGGCTTGAGATGGAAGACATCAAGTACAATAATAAGAAATCTGACTTCTACGGCAAGAACTATCAGCTCTATGCCACAGAAGATTACGTGAAGGATGGCAAGACAGTAGTGAAGAAGGGCGACATCCTCTGCGGTGATACCATCCGCAGCTGGTATCCAACTCCTCTCTATCAGCTCTATATCCTGGATGTTACTAACGAGAATAACCTGGGTGCCAACCAGTTCCATGGTGCATCTGGTAAGGGATGTAACGGCGATATGTACTTGTTCCGTCTGGCTGATACCTATCTGCTCCGTGCAGAGGCTAAGTTCTATCAGGGCAATGTAACTGGTGCAGCAGATGATGTGAATGCCATCCGCAAACGTGCCAACGCCAAGAAGATGTACACCACAGTAAATATCGGCGACATCATGGCAGAGCGTGCTCGTGAGCTCTATATGGAGGAGTTCCGTCAGGCAGAGATGGTTCGTGTATCATGGTGTCTTGCCAAGAGCGGAATGCCTGATGAGTGGGGTAATACTTACAGCCTCGACAACTGGGACAAGCAGGAAGGTACCGACCTGAATGGCGGCAGCTACTGGTTCAAGCGTTGTACTACCTACAATGTCTTCAACCGTCCATGTGGCAAGGGCGTTTCTGGCGACCAGTCTTTCGAGTACAAGATCAACAAGCACAACCTCTTCTGGCCTGTACCAAATTCAGCAATCACAGCCAACAACAAGGCAAAGCTTCGTCAGAACTTCGGTTACGATGGCTATGATGAGAGCACCCCTATGTTTACTAACTATGAGGATGCTATTGCTGATGAAGATACAGCAAACTAATTGATTTGGTTTTTAATCATGTTAAGGAAAGGGGATGTAACTTTTATATAAGGTTCATCCCCTTTTTTATCAAATAATTAACTCATTATCAGCAAAATGAATAAACTATTCGTATTTATCATGTTGTGGATGATGTCTTGTCTCCCGACCCTGGCGCAGGCTCCGATGGACGGAGGCGTGTGGAAGGACAATACCGGCAAGCATATCAATG
>ENA-ORRX01000494-ORRX01000494.1-human-gut-metagenome-genome-assembly--contig:-NODE-494-length-13412-cov-2.55012_pt1 | contig 13412 bp, 15 predicted proteins | sample MGYA00242186_ERZ509153 | MGnify/ENA primary metagenome ERZ509153 (study PRJEB26280, sample SAMEA2338643) | human gut metagenome | biome: human gut; feature: human-associated habitat; material: faeces... | reverse complement strand
AGCAATAACCGCCGCTTTGGCGAGGACCTCATCACGGGCAAGCCCTTCGCGAAGCTGGCAGAGGGCGTCTACACAGTGGAGGTGCTCATGGACCTCTCGCGTGAGTTCCACGTCGAATTGCCGATCTGCGCGACAGTCTACGCGATCATTCACGACCACAAGGACCCAAAAGAACAGCTCATGCAGCTCTTCATGCGCGCGACGAAATCGGAGTGACGGCGGCACGATCTGGTCCTGCGGTGAAAATAGTTGATAGAGCATAATATTTTTAACTGTTTTTTTGGGAAATCTTAAGATTGCAGGTGTAAGCTCACAGTGTAGATTGCAAAAGAGAGCCCCAAGAGGAGGAAGTAAGGATGAGAAGACAGATTTCCAAGATGCTCATGGCCTGCGTGATGGCCATGACGCTCATGGTCGTCTCGGCTGCCAGCGCCTTTGCGGCGGGCACGGGGATGGACTGGAGCGGTGACAGCAAGATCACGGTACAGGGCATGGGCGTAGCTCCGACGTATGCCGTCAATGCCATCCAGGCGCGCATGCTCGCACGCCGCGCTGCTGTCGTCGATGCCTACCGCCAGCTCGCTGAGATGGTCAAGGGCGTCAACGTTGATTCGGAGACGACGGTCGAGAACATGATGGTGACGAGCGATGTCACGAAGACGAAGGTCACAGCCCTCATCCAGGGTGCGCGCATTGTCTCGGAGCAGGCCGTCGATGGCGGCGGCTACACGGTCACGATGGAGATGTCTGTCTTTGGCGCTTCGAACTCCCTCGCGACGGCCGTCCTGCCGACGAACACGGTGCCGACGAGCTTCCCGGCTCCCGATGCATCCGTGCCGGCCAGCACGCCGTCTTCCGTACAGGTCAACGTCCAGGTGACACCGGGTACGACGCAGACGCCTGCAACGACGATCCCGTCCGTCACGACGCCGTCGCATCAGGGCTCTTCCGCTGCAGCGGCTCCGGCTGGCCAGGCCATTGGCGGCTACACAGGCCTGATCGTGACTGCCGCGGCCTCGGCCTCAAGCCGGTCATGTCCCCGGTCATCAAGAACGCCAACGGTGAGCCGATTTACGGCTACAAGAACCTCGACTCGGCTACGGTCATCGCGAACGGCATGGCCAGCTACACGACGGATCTCAGCAAGGCGTCCCGCGCCGGTTCGAACCCGCTCGTTGTCAAGGCAGTCGGCCTTGACAACCACAACGGCAAACCGATCCTCTCGGTCGCTGATGCCAACCGCGTCCTCATCGAGAACGGCGCTTCGGGCTTCCTCGACCGCACGAATGTCGTCTTTGTCCGCTGAGTCAAGCGTCATCTGTCAGGTCCCATCATGGGGCCTGATTTTTTTGCATATGCTTATTGACGATGCGAAGCTGTTGTGATAAAATAAAAATTTTACTTTTTGGATTATTTGTGGTACAATGAGAACGTAGATGTGTTGACTTAGCTGGTGGTTGGCTCGTGTGTAGAGGAGGGGTGCTCTTGTTACAGATAGGAGATAAGGTCGTCTATCCGATGCATGGTGCTGGTGTGATATCCGGCATCGAGAATTGTGAAGTCCTCGGAGAGGGCAAGTCCTACTATGTCCTCGAGATGCCGTTGGGCAACATGAAGGTCATGATCCCGACGGACAATGCCGAAAATATCGGCTTGCGGGACATCATCCCGCAGCAGAAGGTCGATGAGGTGCGCGAAGTGCTCGAGAAGGAGCCGGAGAAGCCGAAGGGCAGCTGGAATAAGCGCTTCCATGCCAATCTGGAGCGCATGAAGAGCGGCGATATCTGCGATGTGGCCGCTGTGGCGCGCAATCTCATCCTGCAGGACCGCCGCCGCCATATCTCATCGGGAGAGCGCCGCTTGCTCGATCTCGCGAAGCAGATCCTCGTGAGCGAGCTCGTCTACGCCTGCAATAAGACGCCGAAGGAGATCGAGAACTGGCTCACTTCTGTCCTTTCTGAAAATGCGTTTGCACATTGAACATGCGAACCTGAGTTTTGACAAGTCCAAGCAGAGTAGAGTATACTGATTCTGTTCGGACTTTTCTTTTTGTTTTTCTGTTCAAGGAGGTGAATGTATGCTAGATCGTGTCTTGCGTTTCTTTATCACACTGTTCTTAGCGATTGCCGGAGGCGCACTGCTGGACCTTGCGAGCCCTGTGTTGACGATGTACGTCGGCACGGAGATCCTCAAGATGGAGATGGGCGTTGTGCGCATCACCATGGGAAGTCTGCTCTGCATCCTCTTCGGCGCAATTCTCGGCGGCATCATTGGTTTTTTGGCTTCCCCGTACTTCATCCGCTGCCTCAAGCGGTTTTCTGCATGGGTGGAGCTGCAGCTCGGCAAAATGCCGATCCACGACGTCATCGCAGGCGCCGTCGGCCTTGCTATCGGACTCATACTCGCCAATCTTCTCGGCTATTCATTTGCGAAGATCCCTGTTGTCGGAGATTACATCCCGGTCATCTTCAGCATTGTCTTCGGGTATCTCGGCATCACGATCACGATCAAGAAGCGCCGGGAACTCACGGGGCTCTTTGACTTCGTGCCGCGCTTCATGAAGGACCTCGCGAAGATGAGGGAGATGCGCGCGGCTCCTGGCGCAGCGCCAGAGGAGTCGGCAAAGGCCGCTCCTACAGCCGATGCGCACGCCTACAAGCTGCTCGATACGAGTGTCATTATCGATGGCCGCATCGCCGATATCTGCGACACGGGCTTCATCGAGGGCACGCTGCTCATCCCGGTCTTTGTCCTCGAAGAGCTCCAGCACATCGCCGACTCGGCCGATGCGCTCAAGCGCACGCGCGGCCGCCGCGGGCTCGACATTCTGCAGCGCATCCGCCAGAGCACGAAGGTCAAGGTCGAGATCACGAATGTTGACTTCGACGATATCTCGGAGGTCGACTCGAAGCTCGTGCGCCTCGGCCAGCAGGTCGGCGGCAAGATCATCACGAACGACTACAACCTCAACAAGGTCGCGCAGCTGCGCGGTGTGGAGGTGCTCAACATCAATGAGCTCTCGAATGCCGTCAAGCCAGTCGTCATCCCTGGTGAGACGATGCGCGTGACGATTGTCAAGTCGGGCAAGGAGCCCGGCCAGGGCGTCGCCTATCTCGATGACGGCACGATGATCGTCGTCGAGAACGGCAACCGTCACATGAATGAATCCATCACGGTGGAAGTCACGTCTGCTCTGCAGACGGCGGCTGGCCGCATGATCTTCGCGAAACCAGCGCATTGATGCTGGTCGCTGCGAGAGGAGAGGTAGAGCATGGTCAGTGTCATCCTGCCCGCAGCAGGGCGCGGCAAGCGCATGCAGGCGGGCGTCAACAAGGTATTCCTGCGCCTCATGGGAAAGCCCATCCTGTTCCACACGCTGCGGGTCTTTGCCGCAGTGCCGGAGGTGCAGGAGATCATCGTCGTGACGGGCGCGGAGGAAGTCGAGCCGCTGCGCCGCGCCCTGCAGGGCCTCGGGCTCTTTCGTGAGGCTGCCAAGTCGGTCAAGGTCGTCGCGGGCGGCAGCGAGCGCCAGTATTCTGTCTGGAACGGACTGAAGGCATCCTCGGAAGCGAGTGATGTCATCCTCGTCCACGATGCAGCGCGCCCGCTCGTCTCGCACGCGACGATCGAGGCTGTCATCGAGGCGGCTCGCGAGCACGGCGCGGCCGTCGCAGCTGTGCCGGAGAAGAACACGGTCAAGGTCGTCGAGGACGGTGTCGTCACGGCGACCCCCGACCGCTCGACGCTCTGGGCCGTGCAGACGCCGCAGGGCTTCTCCAGGAGCCTGCTCATGGCCGCTAACGAGAAAGCAGAGTCCGATGGCTTCCTCGGCACGGACGATGCGAGCCTCGTGGAACGCTATGGCGCCAGGGTCCATGTCGTCATGGATTCCTACCAGAACATCAAAGTCACGACACCTGAAGACCTCGTCGTGGCGGAGGCATTCCTGCGCCAGTCGGGCAGCTTCACGGGGACCGTGCGGCGGGCCGCTTCGGAAGTCTGCGACTTCATCAAGAGTGCGAAGAGCGAGAAGAGAAAGGATTGATTGTATGACGCGTTTTGGCATGGGTTACGATGTGCACCGCCTCGTCGAAGGGCGCAAGCTCATCATCGGCGGGGTGGAAATCCCGCATGCGCTCGGGCTGCTCGGCCATTCGGATGCCGATGTACTGCTGCACGCCATCTCTGACGCCCTGCTCGGCGCGGCGGCGCTCGGCGACATCGGCCGCCATTTCCCGGATACCGACCCGCGCTATGAGGGCGCCGACAGCATGAAGCTCCTCGCGGAAGTCCGCCACCTGCTGGAGGCGAAGGGCTACCGCATCGGCAATGTCGATGCGACGATCGTCGCCCAGAAGCCGAAGATGAAGGACTTCATCCCCAAGATGAACGAGAACATCGCGCAGGTGCTCGGCGTCTCGCTTGACGATGTCAATGTCAAGGCGACGACAGAGGAGAAGCTCGGCTTCACAGGAGCAGAGCAGGGAATCTCCGCCTATGCGGTTGCAGGAATCGAGAAGCTGTGATAGAATGAATCCCGTATATGAAAAGGCGTGGAACGGGAGAAGTACGGTTGGACCAGCCATCAAGAGAGGCTCCGGGTGGTGTGAAGGGGCTATGGATATCCGCCAGAAATGCACCCGGGAGCTGCAGGGCAGAATGGAGTAGGCCCTGACGCAGGAAGGCGTTATCTTCATGAGTGAAGGGCATGGCCCTTAACCAGAGTGGAACCACGGCCCCGCGTCTCTGAGGAGATGCGGGGCCTTTTGTATAGGACAGGGAGGATGGACTATGAGTTTTTTTTCGCGGCTTCGCAAGGATATCCGCGTCGTCTTTGAGCGCGACCCCGCTGCGCGCAGCGTGATTGAAGTGCTCTTCTGTTATTCCGGCCTTCATGCAATCTGGTTCCATCGCATCTCGCATGCGCTCTACAAGCGCGGCTGGGTGCTCATCCCGCGCATGATCTCGAATTTTGCCCGCTTCCTGACGGGCATCGAGATCCATCCGGGTGCGACGATTGGTGAGGGCCTGTTCATCGACCACGGCACGGGCATCGTCATCGGCGAGACGGCGGAGATCGGCAACAACGTCACGCTCTACCAGGGCGTGACGCTCGGCGGCACGGGCAAGGAGAAGGGCAAGCGCCATCCGACCATCGGCAACAACGTCGTCGTGGCGTCGGGCGCGAAGGTGCTCGGTTCCTTCACGGTCGGCGACCACGCGAAGATCGGTGCGGGCTCCGTCGTCTTGAAGCCGGTCCCGCCGTATGCGACGGTCGTCGGCATCCCAGGGCGCATCGTCGTCATGGGCGGCAAGCGCGTCCATACGGCGGAAGAGCTCCGTCAAGCCCTGCGCGCGACGCGGCTCGTCGAGTCGAGGACGAGCTCGACGTCGACCTCGACCACGACATGCTGCCGGACCCGGACGAGGAGATGCGCGAGTGCATGATGCGCCAGATCCAGGCATTGGAAAAGAAAGTCAATGAACTCGAGAAGAGATTGGAGGATAAAGAACATGCTTAAAGTCTACAATACGATGACCCGCCGCAAGGAGGAGTTCAAGCCGCTCAAGAAGGGCGAGGTCAGCATCTACTGCTGCGGCGTCACGCCGTACAACCACCCGCACATCGGCAATGCACGCCCCTTCGTGACCTGGGACGTCATCCGCCGCTACTTTGCCAAGAAGGGCTACAAGGTCCACTACATCCAGAACTTCACGGATGTCGACGACAAGATCATCAATGCGGCCAACAAGGAAGGCGTGACGTGGAAGGACATCTCCGACCGCTACATCAAGGCCTATTTCGAGGCGATGGATGCGCTGAACGTCCGCCATGCCGATGTCTACCCGCGCGTCAGTGAGACGATGCCGGAGATCATCGCGATGGTCGAGAAGCTCATCGCGAAGGGCTACGCCTATGTGGTCGACAACGGCGATGTCTACTACAGCGTCGAGAAGTTCTCGCATTACGGCAAGCTCAGCGGCCGCAGTCTCGACGACATGCAGGCCGGCGCGCGCATCGAGGTCAACACGGCCAAGCACCATCCGATGGACTTCGCGCTCTGGAAGGCCGCGAAGCCGGGCGAGCCGTCCTGGGACAGCCCGTGGGGCAAGGGACGCCCGGGCTGGCATATCGAGTGCTCGACGATGTCTTTGAAGTATCTCGGCGAGAAGTTCGATTTCCACGGCGGCGGCAGCGACCTGATCTTCCCGCATCACGAGAATGAGATCGCGCAGTCGCAGGCCTGCATCGGCGATGACCACAGCTTCGCGCAGTACTGGCTGCACAACGGCTTCATCACGATCCACAACGAGAAGATGTCGAAGTCGAAGAACAACTTCTTCACGGTCAAGGACATCCTCAAGGAATACCCGGGCGAAGTCATCCGCTTCTTCATCCTGCAGACGCATTACCGCAGCCCGCTCGACTTCTCGGACGAGCGCCTCAAGGAAGCGCAGACGAGCCTTGCACGCCTGCAGAATACGAAGGCTTACGTCGACGAGCTTTGCGCGAAGCAGGGCACGGCTGATACAGCAGCAGAGCTTGCATCTAAGGCCGAAGCGCTGCGCAAGGAATTCTACGAGGCGATGGGCGATGACTTTAACACGGCCCTTGCCATCAGCCAGATGTTTGCGCTCTCGAAGGAAATCAACATCTACTATCAGGAAGTCACGAACGGCACGAAGGCCTTCGACGCGGCGGGCTTCAAGACGGTCGCGGCTATCTACGCCGAGATGGCGGAAATCATCGGCATCTTCGAGCAGCAGGAAAAGGCTGAGGATGACGGCCTGACGGACAAGCTCATGGAGATCATCATCACGCTGCGCCAGGATGCACGCAAGGAGAAGAACTGGGCTGTCGCCGACAAGATCCGCGATGCGCTCAAGGATGCCGACGTCGTGCTCGAGGACACGCCGAACGGCGTACGGTGGAAGAAAGCATGAAATTCTCGCAGTTCAAGCTGCTCGTCGACATGATGTTCACGCCGGATGAGCAGGGCGGCATCAAGACGCGCTATGACGGTACGGATGTCCGTCAGATGAACCCGCTCGTGCTCGCCTACGTCGGCGATGCCTTTTTCCACCTCTTCGTGCGCACGCGCCTGCTCTCGTACGAGCAGGCCAGGGTGCACGCGCTGCACGCCTTCAGCGCCCAGATCGTCTCGGCGGTCTGGCAGCACAAGGCGTACCTCGGCATCGAGTCCATGCTGACCGACGAGGAGAAGGCCATCTATCGCCGTGGCCGCAACGCCAAGAGCCATGCGCCGCGCAGCTCGAGCGTGGCCGAGTACCACTCGAGCACCGGCTTTGAGGCGCTCCTCGGGACGCTCTATCTGTCTGAGAAGTTCGAGCGCCTGCAGGAGCTCTGCGAGGCGGCCTTCGCTGTCATCAGCAAGGCTATGATGGAGGAGATCCACGGGAAAACGACGGAGGGAACGGAGAAAAAATGATCAAAGTCAAATTACTCGACTACACGCCGGAGCCGGAGCGCGTCGTGGCCATGGCCGCACGCCTCTGCTACTCGGCATCCGGTGCGGAGGAGCTAGCAGAGCGCCTGAGCGAGGAGAAGGTACGCGAGATGGTCCGCAAGATGGTCAAGATCGGTCATGGCTCGACGCTTGAGCACGCTTCCTTCACTTTCGGCATCGAGGGTGTCTCGCGCGTCCTGACGCATCAGCTCGTGCGCCACCGCATCGCCTCGTATGACCAGCAGTCGCAGCGCTACGTCGCCGCGCACGGCTTCCAGTACATCACGCCGCCGACCATTGCCGAGAAGCCAGAGGCCAAGGCAAAGTACGAGGCACTGATGGAAGAGATCCGCAGTGTTTACGACGAGCTCACGGAGATGGGCGTGCCGAAGGAAGACGCGCGCTACGTCCTCGCCAATGCGACGGAGACGAAGATCCTCGTGACGATGAACGCGCGCTCCCTGATGCATTTTTTCAACCTGCGCTGCTGCAATCGCGCGCAGTGGGAGATCCGCGAGATGGCCTACAAGATGCTCGCCGAAGTCAAGAAGGTCGCTCCGACGCTCTTCTTCAATGCTGGCGCGAGCTGCGTCAACACGGGCCGCTGCCCGGAGGGAGAGATGACCTGCGGCAAGTTTGCTGAGATGATCAAGCTCAGAGAAAAGGATTGAGATGGAACAGAAGAAAAAGGCGCGCCCGCAGGAGCGGCGCAGCAGGAAATTCGAGAGGGAGACCCCGCGCCGCAAGAGGCCGCAGATGGAGGCTGAACCGAAGCGCCGCGAAGAGCCGCGTGAGCTGCCGGACGATGTGCTCGTCGGCCGCAACGCCGTGACCGAGGCGCTGAAGTCGGGGCGCGGCATCAACAAACTCTGGATTGCGAGCGGCGACCGCGAGGGCTCTGTCGCGGAGATCGCAGCGCTTGCCAAGGAGCGCGGCATCGTCGTGCAGTACGTGGAGCGCGCGAAGATCGAATCGCTCGCGGGCGGTCACCGCCATCAGGGCGTGCTCGCCTACGTCGCGCCCGTACCCTATGCCGAGCTCGACGACATCCTGAAGGCGGCCGAGGAGAAGGGCGAGGCCCCGTTCCTCGTCCTTCTCGATGAGCTCGAGGACCCGCACAACCTCGGCGCGCTCTTGCGCACGGCGGATGCGACTGGCGTGCACGGCATCCTGATCCCGAAGCGCCGCAGCGTCTCCCTCAATGCGACCGTCGCCAAGACGTCGGCCGGCGCCGTCGAGTACGTGCCGGTCGCGCGCATCGGCAACATCGCACAGACGCTCAAGAAGCTCAAGGAGAAAGGCTTCTGGGTAGCCGGTGCCGACATGGACGGTGAGAAGGCGTACTATGAGGCGGACCTCACGGGCCCGCTCGTGCTCGTCGTCGGCAGCGAGGGCCGTGGTATGAGCCGGTTGACCAAGGAAGCGTGCGACTTCATCGTCAGCATGCCGATGGTCGGCCGCATCAATTCGCTCAATGCGTCGGTGGCTGGCTCCATCCTCATGTACGAATCCATGCGCCAGCGCCTCCAGAAGAAGGGCTGACGCCTTGAGCTTTTGGGCGAAAGGGCGTATAATCTCATCTATAAGGGCTATATAAGGGCTACGTGTTTGTCACAGTAAAAGGAGAAAAGTGCGATGGAAGAAGCAGCAGACACGGATATCATGGAGGACATGTACCGCAGATACGAGAATCTGACGGACGAAGAGATCCTCCTGGATATCAAGGAACACAACAATAAGGTCGCACTGGATTATCTGATCAACAAGTACCGGAATTTCGTTCGGGCAAAGGCGCGTTCGTACTTCCTCATCGGTGCCGACCGCGAGGACATCGTCCAGGAGGGCATGATCGGCTTCTACAAGGCCATCCGCGACTTCCGCGACGACAAGCTCTCGTCGTTCCGCGCTTTTGCGGAGCTCTGCGTGACGCGTCAGATCATCACAGCAATCAAGACGGCGACCCGTCAGAAACACATCCCGCTCAATTCGTATGTCTCGCTCAACAAGCCAATCTACGACGAGGATTCGGATCGGACGCTCCTCGACATCATCTCAGGGGCCAAGGTATCCGACCCAGAAGAGCTTGTCATCAGCCAGGAGGAATTCGTCGACATCGAGAAGAAGATGGAGGAGATCCTCTCCGACCTGGAGTGGAAGGGGCTCATGAGCTATCTCGACGGCAAGTCCTACCAGGAGATTGCCGAAGATCTCGGCCGCCACGTCAAGTCCATTGACAATGCGCTGCAGCGCGTCAAGCGCAAGCTTGAGAAGTACATGGAGACGCGCAGCGATGAGATTGACATCAACACGATCTACAAGGGACTCTCGTCCATCAACCGCCGCCTGCGCTCTGCTGACGGCGGCAAGGACGTCGCGCCCTGACTTCGCCATCATGACAATTCCATAAAGAGGGAACAGGTGACGCCACAAGGCGCTGAAAAGAGAAGCCGGTCAAAGCCGGCGCGGTCCCGCCGCTGTAAGGGGAGCGAATCTGCATAGATATGTCACTGGATGAACATCTGGGAAGGCGCAGAGGAGCGATGAACCGAGCCAGAAGAACTGCCTGTCCGAAAATCACCGTTACGACCTGCGAGCGATGGGAAGGCGATTGCTATCAGCAAAGCTGTGTCTTTGTGGCACGGTTTTTTACGATAGGAAGGCTTTTTTCGCGTGCGTGCGAGGAGAGCCTTTTTTGTTTGAGTAGACTTAGTCAAAGGAGGAAACACAATGAAACATTGGCAGAAGATGCTGGCAGCCGGCCTGGTGTGCACGGCTGCTCTCGGCTGGAACCAGACTGCGACAGAGGCGGCGTACCAGCTCAATCCGGAGGTGAAGCATGCGACGATGGCCCTGAAACAGGCATCGGAGATCGGCGTGCTCAAGTATGAGAATCCGGCACTCAAGGATATGGCCGATAAAGATGCCATTGTCGTCATGACATTTGGCACGACGTATAAGGATACGCGCGCCAAGACGATTGATGCGACGGTCAAGGCCATCGAGGCGGCGCATCCGGGTGTCAAGGTCGTGACGGCCTACACCTCGCACATCATCATCGACCGCGTGGCGAAGAACGAGGGTATCAAGTTCCCGACGCCGGAGGAGGCACTTGATGCCCTCAAGGCAGAGGGATACAGCCGCGTGGCACTCGTCTCACTCGACGTCATCCCGGGCATGGAGTACAACTACGACCTCGGCGTCTACCACAACTACAAGGACCAGTTCAAGAAGATGACGCTCGGCACGTCGCTGATGTACTGGCAGGGCCAGGAGGGCCAGGCCGATGATGTGACGCAGACCATCAAGGCGCTCGCGACGCAGTTTCCGAAGCAGGGCAAGCACGATGCCATCCTGATCATGGCGCACGGCACGCCGCAAGTCTCGAATGCCTATTACTCCGTCATCCAGGCCAAGATTGACGAGCTCGGCTACAAGAATGTCTTCGTCTACACGGTCGAGGGCTGGCCTTCGCTCGAGACGGTCATGCCGAAGCTCAAGCAGAACGGCATCAAGCACGTCACACTGATGCCGATGATGATGGTCGCCGGCGATCACGCCAACAACGACATGGCAGGCGCTGAGCCCGACTCGCACAAGTCGATCCTCGAAGCCGCCGGCTACAAGGTCGACGCCTACATCCACGGCATCGGCGAGAATGCGGCCATCCAGTCCCTCTACCTCGAGCGCGCCAACGATGCCTGGAATGCGCTCGAAGCGAAGTGAGAGGCGTGATATTTCTCATGGCAGAGAGCTTCATTTTCCGCTATAATGGATAAGTCGAAACTCCGAGCGAAAGCACTCTAAGGATGATGTCTTTCATCTATGAGGCTGAGCCTGGGTCAAACCCACAGGGCAGTGCTGGAAATGGCACTGCCTTCCGTTTTTGAAAAGGAGCTATGCACCATGAAAAAACTACTCACACTGATGGCAGTCTGCCTGCTCGCACTCGCGAGCGGCTGCGGAGGCCAAAGCCAATCGACCACATCTGCCAAGGAACCCGTGGAACTCCACGTCTCTGCAGCGGCAAGCCTGACCGATGTCATGAATGAGATCGGCAAGGCGTACGAGGAAGAGCACCCAGATGTCAAGGTCGTGTTCAACTACGGCAGTTCAGGGGCGCTGCAGCAGGCCATCGAGAATGGCGGCACGGCGGACCTGTTCTTCTCTGCGGCGCAGAAGCAGATGGACGCCCTCGACAAGAAGGGCCTGCTGAAGGAAGGCACGCGCAAAGATCTCCTTCAGAATGAAGTCGTGCTGATCGTCCCGAAGGACAGCGATAAGGACATCACCTCGTTTGACCAGCTGACGAGCGACAAGCTCCAGCACATCGCCCTCGGCGAGCCGAAAGGCGTGCCGGTCGGCCAGTATTCAGAGGAAATCCTCACAAAGCTCGGCATCCTCGATGCGGTCAAGGCCAAGGCTGTCTATGGCTCAGATGTCCGCCAGGTCCTCGCCTGGGTCGCTTCGGGCGAAGCCGATGCGGGGCTCGTCTACGCGACGGATGCAGCCATCTCGCAGGATGTCCGCGTCGTAGCCAAGGCCCCGGCAGGCACGCATAAAGACATCGTCTATCCTGCCGCCATCCTGAATGACACAAAACATCTCGATACGGCAAAGGATTTCCTGGCCTTCGTCTCGAATGATAAGAACAAGGAACGCTTTGCGAAGTATGGCTTTGAGGTGAAATAATGGAATACGCACCGCTCTTCCTCACAATAAAGACAGCTGTGGTGGCGACGGTGGTCACGTTCTTTCTCGGCATTGGCCTGGCTCTGGCCGTCGCGCGCATGCGGCGTTTCCAAGGGCTGGCCGATGCCGTTATTACGTTGCCGCTCGTCCTGCCGCCGACGGTCGTCGGCTTTTTCCTGCTGCTCGCCTTTGGGCGCCGCAGCGCTATCGGCAGGTTCCTCTTGCAGTTCGATATCACGATTGTCTTTACGTGGAAGGCCGCGGTCATGGCAGCCATCGTTGTCTCACTGCCGCTCATGTACCGCACGGCCCGTGGCGCGTTTGAACAGCTTGATCCCAATATCATCGGCGCCGCGCGCACGCTCGGCGTCTCGGAATGGCGCATTTTCTGGTACGTCCTTGTGCCGAATGCGCGCTCGGGTATCCTCGCGGGTCTCGTGCTCTCTTTTACGCGTGCGCTCGGCGAGTTCGGCGCGACCATCATGTTTGCCGGCAACATCCCCGGGATCACGCAGACGATGAGCACCGCTGTTTACGCCGCGGTGCAGGCCAACGACTACGATTTGGCCTTCGAGTGGGCGGTGGTCATCATCATCTTCTCGCTCGTCTTTGTCAGTCTGATGAATATCCTGATTTCACGTACTGGTGCGCCGCAGCGGCGGGAGGTTTGAGATGGAGTTAGATGTCAAGATTGAGAAGAAACTGCGCAATTTCACGCTCCGGGCCGATTTTACGCTGCGCGATGAGGTCTTTGCCCTGCTCGGCGCTTCAGGCTGCGGCAAGAGCATGACCCTCAAGTGCATCGCTGGGCTCGAGCGCCCCGACCGCGGGCGCATCGTGCTCGACGGCCGGGTGCTCTTTGACAGCGAGCAGGGCATCGACCTGTCCCCGCAAGAGCGGCGCGTCGGCTATCTCTTTCAGAACTTTGCCCTTTTTCCCAATATGACGATTGCCGAGAATATCCGCTTTGTCGCGCGGGGCACGCGGCAGCAGCGCGAGGCACGCGTGCGCGAGAATCTCGCGCGCTTCGACCTCACGGAGCTCGGCAACGCGTACCCGATGGAACTCTCGGGCGGCCAGCAGCAGCGCGCGGCGTTCGCGCGCATCCTCGCGTCCGATGCGAAGATCCTGCTGCTCGACGAGCCGTTCTCGGCGCTCGACCATTACCTGAAGTGGAAATTGGAGCTGGAACTCCGCGAGGTGCTGAAGTCGTATGGCGGCGCAGCCGTGCTCGTCTCGCACGACCGCGGTGAG
>ENA-ORRX01000492-ORRX01000492.1-human-gut-metagenome-genome-assembly--contig:-NODE-492-length-13466-cov-15.108_pt1 | contig 13466 bp, 9 predicted proteins | sample MGYA00242186_ERZ509153 | MGnify/ENA primary metagenome ERZ509153 (study PRJEB26280, sample SAMEA2338643) | human gut metagenome | biome: human gut; feature: human-associated habitat; material: faeces... | reverse complement strand
TAATAAAATAAGTATTAAAAGCTATATATGAGCGACGAAATTAAAGATAAAAACGAAATAAATGAGGAAAATACGCCTCAGGAACACTCCGACTACAAGCCGGTGAACCGTTTTGATGCTTCTGCCGTACATCACCTCAGCGGAATGTATCAGAACTGGTTCCTCGACTACGCATCGTATGTGATCCTGGAGCGAGCTGTGCCTCATATCGAAGACGGATTGAAACCCGTACAGCGACGCATCCTCCACTCCATGAAGCGCATGGATGACGGAAGATACAACAAGGTGGCTAACATCGTGGGACATACGATGCAGTTCCACCCTCACGGAGACGCATCCATCGGAGATGCACTCGTGCAGATGGGACAGAAAGACCTGCTCATCGACACACAGGGTAACTGGGGTAACATACTCACCGGCGACCGTGCTGCCGCTCCCCGATACATCGAGGCACGACTCTCGAAATTTGCCCTGGATGTGGTATTCAACCCTAAAACCACCGACTGGCAACTCTCCTACGATGGCAGAAACAAGGAACCTATCACCCTGCCAGCCAAATTCCCGCTGCTCCTGGCACAAGGTGCCGAGGGTATCGCCGTGGGGTTGAGCAGCAAGGTACTGCCGCATAACTTCAACGACCTCTGCGATGCTGCCATCCACTACCTCAAGGGAGAACCTTTCCAGCTCTATCCGGATTTCCCTACTGGAGGCGCCATCGACGTAAGCAAATACAACGACGGACAGCGAGGAGGCGTACTGAAGGTAAGAGCCAAGATAGACAAGCTCGACAACAAGACACTCGTAATCAGCGAGATACCATTCAGCAAAACCACCGGAAGCCTCATCGACTCCATCACCAAGGCGGTGGAAAAGGGAAAGATCAAGGCAAGAAAGGTAGATGATGTCACATCAGCCAACGTGGAAATCCTCGTGCATCTGGCACCAGGCACTTCTTCGGACAAGACGATGGATGCCCTCTATGCCTTCAGCGACTGCGAAATCAACATATCGCCCAACTGCTGCGTCATCGAGGACAACAAGCCGAAGTTCCTCACCGTGAGCGATGTGCTCAGACATAGCGTTGACCGCACCATGGGATTGCTCCGACGCGAACTGATGATCCGAAAGGGCGAGCTGGAAGAGCAGCTCTTCTTCTCCTCGCTCGAACGCATCTTCATAGAGGAGCGCATCTACAAGGAGCGCAAGTTCGAGCAGAGCAAGAGTCAGGACGAGGTAGTGGCATTCATCTACTCCAAACTGGAGCCGTTCAAGGATCAGATCTTCACCGCCAATATCGACGGCAAGGGAAACGTGGAATACTCCTTCCACCGGGACATCACACGCGACGACATCCTCAAGCTCCTGGAAATCAAGATGCAGCGAATCCTGAAATATAATAAGGATAAGGCGGATGACCTCCTGCTGAAGATCAAGGCAGAACTGGCTGAAATAGAAAACGACCTCGCTCACATGACCGATGTCACCATCAACTGGTTTGAGTATCTCAAGGGCAAGTACGGAAAGATGCATCCTAGAAAAACCGAAATCAGGAACTTCGATACCATCGAGGTGACCAAGGTGGTGGAAGCTAACCAGAAACTCTACATCAACCGACAGGAAGGTTTCGTGGGTACAGGCTTGAAGAAGGATGAATTTGTATGCAACTGCTCTGATCTCGACGACATCATCATCTTCTACAAGGATGGAAAATTCAAGGTAACCAAGGTTGCCGACAAGATATTCGTGGGTAAGAACATCCTCCACGTACAGGTGTTCAAGAAGAACGACAAGCGAACCATCTACAACTGCGTATATCGTGACGGCAAGCAGGGTGACTACTTCATCAAGCGATTCAATGTAACCGCCATGACACGCGACAAGCTCTACGATATCACCCAGGGCACACCGGGAAGTCGCATCATCTACTTCACCGCCAACCCTAACGGCGAGGCAGAAATCATCAAGGTGACGATGGAACCTGATCTGAGCAAAAAACGCCAGAGCATCTTCCTGGAGAAAGATTTCTCTGAAATCCTCATCAAGGGACGTGCTGCCAAGGGAAACCTGCTCACCAAGCGAACCATCCGCCGCATCGGATTGAAGAGCCACGGACACAGTACCCTGGGAGGAAGAAAGGTTTGGTTCGACCCGGATGTAAACCGCATCAACTATGATGAGAACGGCAGATTCCTGGGAGAATTCAACGATGATGACTCTATCCTGGTAGTACTCGACAACGGCGAATTCTACATCACCAACTTCGATGTGAACAACCATTACGAGGACAACATCCTGAGATTGGAGAAATGGGACGAGCACAAGATATGGACGGCCATTCTCTATGATGCCGACAATGAGGGATATCCATACATCAAGCGATTTACGATGGATGCCACCAAGCGCCACCAGAATTGTCTGGGAGAGAATCCAAACAGCAAGCTCATCCTGCTCACCGATACCCCATTCCCTCGCCTCAAGGTTACCTATGGGGGTGTGGATGCCATCCGACCTGCCGAGGAAATCGATGCCGAGCAATTCATCGCCCAGAAGAGTTTCAAGGCAAAGGGTAAGCGCCTGACGACATGGAAACTGGAAAGCATCGAGGAATTAGAGCCTACTAGATTCCCGGAGCCTCCAGCAGAAGAAGATTCTGATGCAGAAGATGCAACCGGCGATTCTGAAGGTGCAGGCAAGAATGCTGAAGCTGTAGAGAATCTCGATCCTGATGCAGGAAAAAGCGAGCAACAGGTAATAGATGAACTGACCGGTCAGACCAATCTCTTCTCTGAAAAAGATTTCGAAGAAGATCAGAAAGACAAAGATTGGTTATCGAAGCAATAAGGACTCAAAAGAAATCCCGAAAAGGATTTCGATGTATAAATAAAAACCGGCATAAATAAAAAAGGGAGCTTAAAGCATCAATTGCCTTAAGTTCCCCTTTTTCTTTATATATGATATATACGCTGCAGCAAAGAAAGCGCCTTTTACTTCTTATATTCCTTGAGCTTTTCCAGGCAATAAGCCTTGAAATCATTCCAGTGGTAATAAGGCTCCACATCACTCTTGATAGGAAGCGTAGCCTCATCCTCGCAGAGCAATACCTTCACCAGCACATCATTCGCCTTGTTGCGATAGAATACGAACTGAAGGTTGGTAGCCATCGGAGTAATCTTATAATCAAACCATTGAGAAGAAATTCTCTCAGGATCCCTGATCTCCTCACCATATCCATTCAGATCCAGGAGGCAAGTAAGCGGAGTAACCATCGTATCATGACCATATCTCAAGGTAGCACCCGGATGCGGAAGAGCTATGCAGCTATCAGCCTTCTCGATGATATCCATCAGAAGATTACGCTGGGAATATGGCTGAACATTGCCCGTATAAGGAGAATTGCCATACGCCATCTGCCACCAGATATTGGTACTTACCCAATTCTGATACAACTCCTCCTCAGTAAAGAGATCATAAAGCGAAACCTTACCTCTCAACTCAGTACCCTGGACAGAGCTAGCCATCTCATAAAGCTTTCTGTTCAAGTCGCTCTGGTTGATATTCTGTTTCACCCAAGCCGGATCATTGAAAAGTTCCTGCATCACTCGGCTATAGCAGGCATGCTTCTTGGAAAACTCCTCCTGCACCACCTTTCTGCCCACTGAGTTCTTCAAGCTATCCAGGTATCTATCTCCCTGATTCATATAGTACATATCATGCTCGCTGGCATCGTGGAAGATATGAAGCTTAGGATTCATGCGGAGCATCTGCTGCAAACCATTCTCCATTGAGAGAATGCAGCGGATCACCACCGTGCTTCGTGCCTCAATATTCGTATTACCGGCAAAGATCTCAGGAAATCTTTCCATCATTCGCTTGGTAATACCCTGATGCTGGAGAGCTCCCAATGGAGTCAACTCGCCATCACGTCCCTTTGCCTCTTCACGAATCAGCTTCACCTTAGCCAGTGTTTCCTCACCCTTGGCAGTCAACTTACCTTCCTGCTTCGCCTTCAACAGGGAGAAATAAGGCACATCATACGCCTGCTTGCCAATCATATAGCGGGAGCCATGACGGCCATAGTGGCTCAGATAGAAAGGCTTATAGCCCTTAGGCGCCGGAGTCAACTGCTTCTGAGGTCCACGATAAGCCACATAGTTACTACCCGAGAGTGTAATGTCTCGCTTGAAATCCTCCAGAGGACTCTGAGCAGACAATGGCATCGCAAAAACAAGAGATGCCAACAATAATAGATTCTTTGTATTCATTGTTACTATAATTTTATTGTATAATTCATTTTTTCATTATGATTATTTTCAGTTTGCCTGCAAAAGTACCATTATTTCTCGTAAAAAACAAACAAACCCGCTTTTTTCTGCTCATTTCTTCTTTTTATTCGAATATTTATTGTATCTTTGCACTCACAAATGCGCTTGTGGCGAAATTGGTAGACGCGCTAGACTTAGGATCTAGTGGTTTAGGCCGTGTAGGTTCGAGTCCTATCAGGCGCACCGAAGAAAATCCTAACTGCTTGATAATAAGCGGTTAGGATTTTTTCTTTCTAGAAATCAGGAAGTTATCATCAACCTACTTACTCATAGATATTGGAAGAAACAGTCGTCACATAACCACGTTTTTTGATTTAAATCAACAAATCCCATATTTTACAAGAAAACTAGATAAACTATTCTTGTTTTTCGCATATTTCCCATACCTTTGCCCACGGAATTCCAATAAAAGAAAAGAAACAAAGTATTAATTTCGATTTAAAAGATTAATTATGAAGAAGATTATGTTGAGCCTTATGATGGCTCTCGTTTCTGTTTGCGCTAGCGCATAGGTTTACATCGGTGGTACTGCTGGTATCTCTAGCAACAAGATCGGTGATGGTGACAGCAAGACTGCTTACAAGCTCATCCCTGAGATTGGTTATCAGTTCAACAACAAGTGGGATGCCGGTATCGAGGTAGGTATCCAGAAGGGCGAAGTTTGCAAGATTTCTCCTGTTGGCGATGCTACTACCTTCACTATTGCTCCTTACGTACGCTATGCAGCAGTAGAGAGCAAGGTAGTTGATCTCTTCTTCGAGGGTACTATCGGTTATAACAGTGTAAGCAAGGGCGGTGGCGACTTCTACGAGGTAGGCATCAAGCCAGGTTTGGCTGTTAAGCTTACAAAGCATGTTGAATTCATCTCAAAGATTGGCTTCCTCGGTTACAGAGGTTATTCTCCAGAAGAGGGCAAAAGCTCATCTACATTCGGAGTTGACGTAGATGCTAGCAACATTTCTTTTGGTGCTATCTACAAGTTCTAATCTTAGAAAAGCTCATTTACTCTTCGTAAAATATATCAAGGGCGCAAGCTTTTTCCGCAACAGGAATAGCTTGCGCCCTGTTTTTATGTGAAATCTCAATTTACATGAAACCTCAATAAAGGGTAACTTATATGAAAACCTCAATATAGAGCAACCTTGATAACCCCATCTTTTCTATTCTCAAACACATCGTAAGCTTCCTCTATTCTAGATAACGGAAAACGATGGGTAATGAGAGGAGTGGTATCTATCTTGCCCTGTGCTATCAAGCTCAGGATTTCCTCACAATCACAGCCATCTACTCCACCCGTCTTGAAAATGAGATTCTTGCCATACATATCAGGAAGCGGAAGCATCTGGGGCTTATCATACATAGCAACAATAGTAACGATGGCATTAGGACGGGCACACTTCCATGCCAACTGGAAGGTATCTGAACCACCAGCTACTTCCATCACCACATCGGCTCCACCATGCAAACTCTGCTCCTTGACGAAGGTTTCGCAATCTTCCGGTTCTACCACAAGAACCTGCGGATAATGTTCCTGGATAAATGCTCTCCTGGCTTCTGATTTCTCGCAAACGATGATTTTTCCAGGATTCTTCAGTAAGGTGCAGAGCAAACAGCAAACTCCCGTAGGACCTGCTCCGATAATGAGAACCGTATCTTCTTCCTTAATTTCCGAGATTCGGGTTGCCCAGAATCCTGTGGCAAGAATATCGCCAACAAAGAGTGCCTGCTCATCGCTCACCGTATCAGGAATCTTATTCAATCCGGTAGTGGCATACGGAACTCTGACGTATTCCGTCTGGCCACCATCTATCCTACACCCCAACGCCCAGCCACCATGAGGAGAAGTACAGTTGTTTACGTATCCATGCTGGCAGTAGAAGCATTCGCCACAATAAGTCTCCACATTCACCGTTACTCTATCGCCCGGCTTCACATGGGTAACCTGCTCGCCTACTTCTTCTACAACACCCACCATCTCATGCCCCACAGTAATACCTGGTACGGCACGAGGCACTGAACCATGCTTGATATGCAGATCGCTGGTACAGATACTGCTCATTGTTACTCTCACTATAGCATCCTTGGCATCCTTGATGGCAGGTTTCGCTTTCTCTACAAAAGCGAATTCTCCTTTTTTAATATATGTAAATGCTTTCATCGTCTCTAGTTTATTAATGTTTTATCGAAAATGCAAATATACAAAAAATATTCATAACATCATACGTTATGCCAACTTTTTATGCTTTGTTAAAATTAGAGTTTTTTTAACGAGAAAATACTGAAAATTCACAGAATATATATATCTTTGCAGTATTATTATAACATCATATCACAAAAAACCATTCTATATGAATAATTACAAGAATATCAAGGCAAAGGTTCTGCGCATTGATGAAGAAGAACATAAGTTCGTCATCGAAGTAGAAAACAGAATTTACAAGGTAGGACAGATTGACTTCCAAAGGAGGCAACCCGCCCCTAAGACACTTGACTGTCTGATGATTACAACCCATCTAGGCAAGGTTTTCATTTCCCAGAACATAGAACATCTCATGAGAAAACATTATAAGGAAAATGATGAGGTGGATTTCAAGATCAAGATGACATTAGGTGATTTCTATCACCTGGAAGACGAATACGGCTTCTCGGCCATGCTGAAAAGGGATACCATCATCAATGCAGCGCTCACTCCTAGAGTAAGATGCAGAGTGATGAAATTCCGCCAGAAATACATGGAGGTACAACTCGTAGAAGTATTGGGCGCCGATAAGTCGGAGTTTTCACTTTCAGATAAAGATTTTCGTGAAATCATAGGTGATGAAAACTGGAATACCCCTGAGTTCAGAAATCTGATGCTCGGAGATACGCCTTCAGACATCTTCGACCTGGAGTGCCACCGATGGATAGCTGGCATCTCCAATCATCTCAGCCAAGATGAATTACAGACATTACTCCTGCAGATTCATTCCCAATGCATCGAAACGCTACAGGGAGAGTATCTCCTGCCCCGATGCAAGGAAGCCGAGCGCATGCTGCTCGAACAGCGATTTACCGATATCATCGAACTGATATCTTACTACATTCAAGCCATCAGAATATTAAGAGAGGGAAAGGCCGAGCATACCATCAGCCAGATTCTTTCCACTCTATCCACTTGTGCCTATATCTACCATCCACGCAAGCAGTTCTGTATCATGCAATGCATCTTCATGCTCGACTTTTCGATTATGGAAAAACTCATCACGTCTATCCTGACCACCCTTCGCAGCCAGCAGGTATATCTTTGGAACAGAAAACCCTTTCAGATGCAATGGCTCAAACTGTTACAAAGCTATGTAGAGAATATCTATCACCAGACAGACAGACTCTCCAGCGATGCAACAACCAAGGAAACCATGATTCAGGTTTTGACCATCGAGCTGATACTGGGACGTCATGCATCGCATAAGATTTACGATAACTCATTGAATCAGGCATTGCTCTATCGCTTGGTTTCGCTGATGAATGTAAGCGACCCTAACAAGACTCTCCAGAAAGCATTCCTTTCTCTCTTCACCCCGACAGAATTCAATGCAGCCCTTCCTTTCAACAGCGATGACGCATTCGTCCTCGCCAATATGCTCTGCTCCCAACAGGACAATGAAACCGTGGAGAGTTTTGAACCTGCCAAATATGAGAATGAAACAACTCTTCTCACCATCAACGAGCAAGCTATCACCATACAGCCAAAGGATTTGGATAAAGAGAATGTATATATGCCTCTCTCTTCACGTATGGGATTATGGCATGGACTTTCCATCCGCCTGGACGAAAAAACACCGGTAAAACTACGTGGAAAAATAGGTACTACCATCGAACACTATAAGGAGCTGTGGGAATACATCACCCATTCTCTATTCTCCCAAAAGCGTAAGTCCTCAAAAAAGCAAAACAGAAAACTCTATATAGATGATGAAACGACCATCATCGTAACCAAACAATTGGCAGGACAGCTCTTATTTGAATGCAAAGTAGTAGAAGAAGGTTGTGAGGGAGTGGGAACGTTAGATGTTTTAAACGATGTTGTTCCTTTCTTCCCTGGCGACATCAACACCCAGTCGTTTGAATATCAAGGGATGCCACTCTTGTTGCATGCCTACGTAAAAGAAGTCAACAATGATGGAAGTTATGTCTTTGCCATGCGTGATATGATCAGCGAATACGCAGACGACGTACGAGTAAACGATCTGTTTTATAACTCTCGTCTCACCTGTCTGCTCTGCAATCAGGTACCCGACGTACCTCGTGTTCCTGCCGTAAGCAGCGAAGGCTTTTCTGTTTCCGTATGTCCTGCCCCAGGCATGACTCTCGATGATTTGAAAAAAGGTATGGTGATAGAAGTTGATAACATCACGGAAGGAACCAATGGTTATCTCAACGGTACCTTCCTGCGGGAATCACCGGAAAGCCGATTCAGTCTTGCCGATGCTTTCCATCAGCTGATGCTGGGGTATGCAGCACATGAGGTTTACAATCCAAAGAATGAAAAGGATGAATTGGCTAATGCGATGCCTATAGAGAAAGTATATGTATCGGAAATGATGAGCATCATAGATGCCAAAGCCACCCTAGAAGAAGACAAAATCAAGGCATACAACTATCTCAATTTCTGCCGACTTCTTGCCATCATGCTCGACAGCAAGGAGAGAACCAGTTACTACGATAGTCGACTTACGCTCCTGGAGGTACTCAACGACTTTGCAACATTAGATAAGGTAGATATCAACAAGATTGAACACATCGCCGAAAAGGAACCGGAATTGTTTGAACGCAATGCCATCCTTCGCCACGACTTTATGCAATTGCGTATCATCGGTTGTCTGGATAGCGAGGAACACTACGAAGACTTGTATCGTTGGAGCTGTCTTACAGAAGATCCTCACCTGCAGCAACTGGCATCGCTCGTACTCTCTCATAACTTCGTGAAGAAATCGGGACTTCTCACCCAAGCCGGTGATATCCTCGACAAGATTCGCGCTCTTCTGAAACTCCACAAGTCATCTTCCAACAAGAAGAACTATGGCAAGGAAGATTTCCATACCGAGTTCAAGACATCCATCATCTATCCAGAAAACTCTATGCGAGTGGATGTACAGGCACAAACCGTCAAGATTATGCAGGAAATATGTGCCTTCCTCAATGCCGAGGGCGGCCATCTCTATCTGGGCGTATCGGATATTGGCTATGAAATGGGATTGGAAGAGGACTTGAAGAACCCGCTCTTCAAAGGCTCCAGAGATAAGTATGAGGTATATGTCAACAATCAGATTATCTATTATCTCGGTCAGGAAGGAGCACATTATATACATACTCACTTCGATACGGATATCAGCAATGCGGTACTCATCATCGACATCGAGCCATGCCCTACACCTAAAGCCGTAGGCAATGTATATTACGAACGTATGGGTACATCTGCGCGCAAGGTAAACGAGACCTATAAGGACAAATTCCTTGCCATCAGAAAACAATGGGCAGAAGAGCACATTCCGCATGCTGTGGTTACACAGGAAGAAATGCCGACTGCGTTAGAAAACACTCTAGCCACCAAGGAGTCAAAAAACTCCACTAAGCATGTAGAATCTGCTCCTATCACCGACCACATCCAAACCTCACGTCTGCGCAACAATGCATTGCACGATTACGAGGAAGGCTACCGCCCTATCACAGCAGTCATCTGTCTGATGGACACGGACGAATACAAGATACTGGATGAAGACGACTGGCAGGATTATCGCCTGAAACTGGCTGTTCATGAAGACGAAGAAGAAGGATGGCTCATTCTTGTCTATGAAAGCGGAAAGGTATGCAAGGTTTCGATGGCAGAGCTCTTGCAGAGAGAACGAGGCAGAGCATTCAAGCGTTACGCTGGCGAAAAACTCATCTTTGCGTCCGTTGCCTCAGACAAGGACTCTGTATGTGTGGGATTCATTGACGGCAAGACCAACCATTACGTCAGATTTGATGATGTTGACAGATTCGAACACGGCAAGATGCAGGCAGAAGGTACCCTTCCTATGGATGTACCGAATGCCGGCGTTCATTATGTAGAAATAATTGCGCAGGATCAAGTCCCTGTCAATAGAAACATCGGTAGAAAGACCATCGGATGCATCCTGAAAACCGTAGAAGGAAGAAGATGCATGGAAGTTCTTCCCGACTGTAATTTGAAATAAACAGGTTACACCATCATTTTTTCCAGTTGCTCCTGTGCCTTTCTCATATCCTGCTCAAAACTTACATGGTCGAGAAGGAAACCATCTCTTCCATCAGCAAGTTTCTGATAAAGCTGCGGATTCATGCCATCCACATACTGGCTGATAGCATATTCGATATCATCACGCTGCGTGGGATTGGTAGAAAACTCATAGACACGAAGCTTCTGATGAATAAAGCAATAAGCCGACTCTATACAGTCTTGAGAGATACTGGATAGAGAGCAACTGTCTTGATGAGTACTGTCTCCAAAATGGGTGAAGCCCTCTTTACCGAGGGTTTCACCTTTATTTATATATTGATTCATATTCATTATTTCACTCCCTTCATTGACAAGGCAATGCGCTTACGCTTCAAATCCACTTCTGTCACTCTCACCATCACATGCTCATGGAGCTTCACCACTTCACTAGGGTCACTGATGTAGCGGTTTGACATCTGTGAAACGTGAACCAATCCATCATTGTGAACGCCGATATCTACAAAGGCGCCAAATTTGGTGATATTAGTTACGATGCCAGGCACTACCATGCCCTCCTGCAGATCCTCAATGGTCTTGATGCTTGCATCAAACTCAAATTTTTCAACCTCTCCACGAGGATCCAAACCAGGTTTGTCAAGCTCAGCCATAATATCCATCAAAGTAGGCATACCCACCTCGGCAGTGACATATTTCTTAATATCTATTTTCTTCTGCAAATCCTTATCTTCCACCAGCTGCTTCACGGTGACTCCCTGATCTTTCGCCATCTGCTCTACCAGGGCATAACGCTCTGGATGCACGGCACTATTGTCCAAAGGATTCTTGGCTCCAGGAATACGGAGGAAGCCGGCACACTGCTCGAAGGCAGAAGGACCCAGACGTGGCACCTTCTTCAACTGCGCACGCGAAGCGAAGGCTCCATTCTCCTTACGGTATTCCACAATATTCTTGGCAAGAGTAGGACCGAGACCACTCACGTAGGTCAGGAGATGCTGGGATGCAGTATTTAGGTTAACACCCACCGAGTTTACACAACTCATCACCACGGTATCCAAGCTCTTCTTAAGCTGTGTTTGATCCACATCATGCTGATACTGTCCTACACCGATGCTCTTAGGATCAATCTTTACCAGTTCGGCAAGCGGATCCATCAGTCGGCGACCAATACTTACAGCACCACGCACGGTTACATCCTCATCCGGGAATTCATCTCTGGCAATCTTGGAAGCAGAATAGATAGAAGCACCATCCTCACTTACTACATAGATATCCACAGGGTGTGGATAACTTATTTCGTGCAGCCAGTCACTCGTCTCGCGACTTGCCGTACCATTACCCACAGCCATCGCCTCTACCTGATACATCTTCACCATGCGCAGGATAGCAGAAGTAGCCTCATTTTTCTTATTACGAGGAGGATGAGGATAGACGATTTCATGATGAATCAGATTGCCCTGTGCATCGAGACAGCAGGTCTTGCAACCATTGGCAAAACCAGGATCAACAGCCATCACCCGCTTCTGACCTAAAGGAGCAGCGAGCAAGAGCTGGCGCAGGTTCTCAGCAAAAACCACAATTGCCTCTTCATCCGCCTTCTGCTTACTGAGAGCAGCAAATTCGGTTTCAATACTAGGTTTCAAAAGACGCTTAAAGGCATCATCCACCGCTTCGCCAACCAAAGTCTGGCACTCACCATATCCATGTACATAGTGGCGTTTCAACTTATCCTGGCATTGCTCATCATCTGCAGAGATACTGATACGGAGGAATCCGGCAGCTTCACCACGACGCATAGCCAACAAGCGATGAGAAGAACACCTTTTCAATGGTTCTGAGAAATCGAAGTAATCAGAGAAGCGCTGTGCTTCCTCCTCATCCTTTTTCTTGGCAACTACCTTAGAGGTGATGATAGCGCCACGGCGGAACTCGCCACGAATCTGGTTTCTGCTTTCCTCGCTCTCGCTCACCATTTCGGCAATGATATCCTTAGCTCCCTGCAAAGCTGCTTCAACATCCTTCACCTTATCACTCACAAACTTCTTGGCAGCCTGCTGCGGATTACGTTCACGCTGGAAGAGGAGCACCTGAGCCAGCGGTTCCAAGCCAGCCTCACGTGCAATCTGTGCACGGGTTCTGCGCTTAGGTTTGAAAGGAAGATAGATATCTTCCAGTTCTGTGGCATCCCAACAGTTTTCGATGCGCTCCTTGAGGGCATCCGACAGTTTACCTTGCTCATCAATAGTCTTCAGGATGGTTTCTTTTCGTTTCGCCATTTCCTTCAACTTCTCGTTAGCCTGAGCGATAGCCTCGATATTCACCTCATCCATATTTCCCGTTTTCTCCTTACGATAACGAGAAATAAAAGGAATGGTGCATCCTTCTTCAAGAAGCGCCAATGTATTCTCGACAGCCTGCTCACGTAATTTGAGTTGTGCTGCAATAATCTTTGTAAATTGATTCATAATTAATTTTTATTTTTGCGAATGCAAAGATACAAAAAATCTGCGAAATCCAAGACCGAGCAGGTCAAAAATCTGCGTCATCTGCGAAATCTGCGTGACCTAAAAAACAATCAGCGTGAGAAAAAGAAAGATTCGCGTGAAAACAAAAAAGCCTCAGAAATCTTTCGAAATCTGAGGCTCTTGATAAAAGAAGGCGGCTACCTACTCTCCCGCATTGCATTGCAGTACCATCGGCGCAAGTGAGCTTAACTTCTCTGTTCGGAATGGGAAGAGGTGGGACCTCACCGCAATAACCACCTGATAATGGGGTATGACGTATTTGCACACAAGCAAACTGTTTATCAAGTAAAGAACCACCGTCCCTCCCGATTTTATCGAGAGTCAACAGCTGAAACTATGAACTTTCCTAAAGAAAGTGTTCGGGCAATTAGTAATGCTCGGCTT
>ENA-ORRX01000487-ORRX01000487.1-human-gut-metagenome-genome-assembly--contig:-NODE-487-length-13618-cov-11.1897_pt1 | contig 13618 bp, 6 predicted proteins | sample MGYA00242186_ERZ509153 | MGnify/ENA primary metagenome ERZ509153 (study PRJEB26280, sample SAMEA2338643) | human gut metagenome | biome: human gut; feature: human-associated habitat; material: faeces... | reverse complement strand
TTGATGATTGGATTGGTATAAGTACCATCACCATTGTCAGCACACCACTGCTTGGTATAATTTTGCGCATTAACCTGCAAAGTCACCAATAAACCTGCTAAAATTATCAGTTTCTTCATCATTCAATTTATTGAGTTAAGTTTTTAAAAGATATGCCTTTTACACTCAACGCCTTTGCGTAGTGTAAAAAAGAGAATTCAAAAAGGTTGACCGTGTCATCACAACACAGCCAACCTTAACGACTAACATCTTTTTTCGGTTAATCTTTGTATGATAAAACCTAAAACTAATGTTCTACTTACAAAACTTTATTAACCAACAGGTGGAACAATCGGCTTGTTAAAACCTTCAATAAATACAAAACTAATATTTCTTGACATTATAGGATAACCTGTAGTCTCATCTATTATGCTTATAGAAAACTCAAAAACATCAGTGTATCCATTCTGGCCTATATATGCAAAGTTTGTCCCAGGTTGTACTTGAAGGACCTCATCACCATTACCTTTTAATATTTTCCAAGAATAATGGTAACCATAAGGCAAAGCTTTCATTTGAACGCCTATTGTACATGCTCTTTTAGGAAATCCATTTTCTTCTAACAATTCATAAGTATTTGGATACGCACTAGTAGTATACGTACCTCGTAGATACGAATAATCCACTTCATTTTCTGCAATCGATGCAGCCATGGCCATGCACGATGCAATAATTGCCACGAAAGTCAATAAAAATTTCCTCATAGTTTATTATTTTAAATTAATCATTAATTATTTTACATCACTTTCTCCTTTAGCAGAAGAAGCAAGACCATCAGCAAAACCACCGTAAGCAGGCTTGCGCTGATAGTTCAGGTTCCAGAGACCTACAGGCTGTCCAGGGCGCCAACCGCTGTTTGTTGGTGAATCGGTGAGACACCACTGGCAGATACCATACTGCTGTTTGACAGGAACGATCTTGAAATACTGCTCGATAATCCACTTGTAGTGTTCAGCCATAGCCTTTTCCTTAGCCACACGCTCTTCAATAGGAAGCTTCTCCAGCTGAGCAGTAGTAACATCTTTGCCATCTTTATCTACATAGCCCATATCGATCTCTGAAATACGGACGAGCTTGCCTGTCTCTGCCATGATCTTGAGCATGTTCTGGATGGCCTTCTTCTTACTTTCCAGAGTCTGTGGATTCTCGTAGTAGCTGATGTGCATCTGTGATCCGATACCATCAATCTTGGTGTTCCAGCCGAGTTCCTGACCCTTCTTTTCCCATACGCCAATCCAGTAAACGAGCGACTTCACCTTCTGGTTGCTGTCCCAGTCAGACTCCAGGTTATAATCGTTGATGAAGAGCTTGAGGTCTGCAGGATTTGTTCCCTCTACCGCAGCATAAGCATCACGAGCCGCCTTCTCTACGATAGGACCATACATCTCTGGTGTGAAGTAATCCTGCCAGTAGAAATCTTGTGGATTATGCTCACTGGTAGCCTCAGTCTGAAGAGCATAGAAGCCATTCACATTGCCACCACCTGAGACAGCCTCGTTGATGAGATCCCAAGCCTTCACCTTGCCTTTAGTGGCCTGCATCATGCCACTTATCCATTTGTTCATCGCCAAGGTAAGAATATCTGATTTCTCCTTAGGAGTGAGAGGGATACCATTTGAAGACTTCGTGTAGTAAACTTCAAAATCATCAATATAGAGGGTACCCGCATATTTACCGATATTCAGCAGCAGGCGCTTGGCATTGTCACCATTACATGTGGTAGTCACATCAACTTCCTTCCAATCAGTTGTAACGTTGATGGTAGGGAAGTCACCACAGCCTTTGTATCCATCAGGATTCTGGAATCCAGCACCAAATTCACCAGCTACAGAACCCTTGATTTTCATCTTCAAGTGATAGGTTTTACCATTCTCGAAAGCGAAACCTGGTTCATAGCAAACTTGTGCATTCCAAGGGTTTTCCTTGGCAGCGTTGTTACCAACCTCACAAACACCATTTACAATCTTTGGCGCATTATCCATACCCCATCCACCAAGGTTCTGACCATCATCAAAGGTAAGATGCCCAACACTTACAGGGATTTCAACAGCACCCGCACCAGCTACATTACCAATCTTATAGTTGACGTCTACCCAAGAAACTTTTGTCCAATGCGAAATATCATCTTCATCAAAGGTAGAGTTGACTGCAATATTATGGTCAGAACCCTTTTCTTTCAATACAAAATTATCAAAATAGAGAGTACCGCCAATCTTTCCGAAGCAGAAACGCAAACGATCGATATCCGCATTCGGTGTAAAAGAGAAGCTATTATCAATAGCTTTTTCAGCTACAGTAAATGAACCTGCTCCATACTGTGTATCAGAACCATCTTTCTTACCAGGCCAGAAATCAATCGTTCCAGGATTAGTTCCCCTTACATTAAGTGAAATCTCGTAAGTTTTACCTGCTTGAAGAGGTTTATCCAGATCATAGTAGATTTCATATTCCCAGGTATCTTTCTTAGGAGCACCAGCCGTGATGATAAGTCCAGGATTCTTCTCAGCAGGAGGCAACTCCTTATCCTTTATCAGCCCATTCAAATACTTGCTAGGCTGCTGAGCATGCCATGCAAGCGTATGACCATAAACTGTTAACCCTGCATCCTCTGCTGCGAAAACAAAAGAAGATACCTTACTGAAATCCATCACACCCTCGTCGTTGACACAGGAAGCCATCTTCATGGCATTGCCTGCAACAATCTCATCAAAGTTATGGGCTGCAAGACGGAAGAGAGGACCCTGCTGGTTGAACTCGTCCGCGCCAAGTGCAGCACTTACCTTAAAGCCAGGATGAGCACCACGATCCAGATACTCCTTCAATGGCGCATAGTCGTTGAGATACTCATACTGAGCGATGGTCTGAGGCTTCTCTACGTCATATTTCCAGTCATCCCAGTCTGCACAGCTGCCCAAAACAAATGGGCAGACCAGTGCAGATATAATATATTTATTTACATTCATACTACTAAATTCATTTTCATTAGTTTGTTACGAAATTACTTCCATGACTCAAGCTTGTTGCCACGACTCATCATAGACATCACATAGTCGGCAGAGATGTTCCATGTTTTCTCGTGGTCTACATCACCGGCGTTGGTCACAACAGTAGCATTAAACTTAATCTTCAGACAATCAGCCATACGGTTCTTGTCGCTGAAATCCTGAATGCCACGAGGAGCAAAAGTACCAGTACCGATCTCCTTGCCATCCTGAAGAACCTTACAGTTTTCACCATTGAATGCCAGAGTAATGGTCAACTCCTTCGTTGCATCAATCTGACTCCAGATATGCTCTTTGTCATCATACTTCCATTCCTTTACAGGATAAGAGAAAGTGATGGAAGATGTGTTGAAATCTACAGTTGAAGCCACATCCAGGGCATCCTCGTTCTTGTGAGTAATGGTCTTCAAATCCTGGATATTGGTAGTTCCTGTCTTGCAATACATACCTGAGTACTGATTCTTGTACTTCACACAGATCATCTGGTAGTTCTTCTTTTCAAGGATAGAATCACCAGTGAGGGAAGAAACGAGTCTTACAGGCAGCACATAGTGAGTAGTAGCAGCCTTCGGATCCTTGAAGAAGTCATCAGTAAGATGCACTGTTGTACCACCAATAATCCTTCCCTTAGGGATAGTCAGGGTGGTAGGATCCTCCAGGGTATAGTAGGATTCAGGGAGCACCTCCATACCACTGCCTTCTGGCAGAAGAGAAGGATCAATCTGATAGCTGATCTTGCAATCCTTGGTATTCTTGTAACCACCACCCCAAGTTGCCTGCAGCAAGAACTGATGAGCATTGTCGTTGGTATTTACCGCATCATCGTCATTACCAAGGGTGATAACGCGGATAGGTGTCTGCTTAGCGAAAGATACAGTTATCTTACCGTTGTTGCCACCATTGCCTGTTCCTCCCTGAAGACTATCTTCCCAATCTCCGTTTGAACAAGAGGTAGAAAGACCAGCTACCAAGGCAAGTCCCATGATTGCAGTTCCTATTTTTCTGAATGTTTTATTCATTTTCTTCATTTTTTCTTGTTATTACCAAATGTTGTTCTTTTTACCATCCTGTGTTCTGAACGAGTGATGGGAAATTAAGAATCTGGTCGTATGGCACAGGACCATAGAAGGCATTCTTCTTGAAATTACGTGTTTCCACTGAGATAGGAGTATATTTCTTGCTACCCTCATCGTTGGTGATGCTCATACCCTTTGCCTCCTCAGTAAGGTTAGCCTTCCAGCGACGCAGATCCCAGAAGCGGAAGCCTTCGAAACAAAGCTCGATGCGGCGCTCGTTTCTGATCAAGTCACGCATCTTTTCCTGGCTCTGTGCACACTCTTCCAGGTATGGATCTTCACCAAACTCTCCCAAGCCTGCACGCTCACGGATTGCCTTGATGACATCGTAGGCTGAGTAACCAGTGCCACCCTTAGGGCCATAAGCCTCATTGGCTGCCTCGGCATAATCCAGATAAAGCTCTGTGTAACGGATGCGGGCTGTATAATGATAAGCCTTGCCGTTAACCGTAGGATCCAGGTTGATGTCCTGACGGAGGAGTTTCTTCATATAGTAACCTGTGCGGGTTGACTTGGAAACGTCCTTGTTGAGACCATCGAGATTGTCTGCGTTGTCTGCCTGTGTATTGATGACAGCATTTCCTGAACCGGCTGTCTGTCCATTATAGATAATGTACTTAGCCAGACGTGGGTCACGGTTTGCGTATGGATTAGCTGGGTCATATTCGCTGTTGGCATCTGTAATAGGATAACCGTTGGCAGCAGGGAATGCATCTACAAGATTCTGGGTTGGATTGATACGACCCTGACCATAGATTGATGGTGGGTAGTACTTGGTCTCCAAATCATTGCTCTCGCTCTTCTCTGTACGCCAGAGTACTTCCTTAGGACATTCTGCCGCTTCAAAATCCTTCATGTTTGGGTCTGCATACCACTCCAAACCATTTGTATCGATGCCTGAGATACCACCATTGAGGTCGAGCACTTCCTTGGCATATTGGGCAGCCTGCTCGTAGGTTACGCCGCTGCCCTCTGCAAAGGCTGGAGATGCAGCCATCAATGTAGCCTGTGCAAGAACGGCACGAGCGATACGACCACTTAAGCGTCCGGCGAAGTTGGAACCAAGTACACGATTGTAAGTAGCCTTTGTAACTGTATAGGATTTGCCAAGGCAACTAACGGTCATTGTCTCGTTATCCGTATCCTTGTAGTCAACAGGAAGTACACGTACAGCCTCTTCTGCATCCGCAATGAGCTGCTTCATGCAGTCGGCAAAAGAAGCACGCACCTCCAGAGAATTGAAATCTGAATTTACATTTGTTGGCTCAACATCGTTAGGAACACCGAGGAGTTTTCCATTGGCATCCAAACCACCATGGGCACGGAGCAGATAGTACATGAAGAGTGCTCTCAAACCCTTTGCCTCGCCGATATAACGCTGCTCATACATGGCACGCACAGCCTCATCGCTGTTCCAGTTTACCTTATCCACATTGGCGAGGAAGAGGTTGATATACTGGATGGCTGCACGACAGTTGCGCCAGGTTTCCACAGGGTTGTTGTTTGAAGTCCAGCTATCTACGCCAGTCATCTTACGATAAGAGTCGGTAGCGTCGTTACTCACGGCATCGTCTGTAGCGACATCGTTGAATGAGTAAGAGCCGTTTGGCAGACGGGTATAGGCGTTGCCAAGCACACCATCAGCATAGTCTGGATGGTCGTACATATACTCGAAACCCAGATGGTTTTCGATAGCAGGCTCGAACATATCGTCGCAGCTTGTCAGTCCTATCGAAAGAGCCAGTCCGAGCACCACTCCACCAATTTTATATTTTGATAGTAAGTTGTTCATCACTTTTGTCATTTTCGTTATCTTAATTTTCTATATTAGAACTCAACCTTTGCACCGATGGTGAAACTGCGGGTTTGAGGAGCAGAATCTACATTGCGTTCCATCTGCTTGCGCTCACCGGCTATCGTCAGGAGGCTGCTGCCATTAACATATACCTGCAAGCCCTTCACCAAACTGTTGTCTCCGAAGAGTGTCTTGTTGAAATCGTAGGTAAGCTGCACGCGGCTCAAGTCGATGCGGTCGGTTGAATACATCCAGTAGTCGGAAGCATTGAAGTTGTTGTCACCACTCTGTGTTGTCAAACGAGGATAGGTGATAGACTCACCGTTCTTGAATTTACTCTCTGTCCAAGCACCGAGTACCACATCACTGTACTTACGCTCACCGTAAACCCAGTTGTAGGTATCGTCCTTGATGGCATTGCCACCAAACTGACCTGTCAACATGGCGAAGAGAGTGAAGTTCTTGTACTTCAAGGTAAGATTCATACCACCGGTGAACTTGGCGCTCCAGCGACCGATAACCACGCGGTCCTTGCTGTCGATGACATTATCACCATTCTGGTCCTTGTATCTCAGATCACCTGGCTTCAAAGTACCGAAAGAGCTCTTGACCTTATCATTGTCAATTTCTTCCTGACTGTTGTAGTAGCCTAAGCACTCATATCCCCAAAGGGCATCAGTGAGCTTGCCTTCTGTACGCATGTAGTCATACTCTACATTCTCTACAACCTTCAGGTTCTTTGAACTGTTGGTCTGTCCGAATGCCTGGATACCATACTCGAAGTCTCCCACCTTGTCTTTGTAACCGAGAGAGAAGTCAACACCTGTGCGGCGATTCTTACCATAGTTGATGTATGGCACGAATGTAGATACAGGCCAGTAGGTATGCATATAGCTTGGATAGATGTAATCTGGCTGAGCGAGCAAGCCATCAGTCACCGTGTTGTAGTAGTTTACGGCAAAGCTGAGTCGGTTACTGAACAAGGCACCATTCAAACCTACGTTGAACTCCTTGCGCTTGATGAAGCCCAGCTTGTCATTACCACCACGCTGCGAGTCGGAAGTCTGGATGGTGGTGTTGGCGTCAGACCATCCCCACCATGTACCGGTAGCCGTGAAGATATTCTCATACATGAAGTACTCTGCAATATCAAGATCCTGGTTCAAGACGGTATAACCTGCAGTAAGACGGAGGTCATTGAGCCAGTTTACATCCTTCAGGAAATTCTCTTCAGAGAGTCTCCAGCCGAGAGTTGCCGATGGAGAAATGGCATTGCGGTTGCCCTCAGGAAGCTTTGCCGAGTGAACCACATTGGCTGCCAAGTCAGCATAGTACTTATGTGCATAATTGTATGACACGAGAAGTCCCAGGTTGGCATTGCTTACCTTGTGATACTCACCGCTGATAGTCTGCTGATAACCATTGGCGAGCAAGGTGGCATTGACATTGTGATTGCCGAAGGAGTTAACGTAGTCAAACTGTCCGGTCCAGGCAAGAGTCTGGCGCTCTGCTGAGTTGCTGGAGTTCAAAGTACCCGTATGCTTATCCTCACCATACTGAGTGACGGAACCGATAACCTGCTTGCCGTCAAACTGTGTCCAGTTGACACCGAAGGTTGCATAACTGTCGTTCAAGGATGTTGTGTATGACGTAGAATAGTCAACCGCAAACATGGTCTTGAAGCTCAAGCCCTTGAGCACAGAAGACAGATCGAACTTGACACCCGTATCAAACTGCATCTGGCGGGATGTCCAGGTGTTGTAGCCTGCAGCATACATATCTGCGAAGGCATTGGTCTGGTCTTCCTGTGTAGCACCCAGGAAATACTGTCCGGCTGGCAATCCCACAGGATTGGTGATGATATTTCTTGAGTTATGGATGAGAGCCAGAGAATTGGCATCCTTCGGGTCAAGATAAGACAGCGGGATGAATGGAGCCACACGGTTAGGGCGCAATGTAGAAGCTGCCTTCCAGAATTCGCTGTTTGAACCATGCTGGTTATAATAGGTAGCGTTGGCATTCACCCAACCAGAAGCCCAGTCAGCGAGCTGGAGGTCGATGTTACCACGTACGTTCAGGCGGTCGGTATAGTTGTTCTTTCCTTCACCGAAATTGAAGAAATCGCCCTCGCGGTAGTAGCTCACGTTGGTATAGAACTGTGCAAACTTACCACCACCTTCGAACTCAGCCGTCACATCGTAGCGAGACTTGGTCTTCTTGAGATAATCAGAATTATAGAACTGCTGGTTTGGATAACGGTAAGGATTGGTACCTGCAGCCGTGTTATAGATGTCTTCAGCTGAATATTTAGCAGAAAGACCATCGTTGGCAAGTGCCTGATTGTAAAGCGTCATATACTGCGCACCATCGAGGTAGGTAGGGAAAGACTTCGCTACACTCATCTGATAGTTGGCACGGGCGCTTATCTTCAAAGGTTCTACCTTTCCACGCTTTGTTGTGATGAGGATAACACCCTTTGCAGCACGGCTACCGTAGAGAACAACGGCAGAAGCACCCTTGAGGAAGGTAATGTCTTCAATCTCCGTTGGCAAAACATTGTTTGCATCACGTGGCACACCGTCAATCAGCACGAGTGCATCACCCTGATTCCATAGCGACCCGTTATAACCTGCAGCCAAAGCCTGCATATTGTCGAGGCTATAGGTATTGTAGTTCTTCTCCAGCAGATTCTTCACCTTGACCGTGCTGACAGGAGTGATTACATCACGGGCATCCGCCTTGCGGAATGCCACGTTGATGGTGTCTGCTTCTGTGGCATCCTGTGCCATCACTCCTTGTGCAGAGAGAGCGAAGAGGGAAACCGGAAGAATCGCTTTATATCTTGAAATTATGTTGCTCATAATTTTTTCTTCTTTATTCTTTTAATTGTTTTCTTGATTCACACTCTATTACCAACCTGGATTCTGGAACATCTCAGGATAGATACTGGTGTCTTTCTTCTTCAAAGGCATCCACCAGTGCTTGCTTGTGAAGTGGCGGGTAAGAATGGTCTTCTCCTTGAAACCGGATACCTCGGTGTTCTGTGGATTCTTTGGATCAAACTTGCCTGCACGTACAAACTCCTGCGATGTCTTGATGTTGTAAGGTGCCTTGTCGAGAAGCAACCAGCGACGCAAGTCATTGAAACGGTGACCTTCGAAAGCAAGCTCTACGGCACGCTCGCGGCGAACTTCATCCATGAACTTGTCCTTGTTGCCTGTAAACTTGGCTGCTACGTCTGCTACTCCGGCACGCTCGCGAATCTTGTTCACTGCATCGAGAGCTGTGAGTGAGCACTTGGCAGAAGCGGTGGCTCCACCTACGGCTGCGCAAGCCTCGGCATACATCAGATAACAGTCGGCAAGACGCAGGTAAGGCACATCAATGTACAACTTGTTATAAGTACTACCCATATCATAGTTGTTGGCGATCATAGGAATGAACTTATAGAGCAGGTAACCAGTGCGGCTCTCGTTGATATCGTCACGGTAAGTACCACCTGTATAGAGGTTGGCATATCGATTGGCATCCGGTTTGATGTCTCCCTCTACCACCTTTACTCCATCATATACGATGTCGTGATAGAAACGTGGGTCACGGTTCTTCCAAGGATGGGTTGGGTCGAAACCAGACTCTGGGTCATCGAGAGGAAGACCATTCTTCATACCATAATAGTTTACGTAGTTGGCTGTAGGCTGTGAGGCAGCCTGACCACCTGTAAGAATCTGACCGCCAAACTCGGTGAACACTCCGAAGTGAGAGTTATGCCATGCTTCGGCTGGAATATCACGGAGAATATTCTCGGTAGAACCTGGAGGAAGCATGTTCTTGTTCCAGGTATAGAACAGATCTGAGTAATCAGCAAAATCCACGAGCTTGTACTGGGTCTGTCCTGTCTCAACAAGAGTAAGGAGTTCGCCAAGTGCCTCGGCAGCCTGCTGTGCATAGTTGGTATCGTAATCGTAGGTGCTGGCATTGCCGTTTACGTTCATCTTGTCATCGCAGTTCTTCACCAGTGGAGAAGCTGCCCACAAGAGTGATTTGCCTTCATAGGCAAGTGCGGTAATCTTGTTGATGCGGAAGCCATTCTTGCCTAATGTATTGCGACCAACAGAAGACTTATCCCAGTCGATAGGCAGAAGCTCTGCAGCCTCACGGAAGTCTTTAGCAGCCTTCTCGGCACATGCCTGGCAGCTTTCACGAGGAAGAGTCATTGGCTGGTCGGCAGCTAGGGTATGATCAATATATGGCAGACCACCGAAATACTGCATCAGCTGGAAATGAAGCCATCCACGGAAGAAGAGCAACTGACCCTTGATGGCATTCTTCTCCTCCTGGGTGGCAGCCGTCATCAGGTCCATATTCTCCAGACCCAGATTTGCCTTACGGATGCCATACCATGCAGCCTTCCAAAGACCACGAGAAAAACGATAATTATTACCAGCATCGTTTGGATCCAAAAAACTTGACCCCTGGTCCATGAAGCATGCGCCCCATCCGTCAAACTCTTTCTGCCAGCCCCAGAAGTCACCCTGGTCAACCTTGTAGCCCATGAGGTAGTCGATACCCACAGCCTGGATATCATCCTCACCCCAGTTCCAGCACGTTGTCCAGTAACTCTTGGAGAAGTCAGGAATACAGAGATAAAGCTCCTCTGTAAAGCCCTGGAAATTCTTGAAATTCTTGAAAGCAGCCTCTGGAGATACATCCGATTCTGGTGACTTGTCAAGATAGTCTGTACAGCTGGTAGTCAGGGCGAGAGAACATCCCAATGCCAATGCCAGGCAGGCAGACTTATATTTAGAAATTATTCTTGTCATAATAAATAATGTGTTATATTAACGCTGTTTACAACTCTAACTTGATACCGAAGTTGATACGCTTCATTGTAGGGTATGCACCCTGAGAAGCAAGACCTGTACCGGCGAAGTTCGACTCACGGTCGTCAGGCATATCTGTCCAGAGGAAGAGGTTGTTACCATTTACATAAACCTTCAACATCGAGAGACCGAGACTCTTGATCCATCCGCCATTCCAGGTATAAGCCACCTCCAGGTTCTTCAAGCGACAGAACGAACCATCGTAGAGGAAGCGGGTACCCTCATAGTAACTTGGAGTAGAGTTCATGCGGAGTGAAGGAATTCCGTTTGGAGTTGATGGTGACCAGTAAGCACCCTCCTTGAACACCGTGTGAAGGTATGGCTTAGGCAGTGAGTTGAATGATACATAGCGGCTCACGTTGTTTACGCCATAGAACTGCGCAAAGATACTGAATCCCTTGTAGTCAATACCGATAGTGGCATTGTAGGTGTTCTGAGGAGTACCTGTAAAGCCATAAGGCGCACTATCATTGGTATCAATCACACCGTCACCATTGAAGTCGGTGATGATATACTGACCTGGCAACTTCTGGCTGTCGTTGGTATTGTGAGGAGTCATGGCGATGACATCATCCCAAGACTGTGCTGTACCATTGTCGAGATAGCTCTTGCCCTGTCCGATGGAGAATCCCATGTTCTTCTGGTATGCAGGAAGCAACTCTGGGTCGTCATGCTCGGTAACAACATTTTTTGCATGCGTCATGCTCATATTGGCATAGGCATGGATACCGTTGGCAAAGTCATACTGCAGTCGAACTTCAAGCTCATAACCTGTGGTCTTGGTTCTACCCTTGTTCAGGTAAGGAGCAGAAGCACCGAAATAGGAAGGCACCGAACGGCTGTTACCGGCAATCATGATGTCGGAACGCTTCTCATTGAAAAATTCAAGCGAACCGGCTACGAGACCACCGAGGAAAGCATAGTCGATACCGAAATTCTGTTTGATGGCCTTCTCCCAATGGATATCTGGGTTACCAACCTTCGATTCCTTATACCAGGTGTAAATGGATTCGTTGTTTGGGTTGGTTGAATCAAGATGGGTCTTGCCACCGTAAGCCCAAGTGGTCTGGTAGAGCCAGCGTTCCCATACATTATCCTCACCAATCTCTCCATAAGAGTAGCGGAACTTGAGGATATCAACCAGGTTTCTGCCGAATACCTTTGTTTCTGTCACTGGCTTGAACCATTTCTCGTTGGCTACGTTCCAACCGATAGCACCTGAATTGAAGAAGGCGAAACGATTGTCCTTGGAGAACTTCTCCGAACCGTTGTAGGCACCGTTATACTCGAACATGTAGCGATCGTCATAATTATAGGTGGTACGGAATGCCCAGTCCTCACGGTAGTTGGTAAACTGAGAACCTGTAGCACGCTCTGAGCGGTTGAACACGCCCATGGCGGTTACATCGTGCTTGCCGAACTTGCGTCCCCAATAGAGCTGTGCCTGATAGAAGAGGTTACGCTGGGTAAGATCGTTGTTGAGCTTACCTGCATCAGTCTTCCATGCGATGGTCTCCACAAAATCAAAGTTATTTTTACCGCCTGGCTTCTCCTTATAGGTTACCACACCCGTTACAGGGTCGATATACTTATACTGGGCTGCATGGTTGAGGTCGTCGATACCTCGGCTTGCCTCCACAAACACGTTATCCCAAGATACGATGGCAGATGCCTTCAATCCCTTAGTAATAAAGGAAAGATCCTGCTCGAGCGTAAAGTCGGTGTTGATACGGGTTGTGGTGGTTGACTGCTCACCATGAAGTGCAAGCTGGGTCACAGAGTTAGGAGAGCCTTGCTCATCTTTAGGGAAATAGCCCCAAACACCATCGCTATACTGTGGCAGGAAGTTATCATGAGGTGCTGAGTAAGCTGCCTGCCAGAGCTGGCTCTCAGCCCATGAACCTTTCTCCAAGCCATAAGGTGACTTGCGGATACCATGGCTACCCGAAAGGTTTGCCTTCAGCGTGGTAGTCTTGGTGAGCTGGAAGTCGAGATTGGAACGAACGTTGATACGGTTGAATCCGTAACCACTGGTATAACCACGATTGTTATTCCACTCGCGGAAGAGGTCACCCTCGTGCTGATAGTCGATGGCTGCATAATACTTCACTGCCTTGGTACCACCAGCGATATTCACATTGGCATTGTAAGACATGGCGTAGTCCTTGAAGAGTTCCTTCTGCCAATCTACATCAGGATAACGCTCGCTCATCAGGAATCCGGTCTCCGGATCAATACTGCCTGCAGGAGCATTATATTTGTTGATGAAGTCGGTAGAACGGATGTCACCCCAGCTTGAAGGTGAGAGTCCCAACTCATGCTTGATTGCCTGGTTCGCATAATAGAGCGCATCGGCAGAACCGTAGGTCTCAGGCAACTTAGACACCAGCTTGATAGCAGAGCTTGCACTGGCAGAAATCTTGGCCTTGCCTTCCGTACCACGCTTGGTGGTAATCAGGATAACACCATTCGCACCCTTCACACCATACACGGCAGTGGCAGAAGCATCCTTCAATACAGAAATAGACTGTACGGAATGGATATCCACACTTGACATAGGGCGCTCGATACCATCCACAAGAATGAGAGGGTCGGAAGAGTTCCAGGAGCTCACACCACGAATCACGATCTTAGGATCCTCATCACCAGGCATACCTGATGAAGATGATGTAATCACACCAGGCAGATTACCTGTCAAGGCAGAACCAATATCAGATACACCACCTGCGCGTTCCAGCACCTTACCTGTGGTCTGGGTAATGGCACCCACCACAGAAGCCTTCTTCTGCTGACCATAACCAACGACTACAACTTCGCCGATGGCGT
>ENA-ORRX01000483-ORRX01000483.1-human-gut-metagenome-genome-assembly--contig:-NODE-483-length-13644-cov-3.91655_pt1 | contig 13644 bp, 15 predicted proteins | sample MGYA00242186_ERZ509153 | MGnify/ENA primary metagenome ERZ509153 (study PRJEB26280, sample SAMEA2338643) | human gut metagenome | biome: human gut; feature: human-associated habitat; material: faeces... | reverse complement strand
TTGCTATGGCGCGCGAAGAAATCGGCGAAAAAGCTCAGGCTCTTCCGGAAATCCAGAAATTCACCGAAGGCAAGACCATCGTGAAAGTCATCGTCGTACCGAAGAGAATCGTCAATATCGTCGTCAAATAATAAGCAAGCGAAAAGAGAAGCCGTGAGGCTTCTTTTTTTGCTGAAACACGTAGTCCTGCGTAGAAGGGCGCCAAAGGCGCACCGTCAACCTGAGCGGACGGAAAGAATGTCCGTGAGATGGCCGCTGTCAGAACAAATGGGGACTGTGCCAACAGATCTATGCGAAAAATGGACAGGGGAGAATTCGGCTTCCCGTATCGTCATTCTGGATTGTTTGGATTTCCTATATACTTATGTTATAATGCGGTTATAGTTTCAAAGGAGGCGGTCATGATGAAAAAGAAATCTATTCTTGCTATCGGGCTCACCGCTGCCCTGTTTTTCGGTCTTACCGGAGAAGCAGAGGCATTCGGCTGGGGAGACATCGCGGGCAAAGCAGCGGATAAAGCCATCGGAAGCGTTCTTGGTTCTTCTGCCAAAAAGAAACCGGTGAAACAGTCCCGGCCAAAGAGCGAGAAACAGAAGAAAAGCGAACGTGAAGCGGAAAAGTATGGGGTGAAACGGCTAGAAAGTCCAGATGGCACGAATCCCACTGCCTTTGCAGACACGCTCGATCCATGGCCGCCGGATGAACTCTCCGCACGCCCGGACTGGTTCGACAATCGCACGCAGCCTTGGATAATGACGAATGCACGCCTCGTCGCAGAGTATGAAAGTATGATCCAATGGCGTGCCTACGCGAAACAAAATGGCCTTGGTACCATCGAGCCGGACGAAATCCGCTACACCGAGCTCATGGACGAAATTCACGTCCGCGTGAGAGCGATCGAAAGGTACTGTGATGCGGCAGAATATGGAGATTATCAGTCGATGCAGTCTAGAGCCTCCATGGGAGACTACCAGCGTGCAGTCGCCAGCAATATCGATCCGCTCAATGGCTATGATCTGGATCTCAGTATCCCCGCAAATACACTCCCCGGCTATCATCCCGAGCGAAATTAAGGAAACACGGACTCAATCGTAGAATGTTCAGATTTTTTATTTAATGAAAAGAAAACCGTGTAAAATTTGGAATTTCCACGATGGTATTTCTCGGAGAGGGAAATCTTCCCGGGAGCCCAAAGCTTTCTCCGCACTCCTTCGTGCACAGACCTATAGGAAAGGAGCGCAGAGAGGGCAGACGGCGGATCCGATTTCCCTTCTCTCGCTCGAAAGCGTGCTAGCCGCCGGAGAGCGTAAGAAATACAAATCATAGAAAGACGCAGCAGGTCAAAAGCTCTCATGCAGGATTCGCCTCCACGGCAAACTCTAGAGCGAAGTTTAGCCGTACTTGTACGACATGAACCGTGAAATGCGCTGGTGCCAGATTGCAGGGAATGCCTCCATGGATACTTATAAAACTCTGCTGCGCCTTTGTGGTGGAAGTGACCCTTTTTCGAAAAGAGGGTCACTTTTTTTGCTTGCTGTCGATGACAGGGATACGATGATTCCACACAGAACCTGAATGCCCTTCCTCGTCTTTTTTACATGTGCGACTTTTTCTTGCTTTTTCTCTCATTTATTGCTAAAATAACATATGTCGATATTGCGGGCCTATAGCTCAGTTGGTTAGAGCAGGCGGCTCATAACCGCCCCGTCCCAGGTTCGAGTCCTGGTGGGCCCACCACAATGAACGTATCCGTGCTGATTTCAGTGATTTGGATACGTTTTTTTGATAGAGAAAAGGAATGGCTGCAGGAAAGTCATTGCTGAAAGGATACATCTATGAAACTGACGAATCGTCTACAGGCGGCAGCCGATTTGGTGCCTGTCTGTGAGAGTATGGCCGATATTGGTACAGACCATGGCTACCTTCCTATTTACCTTGTGCAAGAGGGGCGCGTCAGGCGGGCGATCGCCTGTGATGTGAATGACGGTCCGCTCACACGCGCCAGGGAGGACGTGAGTTCTTCCGGGCTTTCACGTCAGATCGGTTTACGACTGGGTGGAGGACTTGCGCCGCTTGGTAAAGGAGAGGTGGACGGTGTCACCATATGCGGGATGGGCGGCCTTTTAATGCGGGATATTCTTGTGGAGAATGAGGAAAAGGCGCAGGCGCTCTCATGGCTGGTGCTGCAGCCGCAGGGACATGTGGCGGAGCTCCGGCAGTTTCTTGGCAGGCATCATTTCCGCATTGAAAAAGAGGTGCTTTCACTGGATGGCGGGCAGCTGTATGAATTGATGCTCGTTCGTCCCGGCGAGATGGAGGAGCTTTCGATGCTGCAGGCAGAAATCGGTGCGACGGCGGCATATCGGAAGGATCCTCTTTTCAAGACGCATATCGAGCGGCTCATCCGAAGACGGCGCTTTGTGATCGAAGGGGCAAAGGATTCGAAGAGTGAGCGGCATCGCCTGTCCAGAGAAAAAGCACTGGAAGAAGTAAGCATATTGGAGGAACTCTTATGAAAGTCACAGGAAATGATTTGATCGGATGGATGGAGTCGTGGGCACCGAGAAGTCTTGCAGAGTCATGGGATCACCCGGGGCTTCAGGTGGGGAATCCTCGCCGCAGGGTCACGAAGGTGCTGATTTCCCTCGACCTCACGGAAGAAAATGTGGATCTTGCCGTCCGTGAAGGCGCTGAGATGGTGATTTCTCACCATCCCTTTCTTTTCAAGGCCATCCGCGAGCTTGACCTTCGGACGTATAAGGGGCGCGTAATCGAGAAGCTCGTGAAGCATGATATCCTGTCTTTTGCAGCTCACACGAATCTGGATACAGCCAAAGGCGGCGTGAATGATGCTCTAGCAGCTGCGCTCTCTCTTTCTGATACGGAAGGGCTGGTCTTTGAGCAGGAAACGAAAGAGAGGAAGCTTGCGCTTTATGTGAAGCCTGTCACCGCGAAGGTGCTCCGACATACGCTTTCAGAACTCTATGGGGATGCCGTGAATCATTTCTATCTTTTGGATGATGAGGATGATGCGACGGATGAGGCGAAGCTCGAATGTAATGTACCCACCGCGCTGCTTGCTTCTGTCCTTGCGAAAGTACAGGAAATCTGTGGAGATATTCACTATGATGTATATACGCTGGAAAGCCACGGGTACAAGGAGTACATGGGGCGGATCGGAAATCTGCCTGCGCCCATGAGCGGAAAAGAAGCGCTCTCTTATATAAAGGAGAAGCTCGGCATTCCCGTCCTTCGTTATGCGGGAAATCCGAATATCACCATTTCCCGCGTGGCTGTTCTGGGCGGTGCGGGCAGCGAATTTGCTGCGCTTGCAAAAGCGAAGGGAGCAGATCTCTACCTGACGGGCGACCTCAAGTACCATGAAGCGCAGGTCGCTTCCCGCCTCGGTCTTCTCATCGCAGATGGCGGCCATTTCTATACCGAGCGCGTCATCGTTCCTGCTTTGGCAAAGCGCCTTCGGACGTATGCCGCAGAGCATGGCTGGGAGATCGAGGTCATCGAAGACAGCAGAGCAGAGGATATTTTCGGGGAAATGTAGAAAAACAGGTTCGTGGTTAGCCTAAGGGGCGTGCCGCCCCTTGACTCTGAACCTGATTTTAATCTTTCTCTTGAAAAAATTCCGTCTCCATGCTATACTGTAGCACGCGAGCAGGAAAGATGATTGCGGGCCGTAAGGCGTGAGGAAAGTCCGAGCTTCGCAGGGCAGGATGCCGGATAACGTCCGGCGGGAGTGATCCTAGGGAAAGTGCCATAGAAAAGGAAACCGCCACGCAAGTGGTAAGGGTGGAAAGGTGCGGTAAGAGCGCACCAGCAGTCGGGAGACCGGCTGGCTTGGTAAACCCCATCCGAAGCAAGACCGAATAGGGAAGGGTTGAGGTTGCCCGCTGACCTTCCGGGTTGCGTCGCTTGAGCAGTCGAGCAATCGGCTGACTAGACAGATAATCATCACCACGCAAGTGGGACAGAACTCGGCTTATTGAATGCTCGCATTGAAAGAATGACGCTGTGACGTATGTCACGGCGTCTTTTTTGTTTGTCATTCGCGGCAAGGGCCTCACGCTTTCGCTACATGTGCCGCGCACTTCTCCGCTTTTCTCATCTGTCTTTCCTGCCGCCTGTGCCCTATCCGCCTCTACGGGGCACCTTCCCGGCAAGGGGGCTGACGATACGAGGTAAATCTGCTGTCAAGAGACCTTCGGGCATCGCCTCATATAATACTTGCGGCGAAGCCGCTACCGCAATCCTGAACCTTGAACCTAAAAAATATTTTTCCATCCCCTTGCTTTCCCCTTTTTCTTTTGGTAGAATAAATAACGCATGAGTACACATGTCTGGCGGACTCTGCATCTGTGCTTGCGGGAAAAATTTCATTTCACACATTCCCGAAGTGGCTGCAGGGGAGGAAACGGACAGAGGTTAAAAACAGGAGGTTTTTATTATGGCAGTTGTATCCATGAAACAGTTACTCGAAGCAGGCGTTCACTTTGGTCATCAGACCCGTCGTTGGAATCCGAAAATGGCACGTTTCATTTTCACGGAAAGAAACGGCATCTACATCATCGACCTGCAGAAGACTGTAAAGAAAGTAGAAGAAGCATACGCTTTCCTGCGTGAAGTCGCAGCTACCGGCGCTCCGATCCTTTTCGTCGGCACCAAGAAACAGGCGCAGAATTCCGTGAAGGAAGAAGCTACCCGCTGCAATCAGTTCTATGTCAATGAACGTTGGCTGGGCGGCATGCTCACCAATTTCCGTACCATTCAGACCCGTATCGCTCGTCTGAAAGAACTGGAAAAAATGTTTGAAGAAGGCACCACTGACCAGTATCCGAAGAAGGAAGTCATCCTGATGAAACGCGAACTGGAAAAACTGGAAAAGAACCTGGGCGGCATCAAAGACATGAAGAAGATCCCGGGCGCACTCTTCATCATCGACTCCAAAAAAGAAGAAATCGCTATTGCCGAAGCTCACAAGCTGCACATTCCGGTTATCGCTACCGTTGATACCAACTGCGATCCGGATGTTGTTGATTTCCCGATCCCGGCAAACGATGATGCTATCCGTGCTGTAAGACTGCTTGCTTCCAAGATGGCTGACGCTGTCCTCGAAGGCCGTCAGGGGCAGCAGGAAGCTGAAGCTGCTAAAGAAGCAGAAGCTGAAGAAGCTCCGGCTGAAGAAGCTGCTGAACAGGAATAATGGCTGTATAGGAAATTCGGCCTGCGCTTTGCGCAGGCTGGGGATTTCCTTTTTTTGAGAAATTTTTACAAACACCTTACTGTTTTATGATGGAGGTCATAAAGATGGCAATTACCGCTAGCATGGTCAAAGATCTGCGTACAAAGACTGGCGCAGGCATGATGGACTGCAAAAAAGCACTCGTAGAAGCTGAAGGCGATATGGAAAAAGCAGTAGATATTCTCCGTGAAAAGGGACTGTCTCAGGCTGCGAAGAAAGCAAGCCGTGTAGCTGCTGAAGGTGCTGTCGTTTCCGCTATTTCCGCTGATGGCAAAGTCGGCACCATCGTAGAAGTCAACTGCGAAACCGACTTCGTAGGCAGCAATGATGACTTCAGAGCACTGGCTGCTCGTATCGCACAGCAGATCATCGCTGTAAATCCGGCTGATGTAGAAGCTCTGCTTGCTTCTGAAATGGACGGCAAGGCTGTCAAAGATCAGGTCACCGAAGCTGTAGCTAAGATCGGCGAAAACATTTCTGTTCGTCGCTTTGTTCGCTATGAAAGTGCAGAAGGCGCTGTCTACAGCTACATCCACGGCGGCGGCAAGATCGGCGTTCTCGTCGAAATGAAGGGCGCAGACGCTGAGCTCGGCAAAGATGTCGCTATGCAGGTCGCTGCAGCAAATCCTTCCTACCTCGACCGCACTCAGGTACCGCAGGCTGAAATCGAACATGAAAAAGAAGTTCTGGCTGTCGAAGCGAGAAACGAAGGCAAACCGGAAAAGATCATCGAAAAGATGGTTCTCGGCCGCATCAACAAATACTACAAGGAAGTCTGCCTCGTAGATCAGGAATTCATTAAAGATGGCGATCTGACCATTGCGAAACTCCTGAAATCCAAGAATGCAGAAGTTGTCCGCTTCGCTCGTTTCCAGCTCGGCGAAGGCATCGAAAAGAAACAGGACGATCTGGCTGCTGAAGTCGCTAAACAGCTGAATCAGTAATCCATAAAATAGGAATAAGAGAACATCATCTTTGGTGTTCTCTTATTTTATGGTCTTTTTCAGGGGTTGGATGGAAGCCTGGAAGTGAAGAAGTCAGATGTCTACAGTCTAAAGGCTGTAGTTTCCAAGGCTCATCTCTCAAAATTCTTATGGCAGCTATTTCTGAAATACTATATAATAATATAGATGTATCACTGATTTTTACGGGGGTGTACAATGGCAACAGAAAACAAGAAGTATAAGAGAGTCATGCTGAAATTGTCTGGTGAAGCGATGGCCAGCGACAAAGGATTTGGTATCGATCCGGAGGTCGTATATCGATTGGCTGGCGAGATCAAGGAAGCCAGCGATGCCGGTATCGAGATCGCTGTCGTTGTAGGTGGCGGCAATATCTGGAGAGGTCTCAAGGGCAGCCAGGGCGGGATGGATCGTGCGTCGGCTGACTACATGGGCATGCTCGCGACCGTCATCAATTCCGTCGCTCTGCAGGATGCGCTTGAAAAACTTGGCGTCTCCACCCGCGTACAGACAGCCATCGAAATGCAGCAGGTCGCAGAGCCTTACATTCGCCGCCGTGCGATCCGCCATCTTGAGAAGGGTAGAGTCGTGATTTTTGGCGCTGGTACGGGCAATCCTTATTTCACAACGGATACCACGGCAGCTCTCCGCAGTGCAGAAATCGAAGCTGATATCATGCTGATGGCGAAGAAGCAGACCGATGGTGTGTACGATGCGGATCCAAAGTTCCATCCCGAAGCCAAAATGTTCACTCATCTCACCTATGGTGAAGTGCTGCAGAAAGAGCTGGCTGTCATGGATAATACGGCCATCACCCTCTGCATGAATAATGAAATTCCGATCAAAGTATTCAATATCGACGTTCCTGGCAACATTGTCAAGGCCTGCAAGGGAGATACCCTGGGCACATTAATCGAAGGGAAATAATCATGTACGAAGAAGAACTGAAGAAACTGTCTGACAAGATGGATAAATCCATCGTTGCTCTCAAGAATGAATTCACCAGCATCCGTACGGGTCAGGCGAATGCCAGCCTGCTCGATCGCGTATTTGTTGAGTATTACGGCAGCCGTACTCCGATCACTCAGGTCGCTTCTGTGACTGTACCGGAAGCTCGTCTGCTCGTTGTCCAGCCATGGGACAAGGGTCTTCTGAAAGATATCGAAAAAGCCATCCTGCAGTCTGACCTCGGCCTCGTACCGATGAATGATGGCAACCTGATCCGTATGGCCATCCCGCAGCTGACCGAAGACCGCCGCAAGGAGCTTGTCAAGGTCGTCAATAAGAAAGCGGAAGAGGGCAAGGTCGCTATCAGAAATATTCGTCGTGATGGCAATGATTTCCTGAAAAAGGAAGCAAAGAATAGCGATGTTTCCAAGGATGTCATCAAAGAAACTGAAGATAAAGTCCAGAAGCTGACGGACAAGAAAATCAAAGAGCTGGAAGCTGCCACCGAAAAGAAAATTAAAGAGATCATGTCTGTATGAGTGAGGATGTTCTTTTTGCAGGACAGCCGTTTACTGAAAAATTGAGACAGTGTGTAGAGAAATCGTATCCGAGTGGTACGATTTCTTTCACTCATGGGCGGGAAGCGCAGCTCGAAGAGGGCGCGCTTTACCTTGTCCGAACCGGAGAAAAGGCTGTTGTCATGCCACGAATGAAGTATAGTGAGAGTGTGGAAAAAGTCGTGAGGCGGCGAGAATAATCTTCTAGTCCCTTTCTTTGGAAGGGGCAGACTCGCGTAGCGAGTCGGGATTGCCTGCCATGTTTGTATAGCAGAAATCGCAGCCCAAACCTCCGCCTCTTCAAGGCACCTTCTCCAGAGGACGGAGGAAGGTTTAAAGGGAAAGAATATATATTTACGACGAAGCCGCCCCTTCATTCTTCATTCGAGCAGAGCTTTTAAACGTAATTGAAGGGCGGGGCGTCCCATGGGCTATCCCTGAACCTCGAACCCTTAAACTATCTAAACTCTATCCTATTTTGATTATGGGAGATTCCATTTATGTCTGATAAAAAATCATTTCCTGAGCATGTGGCCATCATTCTTGATGGGAATGGTCGCTGGGCGAAAGAAAGAGGAAGAGAGAGAACCTATGGTCATCAGGTCGGCGCGGCGAATGTGAAGACCATCGTACGTGCGGCGGGTCATATGGGAGTGAAAGTGCTGACGCTCTATGCATTCTCCACAGAGAACTGGAAGCGTCCGCCTATCGAAGTCCGTTTCCTGATGAAGCTTTTCAAGAGCTACCTGATCAGTCAGTTGCGTGAGCTGGTGGAGGATAATGTGCAGGTGCACATTGTAGGCGAACCGTCAGCATTGTCGAATGATCTTCGCAAGGAGATCGCTGCCTGCGAAAAAGACACCGCGAAGTGTGACGGCATGATCCTGAATGTGGCCATCAACTATGGCGGACGCATGGAGATCGTGCAGGCGGTGCAGCAGATCGCACGCGAAGTGAAGAACGGCTCTCTTGATGCGGAATCCATTACGGAAGAAACGATTTCTGCCCATCTCTATCCATCGGATGCCCAGGATGTGGATCTCATGATCCGTACGGGCGGAGAGTCGCGCATTTCGAATTTCCTTCTCTGGCAGATCTCTTATGGGGAACTATACTTCACGCCTGTCCTGTGGCCTGATTTCACCGAAGAGGAGCTTTCGAAAGCGATCGATTGGTTTACCGGAAGAGACCGTCGCTTCGGCGGGCTCACGGAGGATAAAAAATGAAAGTGCGTGTGATCACAGCGATCATCGGTATCATCGCTGTCCTCGGGCTGGTATATCTGGGAGGTTGGTTTCTGACGGGAGCCATTTTCCTGGTCTCTTTGCTGGCCCTTCTTGAATATGATAAGATGCTGAAACATTTTGGTGTCCATATCTATCTGAAAGCCACAGCCATTGCCACCGCCGTCATGGTACTGGCATCTGGTTTTTATTCGCTGAAAGCCTTTCTGGCTGCGATTTTTCTAGCCTTTGTGCTTCTCCTCTACCTGATCCTGGGTATTAAGAAGGGAAATATGACCGGTCTTATTTATTCTGCTTTCGGTGCCGTCTATTTTGGCGTGGGCTTCGGCAGTCTGGCGCTCCTTCGCGGCAGTCATGAGCTGCTCTCTCCGGTGGCAGTTTCTATGGAGCCGGGGATTTTCCTCATTCTTCTCGCACTCATTTGCACCTGGGCGAGTGATTCTTTCGCTTACCTGACGGGGAAGGCCTGCGGTCGTCATAAGATGGCGCCGCATATCAGCCCGAATAAAACGGTCGAAGGTCTTGTCGGCGGCGCAGTCGGCTGCGTCATTCTAGGGGTCCTTGTTTCCTTCTGCGCGGGTTTTGATCTTTTGGAAGGATTCATCCTTTCCGTCATGGCGGCGATCATGGCGCCCATGGGGGATCTCTTCGAGTCCTATGTAAAGCGCGCCTGTGATATCAAAGACTCCGGAAATATTCTACCGGGGCATGGCGGGATGATGGACCGTTTCGACAGCCTTCTCTTTGTGGCACCGAGCCTTGTCGCGGTGCTTGCGCTGCTGAGATGAATGAGAAATGAAGATGCGGTATTGCGCGCTGGTTATCAATGGGAGACGTAGAGATGGTAAGCCCCTCTGGCTTTGATTTCTAAAGTCTTCCAGTCTCACTTCTGCTCCACAGTCAAACTGTCACTCATATTTCCCCGAAAGGAGTCTTCTATGAAAGAAATCGCTGTATTGGGCAGCACGGGTTCCATTGGAACCCAGACGATGGACGTGATCCGTCTCCATTCGGATCTTTTTCATGCGGCCGTCATTGCTGCGCACAAGAGTATCGATAAATTACAGGAGCAGGCTGCGCTCTTTCATCCGTATGCCATCGTCATCACTGATGAGGATGCGGGGAAAAAATTTCTGGAAACCTATAATGGCGATGCGGATGTGCTGATCGGCGAGGCAACTCTTTCTGAGGTCGTGAAGCGAGACGATGTCGACCTTGTCCTTGTAGCAGTCGTCGGCATTACAGGACTTCTTCCGACGCTTGAAGCGATTCGCGCGGGGAAAGAGCTGGCTCTTGCAAATAAAGAGACGCTGGTCGCAGGCGGTGCGCTCGTTCTTGAGGAAGCGAAAAAGCATCATACGCTGATCCGTCCGGTGGACAGTGAGCATTCTGCCATCTTCCAGAGTATGATCGGGCAGGATCAGAAAGGCATCCATAAAATCCTTCTCACAGCTTCTGGCGGTCCCTTCCGCGGCAGGACAAGAGAAGAGCTCGCGCAGGTGACGGTCGCAGATGCCATGAAGCACCCGACATGGAACATGGGGATGAAAGTGACGCTCGACTCTGCGACCATGTTTAACAAAGGACTCGAGGTCATAGAGGCGCACTGGCTCTTCGGCGTAGACTATCAGGATATTGAAGTCATTGTCCAGCCGCAGAGCCTGATCCACTCGATGGTCGAGTATGTCGATGGCACCATCATGGCACAGATCGGTTTGCCGGATATGCGTCTTCCGATCCAGTTCGCTCTGACATATCCGGACCGCCTGCCTTCGCCGTCGCATGCATTCGTGGACTGGAATGAAATCGCGCAGATCCTGATCGCAAAGCCCGATATGAAAGTCTTCCGTTCGCTGAAGCTGGCTTACGAAGCAGGAGAAATGGGGGGAGACGGCGGCGTCGCTTTCAACGCAGCCAATGAAGAGGCCATCCGCGCCTTTATCGCAGGGAAGATTTCCTTCCTTTCCATTTTCGAGGTGGTGGAAGATACGCTCTCGCACTGGAGTGCAGAGCCTGTCGTTTCTTATGACAGTGTACTCTCATCGGATCGTAAGGCTCGCGCGCTGGCAGATGCATTCATTTCGAGGAAATGCCTATGATTTCATCGATACTGGCTCCGATCTTTGTCTTTGCCGTCGTTGTCATCGTCCATGAGGGAGGGCACTTCTTCATGGCGAAGTGGACGGGTATGAAGGTCATCGAGTTTGCTGTCGGCTTCGGTCCTGTGATCGTTTCAAAGAAATGGGGAGAGACGCTCTATTCCCTTCGTCTGATTCCGCTGGGGGGATTCAATAAGATCGCCGGCATGGATGATCAGAATAAGGATGACCCACGCGCTTTTAACCGGCGCCCGACATGGGCAAAGCTGCTTGTTATCGTAGGGGGCGCGCTCTTCAATGTTCTTCTCGCCCTTTTGATCTTCATCTCCGCCTTCAAGATCGAAGGTTATAATACTTTCCCGAATTTACCCAAAGTCGGTACCGTACTTGCGGGGAGTTCGGCAGAGAAGCAGCATCTTTCGCCCGGAGATACCATTCTTTCCATCGAAGGGAAGGCTATGGTGAAATGGACGGATATCGGAGAAGCCCTAAAAGAGAAGGGAAATCGGGTGGTTTCTATGGAAATCGACCACGAGGGTACGATGAGACAGGTGACGATCATCCCCGAGGTGCAGCCCGATGGCCGTGCCATCATGGGGATCACGCCTTATGTAGAACATCACGAAACCACGATGACAGAAGCCATTGCCATGGGGGTTGGACGCGCCGCCGATCTGCTGCATATGATGACGGCGGGGCTTTATGATATGGTGATGGGCACGGGGCGTGCGGAGGTATCCGGCCCGATCGGAATCGCTCGCATGTCAGGGGAGGTGGCATCTTATGGGGTCATGCCGCTCTTCATGTTTATCGCCCTTCTCAGTCTGAATCTGGGACTTCTCAATATTCTTCCCGTCCCGCTTCTCGATGGCGGACATTTGATCCTTATTCTTTTGGAGGCTATTCTCGGGCGGCAGCTGCCGGAGAAAGCGCTGATTTATATTCAATCGGTCGGAATCGCCATACTGGGTGCGATTTTCTTCTATGCACTCTTCCATGATATCAGCGCGCTGATGTAGGAAAAGCGGGTTCAGAGGGATATGTTCTTATCGGTAGGCTTCTCGCACGACTTTCATTCCAATCGGCGATGATAAGGATAGGACGTTTTTAGGAAGGCAAACCTGACTCTAAACCATATATTCATGTAAATCACTACAAAAAGGAGATTCAAATGGGAAATACCAGACAGGTCGTTGTCGGCGGTGTCAAGATCGGTGGGGGTGCGCCCATTGCGATCCAGTCGATGAGTACGTTCAGCCCACTCGATACGGACGCTGCTGCCTCGCAGATCCAGGCTCTGCATCAGGCGGGCGCAGATATCATCCGAGTCGCCGTGCCGGATAAAAAGGCAGCAGAAGCGTTGGGCGCGCTCCGTGCGAAAGTGGATGTACCGCTGGTTGCAGACATTCATTTTGACTACCGTCTTGCGCTTACGGCGATGGAGCAGGGGATCGACGCTCTCCGCATCAATCCGGGAAATATCGGCAAGCGGGAAAACGTCGTGAAGGTTGTGGATATGGCGAAAGAAAAGCATATCCCCATTCGTATCGGTATCAATGCAGGCTCCCTGCCTGAAGACATCCTTGCAGCACATGGTGGACATCCGACCGCGGAAGGCATGGTGGAGGGCGCACTCTCTCATGTCCGCATCCTCGAAGCGGAAGGATTCTATGATATCGTGATTTCTGTGAAGTCCTCAGATGTCCCGATGATGGTGAAGGCGAACCGTCTTCTTTCGGAAAAAGTGGACTATCCGCTGCACCTCGGTGTGACGGAGGCCGGGACGCTCTATCGCGGGACGATCAAGTCAGCCATCGGGATCGGCAGCCTGCTCTTAGACGGCATTGGCGATACCCTTCGTGTATCTTTGACCGATGATCCGATGAAGGAAGTAAAAGCAGCGAAGGAAATCCTGAGCTCCGTGGGCATGCAGCAGTATGGCCCAGTCCTCATTTCCTGTCCGACATGCGGTCGCACACAGGTGAATCTCATCGAGATGGCCAAAGAAGTGGAGGAGAAGATCTCTCACTTTAAGAAACCCATCAAAGTCGCTGTCATGGGATGCGCCGTGAATGGTCCGGGCGAAGCACGAGAGGCAGATTTCGGCATCGCCGGCGGAAAAGGCAGTGGCCTGGTCTTCCGCAAAGGAAAGATCCTCCGTTCCGTCCCGGAAAATCAGCTCATTGATGCCCTGATGGAAGAGATCAGAGCGTATGAAGAAGAGGAATAAAATCATACAAAAAGCAGCGTGCAGGCGCTGCTTTTTGTATGGTGAGATGAGTGATTCCGAGTGATTATGCCCACAGGCATTCATTTTTGTTTTTCACAGGAGCGGTTCATACATTTATGGTATAATGTACCTGCGTGTAACAGATTAAAATCTAGCAAGAGTGATGCCTGGAATCTGGGGAGGACGGGTGACTGGGAATCAGCAGCTAGGGATTAGAAAAAACGCCGAGAAATCGTATGGCGATTTCTCGGCGTTTTTATGTGGGAGAGAGGAGAAGGTAAAACTATACCTTTATTATTCTCTTTCTATCCGGAAGGAGGTAGGGGCGGGAATGACGACATTCCTACTCC
>ENA-ORRX01000482-ORRX01000482.1-human-gut-metagenome-genome-assembly--contig:-NODE-482-length-13680-cov-14.9128_pt1 | contig 13680 bp, 8 predicted proteins | sample MGYA00242186_ERZ509153 | MGnify/ENA primary metagenome ERZ509153 (study PRJEB26280, sample SAMEA2338643) | human gut metagenome | biome: human gut; feature: human-associated habitat; material: faeces... | reverse complement strand
GCGTCTTGCCGTTCGACATTCTGAAATGTCCGATATTATCGATGGCCATGGCGATGCGCTCAGGATAGGCTAGGGCAATCAGTCTGCCCACTTCCTCTGCATCCACCGGCTCATTGTCTTCCTTCACCTTGAGCATCCTGCGGTATTCCTGGGCTATCTGGGCGATGCGAGCCCATCTGCCCAGACTGTTTTTCTGTCGCTGCGAACGGAGGATGGAGAGACGCAGCGCCATGTCCGAATCCTCTGAATCGCTCATCGGGTCTTTCTCTTCCAGCAGGGCGGCAACGTCGCAGGCTAGAGCTTTGAGTGCAGAAGTTTCTGAGTTCATCATCATCTTGGCGATGCGCGGATGACAAGGCAATGTTGCCATCTTCCTTCCCAATGGGGTGATGCTGCCATCCGGTTCTATCGCTTCAAGAGAAAGAAGCAATTCCTTGGCATTGAGAAGGTTACTGCTTGATGGTGGGGTAAGCCAGAGCAGCGACTGGGGATTGTTCTCGCCAAAGGCAGCAATGTCGAGTACCATCGATGTAAGGTCGGCTTCCTCTATTTCCGGTCGGCGCTGGTCTTCCATCAGATGTTCCGAGGTCTGAGTCCACAACCGGTAGCAGATTCCTTCAGCCACACGTCCGGCTCGTCCTCTTCGCTGGGTTGCCATGTCCTTGCTGATGGTTACGGTTTCCAGGTGGCTCAATCCCGTTCGGGTGTCGTAAACCAGTTTTCGGCAAAGTCCGGAATCCACCACAATCCTCACACCTTCGATGGTAAGTGAGGTTTCGGCGATAGGTGTGGCGAGCACAATTTTCCTTTCTCCTTCTTTCGAAGGGGCTATGGCGAGGCGCTGCTTTTCGGGTGGAAGATTGCCGTAGAGCGGATAAACCTGCGGAACGGTAAGTTCAGCTGAAGCCCTGCTGAGGCTTGCATCCAATATCTCCTTGCATTTCAGAATCTCCGACTGTCCAGGAAGAAAAGCCAGAATATCTCCCTCGTACCTATCTGCAGCCTTGAGGATGGTAGCCGCCACCTCTTTATATATGTCGTATCGCGCAATATCGGTCTCGGAATAAATGGTCTCTACGGGGAACATCCGTCCTTCGCTCTCTATCAATGGTGCCTGAAGAGCTTCGCAGATGGCGGAAGCATCGATGGTTGCCGACATGATGATAATCTTCAAATCTGGTCGGATGATTTCCTGGGCCTGTCGGGTGAGGGCAAGTGCCAGATCGGAGTTGATGCTTCGCTCGTGAAACTCATCGAAGATGACGGCGCTCACTCCTTCGAGCGTGGCATCATGGATGAGCATTCGGGTAAGGATTCCCTCGGTGAGCACCTCGATGCGGGTTTCTGAAGAAACCTTGTTCTCGAAGCGTACCCGGTAACCCACGGTCTTGCCCACGGGTTCGCCCAAGATGCTTGCCATTCGTTCAGCTATCTGACGGGCAGCAAGGCGGCGTGGTTCCAGCATCAGAATCTTTCCCTGTGGGGTGGCTCCGAGGAGGGTGAGTGGAAGCACGGTGGATTTTCCGGCTCCCGGCGGAGCGGTAACAACAAGGTTTGCCGACTCCTTCAGGGTGCTGTTGATGGCGTCGGCTATCTGGAAGGCAGGAAGATGACCTGCCTGCTGTTTGATTCTATCGTAATTCATACTGCAAAGATACACATTATTTTTGTGATGGGCAAATGATTAGAAAGGTAATGCATGAGAATGGCGAATCTTGTAGATTTTTTCCCTTATCTGGTTCCATTTGGCTAGGACCAGGTAGCCGGATACGACTGCTAGATAGAGAAGCATCAACTGAAGGAGTGACAGATGAAGATGGTCTATGCTGGCACCCGGCAACAGACTGGTAAGCCGGAAGACGGTATGGGTGGCTTGGGTAATGCTGGCAAGTACTGCTGCTACATGTTGCATCAGCCAGATGCTGACGGAGGCAAGGCTGGAAATGTAGGTAAGGGGAGAAAGCAGCAGGAGTAGGGCACAAAGATAGAGGATGAGGGTGGCTGCCGGGATGGCGATGAAGCTGGTGAACAGGGAGTAGCAGGATATTCTGCCGAAATAATAGACGATGAGCGGAAGCGTACCTATCTGTGCCGCCAGGGATACGCTGAATAATCCCCAGAGGCAACGGATGATCTTGCCGTGGGATTTGAGCAGTCCGAAGAGTGGGGGATAGAATATGAGGATGGAAGCCACGGCGAGAAAGGACATCTGAAAACTGATGTCGAAAAGATGGAAGGGATTCAGAAACAGCATGATGACATAGGCTAGCGCCAGGGTGTTGAGCGAAAGGTCGGGGCGCAGGGCTAGCAGGCAGAAACTGTAGATGCTGAGCATGGAGGCTGATCTGACGGCACTAGGGGGAAAGCCGATAAAGACGACATACGCCCATACGGCAACGAGGGACAGGGCAATGGTGGGTCTGGAACGGCGCTTTCCGCCCAGAAGAATCACGAAGAGCTGGAAGATAATGCCTATGTGCAAGCCGCTAACTGCCAGTATATGACTTGTGCCGGAGATGGAAAAGCTCTCCTTGGTTTCCCGGTCGAGTGAACCCTTATCGCCCATCGCCATCGCAGAAATCACGGCGAAATCCTGTCCGTCGATATGATAAGTATGCAGCTGCTGTTCCAGCTGCTGGCGGAAGGAACGGCTTGCCAGGATGGTGCGGTCGATGGGGGAGAGTGACTGGTAGGTTATGATGCTGCCAGGCGCTTTCGTCTTATCGATATGATGGGAGGTGATGAAACCGCCCAGACAGAACAGGCAGAGCGACAGAAGGAAGCTCTGAAGAAGGACCAGCTGCTTGATTTTTCTGAAGAAGAGCCGGAAAAGCTGACGGGTTTCATAGAGTACATAGCAGCAGCCGGCTAAGGCTATGGCAATGATGGCTGCGATGAGCCAATAGCGCGTGGAGAAGTAATCATAGCTGTATCTGGCTGTGATGATGCTAAGTGATAGTATGAGGCTGAAGAACATCAGCGGAGTAACTGGGAGTCTTTTATTTCTATCCATTTTAGCCGTGTTTTCAGGTTCGTTTAAAAAAGAGAAGTCCGACAAAAGGTTGGGATAGTCCAACTCTCTTATCGGGCTTCTCATATATATATAATAATGTATAAGCCTGCCTGGAAGCAGAAATATATCATTTTGGGAGATTACTCTCTCTTGAGATTATTCTCTCTTGAGATTATTTGCCGAATCCGAAGATACGCTTGATGAATTTCTTCACAGGATTATCGTTCTTCTGTGGATTGACAACAGGAGCGTACTTGCGAGGACCGGAATTCTCAGTTCCCTTCTTCTGCTGGTTCTGCTGAGCGCCACCCTGCTTCTTCTGGGCTACGCCTCTGCCTCTGCCATTGCTTCCAGGGCGAACGTTGTTCTCATTGCCTGGGCGCTGGTTGCCGTTAGACTGCTGATTGCCCTGCTGGTTGCCGTTCTCGTTGTTGCGCTGTTTATTGTTGCGGCGCTTGTTGTTATTGCGGTTCTTCTGCTCGCCGTTGTGCTGCTCAGCGTTTCTCTGTTCATTGTTCTTGAACTCGCCATTCTTCTGTGCACCATTCTCGTGATTCTTCTGTGCACCATTCTCTCCATTGTTCTGAGGAGTCTTTTCCTGACGCTCGTTTGGCTTGTTTGGCTTGCGCTTGTGCGAAGTCTGGTCGCGGTCTTTCTGTCTGCGGCTCTTGGCGCTGGTCTTGCTCTTGCCCTCGCTGTTATTGTTGCCGCCGCGGTTGCCGTTGCGGTTGTTTCCGCCCTGCTTTCCGCCCTTGCCCTTTCGACCATTGTTGCGTTTTGAAGGCTTGTTGAGCTTGATGTATTCAGGGCCTTCGCCGCAATCTTCCGGCAGAGGCATCTTCTCTACCACCTTCTCCAGGAATTTCTCGATCTGCTGGAACCAGTACTGGTCTTCCTCGTTGACGAAGGTGATGGCTCTACCATCGCGGTTGGCACGGGCTGTACGGCCGATGCGGTGAACGTAATCTTCTGTATCGTGAGGAACATCGTAATTGATGACCATCTCAATATCATCGATGTCGATTCCGCGCGCCACAATATCGGTAGCTACGAGAACATCATACTGTCCGCTCTTGAACTTGAACATCACATCGTCGCGCTCAGCCTGTTCCAGGTCGCTGTGCATGGCTCCGCAGTTTACTCCAATCTGCTGGAGGGAAGCTGCGAGTTGCTTCACCTTGAATTTGCTGCCGCTGAAGACGATGACACGCTTCAGGTCGCCTGCCTTGAAGATGTCCTTGATGATGGTCATCTTCTGGGTTTCGTAGCATACGTATGCTTCCTGCTTGATTTTCTCGGCTGGCTTGCTGACGGCAAGTTTGATTTCTACCGGATTCTTGAGCAGGGTCTTAGCCAGTTCTTCTATCTTCTCAGGCATGGTTGCCGAGAACATGATGGTCTGGCAGGTCTTTGGCAGTTTTGCCGCGATGGTCTTGATGTCTTCTGAGAAACCCATGTCGAGCATGCGGTCGGCCTCGTCGAGAATGAAGAAGCTTACCTTGCTGAGGTCTACATTGCCCAGAGAGATATGGGAGATGAGACGGCCCGGGGTGGCGATGACTACATCGGCGCCCATGCGGAGGCTGCGTAACTCCTGATCGTAACGGTTGCCGTCGTTGCCGCCGTATACGGCTACGCTGCTCACGCCCTGCAGGTAATAGCCGAAGCCTTGCATTGCCTGGTCTATCTGCTGGGCGAGCTCGCGGGTTGGTGACATGATGACGCAGTTGATGGCGTCTTTAGGATAACCGCCGTCATCGAGCTTGCTCAATACTGGCAGCAGATAGGCTGCGGTTTTGCCGGTTCCGGTCTGGGCTACGCCCAATACATCGTGACCTTCTAATATCTCTGGAATGCACTTTTCCTGTACTGGAGTGCATGTGTCGAAGCGCATGTCGTATAATGCGTCGAGCACGTTGTCGTTTAAATCTAATTCGTCGAAATACATTTTTTTTTTAATGTTGAATGTTGAATGTTGAATGTTGACTTTTTACCTCGGTGCCTTGCGGTAGCAGAAGTAGGCTACGATGGCGAAGAGGAAGTTTGGAAGCCACGCTGCCAGAACAGGCGGGAAATTGGCCTGGATGGCGAAGGTGGCAGAAACCGTCTGCAGCATGATGTAGCCGAAACTCAGCGCAAGACCTACGCCCAATGCTGCTCCCATGCCGCCCTTGCGCTTGCGGGCTGAGAGGGAGACACCGATGATGGTGAGGATGAACGAGGCGAAGGAAGAGGCGATGCGCTTGTGGTATTCTACCTCGTACTGCACTACGTTGCCCGAACCGCGGTTGATCTGCTTGGAGATGTAATCGCGGAGCTCAGGACTGGTGAAGGTTTCCTGCTGACCCTTGGAATAGACCAGGTCGGTAGGTTCCATCATGATGATGGTGTCCTTCTGGGCTCCGCTCGTAATATGCTCCTTCATGCCCTGGAGCTTGCGGATTTTCCAGTTGCTCAGTTGCCAGTGATACTTGCTGTCGGAAATGGTGTCGTACTGGATGTCCATCGCTGTAAGGTGGCTTACGAGTTTCTTGTCCTGGAACTTGTCGAGACAGAATCCATAACCTCGCTTCGAGTTGTTGTCGTAGTGCTGCATATAGGCAATCACGCCCTTATCTACCTGTAGCTGTACGTTTTCGGCAGAAGTATTCTTCTTCTTGTTCTTGTACATCGTCTCAAAGTTCTGGCGTACTACCGTGCCGTGTGGAATCACGTAGGCAGAGAGTACATAGCTCAAGGCTGAGAGCATGATGCAGGTGATGAGGTAAGGACGAAGGAGTCGCTTGAAGGAAACACCTGATGCCAGAATGGCGATGATTTCAGAGTTGCCTGCCAGCTTCGACGTGAAGAGGATGACCGCCACAAACACAAACAACGCACTGAAGAGGTTGGCGAAGTAAGGGATGAAGTTGGCATAATAATCGAAGATGATGGCCTTGGCTGGTGCATGATACTCCGTGAACTTCGCCAGGTTCTCATTGAAGTCGAACACGATGGAGATGGAGATGATCAGTGCAATCGAGAAGAAGTAGTAGCCTAAGAACTTCTTGATAATGTACCAGTCTAACCGCTTGATGTATCTCAGTGGGTTGAGATACCTGAGCACCCTGAGGAATCGCAGCTTGTGCCCGATCCAGCCTAGAATGCGGGCTATGCGCTGCAGGATGGCAATGAGCCAGCCGAAGCGAGATTCGAAGGCTCTGCCCATCTTGAGCAGTCTGCGATGTTTTCTGATGTATTTATAATCTTTCATCATTTAATGTAAAATATGTATAGGAGCATCCTATAAAGTTCAATGCTCAACGCTCAAGCTAGATTCGTCGGCCGAGTTGATCGATGATAGAGCGTTTCCACTCTACGAAGTCGCCCTGCTCGATATGGTGGCGTGCATCTGTAACGAGACGGAGATAGAACGACAGGTTGTGGATGCTGGCAATCTGCATGGCAAGGAGCTCCTGGGCCTTGAAGAGATGGTGCAGGTAGGCCTTGGTGGTTATCTGGTCGATGTCGCAGCCGTCTGGATCCACTGGACTGAAATCCATCTCCCACTTCTTGTTGCGCATGTTCATCGTACCATTATAGGTAAAGAGCATCGCATTGCGGCCGTTGCGGGTTGGCATTACGCAGTCGAACATATCAACACCGCGCTCGATGGCCTCGAGCAGGTTCTGGGGAGTTCCTACGCCCATCAGGTAGCGAGGCTTGTCCTTTGGAAGAATCTCGTTCACCACCTCAATCATTTCGTACATCACCTCGGTAGGCTCGCCTACGGCAAGACCGCCGATGGCATTTCCGTCGGCTCCCTTATCGGCAATGTACTTGGCTGCTTCGCGGCGCAGCTCTGGGAAAGTACAGCCCTGGACGATAGGGAAGAGGCTCTGCTGATAACCGTAGAGAGGTTCTGTCTCGTCGAAGCGCTTGATGCAGCGGTCGAGCCAGCGCTGAGTCATCTCCAGACTCTTCTTCGCATACATGAAGTCGCTTTGTCCGGGAGGACACTCATCGAAAGCCATCATGATGTCGGCACCGATGATGCGTTCTGTATCCATTACGTTCTCTGGTGTGAAGAAATGCTTGCTGCCATCGATGTGCGAACGGAACTCGCAGCCCTCTTCTCTGAGCTTGCGGATTCCGGTAAGCGAGAATACCTGGAAACCGCCACTGTCGGTGAGGATAGGACGGTCCCAGCCGTTGAACTTATGCAGTCCGCCTGCCGCCTTGATGACTTCGAGTCCCGGGCGCAGGTAGAGATGGTAGGTGTTTCCCAGGATGATCTGGGCCTTTACCTGCTGGCGCAATTCTTCGAAATGTACACCCTTTACGCTGCCCACAGTTCCCACAGGCATGAAGATCGGAGTCTTGATCTGTCCGTGGTCGGTGGTGATGATGCCGGTGCGAGCATCGCTTGCCTTATCTGTTACTTGTAGTTCAAATTTCATTTCTTTTCTTTTTTGTCATTTTCAGGAATGGTGAAGTCGATAGGGTGCTTTACCTTCTCGTCGGTGAGGGCAAACTCCCAGACATCTGCTACATCTTCTACATAATGGAACTCTACGCCCTTGAGATACTTTTCTGGAATGTCGAGGATGTTCTTCTTGTTTTCCTTGCAGATCACGATGTCGGTAATGCCGGCACGCTTGGCTGCCAGGATCTTCTCCTTGATGCCTCCCACTGGGAGTACCTTGCCGCGAAGGGTAATCTCGCCGGTCATGGCTATGTTCTTGCGAACCTTGCGCTGGGTGATGGCCGAAGCGATACTGGTGGCAATGGTAATACCTGCCGAAGGACCGTCTTTTGGCGTTGCACCTTCGGGTACGTGGATATGGATGTTCCAGTTTTCAAAGATGCGGTAATCCACGCCCAGCAGGTCGATATGCGCCTTGATGTATTCCAGGGCGATGACAGCCGATTCCTTCATCACATCTCCCAGGTTACCGGTCAGGGTAAGCTTGCCCTGTCTTCCCTTGCTCAGCGAGGTTTCGATAAAGAGAATCTCGCCGCCCACAGAGGTCCATGCAAGTCCTGTTACTACTCCGGCGTAATCGTTGCCCTGATAGATGTCGCGGGTGAATGGGGCGGTGCCGAGAATCTCCTTCAGGTCTGCTGCGGTGATGGATGGCTTCTCCAATTCCTTGGAATAGGCGAGCTTGTAGGCCATCTTGCGCAGTCCCTTGTTGATCTGTTTCTTGAGCTGGCGCACACCGCTTTCTCGGGTGTAGTGCTCGATGATGCCCTCAATGGCTGCCTTGTTGAAGCTTACCTTCGGGGTGAACTTGTCGAGACCTGTATTCTCCAATTCCTTCGGAATCAGGTGGCGCTTGGCAATCTCTATCTTCTCCTCCGTAATGTAGCCGCCTACTTCGATGAGTTCCATTCGGTCGAGCAAAGGACGTGGGATTGAGCTGATGTCATTGGCGGTTGCGATGAAGAGAACCTTAGAGAGATCGTAATCCACATCCAGGTAATTGTCGTGGAAAGTGTTGTTCTGCTCTGGGTCGAGTACTTCAAGCAAGGCTGATGCTGGATCACCCTGGTGGTTGTTGGCTGAAACCTTGTCTATCTCGTCGAGGATGAAGACAGGGTTGCTGCTGCCTGCCTTGAGGATGTTCTTGACAATGCGGCCAGGCATGGCTCCGATATAAGTGCGGCGGTGACCGCGAATCTCGGCTTCATCGTGCAGACCGCCCAGAGACATTCTCACGTATTTGCGCTTCATGGCCTTGGCAATGCTCTTGCCCAGACTGGTCTTGCCGACTCCCGGAGGACCATAGAGGCAGAGAATCGGACTCTGCATTCCACCCTTCAGGGATCTTACGGCAAGATATTCCAGAATGCGTTCCTTTACTTTCTCCATGCCGTAGTGGTCCTGGTTGAGAATCTTCTGGGCATGAGACAGGCTGAGGTCATCCTCGGTGTATTCGCCCCAAGGCAAATCTACCAGCGTCTGCAGATAGTTGAGCTGGATAGGGTAGTCGGGGCTCTGAGGATGGATGGTGTCGAGTTTGGCCAACTCTTTCTGAAAAACCTTCTGGGTTGCCTCGTTCCATTTCTTGGTCTTGGCTTTTTCGAGCAGCTCCTTCTTTTCCGGACTGCTTTCGCCTTCGCCCAGCTCTTCCTTGATGTTCTTGATCTGCTGCTTCAGGTAATATTCCTTCTGCTGCTCGTCGAGATCAAACTGAGTCTTGTTCCTGATTTCATTTTGCAGGTAGAGCAGTTTCTGCTCCTTGTGCAAGGCCTTGAGTGCCTCTATCAGTCGCTCTGACAGCTTCTCCTGTTCCAGCATCTTGATCTTGTCTTCTGCCGTAAAAGGCAGGGAGGTGCAGATGAAGTTGCATTTCACGAAGCGATTGGTAATCTCATTGATCGCATAGACAGCCTCGTTGGGAATGTTCTCATTGTACTGAATGAATTTGATAGATTCCTCGAAGAAAGTTTGGGTCAATGCCTTGAACATAGGATCTTCGGCTTCCTTTTCGGTAGGCCAGGTTTCTGGCAGGCTTTCTACATCGGCAAGGTAGAATGGATCCTTATCTACAATCTTCTTCATCTTGCATCTGCCTAAACCCTGTACGATGATGGTTTTCTGATGCTCATCGTTTGGCATGTTGATGACTCTCATCAACTTGGCAAATGTTCCGGTTTCGTACAAATCTTCCTGATTAGGTGAGTCTATGTCCGCATGCTTCTGGCAAAAGATGCAGAATACTGTTTCTGGATTTTGCTCCAGCATGTTTGCCAACTCCTTGCTTTCCGCCCTGCCTATCAAGATAGGAGTAAGCACGGATGGAAAAACCACCAGGTCGCGGGTGCAGAGGGTAGGATAGACTCCTGCCTCCCTTTCTTGTATCAATACGGATGCATCGCCCTCAAAGTCGGCTATCATCTGGATTTGTGTATTCGAATTTCTGTTCATATTCTATTTGGTAAACACTTTTTGGGGTGTATATGAATTTCTGTTCTATTTTGATAAACACTTTTTGGAGTGCATATTCTCTTGAATATATATTTATAGGGTGCAAAGTTAGTGATTTTTGCCGAGAATCCCATCGTTTTTTCCGAAAATCACCTCTTTATTAGATATTATTATTAATATAAGCAAGAAGACTGTAATAAAATGCTGATTTTTGCGTTACTATTTTAAAAGTAAAACTATGACAGGATTTAAATTCAAACAATTTGAGATTCATCAGGATCGTTGCGCCATGAAAGTGGGAACGGATGGTGTGTTGCTGGGGGCATGGGCACCTGGCGGTAAACGCATTTTGGATGTCGGGTCGGGTACCGGACTCATTTCGCTGATGATGGCGCAGCGCTTCCCTGAGGCGCAGGTGCTGGGTATTGATATGGACGGAGAGGCTTGTGAGGAGGCTGCTGAGAATGTGGCTGCAAGTCCTTTTGCCGATCGTGTCGAAATAGAGTGCTGCCGATTGCAGGATTATCATTCTGCGGAGTCTTTTGATGCAATCGTAAGCAATCCTCCTTTTTTCTTGAATAGCCTAAAAAATCCAGACAGTAAACGTACGATGGCCCGCCATACGGATAGCTTACCTTTCAGAGATCTTTTCAGGGGAGCAAAAATGCTGCTGAGTGATGATGGCGTCTTTTCCGTGATTGTTCCTTCTGAAGTTCTTGAGGTGGTTGTGTCGGAAGCTTGTATGCTAGGATTTTATCTTATCAGGCAGTGTGGCGTTAAGACAGTGGAGCGCAAACAGCCTAAACGCTATCTGCTGTCGTTCGCAAAGCATCGGTATAACGGTATGGAAAATACTATAAAAACAATGACCGATTCCGAGGGGAACCGGTCAGAATGGTATGCGAAAATTACAGAAGAATTTTATGTCAGGTAGGGGCTAGAGATTCAGCTTTCTCTGTACGAGCTTGCTGATGGCTCCTACTCGCTTGCTTTGGCGCTGGATGTCTTTGTGAATGTCGTCGCGCACTATATTTATGTCATTGAAGAAATCGGCAAAGGCTGATTGAATGATGTTCGGTTTGCGTACACTCTTGTCTGCAAACGGATTTACAATCATCTTGATGCCTTTTTCTTCCATGTGCACATCTATGTCGGCGCCAGTCATTACTGGGTCGCCGTCATAATGGATGACACCCGGCTTACTGCGGGTGATGTGGAGCTTCTTGCACCGGAAAGACTTGATCTTCGAGTTTTTGTCGAGGGTCTTGTTGAACATGTCGAAACTAACCTGTGAAGCTTCGATGACATCAAACGGTTCCATGATGACCACATCCATCAATCCATCGCTCATAGATGCCTGTGGGGCAATATAGGCGTTGTTGCCGTATTGGGAAGCGTTGGCACATGAGATGAGAAACGCTTTATATTGTTTTGTTCCAGTCTCATCTTCCAGAGTATATGTTTCAGGCTCATATTTCAAGCCTTCTCTCAGAATGTTTTCTGCATAGCTGATCGGCCCACGCTTTCCGCTTTCTGCAAACTTCATGCTGACAAAGGCATCGAAGCCCATTCCGCAAGTGCAGAAGAATGGGTATTCGTTGATGACTCCGTAGTCAAGGTCGTGTATTTTGCAGGCGTTGATGATCTCAATGCTTTTCTTTAGGTTCATTGGCAACAGCAGGTGGCGCGCCAGGCCGTTTCCTGAGCCGCAAGGCAGAATACCTAATGCTGAGTCGGAATGGACGAGGGAACGGGCCACCTCGTTCACGGTACCATCGCCACCTACGGCAACCACAATGTCTGCATGGTTGTCTCTGGCTTCGGCTGCCAGTTCTGAGGCGTGTCCTGGTCTTTCAGTCATTTTTATCTCGTACTCGAACTGCTCCTTGTCCAAAGTAGAATCTATCAAACTGGGAACCGCTGCTTTGCTGCTGGTTCCAGAAATCGGGTTCATGATGAAAACTATCTTTTTTTTCATATCTTAGTCAAGAAATTGTATTTTTAAACTGCAAAAGTAATAAAAATCCCTAAAATGGCAAGAAATATCTACTAAAAAAAGCATAAAAGTAAACTTTCTTAGGAAAAAAGCGGTTTTATTAGTCTTTTTTTGTATCTTTGCAGCCTGAAACTAGAAAATAAATTAAAATAGAAATAAAGTACACCTATTATAATGGGACAATTACAAGAAAGATACAAGAATTATCGTGTACCTCAGAAGTATATGGAAGCCGGTGTGTATCCATACTTCCGTGAGATTACAAGTAAGCAGATGACAGAGGTAACTGACATCGACGGTCACAAGATCCTGATGTTCGGTTCTAATGCTTACCAGGGTTTGACAAATGATCAGCGTGTTATCGATGCAGCTAAGGCTGCTCTTGACAAGTACGGCTCAGGCTGTGCTGGTAGCCGCTTCCTCAATGGTACACTCGATTTGCATGTGCAGCTCGAAAAAGAGCTTGCTGAGTTTATGGGCAAGGATGAGACATTGTGCTTCTCTACTGGTTTCTCTGTAAATCAGGGTGTGTTGGCATGTGTTGTAGGTCGTAACGACTATATCATCTGTGACGATCGTGACCACGCCAGTATCGTAGATGGCCGTCGTCTTTCATTCGCTACCCAGCTTCACTACAAACACAATGATATGGAAGATTTGGAGCGCGTGCTCTGTAAGCTTCCTGAGGATGCAATCAAGCTCATCGTTGTGGATGGCGTGTTCTCTATGGAGGGCGATTTGGCTAACTTGCCTGAGATTGTAAAGCTCAAGCATAAGTACAACTGCTCTATCATGGTAGACGAGGCTCATGGCCTTGGCGTATTCGGCAAGCAGGGACGTGGCGTTTGCGACCACTTCGGTCTGACCGATGAGGTAGATCTCATCATGGGTACCTTCTCTAAGAGTCTGGCATCTATCGGTGGTTTCATCGCATCAGATAAGGATACCATCAATTTCCTCCGTCACAACTGCCGTACCTACATCTTCAGTGCATCCAATACTCCAGCAGCTACAGCAGCAGCGCTTGAGGCACTCCACATCATTCAGAATGAGCCAGAGCGTTTTGAGAATCTTTGGGATGTTACCAACTATGCTTTGAAGCGTTTCCGTGAGGAGGGTTTCGAGATTGGTGAGACTGAGAGTCCTATCATTCCTCTCTACGTTCGTGATGCAGAGAAGACATTCGTTGTTACCAAGCTGGCTTACGATGCAGGTGTGTTCATCAATCCTGTTATCCCACCAGCATGTGCTCCTCAGGACACATTGGTGCGTTTTGCTCTTATGGCTACTCATACAAGAGAGCAGGTAGAACGGGCTGTTGAAATCTTGAAGAAGATTTTCGTAGAGGAAGGCATCATCAAGGCGTAATGGCAAAACAATGCGGTTGCTGAAAATTCATCAATCGCCATATATAATAAGGTATAAAGGGGCAATTTCTTCGGAAGTTGCCCTTTTTTTAGGAAAAAACTGAATAAATGCATATTTTTACAAAAAAAGTTGCTGAAAAATTTGGTGGAATAAGAAAAATGTTGTACCTTTGCACCCGCAATTCAGAAATGATGCTTACTGCAAAGAAGTAATTTCATTGTGAGAAGAAAGCGGGGTGTAGCGCAGCCCGGTAGCGCTCCTGTTTTGGGAACAGGTGGTCGCAGGTTCGAATCCTGTCGCCCCGACTTCAAATCTCTGATGATAACTTTCTAGTATAAGCGGGGTGTAGCGCAGCCCGGTAGCGCTCCTGTTTTGGGAACAGGTGGTCGC
>ENA-ORRX01000465-ORRX01000465.1-human-gut-metagenome-genome-assembly--contig:-NODE-465-length-14020-cov-15.0609_pt1 | contig 14020 bp, 15 predicted proteins | sample MGYA00242186_ERZ509153 | MGnify/ENA primary metagenome ERZ509153 (study PRJEB26280, sample SAMEA2338643) | human gut metagenome | biome: human gut; feature: human-associated habitat; material: faeces... | reverse complement strand
GCTCTATCCTTGGCGTAAAGAACAAGGTAATGGTAATGCTCAACTGGCTCTGGAAGTACGTAAGCTATAACGATTCTATCCGAATGATTACCTACGCCACCAAGCCTAAGGAAGTGCGCGACCGTTTGAAGCGTGAACAGACCACTCACCTCGGCACCGACTTGCTGGAGAATGAAGAAGAGGAAGCTTAAGATAAGGCGATAGATTAAGTTTAAAAGCTTAAGATAAAGAGATAGAAAACGGGTGTATCATTCAATAATATAGATGATACACCCGTTTCTTTTACACTGTTTTCAAAAACAGCTTTTTTTATGCAGATTCCAGAAGCCGATACCTTTATTAAGTAGATTCCCTTATCACAGTTTCACCTCTCAATGCAATTTCCTCTATCCTTCTATAACCATCGGCAATATGCTCCAGCAGCAGTCGGCAACTTTCCTGCGCCATTTTCTCAATAGGCTGTTCCACTACCGTCAACTGAGGATGAACCAAGGTAGCCAAGGCTGTGCCCGACATACAGCAAAGCGCCACATCCTCCGGAATGCGCAAGCCACGCTTCTGGATAGCACTCTTGGCTCCCAACACAGCAGTCTCCGTAAAGCCAAAGACCGCATCAAAGGACACATTCTTCTCCAGGAAACGCTCCATCACCCAACTACCCTCTTCAGCCGACAAGGCTGGCGACAAGACATCCTGCGCCTGATACTCTATATGAAACTTTTCCAGCGCATCCCGATAGCCCCTCAATCGTTCATAGCTGTTTCGGATATAAGCAGGTCCCGGGATATGAATAATATGCTTATAGCCCTTGCGCAACAAAGCCTCCACCATGAAAAACGACATGATGTAATCGTCCATGTGCACCTGTGAAGCCTTTACCTTCTCCACCGTTCTATCGAAAAACACAATGGGAATGCCCCTTTCTATCACCTTATTATATAGGTCCACATTATGCTCCTTATCGCATGCACTCATCAGGATGCCATCCACACGCAGCTGCTCCATCATCAGAATGTTCTCTCTCTCCTGCTCAGGATTCTCATTAGAGATGGCAATCATTACCTTATACCCCTGCTTGCGCAAGATGGCTTGAGCATCATTGATAAAAGTCATATAGAAAGTGGTGACGATTTCGGGAATGATGATGCCGATGTTATGAGTACTCTGCTGGCGAAAGTTCACTGCCAGTTCGTTGCGATGATAGCCCATCCGCTCGGCAGTTGCCAATATCTTCTGCAAGGTTTCAGCCTTCACATTACCCGTATCTCCCGAAAGAGCACGCGAAACGGTAGACTTGGAAATCCCCAGTTCCCTTGCAATATCCATGATGGTTACATATTTTGCCATATTTCTTTTTCGTTTCTTGATGAATGTGCTTGCAAAGATACTTATTTTCCATGAAAGCAACAACAAAAAACAGAGAAATCTTTTTGGGAACGGTTGCGGAAAATGGGAACGGTTGCGGGAACGGTTGCGAAAAAAGAGTCGTTTTTTTTCTTGTTTTTTCTGCAAAAACATTCTATCTTTGCAGCGTGAAAAGGAAAAACGATTTCTCAAATCGCTCTATTCCTTCACAAGACAAAGAATAAACAACATTAAGTATCACAATCAAACCTAAGAAAGAGAATATGGAACAAGATTCTAAATTTCAAGCAAACAGTTCGCAAGCTGACAATATGCAAGCGAATGTTTCACAAATGAGCAACTCGCAAGAGAATCATTCACAGGGAAAGGTTCCCTTCATCAGTAAGCTCGCCTATGGCATGGGCGATGTGGGCTGCAACTTCAGTTGGATGTTCGTAGGCAACTTCCTCATGATTTTCTACACCGATGTGTTCGGAATCAGCATGAGTGCCGTAGCAACCCTGATGCTTGTTTCCCGATTCTGGGATGCCATCAACGATCCCATCATCGGCACACTTACCGATAAGACCCACACCCGATGGGGACGATTCCGTCCATGGCTGCTCTTCGGAGCTCCTATCACGGCACTGGTACTGATACTCACCTTCTGGGCACATCCGGAATGGAGCCAGACCGCCAAGATTATCTATATGGCAGTAACCTACTGCATCCTGGTGCTGGGATATACCTGCGTGAACCTGCCTTACGGCACACTCTGCGGAGCCATGACACAAGACATCGATGAGAGAGCCAAGCTCAACACCAGCCGTTCGGTGAGCGCCATGATGGCCATCGGAGTAATCAACATCGTAACCGTTCCGCTCATCAGCTGGTTTGGCGCAGGCGACAACAAATATGGTTATCTGGCTGTGGCTGTACTCTACGGCATCATCTTCGCTGCCTGCCATCTGTTCTGCTTCCACAAGACCAAGGAAGTGATAGAAGTTCCTGTGGGACAGAAGCTCCCTCTAAAGGTGCAGCTTCGCTCCGTGATGAAGAACAAGCCCTATCTGCTTGCCCTCTTAGGACAGTTGCTCTTCGGTTTCATCCATTACGGACGTAATGCCGACATGCTCTACTATTTCACTTATGTAGAAGGTTCGGCAACGCTCTTCTCCTACTATTCCATGGCCATCATCGTGCCAAGCATCATAGGTGCAGCCTGCTTCCCTCTGGTATTCAGAAAAACGGGCAACAAGGGTTTCACGGCAGCCATCTTCGCTTTCCTCACCGGTATTACGATGATAGGTCTGTACTTCTTCAGCCCTAACGGCAGCGCCATCATGTTCTATCTGTTCTCTGCTTTGTCGTGGTTCTTCTTCTCAGGCTTCAATACAGCCATCTATGCCATCATCCCCGACTGTGTGGAGTATGGCGAGTGGAAGACGGGCATCAGAAACGACGGATTCCAATACGCCTTCATTTCGCTGGGCAACAAGATAGGAATGGCACTCGGCACATCGCTTCTCGCCATTGCCCTGGGCAGCGCAGGATATGTAAGCAACGCAGTGCAGAATCCAGAAGTACTGAGCATCATGCACCACGCCTTCAGCACCATTCCGGGAGTCTTGTGGATTATCACCGCAGGATGCCTCTGCTTCTACAAGCTCAACAAGAAGCAATACAAGCAGATCATGACCGATCTGGAGAATAAGAAGAAATAAAAAAGGGCCCACTTAAAAAGTGGGTTCAGCAAAGAATACAAAGATAAAACGGGATCTTTCATCCCACCAACATAACAATAACAATTTCAAAACATTATAATTATGAGACAAGCAATATTGGTAGAACCAAAGCATATCGAATTCAAGGAAGTAGCAGAACCAAAGGCAGCAGACTTAACTGCTCATCAGGTTCTCGTCAACATCAAGCGCATCGGCATCTGCGGTAGCGAGATTCACTCTTACCACGGTCTTCACCCAGCCACCTTCTATCCAGTGGTTCAGGGACATGAGTACTCAGGAGTGGTTATGGCTGTAGGCAGCGAAGTTACCGTCTGCAAGCCTGGCGACCACATCACCGCTCGCCCACAGTTGGTTTGCGGCAAGTGCAACCCTTGCAAACGCGGACAGTATAATGTTTGTGAGCACCTGCGTGTTCAGGCTTTCCAGGCAGATGGTGCAGCACAGGATTTCTTTGTAGTAGATGACGACCGCGTGGCTAAGTTGCCGGAAGGCATGAGCCTCGACTATGGTGCCATGATTGAGCCTTCAGCCGTTGGTGCCCATGCCAGCAACCGCACCGATGTGAAGGGTAAGAATGTAGTAGTGAGCGGTGCAGGAACCATCGGCAACCTCATAGCCCAGTTCTGCATTGCCCGTGGTGCCAAGAATGTACTCATTACCGATGTAAGCGACCTCCGCCTGGCTAAGGCTCGCGAGTGCGGCATCAAGCATACCCTCAACATCACCAAGAAGACCTTGAAGGAGGCAGCCCAGGAACTCTTCGGTGAGGAAGGCTATCAGGTAGGTTTCGAGGTAGCTGGTGTAGAAGTTTCCATCCGTTCGCTGATGGAGACCATCGAGAAAGGTAGCGACATCGTGGTTGTGGCTGTCTTTGCCAAGGACCCAGCCCTCAGCATGTTCTATCTGGGCGAGCATGAGTTGAGACTCATCGGTTCGATGATGTATCGCCACGAAGATTATCTCACAGCCATCGATTACGTAAGCAAGGGCATCGTCAACCTCAAGCCACTCGTAAGCAACCGTTTCGCCTTCGAAGAATACGATGACGCCTACAAGTTTATCGACGCTCATCGCGAAACAAGCATGAAAGTTCTCATCGATTTCGAGCAGAAACCTGGTGAGGCGAAATAAAGGATAGAAGAGAAGAAATATACTGCAAACGATTGCAGAAATTGGAAACGATTGCGGGAACGTTTGCAGAAAGTTTAGATGATTTTTTCTTTGCGAAGGTAGCTGAAAAATGCTACCTTTGCAACAGAAACCAAGTAACATCTCTAACATTCTTAAAGTAAAAATGACAATGGAAAAGAAACAATTAGTGATAGGTCTCGGCGAAGCTCTCTTCGATGTGCTTCCAGAAGGAAAAAAGTTAGGTGGCGCTCCAGCCAACTTTGCTTACCACGTTTCACAGTTCGGACTCAATAGCTGTGCGGTCAGCGCAATGGGCGATGATGAGCTGGGCAAGGAACTGGAGAAGGAACTCAACGATCACCATCTCAACTATCAGATAGACAAGGTAGCCTACCCTACAGGCACCGTCCAGGTTTCACTCGATGCCAACGGCATTCCTTGCTACGACATCAAGGAGGGAGCAGCCTGGGACAACATCCCCTACACGCCAGCCCTGGAGAAGTTGGCAAAGAATTGCACCGCAGCCTGCTTCGGTTCGCTGGCTCAGCGCAACGAGGTTTCCCGCAACACCATCTATCGCTTCCTCGATAACATGCCGAAGGAAGAAGGAATCCTCAAAATCTTCGATATCAATCTCCGTCAGGGATTCTATGATAAGGATATTATCACCGAGAGCATCAAGCGATGCAACATCCTCAAGATCAACGATGAAGAACTGATCACCGTAAGCCGCATCTTCGGTTATCCGGGCATCGACTTGGAGAATAAATGCTGGCTCCTCTTGGGCAAGTACAATCTGAAGATGCTCATCCTTACCTGCGGCGTAAACGGCAGCTACGTATTCACCCCTGGCGAAGTTTCGTTTATAGAGACTCCGAAGGTAGAAGTGGCAGACACTGTGGGTGCAGGCGATTCATTCACAGGTGCATTCGTGGCAAGCATCTTGAAGGGCAAGAGCGTCAGAGAGGCACATGAATTGGCAGTAAAAGTTTCAGCATTCGTATGTACACAGAATGGAGCCATGCCTGTTTTGCCTGATGAATTTACCAAGTAAAGCCTCATTTGCCCAAAGTTATTGCGAAGATTATTTTCATACAAATATAAAGTTTCGTTAATTTTGATTTTTAGTTAAGGTTTATAAGGTTCAAAAAGTTATTAGTTTAATTAGGTTCAAAATGTTTATTTTGTAGTTAAACCATGAAAAGAATTGTAGTTATTGTTTTGATGATGGCTGCTTGCCTGGGAAACGCCCAGGCACAGCTCCATCTGAAAGCCAACGTGCAGAACAACCATCTGTGGCGTGGCATGGAAGTTTCCGACGGCATCGTCCTCCTCACTGACCTGAGCTATACGATGGCCAACGACCACGTTACCATAGGACTTTGGGGTGGCTGCAACTCGGAAGGCTCCTACAAGGAGTTTAACCATTATCTGAATCTGAAGGCTGGCGGTTGGGGATTCGCCCTGTGGGACACCTACAACTTCTCCCCTGGCGCCAACTATAATAATAAGGAATACTGGAACTACTCTGCCCATACCACGGGCCGATTCCTCGATGCTACATTGAGCTACCGGTTTCAGAACGAGAAATTTCCACTGCTCCTGAGCTGGTCAACAGTAGTCTTCGGACGCGACCGCAACAGCGACAATACCGAGCAGAAATATTCCACCTTCGCCTATGCGGAATACCCTATCTACCAGAAGGATGGCTGGAAGGTAGATGCAGGAGTAGGTGGAGCCTTCGCCCTGAACAGAGCTGGCGAGAATGCCCACTTCTTCGGAACCACGGCAGGCATCGTGCATGTTTCACTACAGGCATCGCACGACCTCAAGCTCGGCAACTACACCGTTCCGGTTTACGCCAAGGGCATGTGGAATCCGCAGAGCAACGAGAGCTATTTCCAGATTGGAGCAGAAATCATCCGCTTCTAAATCTTCAAAAAACACAGACAGTTTTATCATAACAATCATCTAAACACAAATTCATTATGAAGATTAAAGATTTTACAACAGGCGTGCAGCACATCGGCATTCCTACCAACGACATCAACAAGACCATTGAGTTTTATCATGCCCTGGGCTTCGAGACAGCCCTCCGCACAGTAAACGGCACCGAGGAAGTAGCCTTCCTCCAGCTCCACAATCTCATCATCGAGACCTATCAGAACCATCAGGCAAAGATGGAATATGGAGCCATCGACCACATCGCCATCGACGTAAAGAACATAGACGATCTCTTCCTGGTAGTAAAGGAAGCCGGCACCTTCAAGATGCTGGATCAGCAGGTAAATGGTCTTCCTTTCTGGGAGAACGGCGTAAAGTTCTTCACCATCGAAGGTCCAAACAAGGAGAAAATCGAGTTCTGCGAGAAACTCTAACCCGCCAGCTGGCTTTTAGATAAACACAGATTAGCATAGCAACATAAAAAAGTAAGAAGAGAGAGAGATAAGAATGACGAAAGTCCAGCTTGGAGCCTTTATATAAGAGAGGCATCCGAGTTGGACTTTCTATTTTTTCATTTTCCTCAGGAGGAACATGATGTGTTTTTCCCTGATACTCCAGGAACATTAATGATGCTCAGGCACAATGGCGAGATACACCAAATCATGGTCGGTGAGGTTCTCCATATAATGAGCGTGGTTCATCGGGCAGTAATGCACCTGTCCCTGTCGAACCTCCTCCACGGTATCATCATAATGGAAAGTAGCAGTGCCGCTTACCACATAGATAATCTCGCAGTTGCCCTCATGAGTATGAAGACCAGTTGATGCACCCGGACGCAAGGTAGAATACATAATCTTCACCTTGTCATCCACATAGTTACGAGTATCAAGTTTACCCTGTCCACCCTTGAAGCCCTCCAAATGAGCCTCAGCAATTTTTTCGAAATCTATTACCATTTTTATAATGTTTAATGTTTATTGTTTAATGTTTACTTTGCTCGAGCAGATGAAGTCCTACAGCTTACTTTGCTTTCGCAAAATACTTCCAAAGCGGAGCCGCCATCAGGCTTTGCCAGATTTCTCCCTTCTCTAGCATATCCATCACTTCATCCCTGGAGAAGAGGCGAACCTCGATATCCTCAGCCTGGTCAAGATGCTGAACATCCATGCGCTCCACATCCGTAGCCAAATAGCAATGGGTAAGATTGGTATGAGTGCTCGGATTAGCCGAAATCGTCATCCACTTCTGCCAGTTTCCGCCACCGAACCCAGTTTCTTCCATCAGCTCTCGCTTGGCAGCAACCATCGGGTCTTCGCCCTTCTCTATCACTCCAGCGCAGAGTTCATTCACCGTCTTACCTATCGCATAGCGATACTGGCGAACGAAGACGAACTCTCCCTCCTTCGTGATGGCGATGGTGTTCACCCAATCAGGATATTCCAGCACGTAATATTCATCGATAATGGCTCCCGTAGGCAATTCCACCTTATCCACTCGTGCCGTGAGCCATGGCTTCTCTATCAGATACTTCTGCGAGAGCGTCTTCCATTTCATATCTTTATCAGCCATTTTCTTACTTCACATTTTAAAACTGGATTTTCTTTATTTTAATTGATGGTGCAAAAGTACGAAAAAAGATTGAAAGGATAGAAATAATTCTATGAAAATGACAGTATTTCAATTATTTTTATTACTTTTGCAGAGATAGAATATCTAAACAGATAATAGACACAGAATTGAAAAGTAAAGACATCATGGCAGAACATCTTATTATAAAAGGAGAAACGAAGGAGGAACTTTACGCCACGCTCCTCCCTCAGCTCAAGTCGCTCGTAGAGGGCGAAAGCGACATCATCGCCAATATGGCGAATATTTCAGCATGCATCATGGACACCTTCCACTTCTGGTGGGTAGGCTTCTACCGGGTCATCGACGGAACTCTTGTACTAGGTCCTTTCCAGGGACCGCTGGCCTGCACCCGCATCAAACGGGGAAAGGGAGTTTGCGGAACGGCTTGGGACAAAGCGGAAACCATCGTGGTAGAAGATGTTGAGAAATTTCCAGGGCATATTGCCTGCAGCAGCGCCTCCCGTTCAGAGATTGTTGTACCCGTTATCCGAAACGGTGAGGTGATCGCCGTACTGGATATTGACAGTGAACACCTCAATACCTTTGATGACATTGACAAGGAATGGCTGGAGAAAGCGGCAGAATTATTTGCCACCAAAGCGCCATCCCAAGCCTAGCATCAGATTGTTAGGAGTCTTGAAATCCACCAGACTGTAGCCGATTTGCAACATGGCACGTCGGCTCACATGAATTTTCAGGGCAAGCACCTCATATACTCCCTTGAAGTCGTTGCGATTGCCAAGCAAATAGGTTCCCGCACCAAAGTTGATGCTGAAATAAGGCATGGCAAACTCGCCACGAGCAGAAAGGCCCAGACCAGCCTGGGTACTAAACTTATGATTCACATCCTCGCCCCAAGGATCATTCTCCCTGCTAGCCGAACGGTCGTACACACCATCAAGCGAAGCACCCAAACTCAGCCACGGGTTCAACCGGTACATCGGGTTTACATTGAAGCCCATCACGGCATACTTGCCATCCAGCAGATAGCTCGACACACCATCATGTGCTATACCCTGCTTCCATGCGCCATACAATACCACATCCGTGTAAAGTCCACGCCTATCCGGCAACTTCTCCCGCTCAACCTTCGGCACAGCCAATGGTTGTCGGTTGATGTAATAAACCAGTCCCAATCTTATGCCACCCGTATTGAGTCCCATATTAGGATAAGTGGTGTTGCCATTAGAGAAATGAGTCAGCGAAATACCGGCATTCAGATCGAGACATTTCGAGAGCATCCACTTCATATACAAATCAACATCAATATATGCCGTTGCCTTTGAGCCAATCACCTTGTTTTCAGGATTGTTCTGCTCGTCATAGGCATTCCATCCGAACGCCATACCCAGGTTCCACTCATAGTTGAGCGACACCCTGCGGGATAGGTTCACAATCGGTGCCCCCTGAAACAGATACACGGATATCGGATTTGCCAGCCACTGGTTAAACTCATGTCTAGCCAAGCCTACACCCTGATACGCCCCCTGATAGATGGAGCCAGGTCTCACCTCCTCCTTATTCATGAAGGCATACTTCAGCGTAAAAGTCATGTCGTGATTCATCGTCCGGGCCTCATCATTTCCTCCACGCAGGAACTGGTTGGTATGAAAGATGGTAGATGGCACCGCATCCAGTGCGATGCGGTGTATAGTCTTGCAGCTATCCTCCTGTGAAGAGGCAGACAACGCCATAGCAGCAAGCATGGATATAACCAATAAACGAAAAAGCATATTATCTTATTTTTCTTTGTACGAATATAATGGCAAAGTTAAAGAAAATATGGGAAATAGCCAAATTTTAGAAGGAAAACTTTAATGGATAGATTAGATTTTAGCAACGCGACTACAAAGATACGTATTTTTTTGAAACCAAAGCAACCATTATATAAGTTTTTCCAGAGAAAAAGTCTCATAGTCTCATTTTCTTCCTCAAAATACCAGTTATCTTTCTGATGATTAACAACTTAACATCAATGACACTTCTTGAAAAATGCGGCAAGAAGTATCATAGAAGTATCATCATATTATGGTCGTACAACTAAAAGGTGTATAGTTGTACGACTATAAAGCTACGATTGTACAACTATAGGGTGTATAGTCGTACGACTAAACAGGTTATAACCGTACAACTAAAGGGGTTATAGTTGTACGATAACCAGGGGTTGCCACTAAGCTCGACAGAGGCGCTGACTGCAGTCAGCAGACCTGCTGACTAGGCTCGGCAGAGGTGCTGAGCCTAGTAGCAACAGTTGGGAAGATACTTGATTGCACCCGAGAAGATACTTACTTCAACCCAAAAGGATACTTACTTAGACCCAAAAGGATGCTTACCTGCACCCCAAAAGATACTTACTTGAACCCCAAAAGCCGTTTACTTCAACTTCCTATCATCATTCCTTCTTTCTCAAACGATAGATCGTAACAGGACCTTCTTTGGTAGCATACATTCTGGCTGCCGGTTCCTCACAGAGATCATTCAATACCTTATTGGCATGATAGCGGGTGACACCGAATTTGCGAATCATATCCTTCACCGTGATATATCCCTGCTGCTGGCAAATCTCCACAATGTCGGCAAACTCCTGATCCACCTCCTTCGGAGCAAATTTCACATTCCAATACTGGCGGCTGCAACCGTTAGAACGACGTTTCAATCTTTCCAGGAATTCCTTCGTAGGCTGAATTTCCAAACCACAGATATCCACCTCGTTGGCAGGAATCAGGTCGCCCTCATGATAGGTCTTCTTCCATTCATTTCCCTCCTTATCCTTATGCTTCACCACGCCCAGTTTAGGCTTGACGATGAACATATCACCTACCCTCACCTCGTTGCCGTCAGCCAAGGCATAAAGCGTTTCATCCTCCAGCGTTTCCAATGCAGAGATAAAGGAGGAAACATTCATCGCACAATGATCGCGAACACGTTTCTCCATCTTCTCCTGGTCAACGATATCCCGCTTCACAAACATCGGATGTATCTGATACTTACCGCTTTCGTCCTTCAAGGGCGTGCGATGCTCCAAATAATTGATTGAACCTGTTGCTCTTGCCATATTCTTAGTTTTTTGATTCTTTAAAAGATTATGCGCAAAAATACAGATAATTAGCGAGACATACAATTATTTTGTGTTAACTTTGCTAAAAGAGTGATATTATCAAATAGCAGAATATACAATGAAGAACTTTAATTATTAGATACTCAGTAATACGCTTTTTTATGAGTTACGAAGATTCTCAATGATTTTCAAAGGTAGCAGAGTTGCCTTAGCAACCTGTTTTGCAGAAAGTCCCATAGCCAGCAAACGTTGGGCAGTTTCTGTATTAGCTTCTATTTTACCTTCTCTTTTCGCAGTATCAATGGAATTCTTGATGTCACGATATGCCATCTTACTTGCTTCATACTCCCTCATTTCCTGCGGGGTAAACTTGGCAATCTCGGCTTCCTCAAAGAGACGGTCGAAAATCTTATCGCACAGCTCTTTCGGGCGCTGGGTAAGCTTATAGAGGTTCTTCAGCGCATAAAGCCATTTGTCATATAGCGTTTCCAATTCTTCCAGGGTCTTGTCGAACTTGGCAATCTCTACATAGATAAACTCCAGCTTATCATAGAACACCTTGTGGGTAGCTGTATCGCACAACTGTACATGATGGCGGATTTTCTCCTTATCGAAGGCATCCTCGTTCATGTTGAAGTTGAGCAGGGCAACAGTATAGACATGATTGAGCTTGAAATCCCAGTCACTACCCTTGGGAGCCTGTTCACGAATAGGGAAAGTCGAGTAGAAGAGTGAGCGGTCCTTGAAATATGTTTGATAGGCATTCTGCATTTCTACGATGAATTTCTCGCCGTTTTCTCCTTCACAATACACGTCGAAGATGGCCTTTCGGTCGGTATAGACATCTCCCACGTGCTCCGGATTCTGATACGACACATCCTTCACAACCTGTCTGCCATTAAACAGGCTGTTGAGGAAGCAAATGAGCAAATCCTTGTTCATTGCCGTTCCAAAAATTCGCTTGAAGCCGAAATCGGTCAGCAGGCTGATGTATCTTTCCTCAATCTGTTTCATAAAATTGTCTCCTTATCATTTATCACTTGTTTGTTCCGAGATATTCAGTTTTCTTCTAAGTCTGCTGCAAAGATAAGGTTTTTATTCTTATTGAGCAAGAAAATCGTGGGATTTTTTCTTGAATTCAGCACTTCTGCTCCTCATACAGATATCAGGCTACTTCCAGAAAATCGGAAGAGCGGGATATCTTGACCACCACTGCGTGATGATGCACAAACTGCATACGGATGCGAGCAATGCTCTCCACATTCATGTAAATAATATTCAAGAAAGAGAGAATCAGGCGGAAACGCCCGAAAAATGGGGAAAAAAGAGAAGGAGAATTTTTCCTTAAGGGTTTTTATTTTTTTCCTTAAGGGAAAATATATTTTTCCTTAAGGAAAAAGAAAGTTTCTCTTAAGAGATTTTTCCACCAAATTTAACTTGTAAAGTTATTTATTACTAACAAAGCTATACCCCCACTCCATAAACTCATCTCTCGCAGCATATCCCTTGGAGCATCGGCATATCCGTCAATCTTTAAAAAGGTCATATACATCCACTAATGCACGAAACGAAGGAAGCGTCTTGATGTCATCCTTCACATCGTACAACACTTTATATCCATCATTGAATTCAACGAAAAGGATATAGTCATCTAGAACTGACATTTTCTTAATTCTTGGTATCATAATGGTGGAAGTTTTGTTAATAATGGCCTCATGATTGCATTTTTGCTTATAGGCAGGTCAAAAACATACCCTCTCAGTATTACTTGATACCAAATAAGACAAATGTCTTGAAAATATGCGTCCAAGCAAGATTTGGAAATCGTGATTTCCAAATCTTCAAATCACTGATTGTCAATTCATTCATATTTATCCCTTCTTATCCTCTTTATTATCGCACTTTGTAAAAAGCAATTTCTTCATCTCATCCTCAGGAGGCAATACCTTTTTGAGTTTTTCAGGCATCACCTGATAGGTAGCCACTCCCATTGGCTGATTGTAGTCTTGAAGAAGATACTCCACATACGTCTTGTCAGCATCGCAGCAAAGCACGATGCCGACTGTAGGATTTTCATGAGGCTTGCGCTCATCGTCATTGAGCATACGGATATATGCTGCCAACTGACCAAGATAGGCTGGTTTGAACTCTCCCTTCTTCAACTCAAACACTACCAGACTCTGCAACTCTCTGTTGAAGAACAGTAAATCCACATAATGTTCATGCCCAAACTTGTCGATATGCACTTGGTTGCCCATAAAGGTAAAGTCCTTACCAAACGTCAAAATGAAATTCTTGACATTCGACACTATCGAGTTCTCTATGACACGCTCATCAATGTCCTGTGGGTCTCGCTCACCAAGTTCTTCCACATTGATAAAGTCGAGCAAGTAGTCATCCTTGAACATCGATATAGCCTTGGCTGCATAACGAGTGGACGGCATAGTTGTGGCAAAATTGTTTGGCATCTGTGACTGATGATGGAAGAGGTCAGCCTTCAAATTGTTGCGAAGTGTATATTTATCCCAACGCAAGGTCGCAGCCTGATGTATATAGAAAGCACGCTCTTCCAATGTTTCTGTCTTGGCAAGAATCTCATAATGGTGTGAAAAACTTAACGACATAAATTCATACCAATCCAAATCGTTCGCCATTGGCGAACGATTTATTAATTTACTCCACTGCTCATAGAAAATACGCATTTTCTTTATGCTTGCAGGTGAAAAGCCACGCAATCCTGGCAGTTCTCTTCTCAGTTGTTCGCTGATAGTCTCGATGGCTCCAGTTCCCCAAGCTCCTGTGCGAGTATTGTCCGACACATACTTGCCTATACCATAATATAATGCAAGCATTTGGCGATTAATAGCCTTGGCTGCTTCCAACTGGCTTTGCAAGATGGCAGACTTTATCTGCTGTACCGCCTCGTTGTATCTTGTATCAATCTGTTTCATATTCTGTTTCCTTTTTGGTCGTGGGCAGGTTAAAAACTGCCCTCCCAGTTATGACTTCCTTGTTATCAGCTCCTTTAAACCTTGGATAGCATACTCATCGCCTGTAAGCTAGCTTACGAGTGATGACAATTCACTCTGCGCAGCCGCCATCTCAGTGCCTATTATATTGCAGGGCGTTCCGTCCATCTCTTAAATATATAGTCGATAATTTTTCTTCC
>ENA-ORRX01000457-ORRX01000457.1-human-gut-metagenome-genome-assembly--contig:-NODE-457-length-14180-cov-9.70181_pt1 | contig 14180 bp, 14 predicted proteins | sample MGYA00242186_ERZ509153 | MGnify/ENA primary metagenome ERZ509153 (study PRJEB26280, sample SAMEA2338643) | human gut metagenome | biome: human gut; feature: human-associated habitat; material: faeces... | reverse complement strand
GCTTTCCAAGGCATATGTTTAATTCAAATTTAATCCACTTTTTAAAGTGGAGTCAAATATATAACAGCAAAAAACAAAAAAACACTTACCCAAAAAATTATTTTTTTGAATAAGTGCTCTCTTTTTCTCGTATAACAGTATAATTAAGGTGTAAACCTTACTGATTCACTACTTCGTGATAAATACCTTACTGCCTTTCACGTGATAGTGGATAGGCAGGGTGTTCTGCAAGAGATCGAGAACCGAGTCGATGGTCTCCTTCTCTTTGATGACACCGGAGTAAGTATTCTCCTGATCGATGGTAGGATCAACAACCACCTGCACATCGTAGATATTCTCCAGCATCTTGGCAATTTCATTCACGCTTGCATTATTGAAGGAAGTCTTGTGCTCATGCCACATTGCATCCTTATAGACATCGGTTTCAGAAACCGTCATGCTACCTAAGCGCGCATCCACACATGCCTTCTGTCCTGGTTTCAAGACGATCATACCCTCATCATGATTTCCTTCTACCCTCACCTTACCTTCGAGCAAACTGACGGAAGCCTGCTGATGAGCCTTATCCACATGGAAATTGAAAACGGTACCGAGCACCTTAACACTCATCACATCGCTCTCTACGATGAAAGGCTTGTGCGGATTTTTGGTCACCTCAAAATAACCTTCACCGTCTATCTCTACCTTACGGTCGGAACCATCAAACTCTTTCGGATATTTGATGGAAGCAAGTTTGTTGAGCCAGACCTTAGTTCCATCAGGTAAAGTAACCGTCGTATCATTGTCGGCACTGGCCATCACCACCTGCATCTGCATATTAGAAATCGGATTGTGCAGGAGATAGAACCAGGCCAATCCACCCAATACGCAGACCACAGCAATCGCAGCAGCCCGACGCCACATACCTATTATATGCGCATGATGCTCAGCCTGCTGTTCATCCTTCATCTCCCTGATCTTAGCCTGCATTCTCTGTTCAGCAAGCATCAGTTGGGTCTTTGGCATGAACTGCGCCTTGAGCTCATCGCTCAACTTTTCTTCTTTGAAAAGTTCTTGTTTTTCCTCCGGAGAATTCTTCAACATATCCCTTAATGCGATGAGCTCCTCTTCCGTGCACTCACCTGCCAAGAATCTCGCCTTTAATTCCTCATTTATCATATAACAATCTTGCTTAATATCCTTAATTAATTAACGATCTAATTAATTACCATAACAATAATTGTTGAGAAAACACTTACTCAATAACCTATAAAAAAGGTATAAAAAACACAAAAAAAAGTTCCCAAACGAGCCCTAAGAGACTTTAAAGCCTTATAAATATGAGCTTCAACGGTACGTACGGATACGTTCATCATCAGAGCAATCTCACTATTTTTCATATCCTTGAGATAGCTCAAAACGAATATTTCCCTGCATTTATCAGGAAGTTCCCCTATGGCCTGATTGATTTTTCTTCTCAACTCCATGTTTTCCATGTCCTGTTCTCCATCTCCCAACGAAGAGAAGTAGCACGACATACGCATTTCGTTGATATCTTCAATGGCTGCAGTATTGACTTTCTTATAGCGCTTCAAGTAATTCAATCCTCTTGAGTAAATCGTCTTATAGAGGTATGATTCTATCTGCGGGACATCCGTCTCCAATGCATCCATACGATTCCACAATTCAAGAAAAGCTTCTTGAACTACATCATCGGCAGCGTCCTCCCCTACGATACGTTTAGCATAATAAAACATTCGAGGGTAGTACTTCCTAAATATCGCTTGATACGATTCTTCTTTTACTGTCTGCATTACATATAATATATCTTTAGCTATTAGTTCTAATTTAGGTCGGTTTACGCCAGTTATCTGCGTATTTTCTTCACTTCTTGAACTACTTTGGGCGCAAAGGTAAGTAAAAAAGATGATAAAAACAAATTTTTGCTTACAAATCAACTATAACATCTGTTATTTTTTTACTTTTTACTACTTTTCATAACTGTTTCCATACGTAAATTTAAAAACTGTAGTCAGTGCACTCCCTAAAGTCTGCTTTTAGTCATTAAACAACTATTACACAAAAACTTTTATTTATAAAAAGTATAGAACTTCTCAGACTATTTCTTAACTTGTCTTCAATGGTTACCTTTCTTCATCGCCTTCAAAATGCGATAGGATGTTGTGCGAAATCTTGTTGTTTTTATATACAATATTATACCCAAAAAGTCTGCTAGCATTACTGCCAGCAGACTTCATTTTTCGCTAATTTACTCTAATTCTGTAGTTACTGATTTACTTAGCAATAATCAATTAAAACGTATCCTAAAAACCTAATCTTTCAATGAAAACTATTCTACCCTTTTCTCTATAGTATGCTTTTAAAAAAGACCATTATCTTGGAATTTATTCAGCCACAGCCTGCTGCTCTGAAGAAACCTGAGCTTCTGTTGCTTCTGTAGGAGTAGCAACCTCCTGATTTTGCTGCTCAGTAGAATCTTCTGCACCAGCCTGTGGAGTGACAGGAGTACTTACTGCTGAAGAATCTGTAGGAGTAGCAGGAGCTACGGTGTCAACTGGAGCAACCTGAGCGTTACTCATCATCTTATTGGATGCAAATACGTTACTTACTGAAACCATTACAATAGCTGCGATAGCTGCAAATACGAACTTTTTCATAATCTTATCGTTTTTAATTGTGAATATTTATTTTTATTACTTTCTATCTTTGTGGATTCATTGGCGAACCCACTAATGATATTCACAATCTGCGTGCCAAAAGAAGACAAAAACACAATACATGCTGATTATCAGATAGTTATACTATATGTGCCAAAAACAAAGATTGTGGAAAATGGGGAAATCGTGTGGAAATATTCCACAAAAAACTGGGGAATGGCATTTTTTCATATAGATTATCTTTTCAAGTTTATTAGAAATAGATGATGGCAAATGGCATAAAAAGAAAAAGGCAACTGCAAGCATCTTCTGCCTACAACTGCCTTCCCTCTTATATATGGAAAACCTTATTTCTCCTAAAATGAAGAATATCGCTATTAAGCGAAGTTCTTCTTGTTGGCTATTGCACCAAGCTCTGCTACGGCTGCAACCACCACTGCTAAAATCATACCTAATACTATCATAATATAGTTCCTTTCTCTCTTAAAATCTGTTATCCTAATCTTTACCTTAATATATATGCTCTCATACTGAGCATCCTAAGATGCTCATCTTCAAGCCTTTTTACTTGCTAAGATTCATTTTCTTGTTGATCTCTACAATCTCAGCAAATGTGATAGCCAATACAGCTAATGTCATTCCAAAAATCATCATAATTGTTACCCTTTCTTTACTTTAATTATCGTTATTCAATCTTTTCAAGTGCAAAGGTAATGCCTTTTTGTGTACGCACACAAATTTTGAAGGGATATTTTCAAAAAAGCCTATATTTCTTGACTTTCATCAATTTCTGTCATCGTCAGTAAGCCAAAATGGCGCATTGGAATTCACTATCTGCCAAACTTGCCATAATTCCCAATGACGGTAAGCAAACACCAATGAGAGGGCATCCTGTATTTATTGCCCAACATGCCACAGGCTGCTGTTGCCGTAGTTGCTTCTTCAAATGGCATCATATACCAGCCGGAAAAATGCTGACAGAAGAAGAGCAGCAATACGCCGTTACGGTACTGATGACTTGGATTGAAAAACAACTGTGATAAGCTCTGTCTAGATGACTTATTCATGAAGACTACTTCCTCTGACTGTTTCCTCGCTTTTGGATTCTTCCATACTTATCCTTATAGGTTGTAGTGGAGGAATTGCCAGTTTGCCGAGTGGTACTTGTACCCGTACGCTGCCCGTATTTATCACGATAGACCGTAGTTGTAGTAGAAGACGTTCCAGAATTTTTAATGCTGGTTGTGGAGGTTCCTGTTCTTTGACCATATTGGTCACGATATACCGTATGGGTCTTTCCCTGGGAATTTGTAGTACTCTCAGATCTTCCGGTAATCTTACCATATTTGTCCTTATATACAGTAACAGACTTATTCCCTCGAACGGTAGTCACAGCTGTACCCTGCAGTTCTCCATTCTTTCCCCGAATAGTCTCCTTGATAGTCTGAGCCTGCAAACCAGATACCATCAAGGTCGTCATAAGTATTAAAATAAATTTTTTCATAGCTATACCTCATTAAATTCATACTAATCAATCAGCACATATTCATATGCTCTTATTTGGGCATAAAGATAGTGAAAAAAATCATGCCTGCAAATAAAATAAGAAAAAATCTACCTTTAGAGGAAAAAAATATGTAGAGAGCTTATACATTTAAAAAACTGAAGCAACAAGATTACCTTTATAATTTTGTCGCACCTTTAAGAAGTTATGAATTTATCGCAAACCTTATAATTTTGTCGCAGATAAAAAATAAACTTTATTATTTTGTCCATATCCATCTTATAATTTCGTCGTAACATCTTATAAATCTGTCGCAGATTATGTTTGTAAATACTTGATTTTCAATATGTTACAAATTCAGAAAATAATAAGCCAAAATAAAAGAGATAAAAATGAGCAGGACAATATAATATATTAATAGGTATTATATTATATATATATTATCCTAAAAAGGCTATTTTTGTCCCCATCCTACTGGAATCTACCCTTTTTCCTGCTTGTTTTTGGAAAGCCAAGCATCTTAAATAGAAAACAGACTTTTATGCGCGTTAAAATATGTATATTTCTGTTTTATAGATTTAATTTTTTGTGTTTAAATACCATAAAATGAAAGAACAAAAATTTTACTGCGACAAAATTATAAAGTATACATGCCCCACTCATCATAACCTATATCTTGGTGTAAAACCTTATAATTTTGTCGCAAATAGAACTATTACTACGTAAAAATAACGTATCACTACCTCCAAAAACTATGAACATCATGTATGAGAACTTAAAAAATAAAGGGAATAACTTTATAATTTTGTCGCAGCATTGATAGATGCCTGCTTAGTACTGACTGAATAATCCTAATAAAAACTCTTTCTTGAATCGTTTCTGCGACAAAATTATAAAGTAGAAAATCTCCCTATTTATAATATACGACAAAAATATAAATATAATAGATTCATTTGCGACATGTTTATAATTCAGTCTCAAATAACATCAAATAATAATTTTGGATTATAATTTTGTCGTATCTTACTTTCGTGGAACCCAAATATAAGACCTAATTAACATTCCAGATGTACATATAAAGTAGTTAAATCTTATAATTTTGTCGCAACATTACATTTCAAAAATCATATAATAGACTTTATATCAATTAGTTAAAGAGTTTTCGTTCATGTATTTCATCAAAATATGAAAATAAGTCTTCTCCTATGATATTAATTTCATTTGCGACAAAATTATAAAGCTTACTATAGATTTCTATCGTCATTAATGCCCATTTATAATCTTGTCGCAGCAAAATTGAAAATCTTATAATTTTGTCGCAGATTCACCAATAACTTTATAAAATTGTCGTAACAGATAATCAGCATAATTTAAAGTGAAATTTACTGTTTTATATCTAACTATCAGAAAATCAAATAGATAAGTTCATATGGAAAACTTTACTAACCAGACAATATTAGAAAGGAGTTTTAATAGATGAAAGTATTTGCGACAATAAACTTATTATAATGTCGCAAATACAATTAATCTTTTACTTCAAAACTTTATATTTTTGTCGCAATAGAATATGTAATGTATTGAATATCAGCGATTAACATAATGCTGCGACAGTTTTATAAATTTTAAAGAGACCGATAGTCTTAGTTAGGTTAAAAATACATAATATACGACATTGTTGCATTGTTTGTCGCACAAAAAGATGTATATTTGCGACAAATTTACAAAATATAATAAAATGACAAAGGATTCAAATGACAACATCGAGACGATAGAGGCTGAGGAAATCAATCCCTCAGATTCTTTTTCTAACTCGAATATTCCGAAGCGAAAAGGTGGGAGACCCAAGAAAACAGACAAGGATATTCTCAGTAATATTCCGCACTACTTCATTACTCAGCCCAATGACGTGACGCAGGCAATCAGTAACCTGACTGCTGTGGAACGAAACTGTTGGCTGCAGATTATCCGTGGAATTCAAAAGAAGAAAGATCTTCCTGATGGGCATCCTGAAAAATACCAGATTACGCTCTCACGTACCCAGCTTCTGGAATGTGTTTCCGGGCATAGTTCCAACTTGGATTATGCCTTCAATGCACTCAAGAATATCACGGATGCTAAGAAGGTTTTTCATTCCAAGGATGGACACCGTATTTATGCTGGTCTTTTGTCATATGTTGATGAGCATCCAGATCAGGAAACTTATACTGTAGGTATTACTCCTGTTCTCCTCCCCTACTTCACCAATCTTTCATCTGAATTTACTGTGTTTGACATGTATATAGAGATGGGTTTCAAAAGTGTCTATTCACAGCGCTTTTATGAATTCTGTTGCCAATACCGAAACAAGGAGGACAAGGTTTTCTTCATGACTGTACAGGATATCAAAAAGATGTTCAATTTGTTGGAAGTTCGCGATGAAAAAGGAAATGTCGTTCAGAAAGAGCAGTATAAAAATGGTTCTGACTTCAAAAAACGAGTGCTTGATAAAGCTAAAGATGATATACGGAAGGTTTTTGATGCCGGTCTTTGTGATGTCTGTTTCGATTATAAGGTAAAGAGCAAGAATTCACGAGGTGCAGTAACTGCTTATTATTTCATTATTGAAACAAATGGTAATACTGCTAAATTAGGTGCTCAAAAGCCTACAATTCCTCAAATCTCTATGCTTTCTGAGAGTTATGGAGCTAAGCTTACTAAGCTGCTTACCATTATCAACACTTTTATGAGAAGTCATTTCCGTGTGGAACAGTCAAATTATTATGTTCAAGCGATAAGTAAAACTGTGGCCAAGGTCGATAGTCAGTCAGAAAGAGTGGAAATCCTTAATAGTATTTCGAAGCAGTTGAAAAAGATTGCAACTCGGTATAATAAAGAGGATTTTGACACCAATGAACGTAAAATTTGTGGTTCTGTGTGCAAGATGCTTTATGAGGATTTTGGTGTACCTTATATGAATGGCAAGCCAGGAAAGGGTACCCAATCCAGACTTAATTTTTAATTCATTATGCTTATAACTATCTATGATTCAGATAATTACAAAATTTAATTCTTCTATTCCTTCTGTTAGAAAAGTGAAGAATTGGTTGCTGAATGATCCTTTTCATGTTTGGCATGGAAGGGATCGTTTGGTTGTCTTTTTCATTTTAGCAGGAGATGAAGCAGCTAATGCTTTTTTGCCTTTACCCGATGGAGATTTTTCTGTAGAAGATGAAAGTATCCGTTCCATTTTAGAATCAACCCATCAGCAGGAGTTGGAAAAAAGAAAATATTATCAGCAGGTATATCTGAAACTTTGTAAGCTTTTAGATAACCTGGATGATTTAAACTTGCAGGCTGAATCTTTCGCTGAGGAGGATGAATACCATTTTGATTTGAAAAATCAGATTTTGTTGTTACACGATAAATTGCTTGATTTTATTAATGATGTTTTCGTCTGGCGTGATCATAAGGAAATGGGGAATTATTTAGGTGAAATACAATCACTTACTTCAGACTCTTAGTACCATGAATGCTTATCTACATGTTTGCATACCTACAAAAATACAAATTATATTGTTGTAATGTTTATATGCATACAAATATTATTACTCAACTCTATTCGTTATTTAGTTGATAATTAACTGATTGCGTAATTTTTGTTTTGATGTTAACATGCAAACATGTTTCTAAAAACACAAAATAACTTAAAATATTGATTACATGCAAACAATTTTGCTTATTTCCTTGTATTTTTCAAATTAATATTGTATCTTTGCAAACAGAAATCAATTTATATTTTAAATATGGAGAATCAGTTGAAAATGATACTCGCCATCGTCAATAATAAGGGTGGTGTTGGCAAGACAACTACTGTGCAGAATTTAGCTGCCGGTATGCTTCGTAAAAACAAGAAATTAAAAATCCTTGAAATAGACTTAGACCCTCAATGTAACCTAACATTGCTGAATCATGCACCAGAAGGCTGCGCTACGATTTTTGAGTCTATGGTTGAATGCAAGGGTATGCCGATTTATAAATCTGATATAGGTATTTATTACGTACCAGGAGCTGCCAAGATGCAGGATATTGATCCATTCCTTCAGAATACTGGTGCTCCTCGACAGGTTTTGGGAGCATGTATTAACAGCGATTGTGTTGATATGACAGGTGAAGGTATTAAAAATCCAATTGATTTTTTTGATTATATATTTATTGACTGCCCTCCTGCCCTATCTCAATCAACCTATAATGCTATGGTAGTAGCCAGTCATTTGTTGGTTCCTGTACAGATGGAAGGCCTTTCTGTAAATGGATTAGCTGCAATTCTGGGAGCTATGGAGGAAGTTAAAAATGGTCGTTTTGCATTGAATAAGGACCTGGAACTGCTTGGTTTACTGCCTGTTATGGTAGATGAGCGTCCAAGAATAGTACGTCAGGCGATACAATACTTGAAGGATACATATGGAAGAAAAGTTATCGAACATGGTATTCGCAGATGCATCAAAGTAAATGAGGCTCAGACCGAAATGACCGATCTCTTTCACTATGCTCCATATTGTACAGCAGCAAATGATTATTCAGCGGTTATTAAAGAGATTTTTGGTATTTAATTTATATTATAGTAGTTCATTCTTTAAATTTTGAAATTATGGCAAAAGATTTTCGTGCAGCTTTCAATAATATGAATCAAGCGGTTCGTCCAGGTGGTGCAGGTAACGTTCAGCCGGCAGCTTCTCAACCTGCTGCTCCTGTCGAGAAGAAGATGACCGCTATTGAAAGAAGATCCAAATTGCATGGTGTACAAACTTATCTAACTGATGAGGAATACGAAATGCTGATGATTGCAAAGATTAGAACCAAAAAGAAATTTGAGGAGATCTTGCATGACAGTTTGATTGAATATATAAAGAATTATCAATAAAATTCTTTTTTTAAAACCGGGAATCAAGTTCTCGGTTTTTATTTTTTTCTCTTTATTATGCAAACATGTATATTTGTCGTGAATTTTGGTAGCAAACAATTTTGAATCCTTTTGCTTAATCTTGTATACGTTGTTTTATATGGTTTACTTATATTTTGCGAATGTTTGTGTGATACCATGCAAACATGATGGTATGAAAGAATGATGTTTTGATATCAAGTTGTTCAAATCCCTCATACACAGATATTTATATTTTCTCTATTTCTATTTCTATCACTTTCAAAAATTAAATGCAAACAAAGCTACAAGATTACATGTCGAAAAAAAACTACAAGTAAACAATACAGAATGTTTGATTGTGATTTTGTTATTTAGTCTACATGATTTGTTACTTACAAATTTTTCTGGCTGTCTTCATTCATGTATGCATACATGTATCCTTTCATGTTTGCATTCGTGTACCCTTTCATGTTTGCATTCGTGTACCCTTTCATGTTTGCATTCGTGTACCCTTTTATGTTTGCATTCGTGTATCCTTTTATGTTTGCATTCGTGTACCCTTTTATGTTTGCATTCGTGTATCCTTTTATGTTTGCATTCATGTTTTCATTCATGTCTTAAACTTTTTATATCATATTATCTTGTCTCAGTAAATTTCCTTAAAGTTTTTTTTGTTTGCGTAATAACATACATACATGTTCTTCTGTCGTCATTATGGCAAAACTATATTTTTGTATAATTACTTGTGTGGTACCAAAATCTCATCTTTGTGTAATTGTTTGTATGATTGAAATGCGACATGATGACTGTATATTTAAATAATTTGTTGTTATGTAGAAATGTATAAATGTTTGCAAGACTACATGTTGTGTAGTTAGCATAACGATTTGCAAACATTTGTTTAAATCCCTGATATACAATGTTTAAGATTGTTTGTTAAGCAAATAAACATGTTTGCATACAAATAAGCTTGATTTTTCGAGTCGTACTAAAGATATTAAGATGTACAATAATTTTAGTCTTTCAATGTTGTAGTGTTGAGTTCAGACATGAATTCAATAATAGATTCTATTTATTTTCTCTCCTGAGATTTGCTTTCTGTAATGCAGGCAGACTTATTCATTTTTACAATTATTTCCTTTAAAAGACCTATATTACAGTTTTTTTTTGTAATATTGCATCCCAAAAATGCAATTTAATTTTATTATTTCGGAATTTATTCCTTTTTAATTGTTGTTTTCATTAAAAACTTGTATTTTAAGATGGATACTAGAATTATCATATTGAGTGACAATCGAACCGTTAATCCACTGCTTGAAGTTGAGCATGGATTATCCGTATATATGGAGTATAATGGTAGGAAGTACCTGCTGGATACTGGTGCTTCGGATTTGTTTATACGCAATGCAGAGAAGCTTGGAGTTAATTTGTGCGAAGTGGATTATTGTTTGATTTCTCATGGACATAATGATCATATTGGTGGGCTTTCTGTCTTTTTGGAGATGAATCACAGAGCAAAGATCATCTTGTCTGATGAGATTCCTGGGGCAGAATATGCTTCTATTAGACGTTATCATCATTCAATAACTGGCAATGTTGATTTTCAGAAGTATCATCAGCGTTTCATTTTTATTCATGAGGATACTTTCGTGGATGGTATCCATATTTATACCCATTTGGCTCATCATCATGCAAAGCCATTGGGGGATAGAACATTATTGATTAAAACTGATAATGGTGAGTATGTAGGGGATGATTTTTCTCATGAACTGGCTTTTGTGATTGGAGATGTTCTTTTTACTGGCTGTGCTCATCATGGCATTTTGAATATTCTGGAATCCATTCAGGAACTTATTCGGCTGAGCATAGGAGGTTTCCATCTATTAGACAGTCATTTGAGTGAGTATTATGAAACGGATGAGCAGTTGCAGGAGATTGCATCAGAATTAGCGAACCGCTATCCCGATGTAGTTTTTTACACAGGACATTGTACGGGAGAACATTGCTTTGAGGTGTTATCCCGAGAAAAAGGACTGAGGATTCATCAATTTCATGTGGGTAAAATGTGTCATTAGATTAAGTCTTAAATCTACAATGTAATTGCTCCATTGAAAGTGAGATAAAGGGTAACGTTAATTAAAGGCTTTTGAAGTCTGCTGGCAATGATGCTGGCAGACTTCTACGCTTTTAATGTCTATTTTTATTAGTTGATTCGTATATCGTCAATACTTCTATTCTTGGCAAATCTATTAAGATCCACCCAGTTCCAAACTCCAGGTACACGACCATGTCTGCTGTACTGCCAGATATCATAATGGGGTTTACCTGGTAAAACAGGTTCATGATTATAACTGGCAATCCAAAGGTAGTAGCCGTCAAACTCTGGACTAAGATAATCTTTGAAATAACTCTCACTACAATATATAATAGGTGTATGTCCATAGTAGGATTTACAGAGTTTGCAGAAAGTTTTCAGGAGTGACTGGATTTCACTTTTACTGAGTCCCTTTGTACCATCATCCTCTGCATCCACTACGGGCAAAAGATTTTGTTTTTCCTTATCATATACAGCCCGAAAATTCTCAAATTGTAAAACAGCTGGCATCTTAGTAAGAAAATGGTATGAACCTACGGATATTTGATGTTTTCTCGCATTTTTAATATTTTCTTCATACCAAGGATCCTTGATACTTGTTCCTTCTGTAGCTTTCACATAGATGAATTTCAATCGTTTTACATTACTGAGTTCTTCCCAATGAATTCTTCCCTGATGTCTCGAGATATCAATCCCATCATAACTTCCTGAATATTGACCTGATGTCAAATCATGGGTAGGCCATTTGTTATCTGATGATTTCTCTATTATATAAGATGTGATCATTCTATATGCTTCAAACCCGATGATACATCCTGCTAAGAGGATGATAGCAAGATAGATAAGTTTCTTGCCTATATGTTTCTTTTTATTTTGTTTTTTCCTTCTTGCCATATCTAAAAGGTACCTTTTTGTTCTCGCCAGTAGGTTAGGAGAGTACATGTAAGTCTTCCTTACCATAGCGAAATCAACCATTTTGGTTGACGATGCAAAGATACGAAATTTATTTCATTCATGAGTTCTTTTCCATAACTTCTCATCTCCATATCTTCTAAATCCTGTATTCCTATCGCTTTTTGGGGCCTTAAATCTTTGATTTCTGAGCATTTTTCTTTCTATTCTCAAAGTTTTGCAGTACTTTTGTAACCATAAGAGCGTAAAATAGAAAGATAGATTTCTCATGACTAAGAATTTTGATAGACAAAGAAAAATGAATACGGAATCAGGAATGATATTGAAAGTATCATTTCTGGTGATCGTATTTTTTGATGATAATACTTACCCCTGGTGTCGCCCAGAATAAGAAACCTCGCAAGAAGTTGAAGGAATGGCTCCAGATGGCGGATAGTCTGCGGCTCCAGTTGCGGCAATCTGCTGATAAGGGGCGTATGCTTCAATGGGGCGACTCTCTTCTCATGGCAGAACTGAGTAAAAGCAAAATGAGTGAAAAGAAAAAGCAAAGATTCATGAAGCATTATGCCAAGATTCAAAAACGCTTGAGTCTCTATGACCGCCGTCTCTTTTGGGGTGATTCTCTCTTGGCTGCCAATTATTACAAGGTCAAGTATGATACCAATTATATCACCCGTCCCAATGCCAGATGGACGATAAAAATGAGAGGCAATCTCTCTGGAGCTGATTTGGAAACAATGGTGAAGACGAATGATATAGAATCCAGAACGAAGGTGATGGCAGACTGTCGTGGAACTCTCTCTATGGCAGTGGCTTATAGAGGTTTAGGGCTGGGTTTGGCTGTTAATCCCGCCAAGTTGGCAGGTAAGAATCAGGATTATGAGTTCAATCTTAATTCTTATAGCAATCGATATGGTTTCGATGTCGTGTATCTTTCATCAAAGACTTTTCATGGTAGCCAGGAAATAGGATCCAATCAGATTGATGTTCATAAAGGAGAAATTTCCCAGCAGGCGCTCAATCTCAATTTTTATTATGCCTTCAATTATCGTAAATTCTCCTTCCCGGCAGCTTTCAGCCAAAGTTATATACAGAAGCGGAGTGCCGGCAGTTGGATGATAGGTGCCAGTTTTGATGGGTCCAAGACGAAAGTGAAGGGTATGACCATTCGTCTTAACGAGTTCGCACTTGGAGCAGGATATGGATATAATTTCGTTCCATCTTCTCATTGGCTTTTTCATCTTTCAGCCTTGCCTCCATCACGGTTTATTCCCATGACTATACCAAGATGAAGGCGGAAGTAGAAGAGGGGAATGTTGATAATGAATACCAAACCATCCGCAATAGTATGAAATATCATTTCCCGTCAGCCATAATTACGGGCCGAGGTGCAGCAGTCTATTCTTGGAGAAATAAATTTGCAGGTGCCACAGCAGTTTATAATTTCTCTGTTGCAGGAGATGAGGACCACCTTCAAGTGAAGAGAAATAAATGGCGTGTAAGGATGTTCTTTGGATTTAGATTCTAAGAAATTTATATCGCTTGTTACCGAAGTGCAAATGACTTGTTTACGTCTCATATCATTTATTTAATACTTATCTCTGGAAAAAAGATAAAAAAGTTGTACCTCGGCCTTCAAATCTAAATTTAAGACGCCTTTTGGTAGTGGAAAAACTATCAAAAGGTGTCTTACTTGTGCTTTTTACAGCCTTGGTGGGTCAAGAACATTTGCATAGTAAAAAAACTTTCCATTGTAGTAAAGCGAAAAATCACAGACTATAGGAGTTTCACAGCTTTGCACCTCCTGAATCTTTTGCTAATGAAATAAAATAATCTATTTCGGGCTATTAATAAGTTACTGATTTTCAAGAACATAACTCATAGAAAATCTACATGACTTAACGAAGCGCTTCGTTATAGTTTATATATTTGTTTCCTTTTTGGAAAAGCTTTGTTGCTTTCACTTCCTGATTTTGTAAACGGCTCCGCATTTATATTTCGCATAATTGTCCAAATGACTTGTTTGCGACTCGTATCTCTGAAAGATAGAAATCTGGGCTTCGGGTTTACGGGTGGTGTCTGACTTGTGCACCATTGCGCTTCTCGGGGGCA
>ENA-ORRX01000445-ORRX01000445.1-human-gut-metagenome-genome-assembly--contig:-NODE-445-length-14464-cov-55.4419_pt1 | contig 14464 bp, 8 predicted proteins | sample MGYA00242186_ERZ509153 | MGnify/ENA primary metagenome ERZ509153 (study PRJEB26280, sample SAMEA2338643) | human gut metagenome | biome: human gut; feature: human-associated habitat; material: faeces... | reverse complement strand
TCATCAAACTCCTCCGCATCGAAATGCGTATGTGTATCTATTACTTTGAACATTGCCCTATCAACTGTCAACTATAAACTATTAACTATCAACTAGTACTGTCGCTTCATCATTTTCTGAGCATACTTTGCCAATTCCTCCTTACGCTCAGCAGGCACGCTGACAGCATCGAGATACTTCTTGCTCTGCTCGAAATAATAAGCAATCTTATCCTGCGCCAGTTTATCGATACCTATCTCGTTGTAAAGACGGGTAACGGCAGCCACCTTCTCCTTGCGGTCGAACTCCTCGGCATCCACCCATTTCTGGAGTTCTGCACGCTGAGCGTCGTTGGCATGGTTGAAGGCATTGATGAGCATGTAAGTCTTCTTGTTGGATGTGATATCGCCACCAATCTCCTTACCGAACACCTTGGTATCGCCGTAAACATCGAGGTAATCATCCTGCAACTGGAACGCCAATCCTATCTGCTCGCCAAACTTATACAGGTTCTCTGCATCCTCATCAGAAGCATCGGCAAGGATAGCACCCATCTTCAGGGCACAAGCCAGGAGAACGCTGGTCTTGAGGCGGATCATCTCGATATATTCCTCCTCCTTCACATCGTTACGGTTTTCAAACTCCATATCAAACTGCTGACCTTCACCAATTTCCAGGGCAGTAGTCGTAAAGAGTTTCAACACCTTGGCAAGATGCTTTTCATCACATTGAGCCATACGTTCATAAGCCAGAACGAGCATGCTGTCGCCCGAAAGGATTGCCGTATTGGCATCCCATTTCTTATGAACCGTTTCATGACCGCGACGCAAATCAGCATTGTCCATCAGGTCATCATGCAGCAAAGTATAGTTATGATAAGTTTCCAGGGCAACGGCATTCATCAGAATCTTCTCAGGATTGTCCTTGAAAAGATTGTAGCCCAGAAGCATGAGCGTAGGACGAATACGCTTGCCACCCATAGAAAGAACGTATCTGATAGGCTCATAAAGAGACTTTGGCTTTCTTTCGTAAGGCAAATTAGCCAGAAACTCATTTACCATGCTTAAAATTTCATCTGCTGTCTTCATAATAATGTATAATTTATAATGTATAATTTACAATGAATAATTTATAGCTGGAACACTACCGGGATGGCAATCATCGTGCGACAGACCTTGCCTTTATCGATGCCCGGTTTCCACTTCGGCATCATCTTCATCACCCTCAAAGCCTCGTTGTCGAGCAATGGATCTACCGAAGTGCTTACCTTGATATTGGCAACACTTCCATCCTTGTTTACGATAAAGGATACCACTACGGTTCCCTGAATCCTACTCTTCTGGGCAGCCACAGGGTACTTCAGGTTCTTGGTAAGCCACTGCATGAAGGCAGACCAGCCACCAGGAAACTGCGGTATCTTCTGCACGACGGTCAGTTTGATAGGAGCCTCAGCTCCCGGATTCTCAATGGGAGTTTCAGGAACCGCTTCCTTCACCTCTGCTCCATCCACTACACCCGAGCCGTCGCCGATAACCAGTTCGCTGGTTGTAGAACTGATTTTCTGCGGTGCCTTCTGAGTCTGTTGCTCGGCAGCCTTCACTTCCTGAGTAATTGACTTAGAAGCAGGAGCCGAAACAGCCTCTGCACTCACCATATCTTTCAGGTCGGGACGAGCCGACATTTCCAGATCCTGTGAGAGATCTTCCATCGATTCCGACAAGTCATCATCTCCCTGCGGACCTCTCTGATATTGGAGTCCTACGAAGATGAAAGTAAAAGCCAGCAGCAAACCTAGCAGGAAAAATGTAACCCGCTTATCTTCCAGTTGTGCGCTATTTGATTTCTTAATTTCCACAATAAAAACCGTTTAAAATCGTTATTTCCTACGAAAACATTGCAAAATTACTTCTTATTATTGAAAAAAGCAGTATCTTTGCCAAAGAATTAGAAAATTTAAATGAAAAAATATGTAATTTCCGCAATATTGACGCTTTTTGCGACAATTATTGATGCTCAAGAGAGCCAAACGGGGTATAATTTCCTTCGCTTGCCGGTGAGTGCTCACGCAGCTGCTCTGGGTGGCGACAACATCACCTTGATAGAAGATGATGAGGCACTCATATTCCATAATCCGGCTCTCCTGTCATCAGTAAACGACAAGACGGTCAATCTCAATTATATGAACTATATGTCGGGGGTGAACACTGCCTCGGCTAGTTTCAACCGTATTGTCAACGACAAGGCTTCGTGGGCTGTTTCGGCTCAGCTTGTTGACTACGGCAAGATGAAAGAGACGGATGAGAACAACATCCAGATGGGTGAGTTCTCGGCAAAGGACATTGCCATTGCGGGTTACTTCTCTTATATGCTCGGTGAAAAGTTTGCGGGTGGTATTGCCGCCAAATTCATCACTTCGTATATTGGCGATTACAATTCTATCGCTGTGGGAGTGGATCTGGGCATCAACTATTACGACCCGGAAACGGAATGGTCGGTTTCTTGCGTGGCAAAGAACCTGGGTGGACAGCTGAAAGCTTACGACAATGAATATGAGAAGATGCCTATCGACCTGCAGTTGGGTGTAACGAAACGCTTCGCCAACGCACCGTTCAGGGTATCAGCCACACTGGTCAACCTGAACCATTGGGACAGCAGTCTTCGTGATCATGCCGTAGTAGGTGCCGACATTCTGCTTTCGGAGAGCCTGTGGATAGGTGCCGGCTACAACTTCCGGAGAGCCAACGAGATGAAAATCAGCACCTCAGAAGATGAGGAAAGCAGTCATGGAGCCGGTTTCTCTGTGGGTGGCGGTATCAATTTGGAGCGCTTCCATCTGAACGTTGCCTACGGAAAATATCACGTCAGTAGCAGCAGTCTCATGCTGAACGTAAGTTACAGATTATAAATTCTACATGATAAATTATACATTAAAGTTAGTTCGAAATTATGAAGAAAATAACAATAGCAATAGACGGATACTCTTCTTGCGGTAAGAGTACGATGGCAAAGGATCTTGCCAAGGAAATAGGTTATGTTTATGTAGATACGGGCGCCATGTACCGCTCGGTAACTCTCTATGCGCTGCGTCATCAGCTCTTCGAAGCAGATGGAGCCGTAAAGACTGAAGAACTGCAGAAGGAGATGAAGAACATCAGCATCTCATTCAAGTTTAATGAAACAACCGGTCGCCCAGACTGCTATCTGAACGGCGAACTGGTAGAAAAGGAAATCCGTTCGTTAGAGGTTTCCAACCACGTTAGTCCGATTGCCGCCGTTCCTTTCGTCAGAGAGGCGCTGGTAGAACAGCAGCAGAAGATGGGCGAAGACAAGGGTATCGTGATGGATGGTCGCGATATAGGTACCACCGTGTTCCCAAATGCCGAACTGAAGATTTTCGTTACAGCCAGCTCACAGGTGAGAGCACAGCGCCGTTTCGATGAACTGAAGGAGAAAGGAATGCCAGCCGACTTCGATGCGATTCTGAAGAATGTAGAGGAGCGCGACTATATCGATACCCACCGCGAGACTTCCCCACTCAGAAAGGCTGATGATGCCATCACGCTCGACAACAGCAACATGACCATTCCTGAACAGAAGGCATGGCTGATGGAACAATATCAAAAGGCAATAGCAGAATAAGCTACAGAAAAGAGACTGCCGGGTTATTTGTGCAAAAATACGTTAAATATACCACTTTTACCGATAAATTTATTTTATTCGATGAAAAAGATTTGGAAAAAAAACTTCAATTTAGTATCTTTGCAATCATATTAACAAGGTAGTAATGATATAGATTATAAATTTTGAGTTAATTACTGTTTTTTGAAGGTGATAGGTCTTCGGGAGAAGATTTATCACCTGTTTTATTTTCAGACAGTTTATAAAAGATAAAGCCCCCTTGCTACCGCAAAACGCGGTAGCAAGGGGGTTAACTAATTAATAACCAATATATTAAGTTTTTCAATCAACGATAAAACTATCCTCTACCCATATACGGTGAAACACCGTATCAAGTATATCAAGTTACTGATAATCAACTCTTTAACTCTCACTATAAGAGAGCAGAACTATCCTTGATAATCTTCTCCCTGCACTCTTCCATCAGCCACTTCGGCGTACTGGTAGCGCCACAGATACCAACCGTTTCCACATCCTTGAACCAGTTCATATCTATTTCGTCGGCACTTTCTATCTGGTAGCTGTTGGCATTCACGCTCTTGCATTCCTTGAAAAGCACCTTACCGTTCGAGCTCTTTCTGCCACTCACAAAGAGGATGACATCATGCTTGCTGGCAAAGGCAGCGATGTTAGGCATGCGGTTAGCCACCTGACGGCAGATGGTATCGAAACTCTTGAAAGTAGCGCCCTCTACGATATGCTCCTGGCAGTATTCGATGATGCGGTGGAACTCATCGAGACTCTTGGTTGTCTGGGAGTAAAGATAGATATCTTTAGAGAAATCCAGCTGACCGCTTTCCTTCAGCTGCTTCACATCCTCAAACTTCTCTACCACGATGGCATGACTCTCCGTCTGCCCCACCAGTCCGAGCACCTCAGCATGCCCGTTCTTGCCGAAAATCACAATCTGTGCCTCCGGATTGTTGACATACTGCTTCTTGATGCGGCGCTGCAACTGGAGCACCACAGGACAGGTAGCATCAATGATTTCAATGTTGTTTCGCTCGGCAAGTGCATAAGTTTCAGGCGGTTCACCATGAGCACGGAGCAAGACCTTTACGCCCTGCAGTTCCTCCATCTGCTCATGGTCTATCGTGATGAGTCCCGCTTCATGCAGGCGCTCCACCTCCATACCGTTATGCACAATATCGCCCAGGCAGTAAAGTTTACCGCCCTTAGCCAACTCCTCTTCAGCTTTCTTGATGGCAGTGGTTACGCCAAAGCAGAACCCACTGCCGTTATCTATTTCTATCTGCACGATATTCGTTTTTAATTCATTGTACATTAATCTTCACCACCACCTTAGCATGTTCAGGGTCATTCGTAATCATGAGGATACGAGGGTGTCTGACACGCGATTTCTTCAAGTCGGCAGCTACAGCCGTCACCTTCATCTTAACGGTCTCTCCTGGCTGAATCTTACTCTTCTTCAGGTTCACCTGCAAGCCCATCGTAAACATCTGCATGCTGCGGATATCCAGTTCCGACTTACCCTTATTGGTAATCAGAATCTCACCCTTCAGTTTCTTCTTTCCATTGAAACTACCCAGATTGAGATCGGTGGCAGACATCTCTATCTTCGGAGCCAGTGCCTTCTTGGCTGGAGTCATGTTCTCAAAACCAGGAAGAAGAACGGCTGATACCACGATTTCCTTCTCAGGCGCAACCTTATCGCCAGGACGCTCACCGAGATAAACCGATGTCTGGTTCAAGCCCAGGTCGCGCAGTTTCTTGGAATCCAGCACGAAACTGATTTCGGCAGAATGACGCGGAGCTACCTTGGAAGGCGATACGAAAGCATGAAGATAGGATGGCAGATGCATCACTACCGGCTCCAGTAATTCGTCGGTAGGATTGAAGATATGGATGCGCTGAACCGGACGGTCGCCACGGTTCACGTCATCAAACTCCACCTCCTGGGCATCACTCTTGATGACACCCAGCATCTCATCGTAAGAACCAGCGAAATCTACTACGCTGCCCACTACCTTTCCCCTCATAGAGAGGATGAACGGGTCTTCACCCGCATTGGTATAGAGGCAAACCTGCTTGGTGAAAGTACCCATCTGCTTGGCATCGTATACCGCCTTGATGACGAAACTTTCGCCGGCAGCAATGCTCGTCTTCGGATAATCTACCTCCGTACAGCCGCAGCTTTTCAATACATTGTTGATAACCAACGGCTTGTGCCCGTCATTCTTCAGCACGAATTCGGCAGTTACAGGCTTGTTGAACACCACCTGTCCGCAGTCTACCACCTCGTGCTGGGTTGTAATCTTCTGTGCTGATGCAGGCAGCGCCAACAGCGCTGAGAGCATCCATATATTCATCCGTTTCATACTATTCTATTTTAAATTATCAATCTATAAACTTTAATTATTAACTTTCAATTCATAAGTCTCTGTGCGGCCACCAAACTCCGGACTGTAGGTACACTCAGCGGTGCAAGTTCCGCTCTGATAGTCGCCCTTTCTATCCACGTAATACTCCATTTCTACGATGTGCATACCTTTAGATAAACGATCGAAATAGAAATTTGTTGCATAATCTCTTGGAGAAACATAGCAGCCTATGCCCCACTGATAACCGCTCTTCTGGTTAACCGGTTCCAGACATGCCGCACGCTTATCCGTAATCTGCACAAAGTCGTAGTCGCGGTCGGCGGTAATGAGGAGCGTTACCTTCACCTTCTCGCCTACCTTCGCCTGCGCCTTGCCCTTACCCTGAGATTCGGCTGGAACGATGACACGGCGCACCTTGATGCCCGACTCCATGGAACCGATTTCGCTGATAGGCTGCTTAAACTCTGCATAGACGGCTCCCCAGCTGGTATAATCGCTCTTTTTGTCGATGCTCAGCTTAGATGCCTTGCCCGTCTTTTCGGTCTTCACATAGCCCAAAGTAGTGGAATCCTGCGGCATCGGCAGCAACTTGCCGTCCAGTTTCAGCACGGCATTCTCAGCCTTTCTGCTCCAGTTGCTCTCATTGCCTTTCATAAAGGCGTAAACAGCATCCACGGTGTTCACCGGCGTATCCCAAACCTGGGTGCGTTTCGACATCAGGAGCCAGCGCTGCAGTTCCTCAATGGTCTGCTTGTCGTTCGGCTTCAGCAGCTGCATCGCCTCTATCACAGATACCTGAGTAGGAATCTTATAGTTTCTCCAGCTATAGAGTGCCTTACGGGTATCATAATAGCGGCCCATCTCCTCACGATAAACGGCATATTCGTTCACGCTCTGCAGATATTCACCCGCTTTTTCGCGATAAGCAGCATTCTGCTGACTGTTCTTGGCGAGCACCACAGCAGCACGTGCCTTACCATAGATGGTGAAATCACTGGTCATCTTCGACATTTTATCCAGCAGATAAGCCTGATCCTGTTCGAAATTCTCCTTCATCTTTCTGCCATCCATTGAGAGAATGTAGAGATAATGCAGCGCCTGTTCACTTGGACTTACCTTGTGCTTCTTCTCCTCCATCTTCTTCATCTCTCTAACTTCACGAGCTGTCTGCCAGGAGAGATAATTGATGGCAGAAGTCAGCATTTTAGAGATTGACTTTTGCGTGCCGGCGATGGCATTCAGACGAACCATCATCTCGGCTACAGCCGTAGTCATATATCTGCTGCCCTTCATTCCCTTCCACCAGGAGAAGGAACCATCGTTATTCTGCAACTTCCTCAGTTTCTCCACCTGATTTTGCAGACGGTTGGTTTCCAAAGATAGATTTTTCTGGATATAAGTGGTGATGGTATTGGCATAGATGGCAGACATCAGCGAGATGGCGTCCTCATCATCCGGATTGCTGATTGCAGGCAATGCCTTGATCATCAGCCAACTTGGATTGTTGGTATATTCCACGGTGACCTTTGCCTCCTCTGTTCCCTTTGCCTGCTTGCCCTCCTTGTTCAGGAAGAGTTTGCTCAGATCGAAGTTCTGCTCACCCTTCTGATGCAGGGTGATAGGCAGGGTGTTCACCACGAGTTCACGGTTGCTCAAAACCGGCAGATAGTGCTGTTCACCATCGCTGTAGCCATTACCGGCAGCCACCACCTTATTAATATATACGCCTTCTTTCAGTCCCTGGACATCAAAGGAGATGGTAGCAGAGCCCTCGGCATCGATGCTGTAGTTCTGCGTCTTCTGCCAAACCACCTTGTTGGTCTCCGGGTCGAGAATCTGCATACGGGCGTTGCCGCTCACCTTCTTGTCGGAAGTATTGAAGAGTTTCACCACGATGGTGCTCTTATCGCCCTCACGCAGGAAGCGAGGCATATTAGGCTGCACCATCACGGTCTTCTGAGCCACAGCCTCATCCACCAGCAAACCGTTGCGCATCTCCTTGTCATGAGCCAATCCCATGAACTTCCAGGTAGTCACGCTCTCAGGCAGGGTAAATCTGATGGCTACGTTGCCATTGTTGTCGCTCTCCAAGGCAGGATAGAAGAAGGCGGTCTCGTTCAGGTTCTCGCGCACCTGCACCTGGTCGAGGAACAGTTCTGCATCTGAGCCAGAACCGCCGGCAAACTGCGGCATCTCCTCTACTACATCAAAAACCTTGTTGGCAGATGGAGCAGCCGCTGCAACACGGGTCATCTTAGAGCCACGAATCCTTATGACTTTCGCTTCTTCCTGAACCAGCTCGTCTTTCTGTATACGAACAGACTCAACGGTTCCGCCAGAAGAACGTTCCAACTTGCTCAGCTCCACCGCTTGCATATAAGCATAATAGCTAAAGTATTTGCCATCAAACTTATCTACATCCAGTCCCCTCTCGTCATAATACTTGGTAGGATAAGCGCCATTCAAGTATAATGAACGGAAAGTGAGGTTGTCCTCCCAGTAGCAGTTTGGCAAACTCTGATAGAAGCCCAGGGAGAAATTCCAGGAATGCGGGGCTATCTGGTCGAGCGACTTGTCATAGAGCACGCTCATCAGCTGCGCCTTGGCTGGCTTGCCGTCAGGGGTGGTAATCTTCAGCGTCCACTCCTCCTTCTGTCCAGGGGTTAGACGGTTGCGGAAGGTCTTCCAGGCGATGTTCAGTTTCTTCTCAGGCAAAGGACGGGCGATGCTCATCATTCGGGTATAGCACTTACCTTGCTTCACGAAACTATAGTTCAGTACGATGCCCGACGCATATTCCTCCTTGTAGGTGAAAGGCAGAGTCACGATGCTGTCGCCCAACTCCCAGGCGCCCTTCTCCAGCAGTTTGTTGCCGGCGATGATGGAATATACGATATGCGCTCCGTTCTCCGAAGAGCCCACCTGGATATAGACCGGCTTGCCATCACGAGGGAAAGTCTTCGCCGTCTGATAATACCATTCGGTAGTTGGCTCCACCGGATGGGTATCCTTCATGCTGAAAAGGGTGAATTTCTGCTGCAGGGTGTCCTGTCCGCAGATTGCCTCCAGCTGATGAACGCCAGATTTCCAAACGAGGGAAGAAGAGGCAGAAGATGCAGAAGAAGCATATTCCTTGATAGAAACCGGTGCATTCGCCTCGGCATCCTTCCATTCGCCCTTATCAATTCGATATTTCAACCTACAAGAAATCGGCATACCACTGGCATTGCGATAAGCGAAGGTCACCGTCTTCAGACTGTCTGTTTCGATACGCTTAGGAAGATTCACCGTGAGGATGGTTGGCTTGGTGCCCAGAGGCAGACTCATCACGCCCTCGTGGCTCTCGCCGCTGATGTCGGTAACGATGGCTGAGACCTCGAAGTTGAAGAAACGGGCGATGCGCATGAAGTTGCTCATATCGGTCTCGTCTTTTCCTGACAAGGAAGCCTCCAGCGGAATCTCTACGTCGAAGGTTCCGTCCTCACGAGTCACGCAACTGTCGGTCTTCACCAACTGTCCGGCAGATCCTGCGCCCCACCACCAGAGTTGGTTTCTGCGGGTCACCTGATACTCCACCTTGGCACCCTGCACAGGCACACCAGCATAGGTCTTGGCTGAAGCTTTCACCACCACGGTGTCGCCCCAGTTATATTTCTCATTCACCTTCGGGAAGGTAATCTCGAAGGTTGGACGCTTATACTCCTCAACTCTGAAATATTCGCTTGCTGTACCATTCACGGAGATGGAATACTGTCCTGTCTTTCCCTCCTTCGGGAGTTCAAAATCTACCGAAGCCGTACCATATTCATCGGTCGTAACCTTCTGTTCTGCCACCTGCTTCCAGTTGGCATCACTCAGGACAAACTTCAGTTCCATGCTCTTGCCAGGCACACTGGCATCCAAGCCCTTCTTCACGATGTAGGAAATGGCTGAGGCATGCACGGTCTGACCCGGGCGATAGATGCTGCGGTCGGTAAACAGCTGATGTTCAATCTTGTCATCCTTCCGTTCGTAATAGCGGTCACGAGAAAGATAGATGCCCTTGGCAGGCGTAAACTTATCATTGCTGGTGGAAATCAAGATGTTTCCATCCACATTCTTGAAGTAAGCCTCTCCGTTCTCATCGGTCGTCAAGCGGGCATGAACCGTTCGTTTGTTCTTCTTCGTGTTGAAATCATACCACTGGTCATAGAGTTCTATCTTCGCCCCAGCGATAGGCTGTCCGTCAGTAGCATTCACCACTACATAGCGATGCTTATCATCAGGCAACTGCTGGATCATCACCGCCAGATTGCTGACATAGAAGAGTTCTCGCTGCGGAGCGATGCCGGTATTATCCGAAGTCACCTCCATCAGATAGGCACCCAGCGGCAGATTGCCACCGATTTCGATGGAATCCTTCACCTCTTCGTAATCCGGGCGACCGTAGTAGTTGCGGCTGTAATCCTTCTGATGCAGCTTCGTAGTCTTCTTCAGGAGCATCTTATAGGTAGCCTCATCCTGAGCATCATATTCATTATCCGCCGTGATATTGATACGGGAGATGCTGATTTTCAGGTTCTGCAGATTGCGCACGTCCAGATGCACCCACGCCTTCTCCCCAGGTCGCAATACCTGCGGCATATCCTTCACCCGGAACATCGGTTCGGTGAGTCGCTTCTGCGCATTTCTCAGTTCGTTCATTCTCGACCATCCACCCCAGCGGCTCAGCGCATAGTTGATATAGTTGAGCTTATCCTGCGGTTTGGCATCGGTAGCACCTTCCATGAAGCGGAAATGCTCCACGGCAAGTTCGCCTGCCTCCGGAATATCCTGATAAACCTGGATGAGCGAGTCGATGGTCTGCAGATACTTCGATTTCTTCACCTCTCTCACGTCGTCCTGGCGGTATTTCTCGATGAGCTTATAGGCACAGAGACAAGCCGCACCCCGATTGCCCACCTTATTATAATAGGTGTACAGCTGCAGATACGCCTCCTTGCTGTCTGCCTCGAATCCGATGAGATGCAGCAGATCGTTGTTAAAGGAACTGCCATCCACGCCCTTCTGCGTCAATGGTATATACTCGGTAGAAGTATGCTTGGCAAGAAGTTCAGGCTGCTCCAGGGCCTTTTTGAAGAACTCCTGGCTTTTCTTTTCGTTCATATCACAGTACACCTTGCCCAGCACGGCATATCTCACCGCCTTCAATGCAGGGTCGTTCACCTTCAGCACCTCTGCTTCCATCCGCTTCACGTTAGGCGTCAGCGAGTCAGCCGAAATCTCATTCCAGAGTGTCATCTGTCTTGTTTCAGCCGCCAGCAACTGCCCGTAATCTTTGGCAGCCGAAGCCTTGGCGATGATTTTCTTCATCACCGCGATTTCGCTTTTAGGCTGGTCCTTCTGAGCATTGATTTCAGCTTGCTTCCACAAGTTGTCGTATGTCTGAGCCGCTACCTGCAAGGTTGCAAAGAGGGCTACCAGAAGTGATAAAATGTTTCTTTTCATAAGCCAACTGTATAAAATGTTAATAGAATGATGATAATCATCAAACTTTTCATTGCAAAAATACAAAAAAAAACTGTTTTCTAACCCCGAAACTTAAACTTTTTACTATCTTTGCACCAAAATAGTATATTTTACCAAGAAATAACATTAAAAAAACAATGGCAGAAAAAAAGTATGGTCATTTTGATGACGCCAATCGCGAATACGTGATTACTGACCCAAAGACCCCATGGCCTTGGATCAATTATTTGGGTAACGAGGATTTCTTCTCGCTCATCTCAAACACAGCAGGTGGTTATTCTTTCTACAAGGATGCCAAGTTCCGTCGCATCACCCGTTATCGCTACAATGGTGTGCCGATGGATAACGGCGGTCGCTATTTCTATATCAAAGATGGCGATACCGTATGGAATCCGGGATGGAAGCCTTGCAAGACACCGCTCGACAGCTACGAGTGCCGCCACGGCATGAACTATACTCGCATCACGGGCAGCAAGAACGGCGTGGAGGCGAGTGTACTCTTCTTCGTACCGCTCCATACATGGGCTGAGGTGCAGAAGATGACGCTGAAGAACCAGACTGAGGAGGTGAAGACCCTCAAGGTGTTCTCCTTTGCAGAGTGGTGCCTCTGGAATGCTGCTACCGATATGGAGAACTTCCAGCGCAACTTCTCTACAGGCGAGGTGGAGGTAGAGGGTTCTACCATCTATCACAAGACCGAATACCGTGAGCGCCGCAACCACTATGCTTTCTACACAGTAAATACCGAGATTCAGGGCTACGATACCGACCGCGAGAGCTTCATCGGACTCTACAACGAGTTTTCCGAGCCTGAGGCTGTGATGGAAGGCAAGCCACGCAACAGTTTTGCCCACGGCTGGAGCCCTATCGCATCTCATTATATCGAGGTTACCCTGCAGCCAGGCGAGAGCCGCGACCTCATCTTCCTGCTGGGGTATGTGGAGAACGAGCAGGACAAGAAGTTCAGCGCCAAGAAGGTAATCAACAAGGAGAAAGCTCATCAGCTTATCGCCAAGTTTGATACCACCGAAAAGGTGGATGCTGCCTTCGCAGAACTCAACCAGTACTGGGATAACCTGCTGAACATCTTCACCGTGAAGAGCGGCAACGACAAGTTAGACCGCATGGTGAACATCTGGAACCAGTATCAGTGCATGATTACCTTCTGTATGTCACGTTCGGCAAGTTTCTTCGAGAGCGGCATCGGTCGAGGCATGGGCTTCCGCGATTCCAACCAGGACCTCGTAGGCTTCGTTCATCAGATACCTACCCGTGCCCGCCAGCGCATCATTGATATCGCCAGCACCCAGTTCCCAGACGGTGGCTGCTACCACCAGTATCAGCCGCTCACCAAACGCGGCAACAACGATATCGGTGGCGGTTTCAACGACGACCCTTGCTGGCTCATCTTCGGTACCGTAGCCTATATCAAGGAGACGGGCGACTTCTCTATCCTCGCTGAGCAGGTGCCTTTCGACAACCAGCCAGGCACAGAAGTAAGCCTCTTCGAGCACCTCAAGATTTCGATGAACCATGTTATCAACAACCTGGGTCCACATAAGTTGCCACTCATCGGAAGAGCCGACTGGAACGACTGTCTGAACCTGAACTGCTTCTCCTGGGACCCTAACGAGAGTTTCCAGACCACCGAAAACAAGGGCGAAGGAAGCAAGGCAGAGAGTCTGATGATAGCCGGTCTGTTCGTCGTTACCGGCAAGGATTATGTGGCTTTGTGCAAGCAGCTTGCCAAGGAAGCTATGGAAAGCAAGGAGGGCGAAATAGCCGGTCTCGCAGAGGAAGATTATTTGACAGAAGCCGAGCGCATGCAGCAGGCTGTAGATGAGATGAACGAGGCTGTGAAGCAGCATGGATGGGACGGTGAATGGTTCCTCCGCGCTTACGATTTCTTCGGCAACAAGATTGGTAGTGATGAGAACGAGGAAGGCAAAATCTTCATCGAGAGCCAGGGCTGGTGTACGATGGCAGGTATCGGTCTGGAAGAAGGACTCTGCGATAAAGCACTGGACAGCAGCAAGAAACGACTGGAATGCGAGCACGGAATGGTGCTGAACAACCCAGCCTACACCACCTATCATGTAGAAATGGGTGAGATTTCTTCTTATCCTGAAGGCTACAAGGAGAATGCCGGTATCTTCTGCCACAACAATCCTTGGGTCATCATCGGAGAGACTGTAGCCGGCCGAGGCAACGATGCCTGGAGCCATTATACCAAGATTCTGCCTAGCTATGTAGAGGAAAAATATCAGACACTTCACAAGGTAGAACCTTACGTAAACTGCCAGATGGTAGCCGGTAAGGATGCAGCCAAGCCGGGCGAAGGAAAGAACTCCTGGCTCACCGGTACAGCGGCATGGATGTGGTATACAGTATCAGAATTCATCCTCGGCATCAAGCCAGATTATGAAGGTTTGCTCATCGATCCTTGTCTCCCAAGCACCGCTAAGGAGTATGAGGTAACCCGCAAGTTCCGTGGTGGCGAATACCATATCACAGTAAAGAATCCTAGCGGAAACCAGAAGGGCGTGAAGCAGATTACAGTGGATGGCACTCCTATCTCAGGCACCATCATTCCTTGCTCTGAAGGCAAGCATGAAGTAGTGGTTGAGATGTAAATCAGCCAGATTTTATCAAGTTACGATTTGAAAGTTCAATGTAACGAAATTCTTTTCATACCCATGCCCCCTGTTTTAGGGGGTATGGGTATCACAATAAACACTTGACGCCCTATTTTAGGGCGTCAAGTGTTTTATTTATCTGATAATCTGATACTTATCTTTTAATATAAGCACATATTCAACAGTATCAAGAGTAAGATTCTAAGTCTCTATCATTGACTCAGTTCCTCAATAACTCAGTTCCTCAGTTTTTTCCTAGGGGGTATATAGCCCTTATAGTTCAAAGTTGTTTTAAATTGTTATATATTATATATTATTATA
>ENA-ORRX01000443-ORRX01000443.1-human-gut-metagenome-genome-assembly--contig:-NODE-443-length-14522-cov-6.70443_pt1 | contig 14522 bp, 7 predicted proteins | sample MGYA00242186_ERZ509153 | MGnify/ENA primary metagenome ERZ509153 (study PRJEB26280, sample SAMEA2338643) | human gut metagenome | biome: human gut; feature: human-associated habitat; material: faeces... | reverse complement strand
AAGTAAAACTTACTTATTGCTGAACGCGGGTTGAAAACCCGCCCCCCAATCAGGAACGCCCCCCAATTAGGCCGACAAATTGCAGTTTATCGAACGTAAACGTATTTTTATTGTCTTTAGATTTTAGCACACGAAAAGTCTTTTAAATGAAAAAAATGACATTTCTTTAAGCATGCAATGATAACACATTATTAATAATAACCTAAAAATTACCTGTATGAGAAAAGTTTACCAAAAACTATCACACTTATGGCTTTTGCTCATCGCGTTATTGACTGTGCCCGTTGTGGCAACGGCCCAGGATTTATCGTCAGGTGGCGACGGTGGAAGCACTACCATTAAGTATCAAGAAGACTTTGACTATGACGAGGGCGACTTGCTCAACCAAGACAAGTGGACACAGTATGGCATTAATACAGCTGCTCCTATTCAAGTGGTGAACAAGACGCTTGAGTATGCCAACTATCCTGGTGGCGTAAAGGGCAAGTGCATTCAGATGACACCGACTGTTTCAGGTCAGGACCTCTGCACACGCTTCGACTCGAACGATGAAGGTATAAAGAGTGGCTATGTTTATTATACGGCCCTCATTAATGTGACGAAGTTGCCTACGCGAGATGCTCCTTCTAGTCAAAACTATGTTATGAGTTTGCTCGTTCGCACTAAGAATTACAATGTTGGCGAGGCTGATGCTGGAAAATACTTCAGTTCAACAGAACTCGGTCGCCTCTTCATTGTTAAGGCCGACGATAATTCCTATAAAATCGGAATCTCGCGTGGCACTTCCACAGCCGTGTTCGCAGAAGGAACTTTTGCACTCAACACTACCCAACTTGTAGTCGTAAAGTATGGTGTAAAGACGAGCGATGGTAAAGACGAGGTAAAACTCTATGTGAATCCAACAGACTTTACCAATGAGCCTAAGGAAGCTAGTGCAGAATTTGATGTAAGTGCTACAGGTTCTTCAGTTGGCAATTATGGCCTGCAGGGCTTCGAACTTCGTCAAGGTTCTAATGCTTCGAACCAAGGTCCAGAAATGTATGTAGGCGCACTTCGCATTGCTCAGACCTATGCTGGCCTCTTCGGTGAAAGCAGTGGTGGTGACACTCCTCAACCCGCTACGCCTACTATCAGCGTTAACAAGAACGATACCTTCTTGGCTGATACTTACGTAGGCTATCCCGTTACTAAGACTATCACCGTGAAGGGCGCAGATTTGACCAGCGACGTGACGGTTGCAATTGAAGGCACAGGTGTGACAGCTGACAAGACCACTCTTAGCAAGGAAGAAGTAGAGAGCACACAGGGTGCAAAACTCACTTTTACGTTTGATCCTACCGAAGCCGGCGAGGGTACTGTAAAGGTATCTTATAGCAGCGAAGGCGCTGAAACAGTGGAAGTTAACTATAGTTACAATGCCCTTTCATTCACCGACGTAGCAACGCTCAGCGAACTCAATGCTAAGAGCAGTGACAATTATGAAGTATATCGCTATACAGGCGAGGCTGTGGTAAGTTTTATTGACAAAACGGCCAACCGCATCTACGTTCAAGATGCTACTGCTGCAACTGTTATTGCGAATGAAAATTTAAAAATGCCTAATGTAGGCGACAAACTTTCTGGCTTCTTTGGAACAGTTAGTAGCAGTTGGGGTGTAACTACGCTCACTCCCGAATCATTTATGGGACAAACGGCAATGGGCAACGTACTCAGCACCAACAATGAGATTGAACCCACTGTTGCTACTCTCGCTGAAGTAAAGGCTACTCCTAAGAATTACTTGAACAAACTCGTACGCATTAATGGCGTAACCGTTACGTCTAATAGCGAAACTTTCGCTGAAGGCATGACACAACCTACGCTGAGCGATGGTACCGAAACGGCTAAGATGCGTATATTCAAGGGCACTTCGCTTATCGGTACGGCTATTCCTACGGAAGCGATCGACCTCGTAGGCCTCTCTACCTCAACGGGTGCAGTGATCATTGCACCACGTAGTGCTGAGGACATCAAGACACCTGAAGTAGTTGGCAACCCCGAACTTACCATTACACCCGCTCAGTTCGACATGGCGGTTGGCAAGGTAGGTCAAACCACTGAGGTGGGTACCATTCACATCAGCGCGAAGAACATGCCCGCAGCTACTACGCTTGAGATTACAGGTGCTAACCGCGCTATGTTTGCCACTTCGGTAACGGAGATTAAGAAGGGAACAAGTGAGACAGATGTTGTCATCTCTTATAACCCGACAGCCATTGGCAAGCACAGTGCACGTGTCTTTATCGACTGCCCCGAAGTGCCTACACTCTCACAATCTATTACCCTCTCAGCCTACGCCATTGACGAGCAAAATCCGCCCGTTGTTAAGGCCAACGTTGAAAGCGTAAACTTTGAAGCAAAGGCTGGCGAAACGGCAGAACAGACAATCGTGATCCAGACGGCTAACTTGCCCGACTATGCACACGTTAAGTTGGCCAGTGTTGACGTGTTCCGCATCAGTTCTTCTATGTTGATGAAGAATGCCAACACTTCTGTAAAGATTTCTTTCGTTCCGCTGAGTGCTGGCACTTACAACAACGAACTCATCGTTACTACTTTGGGCGCTGATGAGTTACACATTCCTATTAAGGGTGTAGCTACGGACAATACAATGCCTGACAAACCGACTGAGGGTGACCTCCTTCCGCTCGATCCTTCTAACCCCACAACATTGCTCAACGAACACTTTGATAAGGGTGAGAAGAATAAGCCTATCGCTATTGACGGTTGGAAGAACATTGCTACAAAGGGCACACGTGCTTGGTGGAACTATACGTTCAGCGATACGGACGAGTCAGCTGGCGAACACGTAGCAAAGGTAACGGCTTACGACTCTAAGGTAGAGGACGGTGACGAGACAGAAGCTGAGATGATGCTCGTTACGCCTGCCCTTAACTTTAAGGATGCTGCTTCAAAGGTTTTCACCTTCCGCGTTCGTGGTGACTATTTGACAGACAAGCAGACTGACCAACTCGAACTCTGCTACATCGATCTCACTGATGGTGAGATGTACATCAGTCCCGTTGGCGGCTTCACAATGCCTTCTACAAAGGACGAGAGCGGTGAATGGTTTGAATATCACGTCGACCTCACCGACCAGCCCATTGCTGACACCTTCTTTATGGCCTTCCGCTTTAAGAGCACATGCGGTCGTAACAATGCTGCTACTTACTACATTGACGATGTAAGTTTCGGTCGCACCGACCTTCCAGTCGTTCGCACTGATGTCGCATCGCTTGCTTTCGAAGCTATTAAGGGCCAAGATGCTACATCAGACGAGGTAACCGTAACGACTCAGAACTTGACTGAACCTATCAAACTCACCTTGGGGGGTGCTAATAAGAGCAAGTTCAAACTCTCTGAGAGTGAACTCCCTGCAGAGGGTGGTGTATTCACCGTTCGTTTCAACTCTGATGCTGAAGGCGTTCATGAAGCATACGTTAAGTTGGCTTCACGTGGCGCAGCCGACAAGTACGTTGTACTGACTGTCAACAATACCTTGCAGACAGGCATTGCTGGCATCAACGTTGCTCCTGCCGACATCACCATATTTGCTCTCAATGGTGTTGCCTTGAAGAGTGGCAAGGCCATCACGCCTGCCGAAGCTATCAAGGGTTTGCCCACTGGCACTTACATCTTGCAGAAGACTGATGCAAACAGCATTCAACGCTTCAAGATAGCAGTGAAGTAATCGCTTATACACATTAATCATAGAAAGCCAAGATAAGGTCTACACCTCTATCTTGGCTTTTTTATTAAATAGATAGGTAAACTGCAATCCTTCTTGCGTTCATGAAGTTTTTTCAAATGAAATCTGTAATTTTGCACGTTTATTGAAAGCAATAACGTATGAACGAAACGATACAGGTAAAGGGAGCGAGGGTAAACAACCTCAAGAACGTGGATATTGACATACCGCGTGACAAACTCATCGTTATAACCGGACTCAGTGGTTCGGGTAAGTCGTCGTTGGCCTTCGATACATTGTATGCCGAGGGTCAACGACGCTATGTTGAGAGCCTTTCGGCCTATGCACGTCAATTCTTGGGCCGTATGCACAAGCCTGAGTGTGACTACATAAAAGGACTTCCCCCTGCTATTGCTATCGAACAGCGCGTGACGAGTCGTAATCCGCGTTCGACCGTGGGCACCAGCACCGAGATATATGAATATCTTCGTCTGCTTTATGCACGCATAGGTCACACCTTCTCGCCCATAAGTGGTGTGGAGGTGAAGCGCCACACCGTGCAGGACGTGATTGACTGCATGCACTCTTACTCTATGGGCACGCGCTTTACCGTACTTGCTCCTATGCGAGTGCGTCAAGAACGTACCTTGCTCCAGCAGCTCAGCATCGACCTTCAACAAGGACTCTCACGTCTCGACGTTGACGGCGAAATGGTGCGCATTGAGGACTTTGCCGAACAATTGAAGGCGGGGCAAGTAGTCGTTGACGATGCACCACACGATGAGGCTTTGCCAACTCCCACGCCTGAGGCTGTGTATTACTCGCTCTCGCAACTCAATCTGTTGATTGACCGCCTTTCGGTAAGTGATGACAAAGACGTACTTTCGCGTTTAGCCGATTCAGCAGAGACGGCCTTCTTCGAGGGGGACGGACAGTGTATGCTTCGCTTCTATCCAGCCCGTATTCTTCACACCTTTTCTACTCGCTTCGAGGCCGATGGCATTACATTCCGCGAACCTGACGACAATATGTTTTCGTTCAACTCGCCCATAGGCGCTTGCGAGCGCTGCGAGGGATTTGGCCGCATAATGGGCATTAGCGAACACCTCGTTGTGCCTGATACATCGAAGAGCCTTATGGATGGTGCTGTGATGTGTTGGCGAGGTGAGAAGATGGGAGAGTGGAAGAATGAGTTTATACGTCGTTGCTCGGTGCGAAAAAATGGGTTTCCTATCTTCGAACCTTATTATAAACTTACGCGCAAACAGAAGGACATGCTTTGGCATGGCGATGCGGCCGAACAACGATTACCTGAAGAAGAGCAAGTAAGCATTGATGCTTTCTTTCGCATGTTAGAGCGCAATCAGTACAAGATACAATATCGTGTCATGCTGGCACGCTATCGTGGCAAGACGGTTTGTCCTGAGTGCCACGGTTCGCGCTTGAAGAAAGATGCAGAATACGTCAAAGTGGGCGGCCGTAGTATCACGGAATTGGTACAACTGCCTATCAAGGAGTTAGTTCCCTTCTTCGACCAGCTCGAACTCAGTGAACACGATGCAGCAGTGGCCAAGCGATTGCTGAATGAGATAAAGAGTCGTCTGCACTTTCTCTCTGAGGTAGGACTCAACTACCTCACGCTCGATCGCCTCTCTAATACGCTTTCGGGTGGTGAGAGTCAGCGCATCAACCTTGCCACATCGTTAGGTTCTTCATTGGTCGGCTCGCTCTACATTCTTGACGAACCGAGCATTGGCCTTCATCAACGCGACACGCGTCGCCTTATCAACGTATTGAAGGAGTTGCGCGACTTGGGAAATACGGTTATCGTGGTTGAACACGATGAAGAGATTATGCGTGCGGCTGACTATATTATAGATATAGGTCCTGAAGCGGGCCGATTAGGCGGACAAGTGGTGTACGCTGGCCCTTTTATGAAGAACGAGAATGAACTCTTGCAGTGTCACCCCGAACTCTTTGATAAGGAGAAGGGGGTATATTACTCACACACGCTCAACTACCTATATGGCCGCGAACAAATCCCCGTACCTACGACTCATCGCACGTGGAATAGTAGCATCATAGTTGAGGGAGCACGCGAGAACAATTTGAAGGGCATTGATGTAACCTTCCCTCTCAACGTGCTGACGGTCGTAACAGGTGTAAGTGGTTCGGGTAAGTCTACCCTCGTGCGCGACATTTTCTATCGGGCTCTCAAGCGGGCTAAAGATGAGGTGGCCGATCGTCCAGGCGAGTTCCGCCGACTATCAGGCGACATTGATGCCGTGCAGGCCATTGAGTTTGTTGATCAAAATCCTATCGGTCGTTCTTCGCGTTCTAATCCCGTCACTTACGTCAAAGCGTATGACGAGATACGTAAACTCATGGCTGCGCAGCCATTGGCCAAGCAAATGGACTTTACACCAGCTTACTTCTCGTTCAATGCCGATGGCGGCCGTTGTGAGGAGTGTAAGGGCGACGGTGTAGTAAAGGTCGAGATGCAGTTTATGGCTGACTTAGTACTTGAGTGTGAGAGTTGTCATGGCAAGCGCTTCAAGAGCGACATGCTTGAGGTAAAGTATGAGGGTAAGAATATCTACGATATGCTTGAGATGACTGTCAACCAAGCCATTGAGTTCTTTACCGAACATGGTCAGAAGAAGATTGTCAGCCGTTTGCGTCCTTTACAAGACGTGGGTTTGGGCTACATCAAGTTAGGCCAATCCAGTTCTACCCTTTCGGGCGGTGAAAACCAGCGTGTCAAGCTGGCCTATTATTTAGGTTTGGAACGTTCCGTACCTACGCTATTCATCTTCGACGAACCAACCACAGGTCTTCACTTTCACGACATCAACCGTCTGCTCCACGCCTTTAATGCCTTGATTGAGCGAGGCCATAGTATCGTAGTGATTGAACACAATCCTGATGTTATCAAGTGTGCTGACCATATCATCGAACTTGGCCCCGAAGGTGGCAACGAAGGCGGATATCTTATTCAAGGTTGATAAGTTGAGTTAGTTTAATAAGTTGGTCAGTCTGCAGTTCATAAACTTATTAAACTCACTCAACTCATTAAACTCATTAAACTAACTAAACTAACTAAACTCATAACCCTCCCTTAATGGACATCTTGCACATCATTACCCAAATGCTGATGATATTCGGCATTGTGTTGGTCGGACTCTTTGCGGCCAAGCGTAATTTGTGGGCGGGCGATCTCGACCGCAAGCTCTCTATCTTTATTATGAACATATCCATGCCAGCACTTATCTTGGCATCGGTTATGGGCAAAGACCTCGCATTCGAAAACTCCGAACTCATCTCACTTGCCGTAGTGGCCGTAGTCAATTACATTGTACTCATCGGTTTGGCTTATCTCATACCCCACTTATTTAAGGTAAACAAAGCCCGAATAGGTATCAGTCGCTTTATGTTAGCCTTTGGCAACGTCAGCTTCATTGGCTACCCCGTGTGCGATGCCGTGTTCGGCTCCAAGGCCGTGTTCTGCGCCTCTGTACTCAATATTCCCTTCAACCTCTTAGTCTTCACTATCGGAGTCTCGTTTATAAATGGAGGCAAAGCTAAGAGTGCCTTCTCGCCCCGACTCATATTATCGCCTTGCGTTATAGCTTCGCTCATTGCTGTATTAATCGCTGTGGCACGCATTCAGATGCCCACGCCCGTGGGACAGTGGTTTCACCTCTTAGGCGACCTTACCACTCCTTGTGCGCTGCTTATCATCGGTTCTAGTTTGAGCCACATACCTGTGCGCGATATGTTAGGCAATCGTTTTGTCTATTCCATGACGCTGCTTCGCCTCTTCATTCTTCCCTTAGCCGTAGGTGGCGTATTAGCTTTGATGGGGGTCAATCCCTTTGTGAGCGACGTAGCTGTTGTGTTGAGTGCCATGCCTGTTGCCACCAATGGTATCATGCTCTGCTTACAATATGGTAAGGACGAGCGCGTAATGACGCAAGGTCTCTTCTTTACCACCTTGCTCTCCGTCATTAGTATCCCATTAGTAGCCTATTTGGCAAGTTTGTTCTAATTCTTAGTTGACGAGTTCTTTTAGTTGACAAGTTAACAAGTTGACGAGTTAACGGGTAAGTTTGAAGGTAACTTACTTGTCAACTCGTCAACTTGTTAACTTGTCAATCAAAATAAAAAAGAAGAAATGCTCTACTTTCTCCTCTCCCTCCTCTCCCTCATTGCCGGTTATGCCATTGGCACCTTGCGTTCGCAGCGCGAGGCCATAGCAGCTAAAGCGCAACTCAAGGCCGAACAACAACATGCTGACGAGGCCATGCGCAAACAGGCGCAAGCCCTACGTGCTGAGTTTAAAGCCATGTCCGTCGAAATGATGCGCACACAAGGCGATGCCCTACGCGAGCAACACGTCAACTCGCTCGAAGCCTTACTCAAACCTCTTGGTCACGACATCGAAGCCTTTCGCACGCAGTTTGTAAAAGGACACGCCTCGCTCGATGGCTATATCAAAGCCCTCGTCGAACAGACGCAGTCGCTTGGTCGCGAAGCTGACGACCTTGCCAAAGCTCTTAAAGGCAACACCAAGTTGCAAGGCAATTGGGGCGAAGCTGTATTGGCCAACCTACTTTCTGTATCAGGTCTCACAGAAGGCCGCGACTATACGTTGCAAAGCCACGTAGCTGACGGACGTGGCTCCGTAGCTATACCCGATGTAGTGGTTCACCTACCGCAAAGTCGCAACGTTATTATTGACTCTAAGGTATCACTCAAAGCCTTTACCGAATACGTGGCTGCCGACGATGCCCTTGAGCAAGACCGCCTCATGAAAGAGCACTTACGCAGTGTGCGTCAACATATTAAGGAATTGGCCGATAAGAATTATAGCAAGTTGGTAAAGGATAGTATTGGTTACGTTTTAATGTTCATTCCTGGCGAAGCCGCCTATGTAGCTGCCGTGACGGCCGACCCTACACTGCCCACTGAAGCTTACAAGCAACATGTTATCCTTATCAACCCCACCAACCTTCTCATGGCCCTTCAGCTGGCTTACAATCTGTGGCAGAGTGAGTTACAAAGCCGTTCGGTTAACGAGATTTACACCTCAGCCGAGAAACTTTATAAAAAGTTTAGTACCTTTGCCCAAAACTTTGTAAAGATAGGCAACTCTATCGACCAACTGCACCGCACCTACGATGATGCACAACGCCAACTCACCACAGGTCGTGGCAATATCATCAGTCAATTAGAGGGTTGGCGCAAGAAGGGACTTACCCCCTCAGCCTCTCTCCCCGATGAATTAACGGGAGAAGAAGAAAACTAATTAATGTGTGAATGCATGGTTAATGTGCAAATGTGCGAATGTGCAAATGTGCAAATGGTCGCCTTTATTTACTGAGTTTTAAGAAAAGGAATGATGCAATGTCATTAAAACACAGCAAGTAAAAGCGACCATTCGCACATTTGCACATTCGCACATTAACCATGCATTTGCACATTAAAAATATCGTTTGCCATGTTTAAATTCGAAGCAAAATCAAAGTTAAAGGGCGGAATGACACTTGTAGGTGCCGTGTTGGTAGTCGTGGCGCTACTTGTCTACTTCCTGCCACGCGAAACCAAGTTTGGCTACGAATACGAGCAAGGACGCCCCTGGCGTTACAACTCACTCATAGCCACCTTTGACTTCCCAATATATAAGACGCAACAAGAGGTTGAAGCCGAAAGCGATAGTGCTTTGGCCAACTTTCAACCCTTCTATGTTGAGAATGCTCAAATAGCCCAACGCCAAATAGCCGCCTTTCATAACGACTTTGTCAATGGTGCGTTCAACGATGTGCCAGCACGCTTCTTGCCTCACATTGAACGACTCATGGCAGCTGTCTATCAAGCGGGTATTGTCAACTCGGCCGATCTTTCACAGATGGCCAAAGATCGCATTACAGGCATTCGTGTAGTCGAAGGCACTGAAGCCCTCTCGCGTTCTCTCACCGAACTCTACTCTACCCGTTCGGCCTACGAATACATCGTACATTGCGACAGTACACAGTTTCCACGCGAGATAATAGCCCGTTGTAACCTCAATCAATACCTCGCCCCCAACCTACTCGTTGATAGTGCCAAGACAAGTACCGCACGTGAGGACCTCATCGCCTCCGTAGCTCCCGCAGCAGGTATGGTACAAAGTGGACAGCGCATCATCGATCGTGGTGAGATTGTGTCGGCCGACCAATATAAGATATTACAATCCTTCGAGCGTGAGACCGTGCGTCGCAATGACCCTTCAGAAGGCTTTTGGCAGGTGCTCCTCGGACAGGTTATCTTCGTGTCGTGCATTTTAGGTTCATTTGTCTACTACCTCCGCCTCTATCGGCGCGACTATCTTTATTCACCTCATAGCATATTGCTCCTATCGTCGCTAGTAGCTATCTTCCCCTTGATTACCTATCTCATGGTCGATCATAAGACGTTTAGCGTCTATATGGTGCCTTACGCCATGGTGCCCATCTTTGTGCGCACCTTCATGGATTCTCGCACCGCCTTCATGGCCATGGTGTGCAGCGTCGTGCTTTCTTCTTTTGCCCTTCACTCTAACTACGAGTTTGTGGTCGTACAATTCATGGCGGGCATGACTGCTATCTATGCCCTTCGCGACTTGAGCGAACGTTCGCAACTCCTACGTGTAGCCCTTTACGCTTTCCTCACGTCCACCACTATTATGCTTGGTTTCGACCTTTCACAAGGCGTCGATTGGAGCCACATCGATCGTTCTATCTATATATATAATGGTGTAAATGGTGTTCTTCTACTCTTTGCCTATCCCCTACTCTATCTGTTGGAGAAGACGTTTGGCTTCACTTCAAGCGTAACGTTGGTCGAACTTTCCAATACGAACAATATAATCTTCCGCCTTATGGCCAAGAAGGCACAAGGCACCTTTGTTCACTCCTTGCAAGTGGCCAACCTCGCTGCCGAGGTGGCCGATAAGATTGGAGCCAAACCTCAGTTGGTGCGTACGGGAGCACTTTACCATGATATAGGTAAAATGGTCAACCCCGCGTTCTTTACCGAAAATCAAACGGGTGTCAATCCACACGATGAACTCAGCGAAGAGCGTTCTGCACAAATCATTATCAGCCACGTGACAGAAGGTCTTCGTTTAGCGGATAAATATCACCTGCCCAAAGTGATACGTGACTTCATCTGTACTCACCACGGACGTTCACAAGTAAAGTATTTCTATATACAGTGGCAAAACAAACATCAAGGCGAGCAGCCTGACCCCAAGCTCTTTACTTATCCTGGCCCCAACCCTTTCACGCGTGAACAAGCCATTCTCATGATGTGCGATGCCGTTGAAGCATCGTCACGTTCGCTCAAGGAATACACAGAGGAGAGTATCAAAGAGTTGGTCGACCGCATCGTCGACGGACAAGTGCAGGCAGGCTACTTCCGCGAGTGTCCTATCACCTTCCGCGATATTGCCGATGCCAAGCGCGTACTCGTAGAGAGTATCAAGACAATCTACCATACGCGCATAGCCTATCCTGAACTCAATCCTAAACCCATCACTCCGCGTCCACAACCCCGACGCCCCTACTTCTTCGGACGTAGATAACTATCAACTCTAAAAAAATAAGAACCTATGATACAAAATGGAGAAAACTATATACGTTTTGATTGGGCGATGAAACGCCTCTTGCGCAATAAGGCCAATTATGTGGTGTTAGAGGGATTTTTATCCTCACTTATTGGTAAAGGGATAAAAATTCACCGATTCCTTGAGAGCGAAAGCAATCAAGAAGATGATGAAGACAAATACAATCGTGTCGATATCTTTGCAGAGAGCGAAGACGGCGAACTTTGCATTATTGAAGTGCAGAATAGCCGCGAGCTATCTTACTTTCATCGCATGCTATATGGAGTGTCAAAAGCCATCACAGAATACATCGGTTTAGGCAAGCCCTATGATGAGGTGCGCAAAGTTTATTCCATCAATATTGTCTATTTTGAACTAGGACAAGGTAAAGATTACGTCTATCATGGCAGGACAGAGTTTAAGGGCATACATGCACCGCATGATACATTAAAACTCTCAGTACGTCAAAATGAAAAGTTCTTTGGAAAAAAAGAAAAAGATATACTACGTCGTAAAGATGCAGGTATGCTCTTTCCAGAATATTACGTATTGCGTGTAAACGATTTTGACTCTGTAGCTAAAACACCGCTTGACGAATGGATTTCCTTTCTAAAAACAGGACAAATAAGTAAAGAGGCAAAAGCAGCAGGACTTCCTGAAGCTCGTGAGTGCTTACGTGTTGATGCCCTTTCCGAAGATGATAGACAAGCCTATTTTCGCCACATGGAATCTGTTCGTCATATGAAGAGTCTTTTCGACACTAGTCGTGATGAAGGTTACGAGGAGGGTCGCGCAGAAGGTCGTGCAGAAGGTCGTGCAGAAGGTCGCGCAGAGGGTCGTGCAGAGGGCCGCGCAGAGGGTCGTGCTGAAGGTCGCGCAGAAGGTCGTGCAGAAGGTAAACTTCTACAACAAATAGAAGTGGCACGTACCATGTTGGCAGATGGAATGCAGCTTAGTTTGGTAATGAAGTATACAGGCTTAACGAAAAAGCAAATAGAGGAAAGTCGAAGTTAGACTATGGTTAGGCAATAAAAGGGAAAAAAATGCTTTTTCCCTTTTTATTGCGCTCACCTTGCACTAACTTTGCATCTCAAAATAAAGAAAAGTAATAACAAATAACATACGATGAATTTTGTAGAAGAACTCAAATGGCGCGGCATGTTGCACCAAATGATGCCGGGCACTGAAGAATTGCTCGAAAAAGGCATGACAACAGCCTATGTAGGTATCGACCCAACGGCCGACTCTTTACACATTGGCCATCTCTGCTCTGTAATGATGCTCCGCCACTTCCAGCGTGCGGGCCACAAGCCATTAGCACTCGTAGGTGGTGCAACAGGTATGATTGGCGACCCTTCAGGCAAAAGTGCCGAGCGCAACCTCCTTACTGAAGACATTCTTCGCCACAACGTTGCTTGTATCAAGAAGCAACTCTCTCACTTCCTCGACTTCGATTCTGATGCTCCCAATGCAGCCGAATTGGTTAACAACTACGACTGGATGAAGGACTTCACCTTCCTCGATTTCGCACGCGAGATTGGTAAACACATTACTGTCAACTATATGATGGCTAAGGATAGCGTGAAGAAACGCTTGAATGGTGAAGCACGCGACGGACTTTCATTCACAGAGTTTACCTACCAGCTCTTACAGGGTTACGACTTCCTCCACCTTTACGAGACGAAGAACTGCAAACTCCAAATGGGTGGTTCTGACCAATGGGGCAACATCACCACTGGTACCGAACTTATTCGTCGTACTCTTGGTGCTGAAGCTGATGCTTATGCCCTCACTTGTCCGCTTATTACCAAGGCCGACGGTAAGAAGTTTGGTAAGACGGAGCAAGGCAACGTATGGCTCGACCGTCGTTACACCACTCCTTACAAGTTCTACCAATTCTGGCTCAACGTAGGCGACGAAGAAGCAGAACGTTATATCAAGATCTTCACCTCACTCGAGCACGATGAGATTGAAGCCCTCATTGCCGAACATCGTGCCGACCCAGGTCGTCGTCTCCTTCAGAAGAAGTTGGGCGAAGAAGTTACCTGTATGGTACACAGTCGCGAAGACTATGAAATGGCCCTCGAAGCCTCAAACATTCTCTTCGGCAAGGCTACTAAAGATAGTCTCTTAAAACTTGATGAAGCTACGCTTCTCAGCGTATTCGATGGTGTACCCCAATTCGAGGTAGCCAAAGATCAAGTTCTTGGAGCCAAGGCTGTTGACCTCTTTGCCGAAACCACCAAGTGTTTCGCTTCAAAGGGTGAAATGCGTAAGCTCACCCAGGGTGGTGGCGTAAGCCTTAACAAAGAAAAACTTGCTGCTTTCGATCAGGAAATCAATTCTGACGACCTCATTGACGGCAAGTATCTTCTTGTTCAGCGTGGTAAGAAGAACTACTTCCTCATCATTGTGAAGTAACATATATATATATTAATTATATGTGTACATTATAAGGTATATTATATAGTCGCACGTATATCAGCAACTAAGGGGCAGGCCTTTTCGGCCTGCGAATAAAGAGTCGTGAATTAGCTATTCTTAGCTCACCATTCTCTTATTCGCAGACCAGAGGTCTGCCCCTCAGTTGTAGCTTAACCATGCGTAGTTAAGTAGGTAAATTTTACAACTAATTGAAAATCAATACTTTTAGAAATGCAAAGTACTTAAGAAAATCTCCATGATAGCTGCTTTTCGCCCATTTTTCGCAAAAACGCCCACAAAAAGGCCTTTAAAACGCAAAAACATCGTTGAAAAAACTCAAAAACACTGTGCAAGAGATTTATCGCTCCCTCAGTGTTTTTAAATTTCTCCCTCAGTGTTTTCATTTTTCTCCCTCAGTATTTTCAAAATACTCCCTTTTACCCCTCATATCTTCCTCAGTGTTTTTTTAGAACGTCACATTTAGAACGTCAAGATTTCTTACCTATAGTCACAAATTGCAGTTTGAATAACTAACGATAAATTACATGATAATTAATGCCCCCCCCAGCGTGCTCATATATATATTATATGTATATACGCGTAAAACAAGCGCATTTATGTTCTTCAACACAAAACGTAAAAAAATCGTCCTAATTATTTGTTCCTTCAAAGCAGAGAGCGTACTTTTGCCATGTTACTCGTTCCCCGCGAAAAAAAGTTTGAAAAAAGTTTCATTCTTTAAGTCGT
>ENA-ORRX01000438-ORRX01000438.1-human-gut-metagenome-genome-assembly--contig:-NODE-438-length-14611-cov-6.64626_pt1 | contig 14611 bp, 9 predicted proteins | sample MGYA00242186_ERZ509153 | MGnify/ENA primary metagenome ERZ509153 (study PRJEB26280, sample SAMEA2338643) | human gut metagenome | biome: human gut; feature: human-associated habitat; material: faeces... | reverse complement strand
TCAAAACAAAGCGCGAAGCGCATAACATAAATAGTTAACGTTTAAGTTTAGGCGCGCTTCGCGCTTTGTTTTGAACATTAATTATCATTAATTGAACATTAATTATTTCATTAATTTTTTTCGTTAATGTTCATTCTCGTTAGACCGACAAATTGCAGTTTTTCTTTCTCACTCTACCCAAAGGCGGAGGGTTTGGTCCTGACCATTTGACAGTGTAACACGGAGAATGAGAAGTCCTGCGGGACAAGGCATGGTGAGCGCGTGAACGCAATCATACCGAGCCGTCGACAACAGACGGCCTGTGACATCGTAAAGCGTGACTTGCTGAATGCGCGGATCTGATACTTCAGGAAGTGAGAGAGAAAGCACACGATGCGATACAGAGAGTTGGAGAGAGGAGGTTTTCTTCTCGTTTGTAGGCACAACTATGCTATTCACTACCGATGGCGTTCGTTGCAATACAAAACGATTGAGTACAACAGAGGATCCTTTGAAGGACAAAGGCTGCGTACACTGCAGAGGCTGCTGCACATTTACTTTTGTATCTATCAGTTGATAGTCTGATAGTTGCACACCACCTATGCTCTCAGCCTCAAGGGTTAAAGAGTCGCAATCAGCAGCATATATGCCTAAAGGGATACGCTCCGTCTTTGTTGACACTTGAGCCACGTCGAAGGGCTGCAGCGTCTCGTCTATACTAAATAATGATAGTTGGGGCTTGGCCTCAGCATCAAACAAAGTGGAAGAGGTTATATTGCTCTGAGTCGAATCTTCAAGCAATAAGGTAGAAGCTTTCACACCATTGGGAGCAATGGCTGTTAAACGCAAGCCACGCACCTTGCTTCGCGTAGTCGTAGTGGTAGAGGCATTGCCCGAAAACATCTGGGGAGCGAACTGTAAAGTGCAATCGGTGGCAGCCTTCGATAGTTCTACAAAGAAGGCTTCTGCGGGGGCGATCGTGCTGGCTGCACCACACGTTATCAACTCTCCGTCAGCCTTTACGGCCGTGTTGATGGTATTGCCGTCATACGTCTTAACGGTTTTCACCGCTGGGTTGGCGGCTAAGAAGGCCGACACGTCGAGGTAACTTTGGAAGGGATTGCCCACTAAGAAGAACGTGGTCGCATCAGTGGCCGTAAGGTGAATGCTCAAAGGCGCATCGGTTGTCACGGCATGTGTGTAGACACTGCGCTGCTGCGTTTGTTCCACACCATTGATATAGCCCGTATATGTAGTGGTAAGGGGTGCAGTGTCTTGTGGTTCGTAAATGAAGCGTCCTACATGGTCGCGCACCAAGCCTGTTTCGCTCACATTCATGGGTTGACGGTCGAAGTCGTTGTAATAAGTATAGGCCGTATGCGTCTTGGGCAAGCGAAAACGGAATACAGTATTATCCGACAAAGAGTCGTTGTCCACCCAGAGCGAGAAACCCTCGCCCAGCGTGTAGCTGTGCGCCAAGTGATTGAAGTGGTGACTCCAATGTGCCTCATCGACGCTGATGTCGGTAATTATCCCATCGGCCAAGCGTCCTACGGCCGTTTTATCCCAAAGGCGCTGATAGACGATCGGATTGAAACGATTTTGGGGTGACGTCTCGTCATTCAATTCGGTAAAGTAATCGGCCGTATGTACGCCCTTCATGCTACGTGGCACGAAGTAATCACCCGAGTAAGTATTCTGCAGCGTAGCAGAGAGCAAATAATAACGATTGGGCACAAACGAGTGTTCTATCCACGCTTGGTGATAATTGAGTAAGGACGTACCTGCCACACCTGCCTTAGGGGCGAAATGAATGTTATTACAACAGTATTCGTCTACGTTGTCGGCCGTGATAGATTCCTCTAACACAGGGTAACGCGCAGCTTGCGAAGGAAGAATGACATCGGTACAGCAATAGGGCGAGCCCTCTGTCCAATTGTTCCACTCATTCCAATCGCTGCTATTGGCATCGCGTCGCCACGTGGTCACGTTGGGCGAAACGGTGTAAGGCGCATTATTGAGCAAGTTGTCACTGGCGTCGTAGAACAACATGGAGTAACGCCCCGCCGTCTTCATCGTATAGCTGCGACTAAACGATCCATTCGTTTCTGAGGTGAAACGATCATCAATGTCTTGTTCCTTCATCACGATACGATAGTCAGTGGCTGAAGTGCCAACACCGCTTATCGTAAGCGTTCCGTTTTGACAGACGCGATTTAATTGTATGTCCTTAATCGTTGAGTTACACGACTCGGTGTCTTTACAGTCGGGTATGCCGTCGTTGTCTATATCGCCACGAATAAAGATGCCATAGAACTTTTGTATGTCAAGTGCCGAAACGACTCCTGCTATCGTGAGTCGCACTTCGTCATACACATTCTTGGGTTGCATGAGTAAGAGGTTCTTCTCGCCATAGCCTGCCACATTGGCACCTATTACATTCCAATCAGTAAACTTATCGCCTGTCTTTTTGCCCTTGTAATAAGTCTCAACGGTGAGCCAACCACCTACGGATGCACCTAAGGCATAGGTCTTTTGGTCGACCACAATGCCTAACTGATGACGAAAGTCGAGCGTGCGCCCCATGTTGACAGCGATAACAGAACCGCCTCCTACGTCCACCGAACTGACAATGGTCATGGCCGTTTGGAGATTACCGTCAACGAAGCAACTCAAGTTGTCGTCAACTCCCGCCACACGCACGGCACCTGCCATTTGACAAGCATTGGCATTGATTGTAGTACCCGTCGTATCGCTCAACACCACAGCGCCACAACTCAAGGCATTAGCACAAGGGGAGTTAACGTCTTCAAGGAAGGCATAATAGAGTCTGAGTTTTGAAAGTCCTAAATCCAACACGCCCGACTTCCACAGTACGACTTGATCGAACTTAATCGTTTTGTCATCTTTGTCTATCGGTTCGACACGAATGCTAAAGCGCACCTTTTGCGTCTTTGAACTGGTGCCGATACCGGCCGCAACAGCATTGCTCTCGGTGATAACATGGCGATAAACTTCCTTATCGCCGTTGTAGCATCGTATTTGGAAGAACTCTAACACTTTGGCATCTATCACCTCGTTGTCACTCTCTACGACAAAGCCCACATTCACGGCTTGCTGCCCTTCTTTATCACCATCAAACATCAAGCCGTCTGTGCGTTTCACACCAGCTATGGCCAAGTTGTTGGCCACACCTAAACCGCCCACGTACGTTGCATAATTGCCATAATCCTTATCAAGTAGGTTTTGTCCATTCTCAAGGTTTGATATAGAGATGAGAGCTCCCGTTCCATCGGGAATTTTCTTGTCCATTAATTCATACGTACCTTGCGCTGCCTCATCCAGATTGACAAAGTCCGTTCCGCAGTGCTCCGTCTTATCGGAATTGAACCCCGTACCTACTGATAGCGTGACGAAGTCGTTACACCCATCGGCTGCGGTGGCGCAGAAAGTATATTCACCCGGTTCGTTCATGCCCGTTACGTAGCCAGAAGGGGTAACTTTAGCCGAAGCGCCTTCAGGTTGGAGTTCGAGTGTCCACTTTACCGATAGCGAAGGATTGGAGTGGAGTTGGAAGGAAGTTTGCGTGTCACACACATTCGTATTGGGAGTAGGACGAATGTCGCAATGGTGGTCAACATCGGGTTTTTCCTTTACAAAACCATAGTATACCAACATACCACCCAAGTCCACCTTCAGTCCGCCATAAAAGGCTATGCGCGCACCTGAGAAGTCTTGTTTGGCCAAAATCGAAACGGTGCCGTCGCCTCCTGAGGCTACTCCGAGTCCGAGCACACCTGCTGAAAGCGTTTCGGTCTGTATCTTCTTGCCGTCGCGGTTATAAAGCTCTATATTGATAGCCGAACCGAGAGTGAGGTCCAATACTGCCGCGTTTTTATACTTAAAGCCCACTTCCGACCCTGCACGAAACACTTCCTGTCCCGTGTCGTGTTCACCATCAGGAGCTGTCTGTATCTTCACACCTCCCATATAGACCAAACCTACGACTGGAGTAATTACAGCACCATTCGTCAAGTCATCGTCTACCAACTTTTTTATTTCACTGCTTACTAAAGGGAAGGGAATACCCAACAAAGCGGGGTTCTCGCCCGAAACTTTCTTGATATAGGCCCCTGGGGCAGGCGTATTCTCAGCCTTGCCATAGTCTCTCACACCTTTTTCAGTCAGATAGGTATTATTCTCTTTGCCCACAAAGGCATACTTTATTTTAAGTGCTGTACCCAAGTCGAGGTTGACACCGCCTGATGGTTGCAGACAGACTTCGTCAAATATCTCCTTTGCTTTAGCCGTCAAGCAGATGCAAGCATCGTCAGAGCCAGGCACTTTGATCAGCGTCAAACTCACGCCTCCAGCATTCTGACCTTCCTCTACGGGCACTGTGCTACCCAACTTGCCGTCGCGATAGAACACCAAACTCATCGCTTTCACTACATCGAGTGACAACACACTGCTTCCCGACGAGGCCACAATACAGAAACCGGCCTCTGTGCCCTCGCCATAATAATTGTTTTTATCGCGCACGCTCACAATCGGATTGACCGTTACGCCAACTTTGAGCACAGCGGGGAAGGTGGCATAATCGGTCAAGTCCTCATTCGTCACGTTGCCCAAACTATCGGCCCAAGTGGCTACACCGACTGCACTTACCAACTTGTTAACGTAGCACCCCCGACCGACTAAAGCTCGTCGATTGGTCAAGTAGCGCCAATTCTTCACCGTGGGTTGATTTTCATTCGGATCGCGGTCGTACCAAATGGTACGACGACCGTCTAATTGTCCGTCGGCCGTGGGCGTATCGTCTGCTCGAGTGGGAAGGGCGAACAATAGTTGGAGGATACATATATAGAGAAGAGATAAACGAATGCGTTTCATGATGATACTTATAATTGCTATTCTAACTCCGTCTTTGAGGTAAGTGTGGAGAGGTTACCCTTAAACTGGTAGCGTTGATTGCGACGCAAATAGAACGTATTGTCTACCACGTCGGGCGAGATAATGCCTGTACCCGTCTCGGCCGATGATAGTTCGCTCACTTCGATGGGAGAATTGCGGATATCATCTAAACGTACTAAACCACCTTTGCGTATAAACGTGCGAATGGCCAATTTTGTGGCGGTTGGCAAGAGCCAAGCGGTAAGGGTGACAGTGCTGCCCTCGCTGAGTCCAGTATTGACAAAGCCTACCAAGGCGTAAGTGCCATTTTTCATTGTAGTGTGAATGGGATTGAAAGGCTGAAGAAAGTCGTCGTAGGCTGATAGTTTTACCGAAGTACGCGTTTCGTTGGCCAAGAGTCCTATCCATTGCAACGTACCGCTTTCGTATAGCTTATCAATCTTGAGCGTAAGTTGCACCTTTGCCATACCCCGATAAAGCACACCTGACAAGGGGTAGGTAGAACTGATGCTATCTGCAGCATTCTTTTCGTGAAAGTGTATCACTTTATTTCCATTAACGGAGGTACATTGACCATAAAACAATTGAGGAGCGTAACACAACTGATCGCTCAAGGAACGGGTGTTGTGTGTTACAATGGATTGTCCATTTCGGAACTCTGTCCAAGAGTCATGGGCCACGTGCGTAAGGTCTGCTTCAAATTGATCTAATGTAGTATGAGCTGCGAGGTTAAGCGTAAACAGGTTTTCTTCGCCCACATCGGCTAACAGATGATTGGAAAAGGGGAGGCTGCGCGTCAAACTATAGGCTAAGGCTACGACCCGATAGGCATAACCTTTCATTTTCTTCAGTTTACCATGGGCCGTGAGTCGATGCGCCGAAGTGGTGGCACGACTACACGTGACGGTTTGATCGTTGGTAGGATCATAGACAAAGTCGGAGTCAGCATAGTTTTCGTCATTGGAATAGGACACATTTTCTTGTGTCTCTTTACAACGAAAGGCTATTATGCGTACCGTGTTGGTTTGTTCCGTCTCTGCTTCACCATCTACAGTGGGATTCATCGGGTCGGTACTCCCCGGTGGTGCAGAACGAGTCGCACGTTGTCCCAAAGTCAAGGTGATAGGTACTGTCGTTGCCTCATCAGCAGTCGCTGGCTGTAGTTCATCGTCCGAACAGGCCGTCCATAACAGGCAGGACAATAGATATATAATGGTACGAAGTTTCATAATTTTCTAATCATAGTTTATAATCACAGCATAAGTAGGCGACCATTCGCACATTTGCACATTAAAGAATCTCATACTCATGGTCTTTCTCAAAATTAGGTTCAACCTCTATCACTATATCGCTTTCGGCCTCACCCAAACTTACGGGTTCGTTCTCCTGTTTATTGAGTACCCCTATCGTATAGAAGCAATTTGCGCGGAGCGGATAGACATAGCTGCGCGCCTTCGCCGTACCCAAAGCCACGTTATAGGTCTTATACAAAGTCGTTCCCTTATAGGCCTTGAGTTGTAAGGTGTGACTATCGGTCGCAGTCGGAGCCTCAATCGGCAGTAAGTAGCAAGCGGACAATACGCTGCCCACTTGTTTGGTCAATTGTGTGCCCGATAGAGTTGCACCTTTTAGGGTCGCATCTGTGACGGGAAGGTCGAGCAGGCAGGTAGAGTTGGGCAAGAACAATGTGCCGTGGTCGGCATAAGTGCCGTCCGAGGTGTCGGGCTGCTTTACGAGAGGAACGTCCGTGTGTTGATTGGAATAGAGGTGGAGTTGGAGGTCGGTCACGTCGGTGGGAATGTCGGTGACGTACACTTGTACGCCCACCACGCGTCGATAGAGTTCGATTGTCACGGCATTGTTGCTCGTAGGATCAACTTGTAAGGTGGCCGTTCCAGCAAAGAGTTCGGCACGTGATAAGTCTGTGGCCGTCCGTCCCTTAGCTAACTGCGCCACGGCATGGCCTAAAGTCGTTCCTATAGTGACGGCATCGGGCAGGCCGTAAGCATAGGCTGCGCCCTCGGTCGTATTGGTAGGGTCGTCATCTAAACCTACAGCCAAGAAGGTGTAAGTAGTTGATCCGTCAGGACTAAATTCACTGAGCGGCAAGGCATAGGCCTGTTCGGCCGTAGCTCCTACGGGCTGCGTCCACCGTACGTTGCGGCTCACGATGCAAGGCGCATCGGCCGACATTCCTTTAAATATATAGAGCTGCACATAGCTAACGTGCTGCACATTGTCCGATGAGAGCAATGTGGTGCGCATGCCATGCTGTACAGCAGTAGTTTCAAAACGAAGGGTTAGTTGTGGTGCACAATCTATCACGGGGGCGCTTTCGTCCGCACAACCCATCAACAATACAAGGCAACACATACTAACTGCAAAAAGCAAATGCTTCAGCATAAGATTGTTTATATGTCATTCGTAGCGTTTGATACGCTATCTAAAAAAGCAAAAAAGGCTGTGCTGTGCCACAAAAAGTGAGTGTTTGTGCACGGCACAGCCTTTTATATTGTACTTGGGGATTATGAACTCAATAATAATAACTGAACAAGTATAATGTCATATCCCCAAGTTAAAAGAGTTCGCGATTAGTCACCAATTGTCATGCGGTTGATTACCTCCCAGTTATCGTTCACACGGAGGATCATGCTTTGTGACTTATCAAGTGGCTCGGGTTGGTCAGGAGTAGTAGTACCTGGCTTGTCCGTATTGTCCACCTTCTTACCGAGGGTGTACATATGGTTACGGAAGAAACTGAAGTTTTGTGCTGTTTCGGGTACGGTTAATGCTACTCCATCTACGCCTTGACCAGCAGGTTGGGCAGTAGCCATTGCTACCGTCCATGACTTAAGAATTTCGCCATTTGCATCGAGCATCTGCAACTCGAGGGTAGCAGCATCAGCAGCGGCGAAAGGTACGGCGAAACCACCAGCGAAGATAGTACCCTTTTGATAAGTCAAGTAGCCCTTAGCGGCCAATACATTGGTCCAATCATCCTTCTCATCAAGGATACCATCCTTGTTCGTATCGCCTTTAGTAAACCAATCGGCTACCTTGATATTGTAAACGGTATAGGCATCATTGGCTGTACTACCTTTAAACTTTGCGTCCTTAGTAGTTGCGGGCTCTGAACCATTGACTACGTACATGATGTCGTTGTTCGTCGTAGTAAAGTTTGAGTTGAAGTTGCCATAAGTCAACTTCATGTTCTTGCTACGTGCTACCAAACGTACATCGGTAACGTCCTTGTTATCTACCTTAACTGGAATAGAAGTGAAGTAACCATAGTAACCTGCTACTTGACGGTGAAGCGTTACGCTGGTGTTAATAGCTGCGTGGTCTGCAAGCAAATTAATGCTTGATTCACCTGCAAATGCCTCTTGAGCGGCCTTGCCGTCAGCCACTTCGGCGGTGAAATTGCCAGCTGCTACACCCATTGTTGCACCCTCAATGGTGTTGTTCTTGAAGTCTGCTGCGGTGTAACCTACGGCAGTAATGGTGTATTCACCTGCATTCAAACGCTCAGCACCTTCAAGTTTCAACGTACACTCACGGCCGTGACCATTGTCCGTATAAGGTTTTGACACTGTTTCTAAGTTCCAATCGGTAATGATCTTGTGATAAACCACTGCGTTCGTTGCCTTATTGCGAATCACTACGGCTACGTTTTCAATGTTCTGATTAGGCTCTTCGCTATTCAGGTCACGACTACGCGTTGACTTGTCACCTGTGCTGGCTACAGCAATCTTAATCGTCTGTACATCGTTGTCGGCAGGAGATACAATGTCGTCACTGCTACAAGCTGCCAATGACATCATACCTGCCAGGGCAGCAACACTCATGAAATACTTTTTCATAATGTTGTGTGTTTTAAAGGGTAAGCTTGAGGAGTAAACCCGACAGTAAGGGATTTACACAAGCACTTTTTTTGAGCCAAGGTCATTGCTCTTCAGGTTTGCCCAAGGTTATTATTTATGTTAGTTTGTTTCTAATAATTCGATTTCCTGTTTTGAGATTATAAGATTATAAAGTTATACCCCGTTAATGGTAATCATCAACTCAACTAACCTTATTACCCCGTTTTACACGCCCCTATTATAGAGTGCTACTCAATCACCATATTATTAATCACCTCCCAATCATCATTGATGCGCACGTAGATGTCGTAATCTTGTTTTTCGACAACGTAGACGTAGCGCAAAGCGGTAATTGTGTTACGATAGAGTGTGGTAATGACGGGACGCGGTGTGAGTTGCGGAATTTCATTGCCTTGTTTGTCATAAATGCGTATAGTGACCGTTGTCTTGTCCTTCCCCACACTGGGAGGCAATATGGTATAAGTGGTTACGCCCGTGTGTGACGAGAAACGGCTACGGTTGCTAGTTTGCATCTCGCCTTCGTATGCAAAATCCTCGTCACAATCTTCATAGAGTCCCGTTTCCTTCTTCTGCGACGACGAGGCTTCCAATGCTTCAGGAAGTCCTTCTATTCTGATGTCGAGTTTGCTTTTTATACGTTGCAAGAGCAAAGTGTGGTCGGCATGTCGTGCATCATAGGTCAAAGTGTCGTGTACCAAGTAGGGATCTTCCGCAGGGTCGTCAAGATTGGTCAGTTCAGGAAATTCTGATCCTTTGGGCATACTCCCCCACACACTCACCACATAACGACCAAAGGGCAACGTGTCGGGCAAGGCAATGTCATCGCGTTGGCGGTCGGTGGGAGCAAGATAAGCAGCTCGCTCGGCCACGATCTGTCCCGTTTCGGCATTGGTCACGCACCACGAGAGGGTGCTAACATACATTGACAGAGGGCCATTGGTTGGTCGCAACGACTCGGTAGCGAATACGGCAGCATTGGAGTAGTTATAGTCTTTTACGCCTACGTGGAGCGTCAAGGCTGGACATGCAGGCAGGTCGTCATATACGCACGCCGTGAGTAGCAGCAAAGAACTAATGAGACTGAGCGCAATGGTAAAAAAAAGTTTCATGTATGCGCTTGATTGGTTCAATACATATACAATTATACGAGTTGCGTCTTCCCCCGTCAACGACTTTCGAAAAGGGGACAATGGGGACTGAACTCAAAGCGCACGCTTCAAATTCTTACAACGCGTCTAAACTCGTTTAATTGAGCAATAAATTCAAGATGAAAAAATCAAACATGTATAGGAAGTACTTTCTTAATATCGGTGTCTTGACTTCCCAACGGTTTGAGTAGAAGAAAACGTAAAGTAAAAATAAGCTTACGCCAAAGGTACGTCTACCTATACATGGCGTAGAGCAAAAGATTTACAAAAAGTTTTGACCCACGTGAGGTGTTGCGTGATGATGTGCAATACGCATATATTTTGTATTAGTTGAATGCGTATGTATGTAACCATTCGCTTTACACCTCAAAATTTAATCGTCAAGTGGCCTTTCAGCTTTAATTCGTTTGCAAATTTAATGAATTCCTTTAATTACCCCCCCTGTAAGGTTAATAAACATTAAACGCTGGCAATATTAACCACTTTTCAGGAAAGAAGTGACAACAAAAAGAGAGATTAGTGTGTGTGGGAGTGGGGGAAAGGGTGAGGGAAGAGGCTTTCAAATCGCAGTTTAACGTTTCTAATTCCCAAAAAAGCGTGCCTTATTGCTCATACAGAACAATAAAGCACGCATTATATATATATATATATGGGTGGTTCTAAAAATCAGAATTATTAGAACCACCCATATGTGTGTTGAGAATTAGAAAATTACTTCAACACGCCTAATTCCTTACCTACCTTAATGAAGGCTGCAATACACTTGTCGAGGTGTTCACGCTCGTGACCAGCTGAGATCTGTACACGAATACGAGCTTGATCCTTCGGCACTACGGGATAATAGAAACCTGTTACGTAAATGCCTTCTTCTTGCAACTTGGCAGCGTAGACTTGTGACAACTTAGCATCGTAGAGCATGACAGCGCAAATGGCACTCTGAGTAGGTTTGATGTCGAAACCTGCAGCCATCATCTTGTCGCGGAAGTAGTTAACGTTCTCAACCAACTTGTCGTGAATAGCATTGCTCTCGTCGAGCATCTTAAACGTTTCGAGCGCGGCACCTACAATAGCAGGAGCTACTGAGTTAGAGAAGAGGTAAGGACGTGAGCGCTGACGCAACATGTCGATAATCTCCTTACGACCTGTAGTGAAACCACCCATAGCGCCACCAAAGGCCTTACCAAGTGTGCCAGTGTAGATATCGACACGACCATAAGTATTGAAGAACTCACTCACACCACGACCCGTAGGACCTACAACGCCTGCTGAGTGGCTTTCGTCTACCATAACGAGGGCATCGTACTTCTCAGCTAAGTCGCAAATTTTGTCAATCGGAGCTACATTGCCGTCCATTGAGAATACACCGTCAGTTACGATGATGCGGAAGCGTTGCTCTTGGGCTGCCTGAAGTTGACGTTCGAGGTCCTCCATATCAGCATTCGCATAACGATAACGCTTTGCCTTGCAGAGACGTACACCGTCAATGATTGAAGCGTGATTCAAAGCATCAGAAATGATTGCATCGTCAGCAGTCAAAAGGGGTTCAAATACACCACCATTCGCATCGAAGCAAGCAGCATATAAAATAGTATCCTCAGTCTTGAAGAATTTAGAAATGGCCTGCTCCAATTCCTTGTGTACATCTTGCGTACCGCAGATAAAGCGAACGCTTGACATACCATAGCCGCGACGGTCCATCATGTCCTTTGCAGCTTGAATCAAGCGAGGATTGTTTGAAAGACCCAAGTAGTTGTTGGCGCAGAAGTTCAACACTTCTTGGCCCTTTACTTGAATAGCAGCCTGCTGAGGGCCTTCAATCAAACGTTCCTCCTTATAGAGGCCTGCTTCTTTAATATTATTCAGCTCTTGCTGAAGATGTTCTTGAAATTTACCGTACATTGTGTGTATGATTTATAATAAGGTTACTTGTCTAAAAATTAGGACAATGCAAAGGAACAGATTTTTTTTTAAAAATAACAGTGTACAAGTTATAAATATCAAAAAAAGATTGCACCTTTGCAACGCATTTTGACGACTGCGCTAAACAATAACTTTCATAGCCTGTCAATAAATGTATCAAACGACACATCTAACAAATACGTGCCAACTTCTTTGCGCCCTTTATATACTATATATATAAGGACTAACTTGCTTGTTAACTCGTCAACTCGTTAACTCGTTAACTTGTTAACTCATTAACTTGTTAACTCGTCAACTAAAAGAAAGCACGTACAAACCCCTTTTCATACACACGATGAAGAATATTTTGGTGATTGGTGCTACAGGACAGATTGGTTCTGAGCTTACCATGAAGTTGCGCGGCATTTACGGCAACGATCACGTAGTTTGTGGTTACATTCCCAGCGCTGCCCCTCAAGGAGCATTGGCCGAGAGTGGTCCCGCCGAGATTTGCGATGTTACCAACGGTGAACAAATCGCTGAAGTGGTATTGAAGCATAAGGTTGACGCTATCTACAACCTTGCCGCCTTGTTGAGCGTAGTGGCTGAAGGCCGTCCGCAGCTGGCATGGAAGATTGGTATTGACGGACTTTGGAACGTGCTCGAAGTAGCTCGTGAACACGAATGCTCTGTATTCACCCCCAGCTCTATCGGTTCGTTTGGTCCTGAGACGCCTCCCGACAATGTACCTCAAGACACGATTCAACGTCCACGTACTATCTATGGCGTATCAAAGGTTACTACCGAATTACTCTCTGACTACTACTACCGCAAGTATGGTGTCGACACACGTGCCGTACGTTTCCCAGGCTTGATCTCATACGTTACACTCCCTGGCGGTGGCACTACCGACTACGCTTGCGACATTTACTACTCTGCCGTTCGTGGTGAAAAGTTCATTTGTCCAATTGCTAAGGGTACTTACATGGACATGATGTACATGCCTGATGCTCTTCGCGCTGCCGTAGAATTGATGGAGGCTGACCCCTCTCGCCTTATCCACCGCAACGCCTTCAACATCGCTGCCATGAGCTTCGACCCCGAAGGCGTACTCGCTGCCATTCGCAAGTACAAGCCTAACTTCGAAATGGAATATAAGGTTGATCCCTTGAAGCAAGCCAACGCTGACTCTTGGCCTAACAGCCTCGACGACATCTGTGCTCGCCAAGAGTGGGATTGGAAACCTGAATACGACCTCGACCGCATGACGGTGGATATGTTGCAAAAGTTGGAAGAGAAACTGAAATAAGTACCAACTCCGCTAAACGCATCAACGCGAATGTTCGCCAACGCGAACGTTCGCGTTTTTTTGAAAACGCTGACGAGACATTAATGGGTGGTTCTAATAATTCTGAAATAGGGATTTGTGCGCTATCGGAAGTGTATTTTTGAAAGTTTGTGAGGGAGCATAGCGGGCTATGTGACCGAACAAACTTTCAAAAATACACTTTCGAGAGCGTACAAATCACATTTCAGAATAGCAGAACGCTAAAAACAGAATTTTTAGAACCACCCTAATATCTTCACATTACGTTTGGCTTTAAGCATTAACGTCTCATTCATCGTCCGTTCATCTCTTCATTAATTTTTCCGTTAATCTTTTCCGTTAATCTTCTCGCTTATGATATCGACTGAAACGCTAACGCACAATGCTATTGACGTTTTGAAAGCGTTGATACGTATTCCCTCTATTAGTCGTGATGAGGAGGCCGCAGCCGACTTTATATTCAACTACCTTACAGCACAAGGCGCAAACCCCAAGCGCCACCACAACAACGTATGGTGCGAACAACCAGTGCCAAAAGGCAACCACCCTACCCTACTGCTCAACGCACACATCGACACGGTAAAGCCAGCTGCTTCATGGGTGCACGACCCTTTCACGCCTACCATTGAGAACGATCGCCTTTATGGACTCGGCAGCAACGACTGTGGCGGCGGATTGGTAACGCTAATGCAAGTGTTTTTGGCCTTAAAGGACGATGCTACACTCCCCTATCACCTCATCTTTCTGGCCTCAGCCGAAGAGGAAGTATCGGGCAAGAACGGCATAGAGTCTGTACTTCCCTTATTGCCTCCCATCGATGTAGCGATCGTGGGCGAGCCGACTGGCATGCAACCTGCCGTAGCCGAGAAGGGACTTATGGTACTCGACTGCACTACGCACGGCCGTTCGGGCCACGCTGCACGTAACGAAGGAGTGAATGCCATTTATAAAGCCCTACCTTGCATCGAATGGTTCCGCACCTATCAGTTCGAGCAACAGACAGACTTATTAGGCCCTGTCAAGATGTCCGTTACCATGGTGAATGCTGGCACACAGCACAATGTTGTGCCCGACACGTGTCAGTTTGTAGTCGACGTGCGCGCCAACGAATGTTACACCAACGAAGAGCTTTTAAGCATTATCCGTCAACACCTACCCGACTGCGACATCCTGCCTCGTTCTACGCGCTTGCACTCCTCACACATCGACATCAGTCACCCCATTGTACAAGCCGCCATTGCCGAAGGTCGAATTCCCTTCGGTTCGCCCACGCTAAGTGATCAAGCCCTCATGCGCTTCCCCTCATTCAAAATGGGCCCAGGTGACTCTGCCCGCTCTCACACTGCCGAAGAGTTCATCACCCTCAGCGAAATACGTGAGGCTACAGAAATGTACATTAAAATTTTATCTGCCTAATTGGGGGGGCGGGTTTGTAACCCGCGGCAGCAGCAGGTTGCGCTCGC
>ENA-ORRX01000437-ORRX01000437.1-human-gut-metagenome-genome-assembly--contig:-NODE-437-length-14663-cov-11.6917_pt1 | contig 14663 bp, 17 predicted proteins | sample MGYA00242186_ERZ509153 | MGnify/ENA primary metagenome ERZ509153 (study PRJEB26280, sample SAMEA2338643) | human gut metagenome | biome: human gut; feature: human-associated habitat; material: faeces... | reverse complement strand
AATGCACAAATCTACGCAAAATTCTCGATATAAACTAATTTTCAACATCTACTTATATTCATTTCATAATATAAGAGCACTCCTTCACACATTCATAGCTTCCTTGTTTCTTACACATCCCCAAGATAACATCATTAGCCCTATCCGTAGCCAACTATCACGTTGAAAATCCAATAATACGGGAGGATTGTTCTTTATAAAAAGATTCATCTTTTTGCATTATAGGTAGTATTTGGAAAAACCTGTATCCTTAAGACTTCTAAGGTTTTCTATACGAATAGAATCAATTATAGAAATGGGATTCTTATATATACGAAATCAATCCGGTTCCCTTAAAACGGAAAACTAATTATTAAACATCTCGTATTTGTTTTGTAAGTATGATATTCTGTTCTCTATGAAGAACTCCTTCAAAAACAATTTTCTGGATTCACACTCCATAGTTTTTCTTAATTCACCATCATTCACAAGTTGAATGATCTTTTCAGCGTATGCGTCAGCCTCCAAAGGCAAGAGGTATCCATTAACTCCATCTCTTACACAATCCATATTTCCTACAACATCACTAGCGACAATAGCCTTACCATTTGCCATTGCTTCAATGATGGCTAAGGGCAAACCTTCATAAAGAGCAGTAGAAATATAAAATAATGACTTGCGAACAAATTCTTGGCAATCAGCATGATTAATCCAAGGTTCCAAACGAATGGTATCTTCTAATCCAAGTTCATGCATTTTAGCTTTCATTGCTTCCAATTCTGGAGAATGATAACCAACGCCAAGTAAGATAAATTTCAGATTACATCCCTTATCTTTGACACTCTTAATAACATCAAGCAAAAACAAAGGATTCTTTTGAAAACAAGGTCTACCTATATAACAAGCATAAGGCTCGGATATGTCAATAGATTCACCTTTCTCAAGAGAGGCATCAGGAACAGCATTGTGCCAAACAAGGGCATGATCTTTAGTATAGCCAACATCCTTTATCGCCATTTCCTGTTCTGATTCAGAACACGCTAATACATAAGTTTTAAAGCGTGTCAATCGCTCTATCATCAGATACACCCATCGCTTTAACTTTGACGGAGTACATAGATAAGAAAACGCATGTGGCGTATAAAATGTTTTCACACCTGTTAGCCATCCTGCCATTCGTCCAATGATACCACCTTTTGCACTATGGCAATGAATCACATCCGGCTGTTCCTCCTTTATTATCTTGACAGCTTCTATCAAAGCTTTCAAATCATTCACTGGATTAAGTGAACGAAACAGAGATATTGAACGTTCTTTAACCGGTATACCATTGCGTAGAACAGGCAGATGCTTATCATCCTTTCCACAAACAATGACATATTCATTATCTTTCTCCTTATTATATACGATAGAGTTTCGAATATAGACATCCAACCCTCCAATCATTTGCCCAATATGTAATATCTTCATATTATTCATCTAAATAACTTCCTGGCTAATAATTCTAATTTTGAAAACTTATATAAACAACTTGCAAGCATAACGATATTCAACAATGTGAGAATATTCAGAATACACAATGGAGTGAAATATCTTAAAAGTAAAATCACAACAAGTGTAAACACACAAAGTCCAATAGTTGCAAACGTCAACTTCTTAAACTCATCTTCCTTCTTACACCATCTTTTATACTCAAACGGAACATCTGCTATCGGTTGATATACTTCCACATAAAAGGTTCCAGATACATCACCAATAAGATCCAATGATAATACTTGTCCATCATACTTATGAGGAAATATCTCGTTAAGGTATGCTCTACCAGATTGCCCAAAATTTTCCGCTTTATTAGAATCATATAAACAATCGTTAATTATATTGCTTTTGTTACGGTCCAAATAATACCAAACTTTATTAATATCCTCACTATAATCTTGTATTTGACATGCAGAAAAATGAGAATAGGATAATCTTGACCAGACATAATGCAAGGGAATGCCATATGACCTAATTTATCCATCAAATTATTAAAATCATATACTGTTTTGTCTTTTGAAGTTCCACTTTTAATTGAAAAATAAACCTTAGCAGAAGATAAAAACTTAAAGTAATTACTTAATCTATGCATAAAAGGCTGCATAACAAAATGATACCTTTCAATCACATTAGCCCCAACATGCTGATTTTCCAAAAATAAGATAATAAAACCACCTGTAAGCAACGCTACAATTATGGGAATGATAATAGATACCTGTTCTTCCATTGCACTATAATAAGATGACAAAGCTTTATCCAAAACAAAATACACAATTTTCATCAAAATCATTCATTAAATCTCAACATAAAAATATCCAACTGCATCACATCAGTGAATTCAAAGATTCTCTCGTTTCCACGTGCAGACAGTAGCATCGTTTTAGCTTCTTCTCGTAAAAAACTATACCCATTTACCTGAAAAGCAATAGGTAAAACCTCTATATAAAAAAGTTGATTGCCCATCCAAAAGCAATATAATCCAGATTTCATCATCTCATCAATTACATTCTCGTTCATGGGAAGTTCAAGTCGTTGTTCTTCACCAGGGCACAATATAATGTTATTGAAAACGTAAAATACATGCGGATTACCAATATTATAACGAGCAAATTGGCGAACCATTTCAAACATAGGATGGTTGCCATTTCCTGTTACTTGATGGTATTTTTGCAAGAATACTTCATAGAGAGATCTTTTGAATTGCCTGGTTATTGCTCTTGAATTAAAATTACTTCTAACCTTTATAGTGCGCTTGGAATGATAATAATTGAAGAATACTGAACGAAATCTCTTATGTGTATTCTCATCCAAATTATGACCAAATATCCAAAAAGCATTGAATATCTCCTTAAATGCTAGGTCGCATGAAGGAACACCTCGTGTTGCGGTTCCAAAATAATGATTGCAATCATCACAAACATCAAATCCGACATCATCGCTACCTAGGTTATGCGGAACGATATGAGGAGCAGCCTTAAAGCTAATCTTAGGCTCAGTTTTTCCACACCAAATACATTGACCTGTTTTTACGTATCTCATACAAATTAACTAATCATCAGAATTGACAAATCTACTATACTCCTCTTCACAATTAGGACATAATCCGGAATCATTCAAAACGGCATATTCTCCACAACGGGCACAGGTGTCAGTTTCATCTACTTCGAAATATGACGACAAATCAACAGTACATTCTATCTCGCCACCATCAATTTCAATATTTTGGTTGTTTATAAAGCCGATTGGATACTCCCATATTTGCAATGTGAGGTCTATTTGTCTAAAACAATTAGGACATTCACAAGTCTCATATGATTCATATTCGATTTCATACCCCATACCGCGATAATCTGCGTATGAACTTTCCCAATCAAAACTAAAATCATCAGGATATACTTCAAACAGTTCACCACATGAATCACAACGAATTAAAAGCGTATCTCCCAAATGATCTCTTTTCATTTGTCGTTCTAGTGCTTTTCATAGAAGAACATCCTTTGCCGCACCCAATTTTCCTTGAAATTCCAAAACAGGTTCGTCTGGTTTATAAGTCTTTTCAATATGCTCTATAAATTTTGATGTTTGATAGAACCATATCTTATGTCCTGTATCTTCCTCAAACTCAGCTAACAGTTCTCTTATAGGATTACCAAGCTCCTCTTTAAGAGGCTTTTCCTGTTTTTTACACTTATCAGATTCATCAACAATAATCCAATCAGCTTTTACGTCGTTACTTATAAAAATTATATCCGTATTGTGTTCTTTAGCAAAGCGTAAGATTTCCTTCCATATTATCAAATCTCCATATTGCCGGATACCAGACTTTGTTAATGCGTCCTTATATCCTGGAGGAATCTCGTTCATATAGCGATGAATTCCTTCTGAAACAATTTGCTTTATCTCGGAAAAAGAAAAGGGAGTACCCTTTGGAAGATTATCAATGCATGATCCCAACTTATCATCTGTAACAATCCCACTAATTTCTTTCTTTCGTTTCTGATATTCTTTCGCAACAAGAGTTTTGATTTCTGCTATTTTGGGGGTTATATCATCAACAATATCCTTTATTTTTTATCAAATTTCTATCCGAGACAAACGGATGATAGTATTTACGCTCCCATTGATTAATATAAGAAGTTAAATCATCAATTAGTTTATTGTTTTGTAAATCCCTATCTGAATACTTTTCAGAGATAGGCTTCATTCTAGCATTATTCTGGTTCTTTTTGAATTCATAGAACACCTGTGCAGGCAACCAAATCCGACCAGACAGGGATTTCAATATATCAGCAATTATCTTCTGATTTTCTTTTGTCATATAATAAAAATCCAACAAAGCACAGGTATCAAAAACCAATATTGCAGACTTCCACAAATATGCTTCTGAATCTTTATCTATTGATGAAATTGTGTATATAGTTCTCATATCTTCGTTACTGTAGAGATTGTTCCTGAAAAAGGGCTTTCCAGCATCGGTTCTTCTTAAGTCGAGACTGGACGCCCTTCCAGTTTTACTTCCACAATCATATTGCGTATATCCTTAGATAAGAAAGGCTTTTCCGAATCTTTACTGCCTTACATAATAAAATGTTTTGAATTCAACAACGAAGTTACTCTTCTTTCTAATTTAAGCCCTAATTTGAGGGCTTAAATTACGAAAGAACATATTTCTATCTCGTTTTAACATGATTAAATATCTTTTTAACCAACCCAAATCCAATAAAAGATAGCAAACAAGCAAACCTAGCTTTCTTTCTAGCCATATTGTCCATTAACACAGACCATCTAATCTTTTTTATGCGACGCTCAAAATCATTACGATGCGCATATCCATCTGGCATTTGCAACAGTAAATGAAAGACAAAGCTAACAATGCGGCAATTATAACTCTTGATGATAGGCTGCAGCTTATCTCTATCCTTATCCATCAAAGCCATCAATTGTAAGCCACTATCCAGCTTATGGGGAGAGAAAGCTGCACCTTCGATGCTATTACTACGAAGTAAATAAAAATAGCTCTGTTCATCATTAAAAACCACCTTATTTGCTTTCAATAAAAGACGATATGTCGTAGGAAGGTCTTCAAACAGTAAACCTTTTGGATAGCGAATACCATCAAACAGACTAGCCTTGTACATTTTTCCCCAAGCTGTAGTATCAAAATGCTCTTGGTAGAACATCATTTCTGTAGCATGAAGTCCATCTAAAATCCAATCTTTAGTTGATTTTGGGCTTGGATTTGGAGATGAGCCTTCGTAAAAAGAACAGAATGTATTGACACTAACATCTGCGCCATACTTCTTTATCAGATGATAAAGGCCCTCTATATGAGTAGGTGATATATAGTCATCGCTATCTACGCACACCACATACTCGCCAGTTATCACGTCAAGCGCCACATTGCGGGCATCAGCCAATCCACCATTCTTCTTATGGATTACTTTGATGCGAGCATCCTTCTTGGCATATTCATCACAAATCTCACCACATCTATCAGGTGACCCATCATCCACCAACCAAACTTCAAAGTTTTGGTAAGTTTGGTTGAGAATGCTATCTATACACTTCGGAAGATATTGTTCAACATTATAACATGGAACTATAATGCTAATCTTGTTCTTTATATAAGGCATCATAATCTATCTATTAAACATTTCTCCAATTTCTTAGAACATGCTTCTGGAGAGAAATTGTCCTTCATATATCCTAATAATTCCGGTTGATACACATTTTTGTTTAAAAGCTTCCCAACAGCCTTACCTATTTCATCTACAGAATATGGATTAATGATTTCTGCATGATTCTGTAAATAATACTTAGGACCACCGTCATTCGTCAAAACAATTTCTGCCCCGTTAGCTGCAGCTTCTAAAGCAACCATACCCACGCCTTCAGTCAAACTAGGTAATGCAAAGACTTTACAACGTCGATAATATTCCAAAAGTTCCTCATCTGACACTTCTCCCACATACTGAATATTTTTATGGTCATCTATCAGATTGTGCAGCCATTGCTTTTCTTCTTCAGAAGCTAACAGCCCCGCCAGAACCAAATTGAATTTGTATTTAATAGCAGCTTCTACCAAGCGTGGAACATTCTTATTTGGCGAACCTAATCTACTTGCATGAAAACAGAAAGCTTCCTTGTTAGGCATTTTATCGCAAGATGGAACTCTATACTGAAGTGGTACTAATTCTATTTTTGATTCTTCTATTTCCAAACATTTTGTCACATAAGAAGCCTCAAAATCAGATCTAACAAGCCATAGCTTATAGAAATCTTTATTTAAATACAAATCATGAAATCTAGAAGATAATCCTAAATGCTTTTGGTCTCCCCAATATTTAGTGAAGAACTTATACTTTGCATGGCCGCATTCAGGATCTATAATAGGTGCTATTGCAATTCTTTTAAATAGTTTGCTGAATGCCCTTGAAGAATCTCTAAAATTTCCTCCAAACCCCATCATTATCAACCAATCATAAGAATCCCAATCATAGTCATCCCAAATATTCACTAAATCGACGTGATGTCCTAAGGCTACAAGCCCGTCACGCCACATCTTTCCTTGAACCTTTACTCCACAAACTGGAGAGACAGAAACTGTCGGTTTATAAATTGCTATTTTCATTTTACATTGATTTACTTATTTTTCTTTACACTTCTATTACAAAAAATGATGCATCGAAAACTATCGAAGGTTCGATAGAAGCATTAACACTCACTATAAATATCTCAAAAGACGATTTGTAATATTTTTATTATTTGACTTATCGTATACTTTCCGCGTAAAATCGGGACCAGATAGAGTAATGAAATAAATCTGTATCCCAAATAGCCAATAAAAGAGCGGGTCTTCTTGAAATACATTCTTTGGCTCTTAAGATTCATAAAAAACTTACGTTCATTAAACGATTCTTTTTGTTTGCCAACAGAGCATCCCTCTAAGTGTATTATTCGTGGTTCTCTAATTATAACAGATTTATATCCATTTTTATTCCATCTCTTTTGCATTTCAGTTTCTTCATAATACATAAAGAAATCCGGATCAAAAGCGCCATATTGTTCAACGATCTTTCTACCAACAAACAAGTCTGCACCTGTTACATAATCAACAAAAAAATAGTCATTCGTTTTTTTGTCTTTATCAATATCTTTTGTTCTCTTATTAGAAATCTTCGACAAAAAAGCGAAACAAAAGCCACATAAAACAGACTTCAGACATGGAAAATCAGCATAAGAATGAATATGAAAACCTTTATCATTTTCCAACAAACATCCTACACCACCTATTCTGCCTTTAAAAGACTCATAAAAATCAAAGAAATACAGAAGTGCATTATTTAATAAAATCGTGTCCGAATTCAAGAAGAACAGATATTTACCGGTACTCTTTTTGAAGCCTAAGTTATTTGCCTTACCAAAGCCTAAGTTTTCTCCAGCTTCTATAAACACTATACGATTGTCATGTGACAATAACTCTTGTGATCCGTCAGTAGAATTATTATCTACTACTATAATTTCAAAAGACACACCTTCTGTCTTTTCAATAATACTATCGATACACTGACATGTCAATCGTTTTGTGTTGTAATTTACTATAATTATTGATACATCCATAATCATTTAATCTTATAATAATCTGATGATAGATTTATTTTAAATAATAAAAAGAATATAATACCAGCATAAATAGGTTCAAATGACATCTTATGTGGATAATAGAACAAACCATTTACAACTATATGCAAGTATATAGAATAAAGAAACAGGTCAGCGATATTCATTTTCTTTTGCAATCGTATTAATGAGAAAACAAAAGCAAAAATAAAAATCCATAGCAGAGTTCCAATAAATCCAAAATCTGAATATAAATCACCTATATAAGTATAGAACCACCATCCTGGTATACCTAACCTTCCTGTCATGAATTCGACGTAATTTACTGGTAAACTATCTGTCAAACCTAAATGCTTCATTATTGTCCAAGAAGTTGCCAGCCCGTCTGTGGTTTTATTTACATAGTACATTGAATTGTCGAAATTGAACATTCCTTCAGAAGTATATTGAAAAATAAAATCCAATGCTGAGCCACCACCAAATTTATCACCTAAGACGAAACGTCCCACCGTCATCGCAATGAAGGTAGTACCTATGACTACAAAAATATATAATGAAATTTTCTTTAACAACTTTCGAGCACTTTCATTTAATGCCTTCTTAAACAACAGATACAATGCTATATAATAAAGAGTTATGAAAACTGTTTGTACTCGTCCACCATTACACATATTGTTAACAGCAGGAGTTATAGAAGCTATAAATAAGCCTATTTTTAGATATTTACTTGCTCTTACATTTTGGTATACATAAAAGAATAGTATTGGCGTTATAAGTTTCATACATATTAATAATACTAGTATTCTATTACTAATAGAAGAAACTTGAAAAGCTTGAATATCACCTGCTGATATATCATCATAATTTGCTGCCATTGTCATGAACTGTCCTGTTATCACCATCTTAATGAGGTAAAAGAGACTTTCTAAAAAAGGAAATAATGCACAAACAGCAAGTATCCATAAAAAAGGATACAGTAAAAGTTTCTTAGTCGTATATATAACACAAACATCCTCTCTACTAGACAAGAGAGGTAACAATGTAATAAAGAAGCATACAAACAGATAGAGAAAAGGAGCAAATGTAAGATCATGCCCCAATGCATTCTTATATATAGGCACAGGCATTTGAACGTATAATAAACCTATGACAGCAGACAACAGCCATATACCTGTGGCTAATATGGCTACCTTGTTGCATTTTCTCCTATATAAGATAATAAACAACAGTAAGTATAATAATACATTAATATATTCCATATCTTTATAACAACAAAGTCTTACATACAATCAATAATTCCTTTAATATAATTGGCAGACTCGTCAATAGCAGAATTATCATTCTTTATTTTTGAAAAATGATAACGATTAATATCTTCAAAATCCGATTTCCAGATTTTATCCTCCATTCCTGTCATTCTCATCAGATTATTCATTCTGCTATCCACATCGCCATTCATACAACAGAAATCCTTTTGAAAGAGAATAGCAAATACCATGAGATGGAAAGATGCTCCACAAACAAATGTGGCATTCTTCACAAGGTTAAGAAACTCTGAAGGTCCAGTGGTTGTATAGGAATATACATTATCATAGCGTTTTAAATCTCCTGGTGCATAACAAGTATCACAGATAACCGGTAATCCTATTTTTTTACCAATCTTTGATGCATCACTCAAGAATTCATGACGCACACATCCAGGCGTATAGTAAAACACATACTTTTCCTTTATAATAGGAGATTGGTCATACAAGCTTTCATAGTCTTTTGCTTCTAACAACATTGTAGGATCAACGACCAAATCAACATCCTTGCATATTCCATTGTCTACAAGAAAACGCATCGTACGCTCCTCTCGTACAGAAACAGCCTTAAAATCTCTCAACAAGTGTTTGATATAATCAACATTCTGTTTTTCAGGCTCTGGTCCCATAGATGGGGCGTATGCTATTTTTTGTGTCTTTTCTGAATTAACAAAGATACCAAAATAGGCTTCACTAAAGTCAAACGCCTGCGTGTTCCATATCTGATCGCTACCTGTTATAAGAACGTCGTAATCAAGATGTGCACTTTGCAGTTCTTCTAACGTGTGATATTCTTTTGTTACATGAAGATGTTGTGTTAAAAACGTCTCAAAAAGTTCCCATTTCTTTCTCAATGGTTTTATTGTTGATGGAGCAAACAGTAAACGCAGTAAGCTAAGTTTAGCATTGTGCTTAGAACTGAAACATACTGGCAACGGATAACCTTTTTGTTGACTTTTTGGACGGAAATTTATTATCTCAACATTATTTCCATTACGCTCCAAGAACGTCTGCATGGCATATGCTTGCAACATGGATCCATAGTTATGGGCTGCATGAAATGTTATAATTCCTATTTTCATCTATTAATAATTTTTCTTAGTTTATACTTTGTGATTTTGTCTGCCACCATTATGTAATAGGCAGCCTTAAGGCCGGTTAAGTTCTTAATCTTTTGAAACATCGAAATGCGCCAATCCTTACTTTTTGGATGACGAAGTTGATCATTTCCATTGATGGCCTCAGTAACGGGACGCTCATAGATATTTAAGCTATGACGAATCGCCTCAACAAGTTGCATTCCCTTTTCTGGATTGGCAACACACAAGAAACACCGTTCTTATGTTCTGGAATTTCTTTATCTGAAACCTCATTTCCCAATCCCCAAAAATCACCTATTGTTATATCTGATATACGTTCCGGTTTGGCATAATGACAAGTGTTACAACTATAACGAGAAGTGCAACCATCAATGAACGTATCCATATATAAATCTTCATAACGATGTGTCCATAGGTTATTAGATTTATACAATAGTTTATCATTCTCAAAAACACACAAACTATAAGCATCAGGCAATCTGAACTTTACATTTGTCACCCTTGCTGCATCAATCTTTAAATCCTTTTGGATATAATCCTTCAAGAATTTGTTGGATGGAGTGCCATGACAGATGATGTCAACAAGGTACAGATTGTCAGGGATGGTTTTATACAGCTGCTTGATGGCAGCAACTTGACATGGTGTTCCGATAAACAATACCGTAAGGCCATCTTTAACGTCCTTACGCAACCGTGGGATAATGCCATTTATCTGGCTTTGCACATATTTCGATCCCTTTAGCAGATGAAGATCCTCAAGATTGTCCACTCGTATATGAGCAATCTGAATATTTGGAAGAACTGAGCATCCATATACCACACCTCCCTTAGATATAACATATTGAGACATTACAGATGCTGCTCCTCCGGAAGTGCTCGTCACATAATCCACTTCATCCTTTGACCATGCTGCAAAGGCTTTCTTTGGATAAGAACTTTCTATATCTTGTAATGATGGGCAACCTTTCTGACACAGTTTGCAGTCTATACATTTATCTTGGTCAATCTCAGGATACAGATGTCCAAGGAAGCCAGGTTTCATCTCAATACATTGCTTTGGACATCTTGCTGCACACAAACCACACCCGGTGCAATCTTTTTTATTACAAATCAACTTCATCCCTTATGTATTTTACTTTTTATGATAGATAACAATTTGCCCTTCTCTGTTGTATTTAATCCCACAAACCATGCAGAAACAAATGTCATAACTATGGATATGAGACAAATGAGAAGAAAATTCATCAACGTATCAGTTTGGAAATACTCTAACTTGGCGAATATAGGAAGCGGCAATGCTACCACTGTCATACTAAGAACAGGAAGCAATACACCCTTAGTCATTTCTCTCAAAGAGTAGCCTATTTGTTTACGGCAGAAGAGAAAACGAGCAAATCCAGAAATACCTGAAAAAATTATCGTGATATAGAATACAGAAGGTGCATCGCAACCTAATCGCAAGGCTATATATCCAACCGGTACTATTAATAATATGATGAAACTCACTACAATTTGATAATTTCTTATCTTACCAGTAGCAGACAAAGAAGTCATCAATGGAACACCAAACAAATTACCAACCATGGAATCTATCATTATCAGGATAATAAATAAAGCTGTATAATCCGGTACTTCTACCAACCAAAGGCGCAATACATAATTGATGTTCAAAGACAAAGGGAAAGCCAAAAAGAAGAGTATGATATACGAGAACTTAATTCCGAGATAAGTGAGCTTCTCCATCTCTTGAATATTACCATTTGCATAATTCTTGGTTATTTGTGGATTTAACGCGACTTGGAAATTAGATATGAAATTCATCACTGCACCTGAAACTTGTGTAGCCACACCCCTTGCAGCATTAATGACTGGACCAAAGAAAAGATTTAGGACGATGTTCAGACCTTGATCTCTCAGCATCCATGCCAAACTTCCAAAAAGATTCCATCCTGCAAAGCCCGACATCTGCTGATAAAGACCCTTGTCCCAGAATAGGCGGAACTTACTTTCCTCATAGTTCTTTCGGCAATATATCTGATAGATGGCGCGAATCAGAAGTTGGACGGCAAATATCAAAACAGCATATGCAATCAACTTGTCAAACGGACTGACACTGAGCAAATATACGATACCCAATTTCAGCATCACCTCGACAATGCTGATGTAGGCATAAACATTCATCTTCTCATGCGCAATAATCACAGCATTATATGGAACCTGAATGATGTTCACACAGAAAGACAGTATAGCGAATTGGAAAACCCAATTGGCAGCCACCAAACGGTCTGCAGGTATAACCAACTTATAATTGACAAACCACAGACCTATGGATTCTGCCAGTACCACAATCGTAAAAGCTATAGCAATATGGATGTTTAATGATGCTGCAAAAACATCTTTCAGCCTTTGTGTGTTTCCCTTACCCAACTCAAAAGTCAGGAATCGTTGGGTGGATGTGGTCATACAATTGTTTAAGAAAGCGAACATCGTAACCACTCCTCCAACAACATTATAAATACCATAATCCTTGATTCCTAACTGAGCCAATACCACTCTTGATGTATATAGCGTGACAAGCATGATAAGAATCATGCGGAAATAAAGAAACAATGTGTTCTTTGCGACGCGTTTGTTATTTGTTTCTGCCATTCTTCTCTTCCAATACTTTTCTTACTATTGCTTCAACCTTCTGTGCCCAAACATTCCAGTTAAGTTTTTCTCTGTATACATCACGTGCCATTTTAGACATTTTCTCCAACTCTCCGCTTTCCAGACATTCCTTAATTTTGGCACCAAAATCTGCTCCTGTTGAGCCTAACGGCAACAGATAACCATTTCTTCCATCATAGATATAATTGCCTGTTCCACCAGTAAGATGTGAGAAACTAGGTAATCCATACGCACTACATTCACAAAAAGCTATACCTGCAGCCTCTTGCAATGTTGGCAGCAACATACAATGACATTGCTTGATTACTTTTACGAGACAATCATACTGTTCGGGCATGTTCTTATTAAGAAATCCAACATAATCTATATATGGCAGATTCTTGACAGACTCATCCAAATCCTTTATGCCTACGACATGTAGAGTTGCTGGAATTCCATTCTCATTAAGCCATTTGCAGGCATCCACAGCAATTTGCCCACCTTTACGAATCCAGTCAACACCAAGGAATAGCAAGTGCAAATGACCATCATAAACAAATTGCTTCTCTATGATATCTTTATCATCAATATTTGCTCCAAATTCCACTATATGAACTTTTGAAGGCGCTTGATGATAGTCATTGATAGCAGAGTTAGCAGCCCATTGTGATGAATAGATTATATCAGTAGCCGTATCCATAGCTTTCTGTTCCACTTTATTTCCTTGGCTTATCGCATAATCTGACAAACCCTTGAAATAATAATCAACCATAAGTCCGAATGTGGCATCAGACAGATAAATGATAGGCTTGTCCGTCTTTAATGCATATAACGCTTCACAGCAAAACGGCGCAAACAGAATATCACTTTGAAGAACCATATTATTATCTATAGTCATTGACTGGAGCTTTGCTCCCATGACGGAATGCGTACAATCCAATAGCTTTCTTCCAAGTATTTTATTCAATACTCTTGTCAACTTTTCATATAAGCGATACTTAAATGATCTGGTTATCTTAATCCAGCTAATATCACAACCGAAAGACGCAAGCAATTCACTTATCTTATGAGGCGTTCCACTCAACGCTTTCTTGTCATCAGGAGAATACCACCCGATAAAACCAACTTTTATTTTATTGTCTAACATATTCTTCTGTTTTTTTTATATTTACATTATTTATATGCATTAATGCTAAATTGATCACCATCATAAAGAACATTCGGAAGTAAAGAAGCAAAGTATTCTTAGCTATCCGCTTATTATTATCTGATGTTTGATTTGACATTTATACTCTTTTATAGAATGATCTACATATTTTTATCTATATCACTTAAAAATTTTAGCATTGTATTAGTAATAACACTATTTCTTATACCATCAAACTTAACGCCTAAGTATTTGTCCATAGCCTCATTATCAATGACATAAACATGTTCGTCACGATAAATTATATGATTATCCACTAAAGCCTTAATCACATTCTTTCCTAATGGAGTATTTCCTATTCTATTATCAATTTTCGCATGATGCTTAGCTAACTGTCCTTTACTATGCGAACGAAACATTATCAGCGTTCTCCGCATCTTTTGATATATTTCAAGCATATCGTCAGACATTTTTAATTCCTCATCACTTTTTTTCTTTTGAAAATCATAATATGGATAAGCTAAAATGTCTGAACTTATAAACATAAATCATTAGTGTCCCGTTAAAATCGGGACCAGTTAAATATTAATCAAATAATCCCGGAAAGAGGGGACAATCGAGTTCTTTGACATTATTGAAATCAGTCCTTTCGAAGAGATCTACGAGTGTTGTCTTATCCATAAGAGAAATGCTTAGAATCTGAAGAACCTCATAAGTCGATCGCTTAAGTTGCAAATCATGTTGTACGATAGCAACAAGGCAATAGGCTATGATTGCCGATGAGATTTGGATTCTCACAGCATTCTCTGTAGTACCCCAAAACTTCTT
>ENA-ORRX01000419-ORRX01000419.1-human-gut-metagenome-genome-assembly--contig:-NODE-419-length-15047-cov-3.23199_pt1 | contig 15047 bp, 9 predicted proteins | sample MGYA00242186_ERZ509153 | MGnify/ENA primary metagenome ERZ509153 (study PRJEB26280, sample SAMEA2338643) | human gut metagenome | biome: human gut; feature: human-associated habitat; material: faeces... | reverse complement strand
CGCTCCTAAAAATCCAGTTCGCTTGCACATATTGCCTTCGGCACTTCCCCCGAAGGGGGAAAAGCAAAAAGTTATGCGGCTAACGATCTCCTTAATAGCATTACGGACCTTCTGGCATCGCCTGATTTTATACTCGGCGCGCAGCGCCGCACCTTTCCCTCAGAACCTATTGCTCCTTTTTCCTATCATGCCCCTCTGCGTTTCACAGCAAACCAAGACAACAGGAGAATCATATCTAATGAAAGATCAAGTGAAAGCATTCAAAGCACCCAGCCCGATCATCATACTGGTGTGCGTCATCGTATTCTGCGCCATTGCGAGCTACATCATCCCCGCGGGCGTTTATGACCGAGTCAAGGACGTTCAGACCGGAAAAATGGTCGTCGACCCGTCTACCTTCCACTATGTAGCGCAGAAACCGACAGGATTTCTCGATTTCTTCACTTCTATCAATAAAGGATTCAAGGGCGGTATCAGCATCATCGCCTTCCTCTTCATGGTGGGCGGCTCCCTCAATATCCTTGCCAAGACCGGTGCCATCGTGGCAGGGCTCAGCGCTCTCGTCGAAAAGCTGAAGAATCGGAGCGTCCTTCTGATCCCTGTCCTCATGACCACGCTTGCCACCTTCTCGACACTCGCCGGATGCAACGAGGAATACCTCGCCTTCACGCCTCTCGTCGTGAGCGTCGCACTCGCACTCGGCTTTGACTCCTTGACCGCGCTTGGCATGCTCTTCTGCTCGGTTGCAGCCGGTTATGGTGCTGGATGCACACAGCCATTCTCCGTCGGCGTTGCGCAGGGCATCGCCGGTGTCCCGATCTTCTCCGGCCTGCCATACCGTATGGGTATCTTTGTCTTGCTCCTTGTGCTGAACATTTCTTATGTCATGTACCATGCGCGCAAGGTGAAGAAAGACCCGAAGAGCAGCCCGGTCTATGAGATCGACCTGCTGAAACGAGACAAGATCGATCTTTCTACCGCAGAAAAACTCTCCACACGGCAGGTCATCTGCCTTGGTCTCCTTGGTCTGAACTTCGTTTGCATCATCGTTGGTGTGCTGAAATTTGATTTCTATATGAATGAAATCTCTGCGATCTTCCTCATCATGGGCATCCTCTCCGGCATCATCTGCCGCCTGCACCCGAATGACATCTGTGATGCCTTCCTCGAAGGCTGCAAGGGCATGATGCTTCCCTGTCTCGCTGTTGCGATGTGTAAGGCAGCCACCATTCTTCTGGACAATGCCAAGGTCATGGATACCATCATCTACTACCTTGCCGGCATGCTTGACATCTTTCCATCCTCCATTATCGCCTTCGGTATGTTTATCATCCAAGACTGCTTCAATCTTCTCGTCCCCTCCAGCTCCGGGCAGGCGGCCATCTCCATGCCGATCATGGCACCGCTCGCTGACATCGTCGGCCTCACCCGGCAGACCGCTGTCTTCGCCTTCACCTTCGGCGATGCCTTCACGAACTGTATCACCCCGGCCTCCGGCGCCACCATGTCCTACCTCGCCATGGCAAACGTCCCCTATAAAAAATGGGCGCGCTTCATCCTCCCTCTCATCGGCATGTGGTGGATCGTCGCCTTCTGCTTCCTCACCTACGCGACCGCCATTCACCTAGGACCGGTGTGAGCAGGAAACGAATTTCATAATATGAGTAGCCCCCTTCTCTAAGGGAGAACGTGTTTTTCTGCTTTCTCATGAAGTAAAGAACCATATGTCATAATATGAGACCATAATAAAGTCCCTCTATAGAAACAGCTCTATAGAGGGATTTTATTATGATTACATATCGAGTTATTTCAATTTCGGGGGGGGTAAATCTTTGACCTTTACACTGAGCGAATTGATGTACTCATCCGGATCCTTTGTCGCCCAGTAACTGATGATGGGGAAGAGGAAGACATCACCATCTGGCGCAAGGCGATTGATTTCCATGAAAGCAGACAGCTTCTCATACGCCTCCTCCGCGTGAAGGAAATACGCGCCCTTCGTCAAGATAGAAAGATACAGCCCGGAAGGACGGATATAGTTGCAGGCAAGGCGCGAACCTTCCTCACCGGACTGCGTCACAATGGCAGACGAGTGCTTGAAATTCTTCGAGAAAAAATCCTCCTCACTGATGACCCAGCCCGTCGGCTGGTCCTTGCAGAAGGAATGGGCAAACGCTTCATGCACATGTCTGGCACGGATAGCGATAGCGTCAAAGCCCCCGCGATGCACCTTCGGGATCGGCGTCATATACATGCGGCTCTCCGGATAGCACTGGAGCAGTACCCGATCGAGTGGTAGATGCTGGGTACATTCGAGGGTTTTCCGATAGGAAGAAATCGCTACTAGAAGCTCCGTCGTTTCCGCGAGCGTTTTCCGGCACAGCACTTCCCGCTCCTTGAGGATGTTCAGGATTTCATCACGCGAGCGATGCTCTAGAAATTCCTTGATGTGAGGGACAGAAATATCCAGTTTTCTTAGGAATAATATGATTTCCAGTGTCAGATACTGTGGCATCGCATAGTAACGATACCCGTTTTCAGCCACAAATTCCGGTGTAAGCAGTCCCAGCTTATCGTAGTAAAACATTGTCTGCTTCGGAATCCCGAAGAGCTTGGCCAGCTCGCCTGCCGTATAATACTCTTTTTTATCGGTCATGCACTCACCTTTTAGATTTCATTACCGTATGACTTTCATATACTTAATGATAGCACAGTGGTCAATGATAAGGGAATAAGGATTCATTTCCCAAATATAAGAGAAAAATGTGTGAATTTTGAAACTGGGCTTGCTATTTGCATCCTTTCGTGCTACAATGACGGCATCAAGAGGTGAAAGCCCTTGAACCAATTGAAGAGGGAAGCAGAGCCTACGGGCTATTGCGCTGAATTCGGTGAGAATCCGAAACTGAGACCCAGCCGTGAAGGAAATTCATTTCCAAGTCGGATGCCGCCTGTTTCCAACATCCAAGAGCAAATCTGCGGGAGTCGTGTCTGCTTTCGTAGACTGGGTGCTGGTCACAGTCTCAGTCTAAGAAAAAGTAGAAATCGTTCCGCAGTTTTTTATTGCAGAAAACGAATGGATTTTCAAAGGCCTTGATCTATTTCTGATTTCTACCGCCTTCCTCTTTGTGAAAAGGAGAGCCAATGATGAAAAAAATTAAGGATGAAATCGCACGTATCGAAGGCGCGAAAGGAAACGTCGTCCTCGTGAACAAGAAATCCTATCTGGCTCTCCTGAAAGAGCTTTCCGTCCTGCGATTCAAAGTGCACAGAGCGGAGAACTGGGAACCCCCCGCGGCAGTCGTTTCCGTCGTAAGACGTGGTTACATGTATCAATACTGGTATCCGGAGAACAAACCGGCACAAAACAAAGGAGAACATAAAATGGCAGAACAGAAAAAAACCGAAGCAGTCGAAGTCAAAGTCGCAGCAGAAAAGGTAGCCGCTTTCCAGAAATACCTCGAAGAAAACAAGATCAGCGGATTCGGTCTGCAGGACTTCCAGAATGACGTTCATGCACAGGCATTCCGCAGCAACCTTCAGGTCGAAGGAACAAGCCTGCCCTTCATGATCCTCTTAGATGACAGCGTATACACCATGCTCCAGGTCCAGGTCGCAGCCGGCCTTGCACAGGGCGACAAGAGAGAAAAGATCTGCTCCTTCCTGAATGACCTGAATGAACAGTACCGCATGCTGAAATTCAGCGCTGACGCTGCTGGCAACGTCCTTCTCACCTGCTGCATCCCGGCTGGTGTACCGCACTTTGAACCGGCCCTCGTCATCGCCATCCTGAACCAGATCCAGGGCCTCCTCACTGCGACCTATCCGGAAATCATGAAACATCTCTGGGAAAAATAATAGGCATGCTGATTGGGTGATAGAGCTTTTGACTTCGATCGCCAACTGTCATCCGTTATACAAGAAAGAAGGTCATTCTTATGAATATGAAAAAACTCGCCGTCGCCGGAGCGATGCTCCTCGCTGGCACCTTTGGCGACATGGGGATGGCTGATGCAGCCACCGGCATCGTTAATGTGAATGCCGTCCTCTCCGGCAATGCCGCTTTCCAGAAAGCAGGAAAGACCGTAGCGGCAGAACAGCAGAAGCTGCAGAAGGAATATAACGAAAAATCCAAAGGCATGAACGATGCCGACAAGAAAGCCCTGGAACAGAAGCTGAACCGGCAGCTCGCCCAGAAGGAAAATGAAGTCATGAAACCGATCCAGGACAACTTCAAGGCCGCTGTAGAAAAAGCAGCCAAAGCCAAGAAGATCGACACCGTCGTCGTCCCGGGCGGCATCATCTACGGCACCATCTCCGCTGACCTCACCGAAGATGTGAAAGCGAATATGAAATAAGGCGGCAGACAGTGCAGGCAATACCGCTTTGTGGTATGACCTCATAGCAGGTCAGCAGGTTCGGTAGGCTCCTTGGACGTGACGCACGAAAGCCGCTTTTCCCTCCTTCCTCTGGAAGGAGGTGGCGCGAAGCGCCGGAGGTTGGCCCCGCAATATGTAAGCTTAAAAGCAAGAATGGGTGACTGATGAGTGAAATGCCAGCTCATGGCTTCGCCACCATCTATACTCTGCGGCGCTTTTCTATTTTATGCGCCGGACCACTCCTGTTGAACCTTCTGAACCCATAGAACCTGCTGAACCTTTTTCGCACGCAATCAAAGAGCGGCACGTCCCGTGGAAAACCGTTTAAAGCTTACGCAGTTTTCGGGACGAGGCAGGGAGAGCACTTGTGATTTTCCCCTCACAGGTGTTTCCTGCCTTGTCCCCTATGTAGAGCTTTCCCCTCTACATATCACTCCTTTTTCTCCTCTCTCTTTTTTCTTAAAAAGCACCATATTGATGTCATGCAGGCATCAATATGGTGCTTTTTATTGTTTTAAATACAAGGATGATCAAAAAATGAAAAGATGATTTGCTGAAAATTGGTTGACCGTATGAATATAGTATACTTTATACTATTATGGAATCCAAAAATGAATTTTATGCATATATGATTGATCAGCTGTTCTTTACGATTGGTTAGCTTTTTATTATGCCATATGAGCCGTATAAAAAGCATGGTATGGCATCCTTGATTTATACCAAGAGGAGGATATGAAGATGAGGACTAGGAAGTGGAGTACATTATTGGCAGCATTGGTGCTCACCACTGGTTTGAGCAGTGTGGTGCAGGCGGCGGACTATACGCAAGGACTTACGGGTGTTGTTGGTGAGGATCAGCCTTTACTCATGGGGGCGGGAAATACCGTCAGCTTTGACCAAAAAAGTAACACCATGACCTATGATTTTAAAGGACAGGATCATACTTTTACCGTTACAGACAGTGATGGGATCGGCACCAATACCGAAGGGGATTATGTCTTTAATAATGTAGACGCTCAAGGAAAGAAAGGCACTCTCCATATTTACCAGACGAACAATGAGAGTAATGCCTCTGAAAACGTCACTGGTTTCAGTGCTAGTACGGGACATGTGACTGTCAATAGTGATTTGGATATCACGGCCTACTCGGACTATGCGTCTATGGGCGTATCAGCGGGCAATGGTGCTGATCTGGTCATCAATGGAAAGGTGACCATGAAAAAAAGTGATCCCAATAATCCATGGGGCATCATCACGAAGAATGTCCATGGAAATATCGGACCTGGCGGCGCGACAAGCATGGATCCTACAGATACGAACTATACCGGTGCGCGCTGGCAGCCTTCGGGGTTTTCCGTAGGAAGCACACGTGGCAATATTACTGTTAATGGTGACGTAGACGTTGCTGTACGCGGTACTGCTGTCAATGTAGGTGCATATAAAGCCGCTGAAGGTGTACATCCGTATGACCTGGCTACCGTTTCTCTGGTAGGCGATTATACCCGTATCATTACTCCGTACAGAGAAAAGAATTCTGTCGAAGGCTTTGGAGAATTCATTGAGCCCTACTATTCTCTGGCATGCTACGGCGGCACAATTAATGTTAATGTAAAGAATATGGAAGCGCAAAAGGGCAAGGTTGAAATTGTCGGCAACATTATGGCCATGAAGCGCTCTGAATATACTCATACCTCTGATGTTTATCAGGACAGTCGTATTAATCTTGCTTTGACTACAGCGGATTCCTCCTGAAAGGGCATTATTGACAATGCCAATATGACCAAGAGCCTGGTACAGACAAATCCTGAGGATAAAAACAGCTATAAGTATGATCCGGATGCTACTCCAGTTTATGCTGACCACTCCGGTGAAGTAAATCTGTGGCTGCAGAATGGTGCGCAGTGGATTTATGAAAATGCCTCCCGTAAGGATGGTCTGGATTACAGCCATATGCCGGAATATAGCCAGTCGAGCTATGGCAGTTACGATGGCATGTCCCATCTGAGCCGTCTTGTTGGCGGTAAAGACAGCGCATCTGCCGGCATCATCAGAGTAAACGACAGTGATCCGATTCAGATTGCTGAGGCTGAAGGCGTTACCAAGGTTTGGTACGAGCATGCTGATGCTGCTCCGGGCACAATTATCGGTGGCGATGTGAAGGTTCTTAATGCCAAGACCGGCACTGAGATGATGCTTTACACTGGCAACAACGGTATTACCAAAGGCTTGGCTGAAGGTGATGCTGCTGCAGATAAAAACAATGTCAGTGAAGTGCTGAACTCCCTGGCGCACAAGCTGTGGTATATGGCAGGCGACAGCAACCTTAAAGGCAGCGTATCCATTGCTGAAGGTTTGACGGCTTCTTCTGCTACGATGAAGACTGGTAACATTACCTTTGCCGAGGGGGGCTAGGGCTTCTATGAGTATACTCCGGCGACGGATGATAAACCTTATGAAACCGGTCCTATTGTAAAATCTGAAAACATTGATGAAACACGTGTTGGCGATGTCAACGGCATTGTTTCTATTACTGTTACCGAAGCGCAGGATAGTGTAGCTAACAGTGCGCCCAGCGCTATGTATGTAGCAGGCGACGCAGTAAGCCCGCTTGTTGTTGATCTACAAGGGCACAACTTAAAGCTTAACACCAGCGGTAATGCAAAGAAATATCTGTCTACCGTTTACGTTGATGACAATAAGAGCATGGAAATTAAGGATTCCAAGGGCAATGGCGTCCTGAAGGTTTCCGCCGGTCTTGGCGCTGACGGTAATGCTGATACTAAAGCTAACTATGTTTATGGCGTTCGCGTTAGCGATGGTGGCACCCTTACTGCAAATACTGATGTTGAGATAGACGGAGTTAAATCTAGTGCTACTCGAGGTGCTTATGGTGTATATGTAAGTACCAAAGGCAATGTCGTATTTGAAAAAGACCTGGCCATCAAGAATGTTCAGAACGCTAACCCGGTTGCTTCGAATACGGCAGGTATTTATGCAAATAGTTCTCCAAGCGCAGATGCTCCTGTCAATATAACTGTTAAGGGCAATCTTAATATTGAAAACGTATTGGGCAGTGCAATCCGTGCACTGAATACTTCCACTATATCTACTGCCGGCGCAACAATTAAAGCTGCGGATATGTCTAACGGTACGAATGATAGCCAATATTATGCTTTGCAGGCTAACAAGGGGACTATTAACCTCAATACCGGTGAAGGCATTACTGCCGGAGTTCTTGACGTTACCGGTGATATGAAGGTAACTGATTACGCTGCTTCTGTTATCAATGTCAATATGACGAAGGGTTCCCAATGGACAGGCGCGGTAAGCAATATTCCTAGCAGTACTTATAATGCTCCTGATGGTCAGTTTAATCTGACAATGGCTATGGTTCTGTATGGAATCATGTAACTGGTCTCTCTACCGATACGCTGAAAAAAACTGACAGAAGCAATGTATCTAAGCTGGATGGCTCCGGTGTAATCTATCAGAATTCCGATAAGGGTATTACCGTATATAATTACAGCGGAGACACGACTGTTGTTTACCAGCATGATGCAAATGATCCGTTGACCATCAATGGCGGTGATTTTACGATCAAGGCTGCCGCTGCCGATTCCAAGATCACTTTGGTTACCGATAGCCAGGGGATTACCGGTGGCTTTGCGGATGGTGATACGGCAGCAGAAAAGAATCATGTCAAGGAAGTACTGAACAAGCTGGCTAATAAGCTGTTCTATACAGGCTACAAGAATGCAAATCTGTCTGGCGTCGTTAAGATTGCAGACGGTCTGACGGCATCTAGTGTAAGCGCTACTGTCAAAGCTTCCGGCGATGTGACCTTCTCTGACGGAACTAATGGGACGAAAAAGGCAGGCCAGGGATTCTATGCCTATACGCCGGAACAGGAGAAACCCAATTATAAAACAGGCGCAATCACCAAGTCTGAAGATATCAGCCTGAGCCGTGAGCTGGATGAAAGTGGCGTAGCACATGTTTCTGTAACCGAATCGAATGCCGGTAATAATAAATTTGCCAGCGCTATTTACGCAGGCGAATCGACCTCTCCTTCCAGCCCGATGACTGTCAAAATGTCCGGCAAGGGACTGGCTTTGCATGCTGCTCAATCGAGCGGACAGGCAGCAGCGATTTACGCAGACGCTAATACCTATATCAAGGTTGTTAACCCGTCTGCTGACCAAAAGCTTTCAATTAGAGCAACCAATACGGATACCAGAGCCTCTCATGGCATTTACGCCCTGGGCAATGCGCACCTGAATATTTCCGGTCCGGTAGAAATTACTGATGTGATCACTCAGGGTGATCCCGCAACCGGCATCAATATCCAGGGACAGCAGAGCGAGATTACTATTGATGGCCCGCTGACAATCAGCAATGTCAAAGGTCTTAGAGAACGCGGCAAAGGCATGAGTGCTTCCAGTATTCTGGTAACCGGTGACAGCTCCACTGTAACTGTCAGCGGTCCTGTAGATATTTCCGGTGTACGCGGCAGCGGTATCAAGCTGGTGGGCGCTAATACCAAGGTATCTGTTGGCGGCGGCACTATTACTGCAGCCGAAGACAGCGATAAATCGCATAATTTCTATGCAGTCCGCGTAGATAAAGGCACGCTGGATATCAACATGAAGGACGGCGCTGCAGGCGATACGACCACCAAGATTACCGGTGATATGTATGCCACCGGCCAATATGGCAAGAAGGTTGTGGAATATACCGGCGGCGAGTTGATTGATTGGAAGGATGCAGGCATTCTCAACGTTGCATTGACCGATAAGGATTCCTTCTGGAAGGGCGTGGCAGCCTATGACCAGTATAATGATGACTATGGCAGCGGCGGTAATACTGCGCATGATATCGGCCAGTTCAACCTGTATCTGCAAAACGGTGCAGCCTGGACTAACGAACCGCAGTCGCATGTGACAACTACGACCATAGCGTCTAAAAATCCTGTATGGGCAGGCAGCACGCTGGCAACACTGCATGGTGGCAAGGATGCCGATAATGCAGGCTTGATTTACCAGAAGGATACCAATCCTATTTCTGTTGTCAATTACAGCGGTCATACCACTGTATTCTATGAGCATGATGCTGCTGATCCGACCAAGATGATTGGCGGCAGCTTCCATATTACCAATGCAGCAGAAGGCTCTGCTATCACCTTTATTACGGATAACAAAGGCATTACTTCCGGCTTTGCAGATGGCGATTCCGCTGATGCTAAGGATAAAGTAGCTAACGTACTGAATAACCTGGCAGGCAAGCTGTTCTACAAGAACTATACGGATGATCATCTCTCTGGCGTAGTGAAGATTGCTGAAGGCCTGACTGCTTCTTCCGCAGCACTGAAGACCGGCAATATTTCCTTCTCCACGGATCAGACGGGGACCGGTGTAGCTGGCCAGGGTTATTATGCCTATACGACCAGCAAGCCGGGCAGCCAGACAGCCAAGGAGTTTACAGCGGCCATCACTGGCGATGCATCACTCGATACAGTATATGCAGATAAAGGCGTACTGAAGGACGACGGCACCTATGTATTCACGGCAGACAGCACGACCATCAAACCTGAAAAGCATCTGATTGCCGGTATCAGCGCAGCGATTTCCGGCTCCGACGAAACCCATAATGTGACCATGGATATGAATGGCAACAAGCTGACGGTAGATACAACAACGGATACCCATACAACCGGTATCGCAGCCATCGGCAAGGGTGTAGTCAACATCAAAAATGCCGGTGCCATGTCTGTCAGTGCAACAAGCACAAAGAACGGTCAGACAGGCGCACTGTTTGTGAATGCCGGCGGCACGATCCAGATTCATAATGCCGGTGCTGATCATGTACTTACCTTGCGTGCGAAGAGCACGGCTCCAGCAAGTGCTGCCGTGATCAAGAGTATGAACGGCGTAAGCGGCGTGATGTCCAGTATCACCGTGGACGGTCTTGTCGATATTTTAGCGGAGAAGAGCGGGGGCTCCGGTGCGAATGAAGCCATCAGTGCAGTTGCCTCCAAGGTTGAGATCGGCGGCGGCGTCATCAAGGCGATCAACGGAGCTGAATATGCGATTCGAGCTTATGGTGAATCCGTTTCCAAGAACCGCGGACAGGTGAATGTGAATGTCAAGAAGGATGCCAAAGGAGCTATCATCGGTGCAGGCAGCAATACTGTTCAGTTGGAAGGCAATGTCTATCTCGGCGGCAGCATGGATAATGCCGGCGCCAATGCAAATGTCAGCCTCGGTCTGAATACGAAGGACTCCTTCTGGAAGGGCGATGTAAGCAATGCTAACGGCAGCAGTGCAGGTATCGTGAACCTTTACATGGGAAGTGGTGCATCTTGGACCGGCAATAACCTTTCCGGCAACACCGTGAATGCGAATCTGGATAACGCCACCTGGACCGGCTACAGCAATGGCAATGCGATGCACCTGAAGCTGGATAACTCTATCTGGCATGTAAATGGCGCCAGCAAGCTGGCTTCCTTCTCCGGTAATAAAGGCAGCATCTTTGTGACAAGGGATGCGGGCGATATCAGTGTAGCTGATTACAGCGGCAACGCTACTGTGATTTACAGCCATGATGCTGATCATCCGACCAATATTCTCGGCGGCAGCTTCACCATCGGTCAGGCGAAGGACGGGTCTGCCATTACGCTCATCACGGATAACCAGGGCATCACGAAAGGCTTTAACGACCATGATAAGGCTGAAGACCAGAATACGGTCAATGAAGTTTTGAACAAGCTGGCACAGAAGCTCTTCTATACCGCGAATGACGGCAAGCTGGCAGGTACGGTCAAGATTGCTGAAGGACTGACCGCTTCCTCCATAGCGCTCAAGACTGGCGATATCAGCTTCTCCACCGATGCAACCGGCACGAAGACACCTGGTCAGGGCTTCTATGAGTATACGGTCAAGGATGATTCCGTCATTACTGATCCGATCACCGGCAAAATGGATACGAAGTATGAAAATCTGGGCATCGAAACCGAAAAAGGCATTTACAACTTCACGCAGGATACAGTGATCGATGTCACAAAGGGTGATTACAGCTCGAACCTGAGTGCTATTGAATCCAGTGGCGGACCGATTACGATTCATGCCGACGGAAAGAATTTGGATGTATCCTACCATGTTTTGAAGGGCAGCAATGTGGCACGTGCGATTGCTACCGGTCTCAGCTATGGGAAATCGAAGGATGTGACCATTACAGCTAAGAGCCTGAAGCTCAGTACGGATACCACAGGCTTCTATGCCCAGGGTGTTTATGCAACCGGCGGCAAGATCACCATTGATGCAGACACCACCATTTCTACCTCTGCCCAGACAGAAAGCAATGGTATTTACAGCGGAAATGGCGGTACCGTCACCATGAGCGGCAACCTGACTATCCAAAAGGATAGCAAGGCAGCGAATTACATTGCGCTGAAGTCTGATGATAATGGCATTATCAACGTCAATATGAAAGACGGTAAGGCAGGTACAGGCATTGTCAAGATTGATGGCGATGTCTACACCAAGTCTGCAGAAACTTATGATTATTGGGAGGATGAAACAACTTCCACATCTTCCACCGTTAATCTGGCACTGCAGGGCAAAGACAGCAGCTGGAACGGCCGCAGCCTCTACGAAGTTACTTCCGGTGATGACTCCACCAGCTATGGCACCTTTAACCTGTGGCTGACAGATGGTGCCACCTGGACTAACGAGAAGAACGGCAAAGAGGTTCCGAGTGGCTTTACCGGCAGCCATGTAACCAACTTTACCGGCGGCAGTGATGCAGCACACGCAGGCAACATCTTCCAAAACGATACGAAGAAGATCACCATCGACAACTACAGCGGCAATACCAACATTTTCTACGCTCATACCGGCAACGGCGAAGCAGCTGATGACTACAAAGCGGGTGACACCATCATCAAGAGTGCAGCTGCCGGTTCCCAGATCTCCCTCATCACTGGGAATAACGGTATCGCGATGGATAACGAATACAGCGTAGCCAATGTCCTGAACGCTCTGGCAGGAAAGCTCACCTACAGCGCCTATGCAACAAAAGGCGAGAAGAACCTCACCGGCTTTGTGAAGATCGCTGACGGACTCACCGCATCGAGCAAAGCCCTGCAGACCGGAAACATCGCCTTCAGCGATAAAGATGGCAAAGGTAGCCTGGCAGAAGGGACAGTCACACCTGGGGTCACCTATCCGGAAGAACAGGTGAAGGACACCTACACCCAGGCCATCACCGGCATCACGAAGGATGACTATATCTACAAGCAGAATGGCGTTCTGAAAGAAGAAGGCAAGTATACCTTCACGAAGGATCCGACAAAGATCACGGTAGAAAAGGGCTCTGCTATCGATGCCAAGGCGGATATCACCATCGATACCAGCAAAGCGAAACTGGAACTCTCCGGCAAAGACGCTGGCATCAAGGCGGATGGTCATCAGGTATCCATCACCGGCAGCACCGTGATCACCGGCAAAGACGCGGTCTCCGTTTCCAATGGCGGCAAAGTCACGCTGAATGGTATGACCGACATCAAAGCAGCTGGCGAGGATGGCACAGCGATTTCTGTAGCTGACAAAGACAGTGAAGTCGCTATCACAGGCAATGCAGCCGCTTCGATCACGGGCGCTGTCTACGTCGCAGGCGGAAACCTTACTGTAAATACCGGGGCCACCACCATGACGGGAGATGTAGTCATCGATGGCGGCAAGGCTGACATTACACTCGGAGACAAGGCTTCCACCCTGACAGGCGATCTGTCTGTCAGCAAGGGCGGTCAGCTGACACTCAATGTCACCAATGGAACCAAGGCGACAGGCAGCTATGCAGCAAGCGATGGCACCCTCACCATGAACGTCAAGGATGGCGGCTACTGGATCCTGAAAGATGCAGAAAACACCACCAGCCTGTATGCGACAAGCCTTGCTGATGCAGCAGGGGATACGAACGCACCTGCAGCAGGAAAACTCATCGTCAATGGTGGCAGCGATAAAGCACACACCGGCTACATCGACATGACAGAGAGAACCCAGGACCTCGATATCGCAAACTTCAGCGGACACGAAACCTTTATCATGGCGCATAAAGACGACGGCGCCTTCACCAGCGGCAACGTGAACATTGCCAAAGCAGAGACCGGCTCCGGACTGACCCTTTACACAGCCAACAATGGCATCCAGATGACGGACAAAGCTGCCGTAACCAATATCTTGACAACATTGGCACGGAAGGTCATCTATAGAGAGGGGGACGATGCAGGCAAAGGCAAGAATTTGACTGGTGAAGTAAAGATCGGCGAAGGTCTCACCTCCTCCAGCGCCAAGACCGGAAAGATTGACTTCAGCAATTTGATAGGACAGCTGGTCGATGGCAGCATCCAGTGGGAACCGACCATTGAAGAAGGTGAATACGAGACCTTCGTCATGAAGGGCGCAAGGAGCGCCGTCACCACCTCCTTCCACAGCTGGCGTGACAACATGCAGGACACCTACACCGGAGCAGACCTCGCTGATGAAGACGGTATCTTTGCCAAAGCTCTTGGCGGCAAGACCTCCTCGGATGTCAGCGGACTGAAAGACAGCAACAGCTACTGGGGCGCACAGATCGGCTACGACAAAGCCCTCGCAAATGGCTGGCACACCGGCGTAGCCTTCGACTACCGTGATGGAGACAGCGACTACCTCCTGGGCGGCAAAGGCGACAACAAACTCTACAGCTTCGGCGTCTACGGCGTAAAGAAGATGGAAGACGGCAGCTACTTCAGAGTGGCAGCCAAAGCCGGCCGTGTAGAAAACGAATACGACGTCTATACCGAACTCAGAAACAAGCTTCATGCAGACTACAAAGCCAATGCCTATGGCCTCACCGCAGAATACGGGAAGACCTTCGGCAGTGAGATGAGCTACATCACCCCGAAAGTACAGCTCACCTGGTCCCGTGTAGGAAGCAAGGACTACACCGGCAGTGCAAACAATGGCGCGACCATGAACATCTATCAGGACAGCTACGACAGCCTTGTCGGCCGCCTCGGCTTCGAAGCGGGCATGAAGAAAGCCCATGGCAGCCTCCATGCAGGACTCTATCTGGCGCATGAATTCAATGGAGACATCGACACCCGCTACTTTGCCAAAGACGGCGGATGGAAATCCACCTCCTTTGACGGAGATGACACCTGGGCAGAACTGGTGCTCGGTGGAGAGTATCGCCTTGGCAGAAACAGCCAGCTCTATGCAGACTTTGCAAGAGATCTTGGCGGCGACTTCCAGAGAAAATGGAAGCTGAATGCCGGCATCCGCTTAAGATTCTGATAAAGTCCTTGATTGACCGCGTGAGAACGCAAACAAAAAAGGATGAAACTAAGCGTAAGGCTTGGTTTCATCCTTTTTGTTGCCTTGAAAGCGGGCTGGAGGTAAAGATACAAGGGTAGTCCCTTGGGAGAGAGCGGTTCAGCTGGCTCTATAAGGTTCAACGGGTGAGGCGTGAAAGTCATATAGCTCCGTATGTGAGATGAAGAAGATCCCATATCGTCATCTCGAGCAAAGTCTAGGGAAACGCTGATTAAATCGCAGAGTCGAATTTCATATGGGTTTTTATACATAGCTTCGTCATCATCCTCCTTAAATAGCTCGCTATTCGCGTCAG
>ENA-ORRX01000414-ORRX01000414.1-human-gut-metagenome-genome-assembly--contig:-NODE-414-length-15218-cov-33.1242_pt1 | contig 15218 bp, 10 predicted proteins | sample MGYA00242186_ERZ509153 | MGnify/ENA primary metagenome ERZ509153 (study PRJEB26280, sample SAMEA2338643) | human gut metagenome | biome: human gut; feature: human-associated habitat; material: faeces... | reverse complement strand
TGCAAAAGTTGAGACCGTAGATGGACAGGTCATTAGTATAAGACAGAGCACAGAGGCAGAGAGTAAACTCTCCGCCATCTATGATTTGCTCTACATTAACCCCAAACCGCTCGGGAAAAGAAAATCCATGCTACACCCAAATCAGACTTCAAAAAATCCGGATATTGGAAATCAGGGAGTTACATAACGGGTGGCTGCAATGTGGGTTAAGAAAAGAACGCTTGGAGATGCTCAAGGCATCTAAGTCTGAACTCAACGAGAAAGCATCAAAGGCTGCTAAGAAAGAAGCCAAGAAGCTTCAGAAAGAAGGCTGGCAGACAGCTCCTGGTGCACTCCCACTGGAAAAGCAGTTGGATAAGTCATACGCTATGCAGTATCAGTATGACGAATCTATGTACCCAATGTACATCATGGGTGAAGCCATGAGTATCGGTGAGAACTATGACGGCGCCAAGATGCAAGCCATGGAACTGGCCAAGCAGAACCTTGCAGCTCAGATCCAGACAGAAGTTTCAGGTCTTATCGACAACTCTGTAGCTACCCAGCAGCTTGCCATGGAAGAAGCAGTTACCGTTACCAAGAGTATCATGGCCAGCAAGAGCCTCATCGTACAGAGCATCGGCAGAACTATCACAGTCATGGAGTGCTACCGTACCTTGAAGAACAAGAACAAGGAAGTACTCGTCCGCATCGCATACAATGGAGCCATGGCTAAGGCTGCAGCCAAGAATGCCATCCGCCAGAGCCTCGAAAACGAGAGTGAGGAGCTTCACAAGAAACTTGATAACGTATTGGGAACAAAATAATTTTTGCAAAGTCACATGAAAAAGACTACATTGGCAATTGTTTGCCTGTTAGGATGCACTGCACTCAGCCTCTCTGCACAGGAGGCTGAGAAAAAGCAGCTGCACGAAATCAAGGTAAAATTCGATAAGGTACCAGATGGACTTGCCAACTACTACAGTGGCTACTACTACTACAATGGCAATGAAATCTATAACATGCGTAACTACCTGATGTACACCGGTAATCGCATCAATGCGCTTACCATCAACCCTAGTGGTAGTTCGTATGCCTTCATCGACAGCAAGAAAGACAAGAATACCGTAGATGTATTTAGTTTGATGACCAAGGATCAGCAATTGGGCAAGATTGCTACCAACAAGCTGTTTAAGCCACTGGCTATCTGCTATTCACCAAACGCCAAGTTCCTCTACGTGATGGGATCGGATTCCAAAATCCACATCTTTGAAACCCGCAAGACCCGCGAGGTGAAGAGTTTCGCCATCAACGAACCAGCTACCCGCCTCGATGCAAGCCCTAACGGATTCTTCCTCATCGCCAGCACCAAGGATAAGCTTCAGGTCATCAACCTGGAGAATGAAACCGTGCGCACTACCCTTCCGCTCAAGGCAGATTTCAAGGACGTAGCCTTCTCAAGCAACAGCAAGCAGATGGCAGTTCTCACAGCAGACGGAACCTGCGATGTATATGATACCAAGACTTTCACCGTGAGCAAGCACTTCGATGCCATGGGTATCGCTGAAAGATGCTTCTTCCATCCGGAAAACAAGTATCTGGCTATCGTAACAGGCGACCAGCGTGTGGCTTTCATCAACCTGCTCAATGAGGACGACCGCCAGTACGTGGATGCCAAGGAAGGCGGAATCAAGTACATCAACTTCTCAAAGAACGTGAAGAATGATATCTACCTGGTACACAACTATACCAGCGGAATCGTCTTTACCCCGGTAGGATTCCTGAGTCCTAACCGTCAGGAGAAGCTGAAGAATGAGTTGAACAGCCGCATGGATGAGTGGATGAAGCGTATGGAAGGCGAGAGCCTTGACGACTACAATGCCCGTGTGAACGAGGAATCAAGATTGAAGCAGATGCGCCTCTTTGAGTCACAGATTGCTACCAACATGGCAGATAATCTCCTCACCACATCCGACGTAAAGCTCGGTAACTATAACTCAGATATGAATATGTTGACCCTGGAATTCAACAATATGCCAAGCATCTACTTGACAGTACCTGTAAGCGAATTGGAAGGCATGGATGCAGGAAGCCTGGAATTCACCAATACCCAGTATGGATTGAACGACAAGGATGAGTTCGAGCTTGTATATACCGAGGTTATTAACAAGAAGACCGGTAAGAAATACGTGTTCGACAACACCGAGCGTAAGTCATTGGCATTCTTGGAGTCAGACGACAACTTCGTACCATTCGAGCAGCTTCAGGGTGCCAAGATGGAAGAGTTGAAGCTTGAGGAAATCAAGAACAAGATCATGAAGAATGCCCAGGAACAGAACATCATCTCCGATCATACCAAGATTGATGTACATACCAAGGTAGCCAACGCCACCGATGCATCAGGTAAGAACATCTTCAACTATGATGTAGATGTATCTTATACTGTAGATGAGGAGTACTCTGCCAAGGATGACTTTGCACCAGGTCGCTTCAAGGTAGAAGAATCCAATGCCGCTCAGGCAATGCTCGCCATCGTGAAGAAGGCTTTGGAGGAAGATTTCGCCAAGTATACCGCAGAGGGCAAGCAGGTGAAGATCCAGATTACCGGTATGGCTGATGCCTTGCCATTCAGCCGCACTGTGGCATACGATGGCTGCTATGGCGACTTCGAGCAGGAACCAGTACACAAGAACGGCGAACTGAGCAATATCACCGTAACCAAATCTACCGGTATCGGCGAGAACGATCAGCTGGCTTACTTGCGTGCCATGGGTGTGAAGGATTATATCGAGAAGAATATCCCAGCACTCCAGAAGATGAAGACCTCTTATGATACTTATATCGAAGTATCTGAGAACAAGGGTGGAGAATACCGCCGCATCGGCGTGAAGTTCACCTTTATTGATGTATTCTAATATTGATGGATTCTATAATGAAGAAAGTATTTATTGCAATATCTATTTTACTCTTATCGTCGGGCAGCAAACTGGCTGCCCAGACGATAACTGACTCTAACGACGCCTACAGAGAGTTTGTTCAGCTCGCCAATAAGGACGAGGACAAATCCCAGATGTACGACGCACTATATCGTTGCTATACGGCAACTTACGCCATCATTACCCACTCTGAGAAGACGAGTGCCGAATATTCACAGGCGATGGCCAACATGAAGAATATCATTGCTTTCCTGCCTAATGCCGCTGCCTATAACAGTAACAACCAGAGCACAGGAAACGCCATCAAGTTTGCACGCGCCTACGTGGATGTTGTCGGCTTATCCGACTTTGCCGATGGTGGTTACACCTCTCAAAATGCCTATTCACAACTCTCTTACTTTGCGGCAGCCAATCTGGTAAACCGCCGCCAATATGAGGAAGCTATTCCATACCTGCAAGCTTATCTCCGTTCGGGTGACGAGAAGTACCGTAAATCGGTATTCGTCAACCTCATCAAGGCTTGCGCACAATCCAATAAATATCAGCTTGCCGTCATCACTCTCGAACAGGCATCTGATAACTATCCTACCGACTATGACATCATTTCGTCGGCAGTAAACCTCTGTATCGACCACAAGGACAATGCCAACCTCCAGAAGTTCGTAGGCAAGGGCCTTGCCCTCCGCCCAGACGATGAAACCCTGCTCAACATCCAGGGAAAACTCTACGAGGAAGGTCATCATTTCGAGCAGGCGCTCGATATCTACAAGAAACTGCAAGTAGCTCATCCTAAGGCTCTTGATGTATTGAAACACCTGGCTATCAACAACTACAACATAGGTGTGCAAAACTATAACCAGGCTTTGGAACTCAAGGAAAATGATCCTCACATCAAGGACCTGGAAAGCGTATATAAGGATTACTTCACCTATTCGATAGGTCACATCAAGAACATCATCATCAGCGACCCACTTTCGCTGAAATACACCCAGGCACTCGCCATCGCATACAAGTGTGTAGGTGACAAGGAGAACTTCAATATTATCAACAACAAGCTGGCTTCGCTCGGAGGCGGTAAGATCGAGTCGAACGTGATTCCTCAGCTCATCGAGTTCAATGGCGAGGTAAAGCCAACCATCGCTGCCGCTGCACCTCAGACACAGACACTAAGCAACGACCAGAGTGCTGCAGAGGAGAAGGGTATCCCAGCTTACTCTGCCTTTGCCATTCCATTCATCGAAAACCGCATCGACAAATGGCAGAAGAAGGACAGCTACGAGACACTGGATGAGTATCGCGCCCGTATGACCGAGAAGAACCGAGATGCCAAGATTGCCGAGATGCAGCGACTTGCGCAGCAGGAATACATCAGCAAGTACGAATCAAGAGTAAACCTGCGTCATCTGGAACTGAAACCATACGATGCCGACCACGAGGTATTCCTGGTAACATCGCCTGTTCTCGGCGAGATGATCGTACCGGTGCCAAGAGCCAACAACGAGGCACGCATCTTCGCTTCCAACTGGAACGGTATGCAGTTTAAGGATCCACAGTACTTCATTGACAAGGATCACCTGGCACTCGCCAAGCTTACCATCATCACCCCTTCGGGCAAGCAGTATCAGTACGACAACGCAGCAGCGCTCAACTATACCGCCACCAACGTAGAGGTACACTTCGACCCTATCACCGCCAACATGCTGGCATCCAACGAGAATGCAAACAAGCAGACGGTGCAGCAACAGAACGTGAAGCTGGGAACATCGGATGTGGATGAGAATATCCCAGAGAATCCTACCAGCAACACCAAGACCTTTGCCGTGGTCATCGCCAACCAGAACTACAGTAATGTGGCAGGCGTACCACTGGCTCTGAACGATGGTCTTGCCTTCTCCAAGTACTGCGAGAAGACCCTGGGCATGCCGGCAGAAAACGTGCGTTACTATGCTGATGCCTCATACGGTACGATGCTCCGCGCCATGCGCGATATCAAGAACATCGCCAGCGCATTCAACGGCGACATCAACATCGTATTCTACTATGCCGGTCATGGTATTCCTAACGAATCTACGAAGGATGCCTACCTGCTTCCTACCGATGCCGACGGCACCCAGACAGAGGGTTGCTACTCTCTGAACAAGCTCTATGCCGAGTTGGGTTCTACCAAGGCAAAGGAGATTGTGGTGTTCCTGGATGCCTGCTTCAGCGGCTCGAAGCGCGAGGAAGGTATGCTGGCTTCTGCCCGTGGCGTAGCGCTGAAGGCTAAGCAGGAAGATCCACGTGGCAACATGGTGGTATTCAGTGCAGCATCGGGCGATGAAACTGCATTCCCATACTCTGCCAAGGGGCATGGACTGTTCACCTACTATCTCCTGAAGAAACTCCAGGAAACCAAGGGTGATGTAAGCCTCGGCGAACTTGAAAGCTACATCTCTGAGAATGTGAAGCAGCAGTCAGTGGTTATCAACCGCAAGGTTCAGACTCCTACTGCCACTCCTTCTACCTCGCTTGCAGCAGGCTGGAAAGAGCTGAAACTGAAATAAGAATAACATAAAAATCAGCAAGGATGAGACACTACATTTTTGTGATAATTCTGATGTTCCTGGGCGTAGCTACAACCAGCTATGCCCAGCGCATCAGGAAAGTGCACGGAGAATACATCTACCATGCACCGGAAAACGTATCGCTGGAGCAAGCCAAGAAGACGGCTCTGAGCAGAGCACAGATTCAAGCCCTGGGCGATGAGTTCGGCACCGTGGTGGCGCAACATAACGCTACCCTGATGAACAATACCAACGGCTCTACCCAGACGGATTTCACCTCGCTGAGCAGCAGCGACGTGAAGGGTGAATGGCTGGAAACCATCGGCGAACCTAAGTACGAAATCAGTTACGAACAGGGCATGCTGGTGGTGAAATGCTCAGTAAGCGGAAAGGCGCGGGAGCTGGTTGCCACACAGAACAGTTTCGTAGCCAAGATTCTGAGAAACGGTACAGAAGATAGATTCGAAAGCGACAACTTCAAGAGTGGCGACGATCTCTATCTCTCCTACCAGTCATCTACCAAGGGATACGTAGCCGTTTATCTGATAGATGACAGCAAGAATGCCTACTGTCTCCTGCCTTATCAGTCATCGCAGGATGGCAAGGTGAGAGTGGATGCCAATACGAGATACGTATTTTTCAATTCCAAGACGGCTGCACCGCTCTTTCAGCCGGCAGATGTAGATGAATATAACATGACCTGTGAAAAGGCGGCAGAAACGAATTATATCTATGTAATCAGTTCGCCTAACCCATTCGTCAAGGCGATAGACAATGCCGTAGCCGGTTTGCCTAGAGAGTTGAAGTACGAGGATTTCCAGAAGTGGCTTACCAAGAACCGTACAGCCGATAAGGATATGCAGGTGGAGATCAAAACCATCTCCGTGAAGAAATAACAGCAAAATAAAAGCCCAGGGCGGAATGCTCTGGGCTTTTATTTTTATATAGAGTTTGCACTATCTCCCCGTGCAAAAAAGTACTAGCGTAAAATGAAGTGAAACGCTGAAACGCTCAGATTTTATAATCTCTTGATCACAGATTCCAACTGCTCACCCAATCCGATGGTATAACCCTGAGAGAGGAATACCACTCTGTTGAAGGTATCAGAAATCGTGAAGATAGGAAGCAGGTTCTTGTTCTGAAGCTTCATGTTCTCCACCATCTCCTTGCGGCAGGAACCATCCTTGTCGATACCGAAGATGATGTTCTTTGGTAAACCAGGGAACTCTGAGATTCTGAACTTCTTGGCAGATGCCTCATCCTCAAAGAGAATAACGATAGGGCGACCCCACTTCTCGAATACCTGTGCCACCTTGGCGATGTCCTTCAAGGCGTGGTTGGTTGGCTCCTGACCTACACCGATCATACCTGTTACAAAGTAGCCGCGACCTGTCTGGCTCAAAAGGCTAACCTCCTGATTGCTTGGCAAGAGAATGAACTTGGATTCTGAATTGAAGTTACCCTTCACGGTAATCTCTGTCTCAGAACTGCGCAGGTTCATATCCACCTGGGTAGTAGCACCCTGCTTTACATGGAACAGCTGCATCTCTGCCAGTACACCACCATTGGCAAGACGGGTACCAGATACCAGGGCATAATCGCCCTCATCCATATCTACACCGTTCTTGAAGGTACCGCTCCAGGTACAACCCTCCTCAGGATACTCCAGGAGAGAGGTAGAACCATCAGGGTTGATGCGATGGATAGTGAAGTGGCTGTAGTACTTAGGATCATCCACAGCACCATTATCCTTGTAGTTCATCACGAACTTGCCCATAGCAGAAGCCTTCTGCACGGCATTGTCGAAATCTACGTCAATCCATTCACCACCATTGGCATTCTTATACTGAGTCTTCTTGGTCACCTCATCCACCTGAGCCTCGATGCCCAAGCTTCTGGCTACATCTACGAAGAAAACCTTGCGAGAGCGGGCGTCTGTAAGGCGTGAACGATATACGCCGATAGGTGTCTGGGCAATCTGCAGAGCCTTCAGGTCTGGATTGATGCGGATATTCTTCTTCACCCACTCTACCAGGAGATTAGGATTGTTCTTAAAGGCTACCTGCTGCTTGGCAAACTCCTTCTCGAAGAACTGCTTGAATGGGGTGATGATCATCTCGTTTTCCACGCGAGGAGAAAGCTGATCGCTCTTGGCATTGAAGTTATCTTCCAGAATATCCATCTGCATATCTCTCAAGTCCTTGGCACTCAATGTACCGAGCAGCTTGATGGCACGGTCGATACGGTCCTTGTGATTCTTCAGGAAGGTGAGGATGACACGGTGGTTACCGCTTGAACCTACCAGATACTTCACCATCTTCTGGGTATTCTCCTCAGAACCTGCTGCAAGACCATTATCCTTCAGAGCCTGCAATGCACTCTCCTTGTTGTAGAAGGTTGCAAGATAGGCATGGCGGATAGAATCCTCGTAGGCAAAGCGCTCCAGGTTCTTGGCTCTTGCCTCGGCAGATACCTCTGGGATGTTGGCATGCTCTGGAGGAGGAACGATATCGAAGGAGTCACGGAAGAGAATGGTCTTCTGCTCTGCGCCAGGTACAGTTACCAGATGATCCATGCGAACCACTACCTTCTTGTCCTTGCCGAAAGATGCCTTGGCAAAGCCGTACTTGCCGTTCTTGGATGCCCAGATCATCATATCGCCCTTGCCGGCAGAAAGGAAGGTGGCACCATCAGCACCTGTATATTTGGTTACTACGGTACAGAACTCTGCATAGTTGTAGATTTTGAAGTCCACCTTGGCACCATCTACAGGATTGCCTGCTGCATCTACGATTTCGAAATCGATGCGGGCAGAAGAACCATAGTTGTCGATGAGGTTGATCTCGGTATAGTTGGAAGTGCGGAGCATTACCTCCTCAGGACCATTGTAGTCACCGAACGCCTTGGTATGCATCAGCATCGCACGGGATGCAGGAGCATTAAACCAAGCCAGGTTCAGTACAGCTTCCGGCTCGCAGGCTCCCAGGAAATACCAGGTACCATCTGCCCAAGCCTCTACCCAGGCGTGGTTATCATCGGTATGTGCCCAGCGTGGGGTATAAACCTGGCGTGCAGGAATGCCAATAGCTCTCAGGGCAGCTACCGTAAAGGTACTCTGCTCACCGCAGCGGCCGTAAGCCGAACGGATGGTAGAAAGAGGAGCCGAAGTACGGCCATCGGATGGTTGATAGGTTACCAGCTCGTGGCACCAGTGGTTTACTTCGAGGATAGCATCCTTCATACCCATACCCTTTACGCGCTCCTTCAATTCCTTGAAAAATACCATACGCGAATTATCCAGGTTCTCATTGTTGATGCGTACAGGGAGCACGAAGTGGCGGAAGAGCAACTCAGGCACCTTGTTTCCCCAAGCCATCTGCTGGCGTGCCTCGAAGCTGGTGCGCACATTCTCCAGGAAGAAGCTGGTAGGATAGTCGGTTACATCAGCCACAGGCATGTAGGCATAGAGGAACTGCAAGGCTCCCTGCTCATCGGCTGTAGCTTTCTGCTGCTTGAGCAGCTTCTGGTCATAAAACTGCTTACCTACAAGATTTACCTTCTGTTTGAAGGCCGTTTCCACTTTCGTGCGATAAGCTGCATCGGTAATGAAGTGGCCGTTTGCTGCCAACATTGTCTGCCAAGAGGCTAAGAATGTAATGGCGAACATTACTAAAAACTTTCTCATTGTTAGTTAGCTTTTTAATTATATTTATTATATTCCAGTTAATATATTGATGTTACGTTACAAACTTTCTGCAAAAATAATGTTTTTTTTCGAAATAATAGCCATCCCCAAAAGAAAAAATGTTATCTTTGCAGCAAATATTGAGAATTCAAGTAAAAAGAGTAAAAATTAGTAATAATCAAATAACTAAATAGAAAGAAAAATAGAAACTATGAACAGAGACGATTTCAAGTTTGAAATATGCGCCAACAGCGTAGAGAGCTGTCTGGCTGCGCAGGAAGGTGGAGCCAACCGTGTGGAACTGTGTGCAGGCATCCCAGAGGGTGGTACCACCCCATCGTATGGCGAGATAAAAGTTGCCCGAAAGCTGTTGGACAAAACCTTGCTCCACGTCATCATCCGCCCTCGTGGTGGCGATTTTCTCTATACCCCTCTGGAGATTGAACGCATGGAGGAGGATATCCGCCTCTGCAGAAAACTGGGCGTGGATGGCGTAGTGATCGGATGCCTCACAGAAGATGGAGAGGTGGATATGGAGGCGAACCGCCGACTCGTGGAACTGGCGAAAGGCGGCAATGAACTGAAGCCGATGAGCGTTACTTTCCACCGGGCCTTCGATCGAGCAGCCAATCCTCAGAAAGCCTTGGAAGACATCATCTCCCTGGGTTGCGACCGTATCCTTACATCGGGTCAGCAACCTAAGGCAGTAGAAGGCGTAGCGCTTCTTTCAGAGCTCAAGCAGGCAGCAGCCGGACGAATCATCCTCCTTGCCGGATGTGGCGTAAACGAGGATAACATCCGCACCATCTTCGATGCTACCGGTATTCACGAATATCACTTCTCAGCAAGAGTCAATGTGCCTAGCAAAATGAAGCAGCTCAATACCAACGTGTATATGGGTGCCGAGGGTGCTGATGAAAGCAACTCTCCTGTTACTTCTGCTGAAAGAGTAAAGCAAACCATCGCCAACCTTTTGGGATAGGATTTTTCTATAACGAAAAAGATTTTTCCGATAATAAGAAAGGATTGTTTCCGATAACGCAGATAGCATTTTTCCACAAAACAAAAAAGTGTCGCAATTTCCAATATTCCAGGAGATTACGACACTTTTCCAATATAATATTCACACAATCTTAGAGTGCGATTTCCACAACCTTATCCATCTCTGTAGGAACCTCACCGAGATTCAGAAGCACACCGCCTTCACACTTCTGAACCTTCACCGGCTTCTTGCTGGCAAAGTCGAAAGCCTTCTTCACTTTCTTGTTTCCGAGAGGCAGGAAGAGGCTCTTATCCTTCAGGTTCAGGATATGAACGAAGAGACGGTTTCCCTTCTGGGTTGTAACACCCCAATCGTGAGGAGCCACGATGCCACCACGGGTACCATAGATGGTTTCGCCGTAAGTCTTCATCCACTCACCCATCTCTGCCAGGCGCTCCAATGCTACTGCAGGAAGCTCACCATCTGGCTGAGGGCCGATGTTCATCAGCAGGTTGGCATTCTTACCAGCTGCATTCACCAGGTAATGAACCAAAGTCTTGGTAGATTTATAATCCTGGTCGGTAATCTTATAACCCCACATGCCGTTCATGGTCTCGCAGGTTTCAAGAGGCAGGCGGCTGATGTCCTGACCCGACAATCCTGCCTTATTCTCTCCAGGAAGATCACGCTCGAAAGCCTGAACATCCTCACCCTCGAAAGGAGAAGAGTGATGGTTGTTTACGATCAGGCAGCCTGGCTGCAGGCGATGGATAAGCGCATACTGCTCTGGCAACTGCCAATCGAAGTTAGGATTCTGATCCTGATCCCACCATCCATCAAACCAGATACATCTCACCTTACCGTAGTTGGTAAGAAGCTCAGTAAGCTGGTTGTTCATAAACTGATAGTAGCTCTTCCAGTTACCCTTTGGGTTAGGGCGGCCGGTACCTCTACCTGTTCTTCCCCAAACGGCATCCTCGCGATACCAGTCAATATGAGAGTAATAAAGGTGCAAAGCGATGCCCTGCTTGTGGCACTCATCCGCCAGCTCCTTCACGATGTCGCGGCGGAAAGGAGTAGCATCTACAATATTATAATCAGAATACTTGGTCTTGAACATAGAGAATCCCTCGTGGTGGCGAGTGGTGAAGCAGATATACTTGGCACCAGAAGCCTTGATGGCAGCCACCCATTTGGCAGCATCAAACTTAGAAGGATAGAAACCGCCAGCCAGCTTGGCATACTCCTTGTAGTTCAGGTCCTTATTGGTCATTGTCCATTCGCCGGTAGCGAGCATGCTGTACAATCCCCAATGCAGGAAGATACCGAACTTATCGTCCTGGAACTGCTTGCGTGATTCCAGGTTTTCTGCAGATGGCTGATAATGCTGAGCCTTATTTTCCTTGGCAGCATCATTCGCAACCATGGCATTAGCCGAAAGGCAAGAGCAACCCAAAGTAAGGATTGCGGCACATAATTGTGATTTGAAATTCATTTTTATTCCCATAATAAAATTGTTATAGTTAGTTATGATGGTGCAAATATACAACTTTTTTTTCAGAGCAAAGCGATAAAACACAAAAAACTCTATATAATAGGATAAAAAAGATGCCTGCAGCGAGATAAGGAAGACCAGGAATGGGGATAAGAAAGGAGTTTTAGGGAAAAAATAGAGGTAGCTTAGAGAAAAACTGGGAGCAGTTTTACGAGGAATTTGGGAAAAACACAATGTTATCAGAATTTAAAAGATATAATAAAATTATAATTTATTCAATTTTATTTGGAAGTTAGAAAAACTATTTGTATCTTTGCATTGTCGGTCAGAAAGAAGTATAGCAAAACATCTGAGCAATAGGATATTCCCAGATATACAGCAGTACTTGTCTGATAACGACTACAAGAACAAGATTATTAATATAAAAAGAAGAAAGGAAACATTATGAAGAAATATGTATGTGACGTTTGTGGCTGGATTTATGATCCAGAAGTAGGAGATCCAGAGGGTGGCATCGCTCCAGGTACAGCTTTCGAGGATATCCCTGATGATTGGGTTTGTCCTCTCTGCGGAGTAGGCAAGGACGATTTCAGCCCTGTAGAGGAGTAAGACTCTTTTGGGGAATCACCCGAAGGAAATCCTCACAAAGGAATCATCTGAATGAAAAGCCTGATATTCAGGCAACACATTCATAAAATAATAGGAGGAACCATTATGACGAAGATTAGAGAAATCTATCGCTGCCAGATTTGCGGCAACGTGGTAGAAGTAGTAAACCCAGGAGCCGTGCTCAGCTGCTGTGGCGAGCCGATGAAGCTGATGAAGGAAAACACCAGCGATGGCGCCAAGGAGAAGCACGTGCCTGTGATAGAACCTATCGAGGGCGGCTACCGAGTAACTGTAGGAAGCGTGGAGCATCCGATGCTCCCGGAGCATTACATCCAGTGGATTGAGCTGCTCACCCCTACCGATGTGCTCCGCCATGAGTTGAAACCGGGCGAAAAGCCGGAAGCCATCTTCATGACAAGCGCTGAAGCCAAGGATGTTACAGCTCGCGAATACTGCAATCTCCACGGATTGTGGAAAGGGGTAATTGAAGGATAAAAACCATCATACCAACAAAAGATCTCATATCGTTTTCCCAATGTAGGGAATATGATATGAGACCTTTTTAACTTTATTTACATCTCGTTTCTTGCCACATTCGCCAGGAAATATCTATCTTTGCCGACAAAACGCTATAGATGATGAGAAGAATATGGAATGATCTTACATCAATGCGCTTGCTGCCAGCATTATTCACCTGCATCTGTCTGATTTCCTGTTCACAAGATACAACAACAGAAAACCTGCGCTCCGCCTACTATTGGAGTACAACCTGGCAGATGGACAGCAGCAAGATGAACTTCATCCAGAAACACCATATCAAACGACTCTACGTTAGATTCTTTGATGTGGTAAGGGATGCGGATGGAGAAATCATGCCCAATGCTACCCTGCAATTTGATATAGCCGATGAGAAAAGGACAACTGAAGAAAAGGAGAAAGAATCTCTGATACCGAAAGGAATGGAGATTATCCCCGTTGTCTATATCGTAAACGACTGTTTGAAAGCAAATACCAAGACGAATCCTATCAGCAGCGAAAAATCGGGCAGGAAATCTTCAGATGAAACACCCCGGCAACTCGCAGATAAGATTCTGAACCGCATCCTTCAGATGAACGAAGCCAATGACATCGAGAACGTGAAAGAGATTCAGATTGACTGCGACTGGACAGCATCAACGCAAGAAGCTTATTTTGAATTCCTCCATTTTTTAAAGGAGAAAGCCAAAGACAAGAAGATGCAACTTTCCGCAACCATCCGGTTACACCAGCTCTCGATGACTCCACCCCCTGTGGATAGAGGCATCCTGATGATGTATAATACAGGCGATGTAAAACAGCTAAGTTGCCAAAAGCCGATACTCGATATGAAGGATGTGGCTCCTTACATCCAGCATCTGGGCAGTTATCCGTTACCGCTCTCTGCCGCCTATCCACTCTTCAGCTGGCGAGTCCTCTTCAGAGAAGGAAAATTCGTAGGCATCATGCATGCAGATGATGATTTCCCCGTATTGCCAAGCGACAGCATCGTGATAAGAAAGCCCGAAATGAGCGACATCATGGAAGCCGTAAGAAGCATCAATCACCAGGATGAAGACATCAACAGCGAGGTCATTCTCTTCGACCTCAACACCGATAATATCAAACGATTTAAATCAGAAGATTATGAAAAGATTTTTAATCATAGGAGTGATGGCAGCAGCATTTAGCACCCACGCCAACGCCTGCGTTGCCGAATACTCTGATCATAACTACTATATGTTCAGCGTGTTCAATCGCGACCAGACTTCGCCGGCGTATCTCTACGACATCGCCAGCTACTGGCAGAAGTATGCCGGCAATACATCCTCCGTCAACTTATCTTTCTACAGATGGAACAAGGAGGATATTAAAAAAGTTGCCCAAAGCAAGAAGGATGCAGGAATGCTTTCTTACCTGAGAAACCTGAATGCCTACCTGGATGCCTGCGAGAAGCTGAATCCCAATGCCTGGAACTACGCCTCTAAGCAAGAACGACTGCAGATACAGCAATCGCTGACACGGCTCAACAATGCCGCCAAAATTTATAAAGGCACCCAACTCAAGAGCCAGTACGCCCTTCTCCGCATGCGCACCAACATGATGAAGGGATTCCACCAGCAGAACATCACCTATTGGAATGCCATCGCCTCCCGACTTCCGAAATCACCATGGCGAGAGGCGATGCGCAACATTTATGCCCGGGCTTTATGGAAGATGGGAAGACATCAGCAGGCACTGGATATCTATGCCGAGCAGGGAGATATGGCAAGCATCAGGGTGCTCGCCCGAAACTATCGCAATCTTGCAGGCATTCAGAGCACTTATCTCAAGAATCCGAACTCGGCTATGCTCACCTATCTGGTGCAGGATTTCGTAAACAACTGTCAGCAGACGATAGACAGTCGCTCCAAAGAACAGTTAAATAAGGAGTGGATTGAGGAAATAGGCGCCAAGGTCATCTATCAGAAAGAAGCCCTCAACTTCATCACCTTTGCCAATAAGGTCATCGCTAAAGGCAAGACGCAGAATCCTTGCCTGTGGCGTTCTGCCACCGCCATGCTCCATTATCTCTATGGATATCAGCAGGAAGCATGGAAGGAGATTAGTGAAGCAGTAGCCCTGGATGGAACACAACGAATGAAGGATAATGCAAGAGCCATCCGCCTCCTGGTTTCTACCCGAAACACACAGGTGGATAACGATTATCCGCAATATCTGGTCGGTGAATTCAAATGGCTCAACGAGATGGCAAAGGGAGAAAGCCAAAAAGCGAAGGGAGAATACCCGAAAAAGGATGATTTCACCAATCCCGACATTCATTATATAGAGGTGATGGAGCGTGTAGCTTACCGCGCCCTGTACAACCGGTTCAAGACGATGGCAGATAAGGCGAAAAAGGAAAACCGGCAGGAAGCTGGCAGAGATTACGAAAGCATGGCCACGGCGATGTATGGCATGATGGATGCCTACA
>ENA-ORRX01000413-ORRX01000413.1-human-gut-metagenome-genome-assembly--contig:-NODE-413-length-15223-cov-2.67544_pt1 | contig 15223 bp, 13 predicted proteins | sample MGYA00242186_ERZ509153 | MGnify/ENA primary metagenome ERZ509153 (study PRJEB26280, sample SAMEA2338643) | human gut metagenome | biome: human gut; feature: human-associated habitat; material: faeces... | reverse complement strand
CGGGGCATGGCCTCGCCTGTGAAGACGGGGCGGTACTTTGTCGAGATGAATGCCATGGAACAACCTTCTTTCTGCAATGTCTTTTCTATAGTCTAGCAAGCTTTTGTGTATTTTTGAAGGAGAATCGACTGGCCGCTTGATTCCAGCAGATATCCGTGCAGAATAATACAAAAGGCAATGAAAGATAACGTTTTCTAAGACGAAACGAGACAGAAACAATGAAGTATTTTTCTGATAATTCATTTATAATATGACTTGTCAAGAAAAAGAGCGATGTTCCTGCGAGGTGGGAACGGCTAACATAATTTGAGAGGAGAAATGTAACATGGCGGAATCATCTCATCGCAAATACCTCAAGCGTGTCACAGTCGTCTCGACGTTCGGTGGCTTGCTCTTCGGTTATGACACCGGCGTCATCAACGGCGCCCTTGCCTTCATGGCCCGTCCGGATCAGTTGAACCTGACTCCGGCAGTGGAGGGCTTCGTGGCCAGTGGCCTGCTCTTCGGTGCGGCCATCGGTTCGTTCTTCGGCGGCCGTCTTTCGGATGCTGAGGGACGCCGCAAGATGCTGCTTTGCCTGGCAGTCATCTTCTTCTTCGCAGCCATCGGCTGCTCGCTGTCACCGACGGCTGGCATCCTCATCGCCTGCCGCTTCGTCCTCGGCCTGGCAGTCGGTGGTGCTTCGGTCACGGTACCTGCCTACCTGGCAGAGATGGCACCGGCCGACAGGCGCGGCCGCATGGTCACCCAGAATGAGCTCATGATCGTCACGGGCCAGCTGCTCGCCTTCATCCTCAACGCTATCCTCGGCGTCACGTTCGGCGAGGTCGGCCACATCTGGCGCTACATGCTCGCACTCGCATCCATCCCGGCTGTCGTGCTCTGGTTCGGCATGCTCGTGATGCCGGAGAGCCCGCGCTGGCTGCTGCTGCAGGGCCGTGTCAGCGATGCGATGCAGGTACTCAAGAAGATCCGCGATGAGCGCATGGCCATCGCAGAGCTCAACGAGATCCAGGACAGCATCGATTCGGAGAAGCATCTCGACAAGGCTGGTTACAAAGACCTGGCAACGCCTTGGATCCGCCGCATCGTCTTCATCGGCATGGGCGTCTCCATCTGCCAGCAGATTTCTGGCGTCAACTCCATCATGTATTACGGCACGCAGATCTTGACGCAGGCCGGCTTCTCGACGGAAGCCGCACTGATCGGCAACATCGCCAACGGCACGATCTCCGTTGCTGCCACGATCTTTGGCATGTGGCTCATGACGCGTCACGGCCGTCGTCCGCTCATCATGACGGGCCAGATCGGCACGATGGCCTGCCTCTGCGCGATCGGCGTTCTCTCGAATCTGCTCGCCGGCACCGAGATCCTGCCGTTCGTCGTCCTTTCGCTGACCGTCACCTTCCTGTTCTTCCAGCAGGGTTTCCTTTCCCCGGTCACCTGGCTGCTGCTCTCGGAGCTCTTCCCGCTGCGCATCCGCGGTATGGGCATGGGCTGCGCCGTCCTCTGCCTCTGGCTGACGAACTTCTGCATCGGCTCGGCCTTCCCGTCGCTGCTCTACTCGTTCGGCCTCTCGGCTACGTTCTTCATCTTTGCGGCCATCGGCCTTCTCGGCCTCGCCTTCGTCTACAAGTTCGTGCCGGAGACGCGTGGCCGCACGCTCGAGCAGATCGAGCATGACTTCCGCCATCACGGTGAGAAGAGCGTTCACTGCGAAGAGAAAGCTTGATCGTTCCATCTGAATCCATTGCGTGTACAGCACCCCCCTTTCCCCGCTCCGGCGGCGGGTAGGGGGTGCTTTTTATTGCAGGATATGTCAAGTCGAATCGAGAAATACTATGGTAAGATATAAATAAAGATTAAGATACGTGACAGCAGGTGGGAAAAATGGGTGTCGTTTACTACAAGCAGAATAAGAATATCCTCGAGCCGCATCTCTCGTGGGAGGGCATGCGCCTCGTCTACGTGAGCTTCAACGACAGCAAGGAGACCTTGACCCCGACGGCGGTCCACTGTCATGAGAACAATCTCGAGCTCCAGTATATATGCGGCGGACGCGGCAACATCCGGATCGGACGGCGCCTCTACGAGGTGCAGAAGGGGGATATCCTCGTCTACAATCAGGGAAAATTCCACGATGAGAGCGCGGACCCGCAGGAGGGCCTGTGGTTCTACAACTGCGGCGTGACGGGGATCTCCCTGCCCGGACAGAGCGAAGGCGTGCTCATCGAGCGGGGCATCTCGCCGCGCCTTCATGCGGGCGAGTTGTCGGAGGAGATCGAGTCTCTGTTCCGTCTCCTTTATATAGAAGTGGATCGCAATCTGCCGAAGAATGATGAGATCACGCAGGCAGTCCTGCGCGCACTCGTCGAGATCATCCTCTACCAGCTGCCGCGGGAAAAGCAGCCGCCGTCCAAGGAGAAGGAACGTCTGCTGATTGACTGCAAGGACTACATCGACTGTCATTTCACGGAAGAGCTGACGGTGGAGAAGCTGGCAGAGCGCTCGCATATGAGTGTCTCGGGCTTTGCGCATCAGTTCAAGAAGATCTTCGGATTCCCGCCCATCCAGTACATCATCCGGCGGCGCATCGGCCAGGCACAGACCTTGCTGATCACGACGGACCTCTCCATCACGGAGGTCAGCGTGCGCGTGGGCTACGACAACATCAGCTACTTCAACAATCAGTTCAAGCGCTTTGCAGGAATGTCGCCACAGAGTTACCGCAAATACAAAGTTGGAGAGCGCCAGTTCAAGAACCTCAATAAACTGGTTCCGCACCTCAACAGCTAGTCTTCAGGAGCGTTTTTGCAGAAACGTGCAAGTCATCGGACTTGCACGTTATTTTTTTGGCGAAAGGGAGCAGGAACGAGAAAGTAATATTCTGAAAACAGAGGTATACTAAAACCATCAAGTGAGAGGAAAACATCCTGAAGAATAAAGAAAAGGAGCATGAATGCGATGAAACTCAGCATGAATCAGGCAACCTGCCTGGAAAAATCCAGTCTTGAAAAGGATCTCGAGCTTTGCGAGAAATACGGCTACGACATGATCGAGCCGCGCACGATGGACGGCATCCCGAACTACCTCAAGAACCACACGATCGATGAACTCGCCGCTTGGTTCAAGAGCCACAAGGTAAAGCCGCTGGCCTTCAATACGCTCTGCTTCTTCAACAACCGCACGCCGGAGGATTACCAGAAAGTCCTGCAGGAGTTGCGCCAGATGTGCGAGTGGGGCAAGAAGATTGGCTGCAAGACGATCATCACGGTGCCGACGGTCGACCTCAAGAAGGTCACGCGCCAAGAAATCCACAAGTCGGCTGTCAAGTGCCTCAAGGAGATGGGCGAGATCGCCGCAGAATACGGCATGCGCATCTCGGTCGAGTTCATCGGCCATCCGGCTGCTTCCATCAACACGTTCGGTGAAGCTTGGTCGGTCATCGAGGACGTCGACATGGACAACGTCGGCATCACGCTCGACTGCTTCCACTTCCATGGCATGGGCTCGAAGCTCGAAGACCTCGCCAAGGCAGATGGCAAGAAGATCTTCATCGTTCACCTCAACGATACGGAGGACTTCCCGATCGGCTCGCTGCTCGATGAGGACCGCGTCTGGCCTGGCGATGGCTGCATCGACCTCGACGCTATCTTCCAGACGCTCAAGAAGATCGGCTGGCAGGAAGATGTCGTCTCGCTCGAGCTCTTCCGTCCGGAATACTACAAGATGGACCCGGAAGATGTCTATCGCATCGGCAAGGAGAAGTCCGAAGCGGTCATCAAGCGCAATTTCTGAGCTGTGTCGTTGAGTCACTGAGTCATTCAGAAGTATCATTTTTAAGATATATGAGGAGGAATCATCATGTTACATGTAGGTGTCATTGGTTGCGGTGGTATGGGCAGAAGCCACATTGATCGTCTGACGAATCGCACGCAGGGTGCAGAGGTTGTCGCCGTTGCGGATATGGTGGACGCACTCGTCGAGAAGGGTGCTGCTATCGCCGGCCCGAACTGCAAGAAGTACAAGAGCGAAGCCGACCTCATCAACGATCCGGCCGTCGATGCCGTCTTCATCGTCACGCCGGGCTTTGCCCACAAAGAAGCACTGCTCATGGCCATCAAGGCTGGCAAGCGCATCTTCTGCGAGAAACCGCTTTGCACGACGGCTGAGGATTGCCTCGAAGTCATCGATGCAGAAGTCAAATCCGGCAAACACCTGATCCAGCTCGGCTTCATGCGCCGCTACGACAAGGGCTACAACGAGGTCAAGGCTGCCCTCGATTCCGGTGAGTACGGCTCGCCGCTGCTGCTGCACTGCACGCACCGCAATCCGGAAGTACCGGACAGCTATACGACGGCCATGGCTGTCCATGATACGGCCATCCATGAGATCGATGTAACGCATTGGCTCGTCAACGACGATTTCGTCTCGGCACAGGTCATCATGCCGAAGGTCACGAAGTATGCGCACACGGAACTCGCTGATCCGCAGCTCATGATCCTGCAGACGAAGAGCGGCATTGTCGTCGAGGACGAAGTCTTCGTCAACTGCAAGTTCGGTTATGACATCAACTGCCAGGTCGTCTGCGAAGATGGCGTCATCGAGATGCCGCAGCCGCTCTATCCGACGTACCGCAAGAACGCACAGATCTCGCAGACGATCGATACGGACTGCTTCGTCCGCTTCTACGGCGCCTATGACGAAGAGGTCCAGAACTGGGTCAACGAGGCAGCTGAAGGCGTCATCGGCGGGCCCGAACGCTTGGGACGGCTATCTCGCAGCTATCACGGCAGATGCCCTGGTACGCGCTCAGACGAGCGGCAAGGTCGAGACGATCACTCCGGCCAAGGAGAAACCGGCATTCTACGCCTGATTTCCCGACTACTCTTTCCCACTCCTTGAAAATTCATTTCCCCTTTTACTTGTACTGTTGTTCTCTGTTCCAAGAATCGTTTCTTTGGTCCGTCGCCCGTGAGGGCTGGCGGGCCTTTTCTTTTGGACAGAAGTCAGTGGAAATTTTAGTGCGGTTGTAGTATACTGCAAGTGAGAAATCAATGGAAATCCTTATGTTTACTTTTGAATAACGATTTATGGAGGAATTGAAACATGGAAAAACATATGCTGATCACGATTTCGCGCCAGTTCGGCAGCGGCGGCCGTGAGGTCTCGAAAATCCTGGCCAAGAAACTCGGCGTGCGCCGTTACGACAAGAAGATCGTCGAGATGGCTGCCGACAACATCGAGGAGGGCATGGACCCGAAGGAAGCCGTCGAACTTTCGTACAACACGCCGTCGAACTGCCTCGGCAACCTCGGCGATTACGGCTATGAGCGCGTAGCGCGCCATAACCGCATGTACATCGAGCAGGCCAAGGTCATCCTCGGCGTGGCGGAGAAGGAGAGCGCTGTCTTCCTCGGCCGCTGTGCAGATTACATCCTCAAGGACAAGCCGAATTGCTATTCGTTCTTCATCTATGCAGATGATGACTTCCGCGCACAGCGCGCCAAGACGGACTACAATGGGGCGACGCTTGACCAGCTCAACAAGGAAGAGAAACGCCGCAAGCAGTATTATGAGTTCTACACGGGCCAGACCTGGGGTGCTCCAGAGCACTACGACCTCATGATCAACACCTCGAACATGGCGCTCGAGGATGTAGCAGATTTCATCCTCGACTACATCAAGAAGAACCCGAGAGGCTGAGTAGTCTCTTCTCTCAGAACTGCCGCATCCTGCGGCAGTTTTTTGTGTGAGGACGCGCGGGCCAGCTTCGCTTTTCTTTCGGATTGATACGGAAGTCGGCGCAAAGGGCGGCAAACACAAGCAATAAATTTTGATTATGACAGAGATTTTTCAGAATAAATTTATTTTAGGAGTTTTTGAGGGAAATGGTTTTACTTATGCCGTTAAACAGTGTAGAATAAGGATAGACAGGGGCAAGAAAACCCCTTTGAAACAGGCCGAGACATGATGCTGCAGCGGTTCGGTGCGCGGCGGCATCTGTCTGAATAGATAGTAGGGTACTAAAAGAATAGGTGGGGATTATCACATGTTAAAGAAGACGAAAATTATCTGCACGCAGGGTCCTGCTACGGAGAGACCGGGCGTAGTCGATGCACTGATTGCAAACGGCATGAACTGTGCACGCTTTAACTTCTCCCATGGTGACCACGCAGAGCACCTCAACCGCATCAACATGGTGCGCGAGGCTGCCAAGAAGGCCGGCAAGGTCATTTCCCTGATTCTCGATACGAAGGGACCGGAGATGCGCCTCGGCGAGTTCAAGGACGGCAAGGTCATGCTCGAGAAGGGCAATCAGTTCACGCTGACGTATGAGGACATCCCGGGCGATGAGACGCATGTCTCCGTCAACCACAAAGGACTCTACACGGAAGTCAAGCCGGGTGACACGCTGCTCCTCTCTGATGGCCTCGTAGCACTCAAGGTCGATGAGATCCGCGGCAAGGACATCATCACGACGATCCAGAACAGCGGCAAGATGAGCACGAAGAAGCGCGTCGCTGCTCCGGGCGTATCCCTCGGCCTGCCGCCGATCTCGGAGCAGGATGCGAAGGACATCATCTTCGGCTGCGAGCAGGACCTCGATTTCGTCGCTGCTTCCTTTATCCAGCGTCCGGAGGACGTCCTGGCCATCCGCAAGCTCATCGAGGAGCACAATGGCCACATGGAGATCATGCCGAAGATCGAGAACCTCGAAGGCGTCAAGAACTTCGATGCGATTCTCGAAGTCTCCGACGGCATCATGGTCGCTCGCGGTGACCTCGGCGTTGAGGTTCCGGCCGAGGACGTTCCGCTGATCCAGAAAGAGATCATCCGCAAGTGCAACAAGGCTGGCAAGCCGGTCATCGTCGCTACGCAGATGCTCGACTCCATGGAGCGCAACCCGCGCCCGACGCGCGCTGAGGTCTCCGATGTCGGCAACGCTATCCTCGATGGTACGGATGCCATCATGCTCTCCGGCGAGACGGCTTCCGGCGATTACCCGGTCGAGGCTGTTTCCACGATGAACCGCATCGCTTGCCGCATCGAGGAATCCCTCGAGTACAAGAATCTCTTCGTTGAGCGCGGCTTCGAGCACAGCCAGAGCCGCACGCGCGCCGTCGCACATGCTACGGTACAGATGGCTTACGAGCTCGATGTCCCGGCTATCATCACGCCGACCGACAGCGGCTACACGACGAAGATCGTATCCCGTTACCGTCCGAAAGCAGCTATCGTTGCCTACACGCCGCATGAGAAGGTCGTCCGCCAGCTCAACCTCCGTTGGGGCGTATACCCGATCCTCGGCACGCAGTGGAAGGACGTCGACGAGATGATTGCGAACGCTGTTTCCGCAGCTGTCAAGGACGGCTTCGTGAAGCGCGGCGACACGACGATCATCACGTCCGGCATCAAGCTCCAGAGCAAGACGAGCGTCGGCAACAACACGAACATGATCCGCGTCTACAAGATCTGATTGCAGGATAGCGCATATCCTGGTCTATCTCGTTGACCGAGAAGAGGCCACCGGCAGAGCCGGTGGCCTTTTGTGTCCGCTACGGAGAGATAGGCTGTACAGCTTAAAAAAATTCTACAAAACGATTGAGAATACTGTTACAATGTGATACAATAAAGAAAGAATTGGAATAAATAAAAGGAGGAGTATCTATGGGTTGGCTGGATACGATGACGCCGAAGCCAGGTGGCAGTCGCCATTGCAGCGATGATTACATGTACATGGTACATGGCGCGTATGTCGTGGCTGAAGCAGATGACAAGACCGTTTATTTTTCCGCAAAATATTCAAGTAAGTGCTATAATGGCATTCCTCTCTCCCGCCAGAAAAGCGAGAACTCGTCAGAGATGCGGGGCAACTGAACGCTGCGGGGAAGGGAATGAGGCATACGATGCAGTAACGGACGCACAACGACAAGCATGAAGATGGCTGGAACCTCTGTGTAGCAAAGGTTTCAGCCATTTTTATTGCGGAGGGAATGCATTGTATGGTATGATAAAGGAGTAATTTATTCCGCATTTTTAAGGGGGCCAATCTTTTGCTTACCATTTTAATGATACTCGATGCGATTGTCTGCATCATCCTGATTGCATCGATCCTCGGACAGGAAGCCAAATCCGCCGGCATGGGCGGCATGGGCGGCGGTGCGGATACCGTCTTCTCGAGCAAGGCGCGCGGCATGGACGCGTTGCTCGCTCGCGTGACGGTCGTCTTCGCCATTCTGTTTGCGGTCATCACCATCGTGATTGCACGTATGACGAACTGATATGATGATGATCATCCCCTGCTCTCCGGCAGGGGAAATTTTCTTGCATAGGGGGTGCTTGCCATGATCATGGAAGGGGCAGAGCCCTTTTTCCTCCCGGGAGGCAGCACGGGAGTCCTGCTCGTCCATGGCTTTACGGGGCTGCCAGCGGAGCTCTCGATGATGGGGGAGTACTTGCAGCAGCGGGGTTGCACCGTCCTCGGCGTGCGGCTGGCTGGCCACGGTACGACAGTCGAGGACATGAGCCGCATGACGGCGGAGGACTGGCTCGATTCAGTCCGCGACGGCTATGCCATGCTCAGGGGCTCGTGCGAGCGCATCGTCGTGGCTGGTCATTCGATGGGCGGCCTGCTCGCCCTGCTGCTGGCAGCCGAGAAATCTGGCAGGGATACGGGCCTCGCCGGCGTCATCTCGATGGCGGCGCCCATCTACATCGCAGAAGAGCGCGGCATCGCACAGCTGCCGCCGCGCGAGCTCTGCCGCGGCAAGTTCGTCCCCAAGGCGAGACGGCGCCTCAGGGATGTGCCGCCTGCCGTCAACCACACGTACCGCTTCATGCCCCTCGAGGGCGTCTACGAGATGCTCGCGCTCATCGAGCGCACGAAGGCGGCCCTGCCGGGCCTCAAGCTCCCGGCGCTCATCCTGCACAGCCTCAACGACAGGACGGCGGATGCGGAGAGCGCCATCTACATCCGGGAGAATCTGGGCAGCGCGCAGAAGAGGCTCGTCTGGCTCAAATCGTCGGGCCACCTGATACCGCTCGGCGAAGAGAGGGATATCGTATTCTCGGAGTCGGCCGCTTTTATCGGGGCGCTTGCCGGCGGCGGGGCAGAAGCGGATCGATAGAACAGGCAAAGACCTGATGAGAAGAAACGGATAGACAGATTGTTGGAGAAAAGAGTATGGATTTAAAAGAACGAATTTTAGCGTACATGCATGAAGAGGCGTACCGCCCGCTGCCGGCCGAGGAGCTGGCCGACGGGATGCAGCTGACGCCGGAGGACCTCGTACAGTTCGATGCAGCGCTTGAAGAATTGGAAAAAGAGGGCGCGATCATCAAGAATCGCAGCGACCTCTACGGCATCCCGAGCCGCATGCACCTCGTCGTCGGCCGCCTCTCGATGACGGCCAAGGGCTTTGGCTTCATCATCCCGGATGTGCGCGATTCCGAAGAGGAGACGGATGTCTTCGTGCCGGGCGCAGACCTCAATACAGCCATGCACGGCGACCGCGTCGTCGCCCGCGTGACACCAGCTCAGGAGGAAGGGCGCTCGCGCGAGGGCGAGATCATCCGCATCCTCGAGCGCGCGAACGAGAAGATCGTCGGCACCTTCGAGAGCAGCAAGACGTTCGGCTTCGTGACGCCGGACAACACGAAGCTCAGCCAGGATATTTTCGTGCCCAAGAAGGCCTTCCGCGGCGCGAAGACGGGCAGCAAGGTCGTCGTCGAGATCACGAAGTGGCCGGACCGCCGCCGCAATGCGGAGGGCAAGGTCATCGAGGTGCTCGGCAAGGTCGGCGACCCGGGCGTCGACGTTCTTTCGGTCATGCGCCAGTACGACCTCTCGGAGACGTTCCCCGAGGACGTGCAGGAGGCAGCCGATAACGTGGAGCAGGAGCCCTCGCCGGAGGAGTACAGAGGCCGCCGCGACCGCCGCGACCTGCCGATCGTCACGGTCGATGGCGAGGATTCGAAGGACCTCGATGACGGCGTCTTTGCGCGCCGCAATCCGGACGGTTCCTTCTTCCTCGGCGTCTACATCGCCGATGTCAGCTGGTATGTGCGTGAGAATCAGCCGCTCGACCGCGAGGCACGCGAGCGCGGCACGAGTGTCTATCTCGTCGACCGCGTCATCCCGATGCTGCCGAAGGAGCTCAGCAATGGCATCTGCAGCCTCAACGCCGGCGTCGACCGCCTCGCGATGGCCTGTGAGATGCAGATCTCGCCGGAGGGCGAGGTCACGAGCTACGAGATCGTGCCGACTGTCATCCACGTCTACCGCCGTCTGACCTACAACATTGTCAACAAGGTCCTCGTCGACAAGGCAGAGCCGTTCCTCTCGGACAACCAGGACATCCGCGAGATGCTCGAGACGCTTGAAGCACTGCGCCATGTTCTCAAGGCCAAGCGGCATCGCCGCGGCTCCATTGATTTCGATGTGCCGGAGGTCAAGGTCAAGCTCGACGACAAGGGCCATCCCGTCGCGCTCATCAAGCGCGAGGGCTCGCTGGCGGAGTCCATCATCGAGGAGTGCATGCTGATCGCCAATGAGACGGTGGCGCGTCACATGGACACGAAGCAGCAGCCGTTCATGTACCGCGTGCACGAGCAGCCGTCGGATGAGAAGATCGAGCGCCTCAACAGCCTGCTCGGCGCCTTCGGCCTCTTCGTCCACCAGTCGGAGACGGGTGACCTCAAGCCGATGGACGTCCAGCAGGTGCTCGAGAAGGTCAAGGGCAAGCCGGAGGAGCGCATCATCAGCACGGTGGCCCTGCGCTCGATGCAGCAGGCGCGCTACAGCGACATGAGCCTCGGCCACTTCGGCTTGGCCGCGCGTTACTACACGCACTTCACCTCGCCGATTCGCCGCTATCCGGATCTCATCGTGCACCGCCTGCTGCGCGAGACGTTCGCGACGGGCAGCATCCCGGCTGAGCGCCAGGCGAAGCTTCGCACGATGCTGCCGGAGATCGCCGATCACGCTTCGGAGCGCGAGCGCATCGCGATCGAAGCGGAGCGCGAGACGACGGACATGAAGAAGATCGAGTACATGGCGCAGTTCGTCGGCGAGGAGTTCACCGGCATCATCAGCGGTGTCACGGCTTTCGGCATCTTTGTCGAGCTCGACAATGGCGTCGAGGGACTCGTCCACGTCTCGACGATGGTCAACGATTACTACGAGTACCGCGAAGAGCAGTTCGCGATGGTCGGCGAGCGCACGAATAAGGCGTACCGCCTCGGCGATGAGGTCGAAGTCCTGCTCGTGCGCGCGAATGTCGAAGAGCGCAATCTCGACTTCGTGCTCAAGGACAACGGCGCCTATGACCCGCTCGCGATGAGGAATGCCGTGCGCGGCGGCCGCAATAAGGGGCCGAAGCCGGCGAAGACCGACAAGGTCGATAAGAACGACAAGAACGGCAAGGCGGACAAGGGCGGCCGCCAGGAGGTCAAGAAGCGTCCGGCACGCCGTCCCGTCGACGACATCATCGCGGATTTGCCAGCAGCAGAGGGCGAGGAGAAGCCGAAGAAGAAGCGCAGCCACGGCAAGAAGAACCGCGGCGCCTCGGGCGAGAAGCTCTCGCGCCCGGACCATGGCCGCGCCCCGCGCGAGAAGCGTGAGAAACGCGAGCGCGATCACGGCAAGGGCAGGGAGCGTTCCGGTAACCGCCAGGAGCGCCGTGACCGCGAGAACGGCCGCGGGGAGCGCGACTACCATCGCGTCACGGTGACGGGCCTCAACAGCGCCGTCTGGCCGGACCCGCCGGGATACCATGAGCGCAAGCTGCGCGAGGAGGCGCGCGCCGAGAAGGCGAAGGCCGCCCCGAAGCACCGCCCGCGCCCGCACCGCAAGACAGAGGGCGGCACGACGTCCAATAAATAAGACCAATGAAACCACTCAGGTGAGATAAATGGGAAGAAAGAATGCAGGTATCAAGACGGTCTGCGAGAACCGCAAGGCACGCCATGATTACTTCATACACGAGACATACGAAGCCGGCATCGCGCTGCAGGGAACAGAAGTGAAGTCCCTGCGCGCAGGCCGCGCCAACCTCAAGGACAGCTATGCGAGCATCCAGGATGGCGAGCTCTTCGTCGAGAATCTCCACATCAGCCCGTACGACCAGGGCAATATCTTCAACCACGATCCCCTGCGCCGCAGGAAGCTCCTGATGCACAAGGCCGAGATCGTGAAGCTCTTCGCTAAGACCCGCGAGAAGGGCTTCACGCTCGTGCCGCTCAAGATTTACTTCAAGCACGGCCGGGCCAAGATGGAGATTGCACTGGCCTCCGGTAAGCACAACTACGACAAGCGCCAGGACCTCCACGAGAAGGCCGCCAAGCGCGAGATCGAGCGCGCGCTCAAGGATCGCCAGCGCTACTGACAAAAAACTCCTGCCGCTCCGCATTTGCGGGGCCGGCAGGAGTTTTTTGTCAGTAGCGCGAATTACTCAGTAAGGAAGTATGTATGTTGAGAAGAGGTGATTATCATGAAAGATATGGGGGAAAAACTTGGTCGCACGCTGGCCATCGCCTTGCTTGTCGGTGCGGGCAGCGTGATCTCGGCGGTCAGCGCTGTGCCAGATTGCTTGCAGGCCGCTGAGGCAGCATCGGCAGCGGCCGAGAGGCAGGAGCATATCCAAGAGGTTGCTGGGAATGCTCTCGTGACAGTGCGCCAGCACAATGTGGCACTCAGGGACTATCAGGGCAGGGAGCTCCACACAGGCAAATACCTTGAACTGGCCGCAAAGCCTGGGGCAAGCCATGCGCTGCGCCGGTCGCTAGCGCGCTGGAATGATGCGGAGCGCACGCGCTGGGCAGGCGACGAGAAGATGCTCAGGAATGCCGTGCACTTCACCGAGGAGAACGGCATCCAGATGTATGCGCCGTATTACATGGGCCATGCCATCGCGGGCTGGGGACGCGTCGACGATGCGGTGCTGAGTTTCTGCACGCGCACGGAGTCCTATACGGGCGGCGCGCATCCGAATCACGCCTATCAGAGCTGGAATTTGGATCTCCGGACGGGCGAGCCCATCGCGCTTCGCGATATCGTCACGAGCCGAAGGGCCTTCCTGACGGCTGTGGCGGCGGCGTTTCGCGCGCAGTATCCGGGGCGCGAAGATGAGACATTCCGGCGCACGATCGACGCGCAACTTGAGTCCATCTACCCGTACCTCGACTGGGATCAGTCCACGGTCTGGATCATGTTGCCCGGAGGCGGTATCCGCGTCTACTACAGCGCCTACGAGCTCGCACCGTACGCTGCCGGCGACTTCATCCTGACGCTGATGCCCGAGGGAAATCCGGGGCTCTTCAAGGCGCGCTGATATGCGTGCATGAAAAATGAAAAAATCCCATCCATCAGATAGCAGTATCTGATGGATGGGACTTTTTTTACGGGCTCAGGCCTCGACGGCTTCGCCGCGGGAATCTTCGATCTTGCCCTGGAGGTCGTGGTCGGTCATCGCGCAGACGGCGGAGTCGGACCAGACGTTCTCGGCCGTCTCGATCATGTCGATGATCGTGTAGATCGGCAAGATGACACCCATGAGGCCGAGCGGTGCGCCGAGGGAGCTCATGAGCGAGAGCGTCAGGAAGTAGCAGCCCATCGGGACGCCGGCGTTGCCAATGGCGGCGAGGACGGCGACGAAGAGCCACGTGATCATGGTGCCGATCGAGAGGTCAAAGCCGGCGTTCTGCATGACGAACAGCGACGTGACGAGGATGAAGGCTGCGCAGCCGTTCATGTTGATCGTCGTGCAGATCGGCAGGACGAAGCGCGAGACGCGCGGATTGACTTTGAGGCGCGCTTCTGCGGAAGCGAGCGTGACCGGCAGCGTGCCAGCCGAGCTCTTCGTGAAGAGGGCGACCGCGATAGCGGGTGCCATCTTGCGGAAGACGTAGAGCGGGTTGAGGCCGCGCGCCAGCAGGAAGAGCGGGATGACGAGGAAGAACTGGATGAAGTTGCCGCCGAGTACGACGAGCGTGTACTTGCCGAGTGCACCGACGATGACGCCTGCTTCAATCTGCGAGGAGAGCTGTGCGGCAAAGGCGAGGATGCCAGCCGGAAGAGCCCAGAGCAGGGCGCGGATCAGCGTGAAGAGGAGTTCCTGCAGGCCGTGGATGCCTTTGAGGAGCACGGCGCGGTTCTCCGTCTTCGGCATGAAGGCGAGCGCGAGGCCGACGGCCGCGGCAATCAGCATGACGGACAGGACATTGCCGGCGAGGAACGGCTGCAGCATGTTGTTCGGGATGACCGAGAGGAAGTGGTCGTAGTAGGAGAGGGAGCCGAGCTTCTGCATCGGGACGTCCGAGGTACCGGCGCCGATGAGGTCAGCCGGCAGATTACCCGGTGCAATCCAGAGGTAGAGGATGAGGCCGATGGAAGCGGCGGCAATCGTCGTCAGCAGCGTGTAGGTGACGGCGTGCGCGAAGATGCGGCCCGTGTCCTTCTTGGCGCCGAGCGCCGAGAGCGTCGTGATGACGGCAAGCGCGATGGTCGGCACGGCGATGAACTGGAACAGGCGCGTGAAGACCGTGGCTACGAAGTTGAAGAGCTCGTTGAGCGCAGGTACCTGCAGCCAACCGAGGATGGCGCCGACGATCAGAGCGGCGAACCAGAGGACCATCTGCTTGGCCTGCCCACCCTTGCGCTGGCGCAGGGCCTCGTCCTTTGCGAGGTCGACGGAATCTTTATTGGGATTTGCCATGATATACCTTCTTTCGTTGATTCAATCGTGGATGATGGCTAAGTGCTTGTAAAGCATATATGATTAATATGTGATACATTATAGATGGATTGCGGCGGCCTGTCAAGAGTGAAAATCACCATTTTGGCAATCGTGCCTTTGACAGAGTGGAAATGTCATTGCTATACTGGACCATAGTATCACATGACAGAGAAAAGAGAAAGATAGAAAGAGAGGCGGATGATATGGAAGGACAGGACGAAAACAAGCAGCAGGAGAAAGTGCACAAGCGGCGCATCCACTACAGCGGGCGCTATCCGCGCCACTTCGCGGAGAAATACAAGGAGCTCAACCCGGAGAAGTACGGGGAGGAGATCGCTCACGTGCGCGCCAAGGGGAATACGCCGGCTGGCACGCACATCCCCATCATGGTCGAGGAGATCCTCGCGATTCTCGCGATAAAGCCGGGTGAGCGCGGCTTTGACGCGACGCTCGGCTACGGCGGCCACACGATGGCGATGCTCGAG
>ENA-ORRX01000411-ORRX01000411.1-human-gut-metagenome-genome-assembly--contig:-NODE-411-length-15443-cov-12.723_pt1 | contig 15443 bp, 6 predicted proteins | sample MGYA00242186_ERZ509153 | MGnify/ENA primary metagenome ERZ509153 (study PRJEB26280, sample SAMEA2338643) | human gut metagenome | biome: human gut; feature: human-associated habitat; material: faeces... | reverse complement strand
ACATGATTTGGCAGAATCTCTTCTGGGCGTTCATCTACAACATCATCTGCATCCCATTGGCAGCCGGAGCACTCCACATCTTCGGCATCGATTTCCAGATAACGCCGATGTGGGCAAGTGCCCTGATGGCCTTCTCCAGCGTCAGCGTAGTGCTCAATTCGCTGAGATTAAAATTGTCGTAAATAAAATTAGGCTGCCAGCGATGTTTATAAAATACTGTCGGTATGCTGCAAAATCATCATGAAATAAAGCCTTCATGATGCTTCAAATTAAATAGGGGTAGGACGTGAATCCTACCCCTTTATTGTTTGTGTTGATTGCTTCTGTATTGATTACTTAGCAATACTCATTTACTTGATAACAACCTTTCTTGTTGTTCCATCAGCCATCTTGATGATGTTGATGCCCTTCTGCAAGCTGTTGATCTTCACACCATTGATTGTGTAGATGCCTTCTGCTGCATTTACTGCAGGACGGTTCTCGACATTCTCGATGCCAGTAGCTACACCGCCAGTACCCTTTCTTGAAATACCCAAGACAGTGATAATACCTGCACCACCATAGCCCTTCGTGAACTCAACATACTGCACTTCCTTAGACTTATCAACCTTCACACTGTACTCATAGAGACGAATCTTACCTGTATCGATATCGTCTTTGTAATATGGAAGGCTCTGTTTTGTGATAATACGACCCAAGCCATATACAGCCTCGCTACCTGATGGAGATTCTGCAAACCAATCCTGAGGAGTGAAACGATCATTATAACCATGAGTTCCGTCTGTGTAATATGGACAAGCCACAAGACTACCAGAACCATTGGTTGAAACAACGAGGAAGTAAAGTTCCTCACACTTCTCTGGAGTCACGAAGTTCAGATTACCAGTTGAGTAGTAAGATCTGAGAGTGAGAGCATTCTTCTGACTGAAGTCTGCCATCTGGAACTGAGTTCCCTTCGCTGTTGTCACGATACCATCGCTGCCACAAAGTGCACCTTCCTTCTGAACACCATCAGTATAGAATACCCAACCCTGGTTGTCAAGAATATCATCACTGAAACTCTTAGAAGGCTTACCCTCTGCGATAACATCCACATTCCAACCTGTCACTGCTACTGGAGCTACTGCTGGCATAGCTGCTGCAAACTGCTCATAAGCTTCAACCTCTGCCATTGATGGATAGTAGAATGCGTTCAAGTTACAGATCACTGCGATATACTTAGTCTCCTCGAAGTCTGGCAAGATGTACTCCAACTCAGAAACCTCACCGAGATCAGAGAATGTCTTCACGCGCTTCAAGTTAGCAAGATCGTTACCTACAGCGATGCTGATCTCCTTGTTTACGAAACCTTCTTCATCGTTATCATTTGTACCCTTGTTGTTGTTAGGGAGGTGAATAGCAACCTTAGAGAGATTCCAAGACTTGCCTTCTGGAGCAGTAAAGATAGCCCATGTATCATCTCTATGGGTTGAAGGATTCTCGATAGATATAAGTGCATCGTCCGCCTTGTTGCCATCGGTCAAGCCTGTGATGTCGAACTTGTCGAATGCAACACCGAATCCGTAGTCACCCGTATAGTGACGAACCTCAGCAGTAGCACCTGTCAAGATGTTAGGCTGTGTATTAGAGTCGATGCTAATATTAACAACACGCTCCTTATATGAGCCACCATTGTCAACAGTGATAGTAACTTTCTCAACACCCATCTTCATACCTGCTGTTACAGGGATAGTGAATGTGCAGTTAGCCTGATCCTCTGTGATAGCACCCACTTTCAAACCTGCGCTTGACTTCACGCGGCAAGAGAAATTAGGATCTCTTGGATCACCATTCAAGTCGTAACTTACTACGATGTTCTGTGTCTCACCAGCGTTCATCTTCATCTCAGAAGAAGGAACCGAAAGAGACATATTGTTGTCCTCAGAACCGAATACCTGGAACTCCCAAATACGGAGAGTACCGTTAGCCTCAGGAATCAACTTCACGTAACGTGCCTTGAAAGGAGGAATGTAGTCGGTCTTGACGCTCTCGTTTACACGGTTTTCTGCATCAACCACTGTTGTCCAGTTCTCACCGTCGTTAGACAGCTGAATCTTATAGTTGTTAATCTGATCTACACCATACTCAGGACCTGAGTTACCATCATAGATGCAGAAACCATAGATACGATATGCGCTCTGGCAGTCGAAGATTGCCCAACGGTCGCTCTGCAATGTACACCACTTACCGCTTGTCTCATATGGATAAACTTCACCATCGATAATCTTCCAAGGTGTCTCAGTAGAGTTGGTAGAGTTAGAGAAAGCAACCACTTTCTTGTTCTGTACTACGTTGTAAACAGTTGCAGCATCTTCCTTAGCAATGACGTCGATAACTTGCTTAGTAGTAGTAGAAGTACCAACAACGTTAGTAACATTTACTGTAACTTTCATCTTACCTGGCTTCTTGGCCACTACGAAGATAGTCTCCTCATTAGTAGGAGTACCTGGCTTGAACTCCAAGCCCTCTGGCAAAATCCACTCCCAAGCAGTAGGTTTACCTGTACCCTTGGCTGTGATAGATGTAGATTCACCTACTTCGAGATAGCTCTTACCCAAAGAGAAGGTAACTACAGGAGCAGTACCCTTAGGATAGTCAAGCTTGATGCTCTTGGCAGGCTGCTGCTTCATATCCTTCATTACAGGAACTACTTCCATCTCGAGGAAATTGTCTACACCATTACGTACGAATGTAGGAACATAGAAAGCCTCGCCTCGAGTCTGACCTACCAAGATGCGTTCACCATTGTCATGCTTCTTATAGATATCGAAGTGATCGAAATCATCGTTATAGGTATAGTCCCATGTCAGACGCACATCGTTCTTTTCTGCACCGAGAGTTGTGGTTGATGCAAGATTCTCTACTGCGACAGATGCAGGAGCATAACCTGCTGGCAATACTGCGAGCTCACCGAGCTTCAACTCATAATAAGGAACCTCTGTCTCACCCTTCATGTTGAGAGCAATCATATAGATGGTCTTGCCATTGAGTGATGTCAAGTCGTAGTCAGCGATGGTCCAGCCGTTCTTTTCAGTTACTGTAGCATCGGTCAGAGTTACATCTGGGTTGACAGAACTCTCTGTAGCCAACTTCATCTCTACACTACCAGGAGTAGTGGTCTTGTAAACAATACGGAGAGTGCCACCTGATGTTACAGGAATCATCGTCTTATAGAGACGCATGAGGTGATCACCTGTTGTCAAGCTTCCGCTCACCTCGATGCTTGAACCGAAGTTGTAAGCATCTTCCCAGTTGATAGAAGCTGTCAGGTTGCCCTTGTTCTCTATCCACCAGCGCCATGTTGGCATGATGCTCTGTACACCACTATGATACCAGTCTTGTGTACCATTCTTGATACCCTCTACAAAGCGGTGCTTACCCACACCTACGCAGAAAGAGCTGACGAAAGGCATATTAGTGATAGTAGAACGCTCCAATACGCGGTTGGAAATTCCTGGCCAGGATGTGGTAGATGTGACTGTTGGGTCACCTTCCTGATTTACCCACATCTGCTCTTCATTTTTAAAGGTTTTCTGAATAGCAGCATATGCGCTTGGACCTGTATCATCACTACCAAGAAGGTTCTTTACATTATCCTTCCAGATACGCTCCTCTGGGCAGAACAAGTCAATAGAACCTACGTGGCCGGTCGTTGGCATAGATCTGTTGAGGTAATAACCGAATCCGGTATGACCACTACTTACCACCTGGATACCTGCATAGATCTTAGAGAAAGTCTCTTCCTCTGTACAGCCCAGCTGGCTTGCCTGACCACGATAATCGCCATTAGCTCCATACTCCAAGAACTGAGAAGTATTCTTATGTGACTTCAGAATGGTTGGACTTGGTGAACCAGATGCATTGTACCACTGGATTTCCATGTGGCTATTGCCGTCTGCATCAGCGAGTGCATTAAACTCTTTGATGAAACCAGCCCATTCTGAGAGAGTAGAGCCACCAGACTCCTGGTTGATAAACCAACCATCGAAGCCCATATACTTAGCGATTTCATACAATTTCTTGGCAAAGATGTAAGAGCCATTCTCCTTGGTAAGCATTTCACGAACCCAAGCCTGGTTTCCTCCGAAAGCATAAGGAGGGAAGAATATCTGACCGAGAGATTTCACACCACTCTGGTGAGCAGCATCTGTAGATGGTGCTGGTGGAGGAATAATAATACCCTCGCTGGCAGAACCTGCCCAATAAACGAGTTTATCCATATACTGCCAGTAAGTTGGCTGGTATCCCAAGAAGTTGTTAGCGCCCTGAGATGGGCAAGAACTACATGTAGGGAAAAGAATGGTTGCATTACATACCTGTCCCTCATAGAACTGGTTTTTATTGGCTTTCATCAAGGTAGGTTCCTTGAAACGTTTTGCCAATGGCACCTTAGAACGGTTGAACTTGGCATTCTTGTCAGTTTCTGGGGACCAGTTCTTGACGTGTTCCGGATGCCAGCAACCACCATAAGGCTGTTGAGCACTTGCTGTACCTCCAAATATAATGGAGAGCATTGCAACACTAAAAAGTCGATTTAGTCTCATACTTTAAAGGTTTAAGTTAATATTGTATAGTTAATAATTTATTTTCTGCTTTTGAGTATCTCGCCGTTTTTGAGAATTTTTCCTCGTTTTTAGCTATTTTCTGCACTTATAACAAGAATAAAAACCAAACTACTTAGTCAAAATGCATTTTTTTTTATTTTTTATTCAAAAAAATACCGCTATAGCTATGCTCACGCAAAACTATAGCGGTTTTAATAAACCTAAACTAAACCTAAAAACAACTTTTTTTAGATAAATAATACATCTTAACTTAACATCAATTTATAGCCTTATTGATAAATCTGCTTTTTATGAAATACACCGTTTTTCATAAAAAGATCAATATGTTTTCTGAAGATTCTACTTGATAATATTGGTACGGCGGATGAAGTCGATGATTTCCGGTACATAACCGAAGGCTAATCCGGTAACGGTATCTGCACAACCATAATATACAGCTATGCGACCCGTCTCTGCATCACAGAGAGATGCGCATGGGAAGCAGACATTAGGTACATCTCCTACACACTCGTAGAGCTCCTGAGGAGTAATCAAATACTGACCTGAACGGCCCAATACTTTCCACGGTTCATCCAAATCGAGCAAGGCTGCACCAAAAGCATAAACATATCCATTGCAGGAATGGAGCACACCATGATAGAGCAACAACCATCCTTCAGAAGTCTCGATAGGCACCGGGCCAGCACCTATCTTCATACATTGCCAAGCACTCTCCTCGAAAGCTGCAGGAGCCATCACATGACGATGATGCCCCCAATACTCCAAATCAGGTGACTCGCTATAGAAGATGTCACCGAAGGCAGTATGACCAGTATCACTCGGACGGCTCAGCATGGCAAACTTGCCATTGATCTTGCGAGGAAACATCACGCCATTGCGATTGTATGGCAGGAAAGCATTCTCTACCTGATGGAAGGTCTTGAAATCCTCTGTCCATGCCACACCAATCGTTGGTCCATGATAACCATTGCACCAGGTGACATAATACTTTTCGCCTATCTTGCACACACGAGGGTCGTAACCATAAACCCACTCTCCTACCTCAGGATCATCACACTCGAAATGGATGGTGTCCTCATCAATGTCCCAATGTACGGCATCCTTGCTGAAACCGGCATGAAGGGTCATACGACGATTCTTGTCATCACATCTGAATACACCTGCAAAACCATCCTTAAACTTAACTACTGCACTATTGAAGATACTATTGGAGTCGGGTAGCTGATTACGCTTGATAATAGGGTTCTGAGAATAGCGCCAGAGCGGCACGCTGCTTCCTTCTGGTCTGTCTTCCCAAGGAATGTTGGGAAGAGCAGAACCTATGATTTTAATTTCTTTCATTGTCGTTTCTTTTTAGAAAAATCAATTAGTGACTTTTTTGGAAATCAATTAGAGACTGTTGAGCAAATCTACCTTACCATCATTGATGAGCTTGATGACCAACTCTCCGAAGAGGGTGTTCTGCCATGCAAACCAGGCACGGGTGTATTTCGAAGCATCATCCTTATGGAAAGATTCATGGATGAATCCCATCCCTGCATCGGTATTCAGGAGGGTCTTCATGCACCAGCGAATCTCATCATCACTCTGGGCTGTGAAGCACTTCATCATGATAGACATCGGCCAAGGCATATCATAACCGATGTGCGGACCGCCGATACCCTCGCCTGCCTTACCACGGAAGAAACAAGGATTGTCCTCGCTCCATACGAAACGGCGGGTGTTCTGATAAATCGGATCATTCATCTCAACATCACCTAAATAGCCCATACCCAAAAGCGATGGAACATTGGCATCATCCATCAGAAGGCGGTTACCGAAACCATCTACCTCATACGCATAAATCTTGCCATATTTAGGATGATCATAGACTGCATATTTCTGCAGGGCATCCTTTACTTCGGCTGCCAAGGCAGAACAATCCTGTGCAATCCCGAGTGCCTTATTCTTCTGCTCAGTCTCTGATTTCTCTGCCACATGCTTCAGGATTTCAGCCGCCTTATTCATCGCAGAAACCGCCATGAAATTGGAAGGAATCAGGAACGGAAGAATCGTGGCATCGTCTGAAGGACGGAACAGGGAAGCAATGAGACCAACTGGCTTGACAGGAGCTCCGAAACCATCCCAGCCCACGGTATCGAAGGCACGATCGGTCATGCGGGTAAAGTGGTAAGCCTTGGCTGTTTCCTTGCGTTGCTGCTCATGGAAGGTCTTGAGGATATTTCCGATAGCCTGCATCCAGTCTTCTCCGAAGATGGAGTCATCGCCTGTTACCTTCCAGTACTCGTAAGCGAGGCGGATAGGATAACAGAAAGAGTCTATCTCATACTTGCGCTCGAAAACCTCTGCCTTCATCTCGGTATCATCCTTCTGCCAACCAGCTCCAGTAGGTCCGTCGTTATAGGCATTGGCATAACGGTCGATATTGATGCACTTCAACTGGCGCAGGATAACACCACGCAGCATCTTCTTCAATTTCTCATCCTTGTTGGCAAGGGCTACGTATGGCCAAACCTGAGCACCTGAATCGCGGAGCCACATGGCTGGAATATCACCTGTATAGACGAAGGTATCGTCATCGCCATTAGCCAACTGGCGATAATGCACCGTACTTTCCAGCGTGTTCGGATAACAGTTGGCGAACATCCAGGCGAGTTTCGGATTCTTCTTGAGGAGTTTCTGTACTTCCTTGATTTTCTTCTCCACTGCCTCTGAAGTAAAGAGACGCTCTGCTACAGGCGGACGCTTGGACTCATACTTGCCATTGACAGGTGTTACCACCTTAGTGTAGCGGGCATGAACATCTACCTCAGCATGCTCTTGTGCCATCGCCGACATTGCCGACATCAGGGCTATTGCAAATATTGTTTTTCTCATTGTCTGGGTTTATTTATGTTTCGATTTTAATTGTGATTTCTTTTAAGGTCTATCTGCACCACGGGTTCCCCACTTGGATGGCTGATTGCCCATCTGGAGTTCGAGGGTTCCTCCCTTCATCATATCCTGGTACATGATATACGACTTGGTATAGGTTTTACCGTTGAGTTTGGCAGACTGCACGTAGATATTTTCCAGACTGTTGTTCTTGCAGATAATGGAGAAGTTCTTGCCGTCGCCTAAGCTGATGGTCGCCTTGTCCATGATCGGACTGCCGATGATATACTTGCCGCCTGCAGGTTCTACCTGATAGAGTCCCATCGCAGAGAGAATATACCAGGCTGACATCTGACCCACATCCTCGTTTCCACTCAAACCGTCGAAATCATCCTTATACATCTCGTGCATGGTCTGGCGGATAAGACGGGCTGCCTTCCAAGGCTGACCTACATAATTATACATATAGAGTACCTGATGACTCGGTTCATTACCGTGGGCATACTGTCCGATGAGACCAGAAATATCAGGAGAGGCATTATCGCCCATATTGCCCGTTACGATGAAAAGGGAGTCGAGCTTGGTCACAAATTTCTGTTCATTACCGAAAAGCTTTACAAGTCCGTGTACATCATGTGGAACGAGCCAGGTGTATTGCCAGGCATTTCCCTCGGTATAATCATCCTGACGATGAACGGCTGAGAATGGATTAAACGGTTCGCGGAACTTGCCGTCGGTACCGATGCCACGCATAAAACCGGTCTTCGGGTCGAAGTATTTACGATAACTCTGGGCACGTTCTGCGAAATACTTCGCATCCGCCTTCTTGCCTAAGAGTCGGGCCACTTTCGCCACGCAGTCATCAGCCAGCGCATATTCCAGTCCCTTAGCCACAGTCTCCATTTCCGGATCCTTGTCATAAGGCAGGTAACCATATTTCTTGAGAAGACCGAGGCCTCTGTCTTCACGCAATGCCGACTGTTTCATGGCCTCATAGGCTCCCTCCTTATCCTTGACATATCCTTTGAGCACCAGGTCGGCAAGCACCGGAATACCCGGATTTCCCACCATACAGTCGGTCTCATTGCCCATCAGATGCCATACAGGTAGTTTGCCCTGTTGACGATAGATGTTGATAAAGGTACTTGCCACGTCTGGGAGCATTTCCTTGTGGATGAGCGTCATCAGCGGATGGGCTGCACGATAAGTATCCCAGAGTGAAAGGGTGGTATAATTGGTAAAATCACCCTGATGCATCTTACCGTCGACACCGCGATATTCTCCGTTGACATCAGAGAATACGGATGGAGCAGTCATCGAATGATACATGGCTGTATAGAAAATGCGGCGAGCAATGGAATCTGAAGTTTCCACCTTCACCTTGCTCAATTCCCGATTCCATGCCTCGTCAGCCTGCGCCACTACCTGATGGAAATTCCAGTCAGGAATCTCTGTTTGCAGATTCTGTCGGGCATTGGCAACGCTGACTGCAGAGAGACCAACCTTGATCATCAGAGGGCGGGTGGCATCTGCCACCTGAACCAGCCAGCGTCCACTATCGAGCGGTTGTACTTGAACCGGTTGAGAGAACTCAGCCACAAAGAAATTCTTCTGGTCCTTCGCCCATCCTGTAGAGAAGCGATGACCAACCACTGCAGTTTCCTTCACCTCATCCAGCGCATAATCGGTAGGTTTATCCCATCCGATACCCTGGAAAAGGTCGAGTACCAACTGTGCCTTCTTCACGTCTGCCCCAAAGGTATAGCGATGGAAACCAGCACGCTTGGTGGCGGTAAGTTCCACCCATACATTCGGCTGCTGCAATTTCACCGCATAATAGCCCGGGCGAACATTCTCATTGGCATGATGGAAGAGCACTTCCTTCTGATGAGCATCTGTCACCGGGAGGAAAGCAACATCGCCTAATTCTCCGATACCCGTTCCGCTGAGGTGCTGATGACCAAAGCCGATGAGAATGGAGTCTGACTGATGATAACCGGAACACCAGTCCCAACCACGGGTATGCTCAGTAGGTCCCAGCTGAATATAACCGAAAGGTACGTTGGCACCGAGGAATACATGACCATGACCGCCCGTTCCGATTCTTGGATTGACAAATTGGGTCAGACTGGAGGTTGCCTGAGCTTTATCATGAGCAAAAGCGGCTTGTGGATAGTCTCCACCTATCACACAAGCCAACAATAATAATATAGGAAATAATCTTCTTCTCATTTTCTGAATTTAAGATATATTTTAATGATACTATTTCATGAATTTTGAGAAAGAATATGGCGCATCTGACTCCAGAATACCTCTCTGCAAATTCGGTTTTTCAGAAAGGCGGAAAGAGATTTGCGCACCCTGTCTCAGGGAATTCAGGTCAAGATAATTAAGATCATACTTCTTTCCGTTCATCTGCATGTCATCAAGATAGCATCCGTCACCTTCCGACTGTATGCTTACCTGCTGTCCGTTCTCCAGATGGAGTTTCATAGACTTGAAGTAAGGAGTACCCAATGCATACTGTCCTGAACCCGGGCAAACCGGATAGAAGCCCATCGCAGAGAAAACATACCAGGCTGAAGTCTGACCGTTGTCCTCATCGCCGCAATAACCATCTGGTGTCGGTGTGTAGAGGCGGTCCATCACCTGTCGCACCCAATACTGGCACTTCCAAGGTTGTCCGCTATAATCATAGAGATAGATGGCGTGCTGGATAGGCTGGTTGCCGTGTGCATAATTGCCCATGTTCATCACCTGCATCTCTCTGATTTCATGGATGGTAAATCCGTAATAGCTATTATCGAAAACAGGAGGGAGAAGGAATACCGAGTCAAGCATCTGGTTGAACTTCTCCTTTCCACCCATCAGACGGATGAGCCCTTCAGGATCGTGGAATACCGACCAGGTATAATGCCAGGCATTTCCCTCGGTAAAGGCATCGCCCCACTTGAGCGGATTGAAAGGAGACTGGAATTTTCCATTCAGCAATCTTCCGCGCATCAGACCACTCTCCCTGTCGAACACCTTCTCATAGTTCATCGCTCGTTTGGCAAAAGGTTTCAGTTCCTTCTTTGACTTGCCGAGCGCCTTGCCAAACTGGTAGATACACCAGTCATCATAAGCATATTCCAAGGTACGGGCCACACTCTCATTGATCTTCACATCATAAGGCACATAGCCCAACTTATTGTAGTACTCAAAACCATGACGCCCTGTAGAATTCACTTCAGGATGAACGGCATTGGCTCCATGAACCACAGCCTGCCAAAGGGTCTCTGCATCATAACCACGCAAACCGGAAAGATAAGCATCGGCTACTACTGAAGCTGAATTATTACCCACCATACATCCACGATGCCCCGGACTCGCCCACTCTGGCAGGAATCCGCTCTCGAGATAGGTATTGGCAAGACCCGCCTGAATCTTCTCATTCACAGAAGGATACATCAGATTGAGCAGTGGGAAAAGGCAGCGGAAAGTATCCCAGAAACCGGTATCGGTAAACATATAGCCCTTCTGTACGGTTCCGTTGTAAGGACTGTAGTGAACCACCTCACCGGCTGCATTCTTCTCATAGAAAGCACGAGGGAAGAGAACGGAGCGGTAGAGACAGCTATAGAAAGTACGGAGATGGTCAATGTCCTCATCCTCCACTTCTATCTTGCCGAGCACCTCATTCCAGCGGTTTCTACCCTGCTGACAGAGCTGCTGCATATCTGCCTGTCCCAATTCCTGAAGGTTTTGCCAGGCCTGTGACTCACTGATGAAGGAAGAAGCCACACGAGCCACAACCTTCTCGCCTCTCTGACGAATCTTGAAGGAGATGATGGTGCCCACATGATTGCCTTCCTGCTGATAAGCCTCCTGATAACCGCCTTGAACCATACCCTGGTATTGACCATCCTTCACATTGACGAAAGCCTCAAAATCATGGTCGAACTCGATGACGAAGTAATTTCTGAAATTCTTAGGAACACCTCCACTATTGCGGGTAGAAAAGCCCACCACCTTTCGCTCCTTCGGGAAAACCTTGATGAAGCTGCCCTTGTCGAAAGCATCAACTACCACATGAGCACTATCGGTCTGAGGAAAGGTGAAGGACATCAGGGCTGCACGTTCCGTAGGACAGAGTTCTGCCGTCACATCATAGTCGGCGAGATAGACACTATAATAATAAGGTGTAGCCTTCTCTGCCTTATGAGAGAACCAGCTGGCACGCTGCTCCTCATCAAATACCGGTTTGCCCACGATAGGCATCAATGAAAACTGACCGTAATCATTGATCCAGGGACTCGGTTGATGCGTCTGCTTCAAACCCCTTATCTTCTTGGCTGCATAGGTATATTGCCATCCGTCGCCCATCTTTCCTGTCTGTGGAACCCAGAAATTCATGCCCCAAGGCATGGCGATGGCAGGATAAGTATTGCCTGTGGAAAGTCCATGGTCGGAATCGGAACCCATGAGAGGCTGCACGAAATCTATCGCATTCTGTACATTCACCCTGACGGCTTGTGCCATCAAGGTGAAGAATACAAATATGAACAAAACTGATTTTCTTTTCATAGACAACAGTCTGAATGATTATCTGAAATTGTTTGGCTGCTGGCGATGGCCGTCAGCGTCGTTGGTATCAGCCACATCCCACCAGAGTCTTGTGCCCTGAGTATTCACCTGCTGGAGTTCTGGATGAGAAGTGAAGTAAGTGTTGTTATTCTCGCTGAAAGGATAGAGAATGCGCTTGATATTCTTACCCATAGGCACGTCACCTCCACTATTGTTGGTCAACTGATTTGCCAAAGCAGGATAGTCGGTGCGACGGAACTCAGCCCATCCCTCATTACCATTAGGGAAGATAGCCATCCACTTCTGGGTGATGATTGCTTCAAGCTGCTTCTCCTTGTCGCTACCCTCGAACACCTTACCCGTAAGGGCCTTCTCACCATCGATGTAAGCCTGTGCCTTGTCATTGGCAATTCCATAGTAGTCCATAGATGCCTTGATACCAGACTTATAGTAATCCTCTACGGTACCTGTAAGTTCCATGCCAGCCCATCCACGCAAAACAGCCTCTGCCTTCAGGAACTCAGACTCAGCATAGCCCAAGAGGAGGTAAGCACGCTCACGACTGAAGAAGTAGTTAGGATCCAAGTTCTTGCCCAGACTCTTAGGCGCAGTACGGGTGAGTGAATAATTCAAGGTTCCCATATCAATGACAGGAGCCTGAGCACCACGTTCACAACCTACGAAGTCTTCACGCTGGCTATCTTCACCTGCCTCCAAAGTGCTCGCTGTCATCTTGCCACGATACCAGCTTACCAAGCAACGTGGGTCTATCTTCTTGGTGGTATAGCTATTACGGCCTGTCTTGATCTTGTATTCTGCACCACCTTCACTGGCGTTGCGATAGAAGTTCTCCAAGTCTTTAGACATCACACTCTCACCATTGTAGCAAACACTACACATCACCAGTGGATGCTCGTTACCACCGTCATCAGTACCACCTTGGCTTACAGGAGCATACTTAGGAACGATCTGCATATTGTCGTCGTTGCTCTGCATCAGTCCATACTCGTTGTTAAGAGCATTTTGTGCCTCCTGCTTTGCACGAGCAGGATCTACATTGGAGATACGCAAAGCCATGCGAAGGCGCAGGGTGTTGGCAAATCGAAGCCACTTGTTCCAGTCGCCATGATAGCAAATATCGTCTGTGGTATAACCAATCTGGGTTGCATCCGTTGGCTTGATACTGTCTACAGCCTGCTCCAACATACGGAACATGGCATCGTAAACCTCTGCCTGAGTATTATAAGCCACATTGTTGGTCTCAGGAATCTTAGCCTGTACATACTCCTTGAAAGGCATATCGCCATAAGTATCGGTGTTGGCAAGCGCTAAGAAAGCATAGTAAATACGTGTGACGTAGAATAAGTTCTTGTACTTGTTGGTATTTTCATTGAACTTATAGGCACGCAACAAGGTACGATACTCACTGCTGCGGTCGGTATAGAAATGTCTCCAACGCGCAGCACTCCATCCATCTTTATATGAATAATCAGGAGATGCACCACCATGCTTAGGCTGGTTATTGGCAACGAAGCCTGCATAGATATCATGACTCAAGTTGGTAGTGATCTGATAGTCATTAAAAAATCCCTCATAGAGGAAGTTGCGGAAAACAGAGTTGGCAGAGCTCAACTCACTCTTCAACGCCAAGGAGTCTTCCTTGCTCACCTTATAGTCGATATTGATATCGGCATACTTGGTATTGTCCTCTTCACCAGGCTGCTCTTCACCGCCGCCAGTAGTGTTATCAGGCAATTCGTATGGATTCTTGCTCATCTCATCCATGTCATAGCAGGAAGATAAACTTACCAATGCCATGGACACAAGCATCGTCTTGAATATAATCGTCTTTTTCATTGTCTTGAACTGTTTATGATGTAGTTGATAGTATTTAGAAGCCTACATTGACTGAGAAACCGAAGGTGCGGGTATATGGCACTGCGGCAAAGTCAAGGGCCTGTGAGAACATAGAAGTATCATAACCTCCATCAGGATTGCCTGGTGTATGTTTCAGCAGGAAGCAGAGATTACGTGCCACAAATGACAACTTCACATTGGTAAGAGGAGTCTTCTTGAGCACGCTCTTTGGGAGGCTGTAACCCAATGCGAGTTCCTTCAACTTGATATAGGAAGCACTGTGGATAAACATCTCTGCATAACCCTTCTGCGACTTGTACAAACCGATGTTGGAATAGTAAGACTGTGCACTTACCTCCTTGGTATTCACCTGTCCGTCGGCTGTCACACCAGGAACTACCATATAGTAGTCGCTCACACCATTCAACTCCTTGTACTCACCACGATAAGCCGAACGCTCTGAAGTTCCTACAGCAGTAGCCATACCTTCTGATACACTCACGATATCGCCGCCAAATCGCATATCAAACATCGCAGTGAGACTTACACCCTTATAGTTCAGACTTGGAGTAACAGACATGAGAAGCTTTGGCTCGATGTTTCCGATAGGATGATCGAGGATATACTGCTCCAGATTTCCGCCTGCATCACTACTGGTAACAGGCATTGGAAGACCGTTCTCGCCAATCACCATCTGACCATTCGCATCGCGCTTGATGAGGTTATTGGCATAGATATCGCCCAACTTACCTCCTGCCTTCGCACCTACCTTGACTGGCATGTTGCCATCGCCATTGAAGTAGATGTGATCCACGCCATTAGCCAGTTCATCTACACGGGAGATATTCTTGGAAATATTCATGGTGAGGTCGAACTTGAGGTCCTTGGTCTTGACAGGTGTGCCGTAAAGCATCAGCTCAATACCCTTGTTGGTAATCTTACCTGCATTCACCCATTGCTGTGTCCAAGGAGCAGATGCATCTACAAGCATAGCCTGGTTCTTGGTCTTGGTATAATAATAGGTGAAATCAAATCCCAAACGGTTCTCCAGGAACTTCATCTCAAGACCCCACTCGAAGGAAGACTTGATCTCTGGTTTCAGGTTGCTGTTCTTCTTCACGGTCTGTGGAATTGGCACACGGATGCCATTCTCATAGGTATAAGAACGGGTGTTGTAGAGATTGTACGGATTTGGGTCCTTACCTACCTGAGCGAAAGACAGACGAGTCTTGGCGAAAGTCATCCACGCTGGCAACGGATGGTTGATAGAGCGCATGAAATCGCTGAAGATATAGCTCACACTTGCACTTGGATAGAAGAAAGAACGGTTGTCCTTTGGCAAGGTAGATGACCAGTCGTTGCGGGCTGTAAGATCCAATGAGAGATACTCACGGAAAGCCAACTGCAAAGAACCGAAGACTGAGTACATAGAGCGCTCATGGCCATTCTCACTGGCATTGGTCAACTGATAACCTGTATTGAAAATCCAATTATCCTTCTCCAACATATTCTTGGTAGCAGCACTCAGCAACTCGTACTTCT
>ENA-ORRX01000402-ORRX01000402.1-human-gut-metagenome-genome-assembly--contig:-NODE-402-length-15727-cov-10.225_pt1 | contig 15727 bp, 17 predicted proteins | sample MGYA00242186_ERZ509153 | MGnify/ENA primary metagenome ERZ509153 (study PRJEB26280, sample SAMEA2338643) | human gut metagenome | biome: human gut; feature: human-associated habitat; material: faeces... | reverse complement strand
GCAAAAGACTGTATTTCAATTAATTCAAAGAGCGATTAGTCCACTTTAACGGGACAGTAGTGATTATGTCTAATGAATCATATGATAAGGTTTTAATGTGTTGCTGCGTTATCTGCGGCTGCCGAAAGAGCCACCTCCGTGTGACGAACCGCCGCGTGAGGAAGAACCTCCGCTGAACGAACCGCTGCGTGAGCCTCCGCCGAACGATCCTCCGCCGCGTGAGCTGCCGAATGACGAACTACCTCCGCGAGGAGCACTCATCGAGCTGCTGTTAGAGCGACTGCTGTTGCCGAACGAACGTGAGCTGCTGCCGCCGAACGAGCTTGAGCTGCTGTTAGAGCGGCTACTGTTGCCGAACGAACGTGAGCTGTTGTTGGAGCGACCGCTGCCGAACGTAGAGCGCGGCGAGCTTTGTACGGAGTTCTCAGGAGAAGCCACCTTGAAGCCGCCTCTGCCACCGAAAGAAGAGTTGCTGCTGTTGTTCGGCTGTCTTACAGTGGTGCGAGTGCTGCTCTCGCGGTTGGTGCGCGAACCAAACGAACTACGCTGTCCGTTGTTGTTTATATTAGTGTTGTTACCAAAGCGCTGCTGCGTCTGGTTGCGCGAACCGAACGACTGGCGGTTTCCTCTGCCATAATCGCCGCGATCAAATCCGTCACGCATTCCGAAGTGTGCGTCGCCGCGACGCTCAGCGTAACGTCTTCCGTTATACCATGACCGGCCTCCGTTGCGATGCCAAGAGTGGCCTCCGCAGTAGCTTACGTACACCACAGGACGGTCAAAGTAGAAGTAGTCGCGGTGCGGATAGCGTGCGTAGATGCTGAAGTGCCACAGACCGTCGCTGAAGTAGAGCGGACGATAGAAGTAGCTGGCGGCGCAGTATGCGCGATACTGCCAGTCGAGGAGCACGTAGCTGAGGTCCACGTTACGATAGCGCCAGTACGGTCCGTAGAGGTCGTCGTATGTGTTTACGCCGATGAGGTAGTCGAGGTTTATCTCGTAAGCTGCCTCATACTGGTCGTTAGTGAGATTTAGTTCATACGCCATCTTGTCTGTGAGGAACAGTGCCTGCTGGCGTGCCTGCTCATAGCTCATTGCGTTTACGGTGACTGTCATTGTGAACAGTAACGCTAAGATTGATATAAACTTTTTCATAACTCTATATTTTTAAATTGTTATTTTTTACGTTCTTGTTTCTTTACGCTTGCAAAGTTAGCCACATAAATCATAGCATCAAAAGGATTTTCCCTAAACGCCAGTGGGAAATTCCCTATTCTTGTTTTTTCTTACCTTAAATAATGGTTTTTCGGAATATTATGTTTATATTTGCCTTACATTAATAACTAAATACAATTATCCGATGAAAGTATTACAGAGTTCGCTCCTTCGAGCCGTCTGCGCCATTGTCGTGGGAGCGCTGCTCGTCAAGTATCGCGAGCAGACGGTTACGTGGATGACGATAGCCATAGGCGTATTGTTCTTCATATCAGGCGTTTTCTCGTGCGCTTCATATCTGATAGCGCGTAGTCGTAAGGACGACGTACAGGTGTTCGACGCACAGGGACGCCAGCTTCGCGGCATGCGCCCTGCATTTCCCATCGTAGGTCTTGGCAGCCTTATCCTCGGCCTTATCCTTGCCATCATGCCCGGCACGTTTGTCAGCAGCCTCATGTATATCCTTGCTGCCATACTCATCCTCGGCGCCGTCACGCAGTTTATGAATCTCATTGCCGCCTCACGTCTGGCCCGTGTGGGCATATATTTCTGGATAATGCCCACGCTGACGCTTCTCGTAGGTCTCATTGCCGTCATCTCTCCCTCGTCCATTGCCTCGGCTCCGCTCTTCGTGATAGGATGGGCAATGATGGTGTATGGCGTAGTGGAGGTGATAAACGCCGTGAAGATACATATCCTGCACCGCACCATTGAGCGTGCTTTGCAGAACCAGATACAGCAACAACAGAACAACGAAACAAATACAAATGAAAGTAAAGACTAATCTTCTGTGCATGGCAGCAGCCTTCGCTCTTGCCATGCCCGCCTGCGCCGCAGGTCCCCGTTCACCCAAGTCGGCAACCAAACTGCTCACACGCCAGAAGGAAGCTGGCCTTGCCACCATCACCGAGAACGCCGCCCGTGCCCACGTCTATTTCCTCGCTGACGACCTTCTTGAGGGTCGGCGTGCCGGTCAGCGTGGCTCGCGCATCGCCAAGCAGTACATCATCTCGCGTCTTCGTGAGGCTGGCGTCAAGCCGCTTTTCGGCGATACTTATGAGCAGCCCTTCCAGGCTTATGCCGACCAGAAGCTGAAGCGCGGCGTCAGATTCTTTGTGGATGCCGACTCCATCGCGCAGATAAAGAAGCACGTACACCAGCGCATGGACCTCAGCAACGTGCTCGGCGTCATTCCCGGACGTCGCTCTGACGAGATAGTAGTGGTGGGTGCCCACCTCGATCATGAGGGTATGTATGCCGATGTCGCTGGCGACAACATCTATAACGGTGCAGACGACAATGCCTCAGGCGTTACTTCCGTGCTCCAGATTATGAAAGCGTTCGCTGAGAGCGGTGCCACACCGGAGCGCACCATTGTGTTCGCATTCTGGGACGGTGAGGAGTTCGGACTGTTAGGCTCTAAGTACTTCGTCAATCATTATGCTGACATCAGCAAGGTGAAGGGTTATCTCAACTTCGACATGGTGGGTGGCAACAACAAGCCTGAGGACCCCACATACATGGTCTACTTCTATACAGACACTCATCCCGCTTTCGGCGACTGGCTCAAGGACGACATCAACAGATATTCGCTCAAGCTCAACCCCAGCTACCGTCCCTGGGACAACCCCATCGGAGGCAGCGACCAAAGCTCGTTCCACCTCAAGGGTGTGCCCATCATCTGGTTTCACACCGACGCACAGCCCCACTACAACCAACCGTCGGACGAGCCTAACACCATCAACTATCCCAAGCTGACCGACATCTCGCGTGCCTCGTTCCTCACAACATGGCATCTTGCGAACGACACCGCATACTAAGAGTATGCTATGGTAGGCAGGGCTTCGTCACTATATGTTATCGCCTTCTATCCATTTTCTGAAGGCTAACGCACGTTCCCTGCTTACAATGATTTCTTCGTCGCAATGAGTTATGCTTACTATCAGTCTATAGTCATTGGTCTTACATATTTTGACTACCGCCTCCACGTTTACCAAGTACTGTCTGTTAATGCGGAAGAACATTCCGGGGACAAGCTTCTTTTCTATATCCCTAATAGTTGATGGCAACGCATACTCCGTACCGTCTGTCCCGACAACCTTCTGAATACGTTCAGAAGTATAGATATAAGCTATGTTGTCCACACATACAGGAACATACATTCCGTCATGAATCAGCAACACACGCCTTTTTGCGTAAGGCGCATCCGAAGAATATGCGATGCTGTCAGATTTCTGTTCGTTCATCGTTGCTGGATATTGGTCGCATAAGCAGAAAGGCTGATGGTTAAGCTTGTCTATAGCAGCTTCCAGTTCCTTCCTGTCTATCGGCTTCAGGAGGTACGCCATCCCATTGTTTCCTATAGCCTCCATCGCGTAATTGTCATAAGCGGTAGTGAAAATCACGAAAGCCTGTGGCATTTCCTCTTTGAAAGCCTCAAAGACATCCCTGCCATGCAGCTGGATGTCAGCGAATATAAGATCGTAGTCGTTGTTTTCCTTCAATGTGCTTATTACGGTGTCAACGCTTGTGAGCGGTCCGTCAATAACTGCGTCCGTCAATATCTCGCTGACCATACGCTTCAGCCTCTTGGCGCTGATAACCTCGTCTTCTATTATGAGGATTTTGTTTATCATGATTACGTTTTATGTCTATGAATTTGTTTGCTGTGTGACAATGGGTAGAGTTACGGTGTACAGTCCGTCGGCGATGCTTAACGAAATATCATCAATACCCAGAAGCCTGTGGCGTTCGTGAAGATTTGCCATTCCCATACGCGTTGATTCGCCTTTCGTAAGGTTGTTTCTTCCGTCCATTATGATATTGTTTGAGACAACAAGGCTGTCACCATTACGGCTGATGGTTATCAGCAGTGGGTGCTGACAGTCCGCAGGATTATGCTTGATGGCATTCTCTATAAGATTATGAAGGCTCATACTGACAATCATCTCGTTGGACGAGAAGGAGAAAGGCTCGATGACGAGCTGTATGTCAGGAAACCTGATCTTCATGACGTCCATGTATTCGCTTGCAACTTTGAGTGCATCGTCCAAGCTTACATAATCCTTGTCAAAACTGTTGATAAGATGACGGTATATTCTTGACAGCTTTATCGTGAACGACGTTGCACCTTCGTTGTCGTTGTCCTCAATGAGAGAGATTATGACATTAAGGCTGTTAAAGACGAAATGCGGTGACAGCCTCGACTTTAGTTGTTCTATGCGCATGGCTATCATTTCGTCCTTTTGTTTAAGTCGGTCTGAGTTGAGCTGGTTAATGGTGTATATGAGCGAAACTACCGAACTGATAATGCCCATAATATATGTATTGCCGAATATCTCGTCGTCAGTAGAATTGTCCACAAAAATATCGTAAGTGTTTTCTGCAATAAAAGCAAGAGCCGTGTTTGAGAATATGAAAACCAACACAAGAAGCATCGTATGGCGCTCCTTGAGAGGCTTCAGCTTGTTTAAGCGGAGAATATACGATGTGATTAACAAGCAGACCATGGCGAAAATCATGCTATACAGCAAGTCCGTAAAAATAAACGACTTGTAGTATCGCAGATATTCCAATGCTTCCTTGTAGTCGATGACCAGCCAGATGATGTCATAAAGAAAAAGGATAAGAAGCGAAGAGTATATCCAATCCTTGACGAAATGGACATTAAAGTGTTTTGCTATGAATGTCTTTGCTTTGTTCATCGTATAAAATGGATAAGCGTGAAGCCTCCATCTTTCTGACTGAATGGAGACCTCACGCTATTGTATTGTATCTTTTTTAGAACATGTATGCCAAACCTATAATAAAGGTCTGTTCCTTATTGTCTTTGTCAAGCATTCCCTTGAATGTGTTGGTCAGACCAAGGTTGTAGCCGAACTGTACCTGACAATGCGAGAACACATCTGCACCTACCTTGAAACCAATGCCACATCCTACTCTGTTCATAACCTTATCCTTGAAGATATTTGAAGAAACGGTTTCCTCCGTCGGCTCGCCAACGAGCAATCCGTTCTCGCCATACTTCTGGCTTACCTGTTTGGCTTTGCCTCCCAGACCGATATTCAGATAAGGACCGGCTGCTGCAAAGAGTCCGAAGTTGTCAGAGAATTTAAGTTTATATCCCACGTTTACAGGGATGGTGAAACCGTATGAATGATATTTATAGTAAACCTCAATATGTTCGTTTGAATATCCGGCATGAACACTTTCACATCTTTTCGAATCGAACAAGACAGCAGCATCAAGAAACAATCCCTTGTTTTCCTTGCCAAAAGTCATGTCGCCCTGCACACCAGCAGCCCAACCCATCTTGTTGTTTACAGCCTGCGTGCCACTCCACTGAATCCTTGCAGCCGGACCAATTCTGAATGACTGGGCAGAAGCCATTGTCGTGAACAACAAAGCAATAGCAAATGAAATGATTTTTTTCATCATTTTAATTTTTTGTTATGATTTATACTAAGTCAGACCGTGCACTGTCTTTTGTCGCTGCAAAGGTATATAAAAAATAAAAGTTATACAAACGGCGATTTCGGCCAACTCGTCAAAATCGCGTTTGAACTGTAGAAAATCGCGTTTGAACTGGATAATTTAACGTTTGATTTTTTTTGCATTGCTGTTTTATGCAGTAGCGGAGGCCTCCGTCGCACCAAGTCTGATACAAACATAGGAGGCTATGGCGTCCTCGCCGTAGCTGTGGGTAAATATGATACCCCAAAAATGAGTTCCCCGAAGGGGGACTGACGCATTCCCTATGATGTTGAGGATGATAGTCGGTCCCGCTTTGCGTAACCAAGAGAGGGTGAGGGGATGCCTATCCCACAGCTGTGCTCCTTCGGAGCTTGCAGTGGGTTTCTGATAGATACGTGTCCCCTCGGGACACAGCGCTGATCGATGGTATGCTATGGTAGGCTGCGTGGCTACGGCGAGACGCCATAGCCTCCTAGGTTTGCCTCGTCTGCTGTAATTCAAAATTCGGTGCCACGCACCGATAAATACCTGTTTATATTGGTTTCTGTGTAAAGAATCTTACGAAATTCTCAAAATCATCCAAGTATTTTTCCAGTTGCGGATTATTGCGCTGTATAATGATTCCAATATAATTATCAATGTCTTCATTTGTCCTAAAGCCATATGAATTGTTCTCCGTACGCCATAATGTGTATGGAGAGGTAAGATTTAGACGGTCAAGATTCAGTTCGTTCATGATTTGCTGTTTGCAGATTCTCTTATTAGTTTTAGATCCCGATCAGTCTGCTCCAGCCATTCTTTTTTACGCTGTTTCATCTTTCTGAAAGCAGCTATAGCCTCTTCCTTGCTATTGTATTTAATAATGTTTGTATCCATAGCTTATCTAATTTTCAGTATGTTATGCAACATATACACTTAGTTATGTAAACCGCAAAATTTTTTGTTCGCTTTTTTGAAGTACTAATTTTAGGAGGCTACGGCGTCCTCGCCATAGCCATGCACCCACGAACACAAGCTAATTGAGTATGATGTACGGGTTCCGCGAAGCGGGACCTATATAATGAAACCCACTGCAAGCTGCGGAGCAGCGCAGCTGTGGGTACGTGAAAAACCTCCATCTACATATAGTTCCCCGAAGGGGGACTGACGCATCCTCTATGATGTTGAGGATGATAGTCCTATTCTCTTACAAAACCGTTACTATTGCTGACACAAAACAATTGTTTCGGTCTCTCACTTCGTTCGATATAAGCATTCACTTCGTTCGATGTAAGCATTCACTTCGTTCGGTGTGAGGTCACTAAAGTGGCGGTTTCGGATAACAAAACTCCTAATTCAAAATTCGGTGCACGCACCGCTAATTACTGGTCAGGGTTCTCCACGAATCCCTGATATTCGGGTGTTAAGGCTGACATCACAGCCTTATAGCTCTCTTCTTCGAGGTGCTTGATGTTGTCGCTGCCCTTGCCTATAGGCATGATGGGCTTGTGGATGGTCAGCTTCAGCGGATGCCATGTCACCCACTTCATGTCGCGCATCCTTGGCATCACGTCAAACGAACCGTTGATGGTGAGGGGCACTACGGGCAGCTCAATGTCGTCAGCAAGCATGAAAGCGCCGCGCCTAAACACTCCCATGTGACCCGTGAACGTGCGTGCTCCCTCGGGGAACACCACAAGCGACATGCCTCCCTGAAGGGTGCGGCGAGCCTTGTCGTAGGTCTCGCGGATGCGGCTCGGTCCACGCTTGTCCACGAAGATGTGGTGAGCAGACTCGCATGCCTTGCCCACAAAGGGCATCTGGCGCAGCTGTCGCTTCATCATCCACTTGAAGTTGCGGCAGAGGAAGCCGTAGATGAGGAAGATGTCGAAGGAGCCTTGGTGGTTAGCCACGAAGACGTATGACTGGCCTTTCTTGAGGTTCTCGCGACCTTCCACCTTCACGGGCAGCAGAAGCACACGTACGATGAACTGTGCCCACAGCTTACCGGGATAATATCCCCAGAAGTGACCGTTGCCGATGGCGCAGCCGATGATTACCACAATGCTTGTCAGCACGGTGTAGACGGCGATGAGCGGCAGGGCTATGAACAGCTGATAAAGTCGATATAGATATTTCATGATGTTTCTTTTTATTATTTTAGAATGATTACTTATTGCTTCTCTTCAAGGTTATCTCCACCACTTCCGGATTCATATAGAAGCGGAAGGGGATGAATCCTCCGAGTCCGGTGGAGACGAACAGCTTGCGCTTGCCTTCGGCGTAGAGTCCGTCGTCTTCCTTCCCTACAAGTTCTGTCGGGCGAAGTCCGAACAGGCTGATCTGTCCTCCGTGCGTGTGTCCGCTGAGCGTAAGCTGCGCATTGGTCTGCGGCAGTATGTGGCGGCGCCATGCGGAGGGGTCGTGCTGCAGCATCACTACGAACGACTTGGCGTCGATGCCGCGCATGGCCTTCTTGAGGTCTGCCTTGGCAGGGAACGGCGGGCGTCCGTCGTTCTCTCCTCCGGCTATGACGATGGAGTCAGAGCCGCGTCGGACAATGCGGTTGTCGTTAAGAAGGAGTTGCCAGCCCACGGAAGTCTCAAAGTCACGCGTAAGCCGCTCATTGCGCAGGGCTTCGTCGGGCGGCAGATTGACGTAGCGGCTGTAGTCATGATTGCCGAGTACGGACATCACGCCGTCCTTTGCCTTCAGGCGTTTGAGGGTCTGCGCGAAGCGAGGCAGTTCGTCAGGACCCATATTCTGGATGTCGCCAGTGAAGACGATGAGGTCAGGACGCATGTCGTCAATGGCTGTGACGGCACGCAGCATCAACTCGTCCTTCATCGAACCGAGATGCACGTCGGTGAACTGGGCTATGCGATAGCCGTCGAACGCCTTAGGAAGGTCGTCAAACTCGATAGAAACCTGACGGACATTCAGACGGTCGGTGCCCACCATCGTGCCGTGGAAGAGGATGTAAAGCTCGGCAAGCACGAGGACCAGCCCGACGTAATTGCCCAAATTGCGACGGAGCTTCAGCATGCGCCTTGCCAGTCGTCCTGCCAAGGAGCACAGCACGAAGGTGAGCTTCGGCAGCACCACGAGGGCGGTGATGAAGAGGTAGGTGTTGAAGAGGGTGAGGTTGTGCGGGGCGAAGTCGCGCGTCAGCGACACGCCGATGGTGGAAGCCGTTATCAGCAGCGTCGGTAGCCACCAAGCAATGCGTGCCCATACGTTCCCCAACCTGCGCTTCACGTATCTGCGATACATATAAATGTCAGGCAGAAGCGTGACCAGCAGTATTATTATTGATATTCTTGCTATCATCTATTAATTCAAAATTCAAAACTCAAAATTCAAAACTGCAATAGGCACCGCCTATTGCAATCTTGCCGCAAGGAAGCGTCTTGCCAGTTCCATGGGTATGCCACGTCTGCGTGCATAGTCGCGCAGCTGGTCCTCGCCTATCTTGCCCAAGTCGAAGTAATGCGCCTTAGGATGTGCGAACATCAGCCCGGAGACAGAGGCGTGCGGCTTCATTGCCCCACTCTCCGTCAGCCTTATCCCTATCTGCTTCATGTCTATCAAGGAATCGATGAGGAAGTTCATGCTCGTATCGGGCATGGAGGGATAGCCCACGGCGGGACGTATGCCTTGGAAATCCTCACGCAGCAACTCGCTTATGGAGAGATTTTCGTCAGGCGCATATCCCCAATAGGTCTTTCTCACCTCCAGATGCATCACCTCAGCCGTGGCTTCCGCCAAGCGGTCCGCCAACGTTTGGACGAGCATCCGCTTGAAGTCGTCCTTCAGATAGTCGTGTTCCATCTCCGTGTCCACGGTGGTGGCAAAGGCTCCCACCTTGTCCTTCACGCCGGACGAGAGAGGTCTGACAAAGTCGGCGAGGGAGAGATATGGTCCGGATGCGTCAGCCACATACTGCTGTCTGAGCATCGGCATGCGCACGGTGCCAACGATGATGTCGTCGCCGTCGCTGTTGGCGTCGAACACACCGAAGACGGCGTGCGTCTTGTAGCGAGCGTCCAGCATGTCGAGCATTCTGTCAGCCTCCTTCCGCATCTTGTCCTTCTCGGCTTGCGGCTTGCCGGAAAGCCCCCAGGCATGATAGAAGTAGAGCCAGTTGATGTATGGACGCAGTGAGTTTATGGCATAATCTTTTCGCTCAGTCATGCCTTAAGCAGTTTCGTCCGTTCTGAACATAAGCGCTTCGCCACGGCTTTCGCCATCGAACGTGCCGTTGTCGTATATCATGCGACCATTGCAGATGGTGCTGACGACGCGCCAGCGGAAGGCATGGCCCTCCATCGGGCTCCATCCGCACTTGCTCTGAATGGTCTCGGGGGTGACGGTCCAAGGTTCGCCAGCCTTTACGATGGCAATGTCCGCCTTATATCCCTTCTTGATGAATCCTCTCTTGCTGACGCTGAAGAGTCGGGCAGGATTGTGGCACATCAGCTCCACAAGGCGCTCGATGGTCAGCACACCCTCGTCAACCAGCTCGAGCATTGCCACGAGCGAGAACTGAATCATCGGCATACCTGACGCTGCCTTGGCGCATCCGCCTTCCTTGTCGGCAAGGAGGTGTGGCGCATGGTCAGTGCCGATGGTCATTATGCGTCCGTCGGAGAGAGCTTTGCGAAGTGCGTCGCGGTCGTTGACGGTCTTGATGGCAGGGTTACACTTTATGCGTGTGCCCAGACGCTTATAGTCTGACGACGAGAAGAAGAGGTGGGCAATGACAGCCTCAGCCGTGATGCGCGGGTTGTTGCCGAAGAGTTGCAGCTCGCGTGCCGTGGTAAGATGAGCCACGTGGAGCCGTGCTCCTGCTTCGGTGGCAAGCTCTACGGCTGTGCGGGTGGACTCATAGCAAGCCTCTTCCGACCTTATCTCGGGATGATGGATGACGGCAGGGTCGGCACCGTACATAGCCTTCGCCTTTTCCATGTTGCGGTTTATGATGTCTGTGTCCTCGCAATGTGCCATGATGGGAAGTGTGGCTCTTTGGAAGAGCGCCTTCAGCACGTCGCGCTTGTCGACGAGCATGTTGCCCGTACTGGAGCCCATAAACAGCTTTATGCCCGGCACACGGTGCGGATCGATGTCGCAAACGGTGTCGATGTTGTCGTTAGTGGCACCGATGAAGAAGCCGTAATTGACGTGCGAACGTCTCGCCGCCTCCTTCATCTTATTGTCCAGAGCCTCCAAGGTGGTGGTCTGCGGTTTGGTGTTGGGCATGTCGAAATAAGATGTGACGCCGCCGTAAGCGGCTGCACGGCTCTCTGTCTCGATGTCAGCCTTCTGTGTCAGGCCAGGGTCGCGGAAATGCACATGGTCGTCAATCACTCCGGGTAAAACAATACACCCCGTGGCATCCACGATCTTGTCGTAGTTGCCACGGGGCATTTCTGTTCCGTCGATGATGTCTGTGATGATGTCGTCGTCGACAACGACCGAAGCAAGGCGTGAGCAGCCTTCTTCCACGACTTTTCCTCCGTATATTAATGTTTTCATATTAAGAGTATTGTCGTTTTTATCGTTATTATCGTTATTGCTTGTTATTGCTTGTATTATCTGCTCTTGCCCCTTACTGCGCTCCTGACGGCTGCGCAATCTCGTTAGGCGTTGGTCCATCGGGCATTGGCTGTTGGGTCATTGAGGGGTCTGGAGCTTGCTGTGCTGGCGCTTTCATGCCGTTCATGATGGTCTGATTCTCCTGCGCCTTCTCGTAATAGTCCTTTACGTAGGGGTCGTTCTTGAACTTGTCTGTGGCCTTGCTCCATATATCCTCTATCCACGGTGTGAGCTCCGGATAAGGATTGCCGATGGTAACCATGAAGAAGACGCCCGGACCGAGCACGTTGTCGAAGTTGTCTGTCACGAAAGTGGTGACGAGCTTGTCCTCCTGTTCAGACAGCTTCATAGCCTCCTGACGCAGCTTAGCGTTCACAATCTCCATGTCGCTGCCGTTCATTATGGCGCGGTCGTGAGTGTGGAGCAGCTCTGACTCCTGGTTCTTAATCTGGTTATAGCGATTGAAGAACTTGAAGAGTTCGTCGTTAAGCGGCGTTCCGCTAACAGTCTGCTGCGTGTTGTCCAGCCTTATAGTGATGTCGCCCTTCTCTATTACGACGGGAATGACACTCTCGTCGTCCATAAAGATGTTCGCCATGCGTACGGTGTCGTATGTTCCGCAGAACTGGAATTGTCCGTGAACGACGTCGCACGAATCGATGTTCTTGAAGTCATTATTCTTCAGAACCTTAAGATACAGCATTCGTCCGTCAAGTGTAGACACATTTGACGTTCCCTGTATATTATACGAGTTGGCGCACGACGTAACAGCCATGACAATCAATAATGCGTAGAGTATTTTATTCATATATGCTAATGTATCGGTCTTTTTTTGTTACACAAAGGTACAACGTATTGCCGAATAAATTGCGGTTGTTTATGAGATTTAAATGATGATTATTCTTAATTTAGATTTTTTTCAGAATCTGGCAGCCTGTCTTCTTCCTTTTTAAGGAGATGTGAGATGCGGTGCATGGTGTAGATTTCGAGGATGGCAGCCACAAGAAGCAACAACACCCACTTGTTGTATATGAGCTGCAGATAGGTGATGCAGTCGGTGAATGCGTCACGCAGACACATATAGGCGTTGTCCACCATGAGCAGACCGGAGAGCACGAAGAAGAAATCAGCAAGAGTCATGATGCGCTTCAGGCGCTTTACGGTCGGATCAGTACCTTCGTATGTCTGCAAAGCCTGCATGGTGGCGAACAATAATGCTCCCACAAGGTAGATCCAACACACCACTTGCTGCTCGTAAAGGAACGCGAAGCATCCTGCTCCGATAACCATCAGCACTCCACCGATAAGGAAGAGCGCACTCTGTGTCTTATTCAGCTGTTTCATCATTGTCTGTATTTTCGTTATCTGGTTTGGGGTCGTCGCTGAGTACGTAGATATCCTCGTCGTCCGTGTGCATGAAATAGCGTTCACGCGCAATCTTCTCAACGGCGTCCGGACCTTGTCCGAGTGCCTTGAGCTGCTTCATGTTCGCCTCATTCTGTGCGTTGTATTTCTCAATTTCGCTTTCCAAGTCGCTGATTTGCATCTCCAGTTGGGTGCGGCGCATGAAGCTGTTCTCATCGACAAAGCCGACGAGCAACACGCAAATGATGATGGTTATAGCATACTTGTAGTGGCTAATGAGGTCAAGGATTGGTTTTAAACGACTCATCTGTTTTATTGTTTTGACTGCAAACTTACTACAATTTTTCCGTTTTCTTACACGAAAGTATGAATTTTTAAGTACTTTTGTATATAGAAAACCATCTACAACAGTATTAGCATATCATTATATGGAAGACTATATCGTATCGGCACGCAAGTACCGTCCGATGACTTTCGACTCCGTTGTGGGACAGGCTTCGCTTACGACGACGCTTAAGAATGCCGTTAAAAGCGGCAAGCTGGCGCATGCCTACCTGTTCTGCGGACCGAGAGGAGTGGGAAAGACGACGTGTGCGCGTATTTTTGCCAAGGCCATCAACTGCTTCAACCCCACTGCGGACGGTGAAGCATGTGGCGAGTGCGAGAGCTGCCGCGCTTTCAACGAGCAGCGCTCGTATAACATTTTCGAGCTGGACGCAGCCAGCAACAACTCCGTGGAGCAGATAAAGTCGCTCATGGAGCAGACTCGCATCCCGCCGCAGGTGGGCAAGTACAAGGTGTTTATCATCGACGAGGTGCACATGCTGTCAACGGCTGCATTCAACGCGTTCCTCAAGACTCTCGAGGAACCGCCAAAGCATGTCATCTTTATTCTCGCCACCACCGAGAAACACAAGATTCTGCCTACGATTCTCTCACGTTGCCAGATTTACGACTTCGAACGCATGACGGTGGAGAACACCATCGCACACCTTAAGATGGTGGCGCAGAAGGAGGGCATCACTTACGAGGAGGAGGCGCTGGCGGTGATAGCGGAGAAGGCTGACGGCGGCATGCGTGACGCTCTCTCCATCTTTGACCAGACAGCCAGCTTCTGCCAGGGCAACATCACGTACGCAAAGGTAATAGAAGACCTCAACGAGCTGGACGCAGACAACTACTTCCGCATCATCGACCTTGCCTTGGAGAACAAGGTGAGCGACATTATGCTGCTGCTCAACTCGGTTATAGAGAAGGGATTTGACGGCGGAAACCTCATCAACGGACTTGCATCGCACGTACGTAACGTGCTCATGGCGAAGGACGAGCCGACCGTTAAGCTGCTGGAGGTGAGCGAAAGACAGAAGACACAGTATAAGGAACAGGCAAAGAAATGCCCGGTGAAGTTCCTCTATCAGGCGCTGAAGATAATGAATCAGTGCGACCTCGCCTACCGTCAGAGCAGCAACAAGCGTCTCCTCGTGGAGCTGACGCTCATTCAGGTGGCTCAGCTGACGCAACCGGAGGATGCGGATGGCGCGGGGCGTAGCCCCAAACAGCTGAAAATCCTGTTCCGACTTCTTACTCAAAAGCCCCGGAATAAAGCGGTCCAGCAGGTGGCTGCTCCGGGTGAAAACGTTCAGGGAGCGGCGGATAATGCTGCTTCCTCAAATGCTGCATACCCGCAAGGGACGGCTGACAACGCCCATGCTGCACCACAAGAGGGCGCAGCCGCAACCAATTCGGGCAGCGCTCAAACAGCTCCTGTAACACCAGTAGGTGCTCAGACATCAGCTTCTGCCGCTTCGCCGTCGCCAATGGGCAGACCGCTGAAGCTTTCCGGACTCGGCGTAACCTTCCAATCGCTGAAAAAGAAAGAGGAAAGGACTGCCCAAAAGGAAGTGGAGGTGACCAACAAGGACGAGAACGAGGAATTCTCGCAGGACATGTTAGAGCTGCAATGGCTGTCGATGTGCAACCGTATGCCGAAGAAGATGATTGGTCTGGCGTCGCGAATGAAGAACGTCACGCTACGCATTATCGCCTTCCCGGAGATTGAAATCGTGGCGGACAACCAACTGCTCCTTGACGAAATCAATAATATAAAGGGACGTATCCGCGCTACGTTGGCGTTGGCGTTGCATAACGGCAACATCCAAATAACTCTCAGACTTGCTGCGCCGGAGGAGATAAAGAAGCGTCTGACGAAGAAAGAGGTGTTCGACGAACTCTCAAAGCAGAAGGAATTTGCAGCCTTCGTCGAAGCGTTCGGCTTGCAAATGGTTTAGGAAAAAGAGGATAAGGGAGACGTAACGGTTAAGGAAAGAACGTATAAGAGAAATGGAAAAGTCAGAAACAGCGATGGTCAGCAAGAGAAAACATTGGGTGGACGTTGTGCGTGGAATATGTATGACAGCCATCCTGTATGACCATACGGACATTTATTATTCAGACACCAACGTCCTGCCCTACGAACTGTATGTCCCGAATGCGCTTACCACCTTCTTCATTCTGTCGGGGTATCTGATGTATAAGCGGTCAGGATTCTGCCTGAAGAATAAGATAAGGTCCATTATAAAGGGGCTTCTGCTGCCTTACCTGATATTCACCATAGCCATGGCGCTACCCAAATCGTTGGCGCACGGACTGAGCTTCAATATTGCTGACATGCTTATCAATGTGTTATCGGGAAAGGCTTCGTGGTTTGTGGCGGCGCTGTTCTTCGCCGAAATGCTGTTCAGCATTGCCATACGGCTGACGAAAGGCAGGACCATAGCGCTGTTGGCAGTGGGAACCATCGGGCTTATCGCTTCCACTCTTATGCCTTATGCGGGCGAGCCACCCTTCCCTTGGCAGGCTGACAATGCCCTTCAAGCCATGTTCTATCTCAGCATCGGCTATGCCTATCATAAGCACGAGGAGGCTATAGACGGCTATACAAGCAGCCCGCCGCTTGCCATAGGGCTGCTGTTGGTGCTGTTTGTCGGAATAAAGGCGTGGGAGATGTATTATGATGTGAGCATGACAGAATGGTATATCACTACTGTCCCGTTAAAGTGGACTAATCGCTCTTTGAATTAATTGAAATACAGTCTTTTGC